>ENA-OUOG01000070-OUOG01000070.1-marine-metagenome-genome-assembly--contig:-NODE-70-length-113350-cov-6.189622_pt1 | contig 113350 bp, 56 predicted proteins | sample MGYA00248635_ERZ508505 | MGnify/ENA primary metagenome ERZ508505 (study PRJEB26176, sample SAMN06267871) | marine metagenome | isolation source: Saanich Inlet, British Columbia, Canada | place: Pacific... | reverse complement strand
AACGGAGAAAAAGACGCCGAAAAAAACGCCGTTTCGCGCGAACCGGAGCCCGTGACGCCTGTGACGTCTCCTTCTCGAGGTGCCGCTTCGGCCCGAGTCTCCCCGAAGTACGCGTCCGACCCGAAACCCAAGCCTAGGCTGGAGGTGGAGGCCCCCGCCCCCGCCCCCTCGGCGCGCTCGTGGGCCGCCGTGGCGACCGGAAGCGGCGCCGCCGCCGCGTCGGTCGCCCCAAACGCCCCGCGGAGTCTCTCCGCGGACGCGTCTACGCTTCCGGAGTCTTCGTCTTCTTTCTCGATCGAGAGCGGGTGGGAGAGCGAGGCTCGCGCGCGTCTCGAGCAAAGGCACCCCACGGCGTGTGCGCTGAAGGTGAGCCTCCGGAACCTCCTCGGGCTGGGCGTGGACGAGATGAGCGCGTCGCAGCTGGAAGCCGCCGAGGACGTGCACCGCGAGTTGCTTGCGTGCTTGACGGACGCGCGCGTCGAGCTGGCGAGGAGGCAGGAGCGCGCGCGGCTGGAGGAGGCGGCGGCGATCGAACGCACCATCGAGACGCTCGCCGCCGCAGGGGCGCGGTGAGGGAGAGAGGCATGCAGTGTGGGGTATCGTGTGTAGGTATCGTAGACTATCGACGGAAACGGCGCGGCGCGCGAAGCGCGCATCATCGAACCGCGGAGACCGTTCTCAACCGTTCCTCGCTGTGAAAGATTCGCCACTTCTGCCACTTGTCGAGGCTGGAGGCCCGGCGTCGCTGGCGAGCAAAACCTGACGACTTTCGTCGATACGCTCTGTCAGGCGGCACCCGCGCTCCACACAAGGCTGCGCGCGCGGACGCATGAGTCGTGCGTTCGCTCTCCACGTGTGCGGCGCCAGCACCGGTCTCGTGACCCGTCGCGCGTCTCCCGCGCTCCCCTCCGCCGCGCGCCGCGGGGCGGCGTTCCCGTCCCGGCCGATCGCGCCCCGCCTCCGCGGCGCCAGCCCATCGCGCGTCTTCGCGTTCGGGGCCGCGCGCGCCCGCCGCGGTTCGGGCACGATGGCCTCCGCGTCGGCTGACCCCCCCGCGTTCACGTTCGGCTTGCTCGCGGACATCCAGTACGTGGACGTGGACGACAAGCCCAACTTCACGGGCACGCAGTGGCGCCGGTACCGGAACGCGCTGGTCGTGGCTGGCGATGCGGTGAAGTACTTCAACTCGCGGCCCGAGCTGGATTTCGTGCTGCACAACGGCGACATCATCGACCACCAGTGCGCGTTCGACTTCGAGGCGGACGCGTTCAAGCCGAAGCACGAAGCGATGTCGGCGCTGGGAGAGGTGATGTCCGTGCTCTCGGAGGCGCGCTGCGAGAACTGGCACTTCACCGTCGGGAACCACGAGCTGTATAACTTCACGCGCGACGAACTGCGGGACGGCGTCTCCGCGCCCGGCGCGACGCTTCCGTTTCGGTGCGCGGACGCGAACGGGGACTTTTTCTACGCCTTCAAGCCCTCCACAGGGTGGCGCGTGTTGGTTCTAGACTCGTACGACGTCTCCATCTACCGCAACGGGCGCGAGCGGGGGCTGGACGCGGAAGCGCTCGCGACGCTGTGCGCGAACAACGCCAACTGCGACAAGTACGTGGCGGAGAATCCCGACATCCTCGAGACGGAGCGCATGTCCGGCACGTTTCCGTACTTCAAAGATCTGGAGGGCTTGGACTGCCGGTGGGTGCCTTTCAACGGCGGCGTGGGCGAAGCGCAGTTGAGTTGGGTCAAGGAGCAGCTGGAGGAGGCGGCGGCGGCGGATGAGCGCGTGGTGTTGTTTTCGCACCTGCTCGTGCACCCCGAGTCCACCGCCAAGCGCAGCGGGCGCACTTTGCTTTGGAACTTCCAGGATCTGCTGGACGTCCTGGAGCACCCCGGCGTGAGCGACCGCGTCGCGGCGGTCATCTCGGGGCACCAGCACGACGGCGGCGTGTACACTTCTCCGAGCGGGACGCACTACGTGGTGATGGAGTCGCCCATCGTCGCCGAGAAGGGGTACCCCGGACCGTACGCGGTGGTGGAGGCGCGGGGCGAGTCGCTGACGTTCGTGGGGTTCGGGAAGGGGAAGGACAGCAACCTGTTCCCCGGGGGCGCGGAGGGCGGCGAAAACGTCTCGCCGCTGACGCGAGAGCTGCCGCTCAGGCCGCTGGGGGGGAAGGCGGGCGCGGGGGCGTGACGGTACGAGAGTAGGATCGCGTAGGAGTTTCGACAAAGAATATTATACGTTTCGACAAAGAATACGTCGCCGCGCGCGTCGTTCTCGTCGCTCGGTTTCGGGTCTTCGGCGGTGTTTCGAGCGGAAAGGCACGGCGCGGCTTTTTCCGCGCCATTGAGCCAGTCGCCTTCATGTGTCGTCGTCAGTCTCCGAACCGAGCGCGAGCGTCGCGAGACGCCGGTGAGGACGATATCGTTTCCATCCTCGGCGTCCTTACCATCCTCGCCGGGTTTGTTTTTTGATATAGTCTTGATGGTACTCTTCGGCGTCGTACCTGCGCGGCGAAGACGCGGAGGGGGCAGGCGGGAGCGCGTCGGGACGGCGGCGGTGTCAGCCTCGGGCGGACTCGAGCGTTTAGATGCGCGGCGTCGTCGGCGCCAAAAAAAGAGAGAGAAACGTGGAACCTTCCGGGACGCACCACGTCTTCGGCGGCTCGATGTCGGTGTGCAGAGTCTTGTTGTACTTGTCCTCGATGGCCTTCTTGGACGCGCGCGCGGCCGCCTCCTGAGCCTCGTTCTGCGGCCAAATCGCGCTCTTGTACTGCACCTTGGGCTTGTAGCCGCTCGGGTTGTGCTCGGCCCAGAACGTGTCCAGCAGCTGCTCGTAGGAAATCACGTTCGGGTCGAACTCGATCTTCACAGCCTCGGTGTGTCCGTCGCCGCCGCACACCGTGCCGTACGTCGGGTTCTCCGAGTCGCCGCCCGTGTACCCCACGCGCTGCGACACCACGCCATCCAGCTTATCCACGTAAGCCGAATAGTGCCAGAATCATCCGAGGGCGAATACGGCCGTCTCGGTGGTCACGCCGGACTTTCCGCTGGCTTTCGCCACCATCTTGTCCCAGAAGGCCTCGCCGCTGGCCGAGAACGCGCGGGGCGCGCGACGCGCGGTGCGCGCGGCGGAGTTGCGGGAGACGCGGAACGCCGGTCGCGCGGACGCCACCAGAGCGCTGCTCGCGGCAGACAGCATCGAAACGACGGAGCGCGACGCGATGTGCGTGACGTCAGCTCTCAAACGACGTCGCCACGCGCGTTCGGAGATCGACACGTGAGTCAGATTACATGGAGGAGTGGATTTCCGGCGAACCGTGGACTGGTGGAGCGAGACTTGTCGTTTCGTGCACATTCCCGAAAACATTTTCGCGTTTCGCGTCCAAAACTCGTTCTCTTTTCCCCGCTCTCGACGTTCACGCGCGCTCTCTCTCGTCTTCCGTAGTCTCGTCCGCTCGGTAGTCTCAGAACCTGCGCATGACGATCGGCCAGTCCGGGAACTTGTTGTTCCAGTACTTGATCCCGTAGTGCTCGAGGTTGCGCTCGGAGTCGTCCATCTTCTTCCCCGCGAACGTCAAGCGCTGCAGCCCGGGCAGGACGCCGCATTTGTGCGCGATGACCCGTCTTAACTCGAACACGCGCGTCTTCGACGGGACCTCGATCCAGAACGGACCGCCGAACTCCTCGTCGCGGTGCAGCTGGCTGGCGATTAAAAGACGAAGAACAGGCGCGCTTTTATACTTCTCCCGTAAACGCTCAGCTTCGCCCGCGAAAGAATGACCGACGGCGCGGTACTCGGGAACCGCTCCTTCGTTCTCCGCGCCAAACGGCACGCCTTTTTTAAACGCCGCGAGGCGGTCGGCGTCCGCCTTCACCGTGCTCGGCTCGTACATGGGCTGCCAATCAGAAAACACGCCGCAGTCGCCGGCGTGCATGGGCTTGTACCTGTGTGGTCGGTGTGGGTGGGTCGCGTATCAGGGGTCAGTATATCCGAACACGACACGTGTGGGACGTACGGGAAGGAGGCGGTCGGGAGAGAGCCTTTTGTCGCGCGTTCGGGGGAGAGCGGCGAAAAAAAAAAGAAAACGACACGAAGGGAAAAAAAAGCGTCTTGGTTTCGCGTTCGAGAAACGTCGTGCGCCCGCGTTTGTGTCGTTCGGAGCCACGACGAGAGGTCCTCCGCGTGTCGTCCCCGCGCCGCGGAAGCACGTACTTCTCTTCTTCGGTGTAGAAGTCGTAGTTGTTCGGGGGGATGGCGAACATCCCCGTGCGCCCGGTTCCTGTCGGCGCGCGGGAGGCGGGCGTCAGCGGTTCCGTTCGTCGAAAGGCGCGCGAGGTGCGGGAGACGTACCCGGCGAGTCGTTGTAGGGCGACTCCGCGGAGTACTTGGTCGAGCGGACCATGTTCATGGAGCGCGACGGGACCTCGGGGCGGGCGCCGCCTTCTACGTCGGGGGACGACATCGTGATGAAGACGGAAAGGGGGGTTCGATGTTCGGGGATGCGCAGGCGGTGCGGCGCGCGCGCGCGGTGTGACGCGTCTCGTGGCGAACGTGCGTTGAGGTGACCGGTCGTTACGTTCGAGGCGTCTCGGAAAACGCTTTCGGGAATCGGTCTCGTGTCGACGCGCAGACGCGTGTCTCTGATTTTCTTTTCGCGCCGAGAAAAAGCGGACGAGCGATTCGCGAATGGGGGAGAGCAGAGCCGGTCGCGCGCGCGACGCTCCGGGTGCCTGGCGGCGAGAGCCCGAGCGGACTCCTGACGCGAGCACCGCGTACCGCCACCTCGCGGCTCCGCATCCTCCGCTTCCGAACCCGAGCGCCGAACCCCGAGAAGCTCGACCGCGAATTCACCAATGGCGACGACCGAGAGCGCGATTTCGGGCAGCCCAGAGGACCCGTGGGCGTCCCTGCCCGCGCTCGTCGAGGCCGCGCGCGCCGGCGGCTGGCTGATCGACGCTGCCGAGCTCGAGGTCGGTGCCCCCAAGGCGGGCGCCTCCGCGGGCGCCCCCACCGCCGCGGATCCCGCGGACGGCGCGTCCGACGCGGTCGGGACGGTTCTCGGAAAAGGATCCTCGGGCGAAATCACGCTCGCGCGATGGCGCGGCACGCTCGTCGCCGCCAAGCGCGTCCGCGTCGACACGCCTTCGCGCGCCACTTCCTTCCTGCGGGAGGTCCGCGCGCTGGCGCGCACGAGGCATCCGCACGTCTTGCCCTTCTACGGCGCGTGTTTGTCCCCCCCCGACGACTGCTGGATCGTCGCGCGCGCGTGCCGAGGCGGCACGCTCAAGCAGTGGCTGTATCCTCGCGGCGACCCGGATGACATTCCGCCGGTGGTGCGCGCGATCCGCGGAAGCGGCGTCCCCCCCCTGGCGCAGAGGCTGGCGGTCGCCAGGCAGGTGGCCGGCGCGATGTGCTACCTGCAGACCGGCACGCCGAGGCTCGCGCACAGGGACCTGAAGCCGGGGAACGTGTTCGTGCTGGACGCCAAGGCGGCGTCGCAGCCGGCGGGGACGGAGAACGCCTCCGCTTCGGGCTCCGAGGGTATTCGGCGGCGAGGCGAGGCGGGATCGGTCGCGCCGTCGCCCTCGCACCCCGGGACGGACGCCGGCGCTTCCGATCCGGCGCTCGCCGGGGGCTTCGAGGACGCGCCGATCGTGGTGGTGGCTGATTTCGGGCTCGCGCGCGACGAAGAAGAAGCGTCGACGCCGGAGCCGCCGAGCGAAAACGGCGACGGCGAAAACGGCGATCCGTCGCCTCCTTCCGGCGACCCGGACTGGACCGGCGAGACCGGCACGTACCTGTACATGGCCCCCGAGGTTGTCCGCCACGAGTCGTACGACGCGTCGTGCGACGTGTGGTCGTTCGGTGTGATGCTCGATGAGCTCATCGCCGGCGCGCCTCCGTACCGATCGCAGCGCCGAGACGCGGCGATGTCGCCGTCGCAAATCGCCGTCGGCGTCGCCGACGGCGCCGTCGCGTTCGAGACGGCGGCGGACGCGCCGCCGGGTTTGGCGGCGATCGTGCGCAAATGCGTCGAGCGCGACCCGAAGGACCGACCTTCGTTCGCGGAGGTTTGCGACGCGCTGGACGCGATGCTCCCCTCGGTGCTTCGGGACCTGGAGGAGAAGGAGAAGGAGGCGAGTAGGAACTCGCTCAAAAATCAACTGGGCGTCGCGTTCCGCAACGTCGTCGCGTTCGTGGAAGAGACGGCGTCGACAGTGCGCGAGTCGCTGGATATCCGGGACCCCGATTCAGTAGATGCGTTTGAGGAAACGGAGGTGGAGGCGTCCACGGTGTCGCTGGACGCGTTCCTCGCGAAACCGCGGGGTGGGGAAGCCGGCGCGAACGCGGAGGGGGGGGAGGCGAAGTAGAACGTTTTTCGTCATCTGATGCGTCGACACGAAGAGAATTTCCCCGCCGGTGGCGATCGATCGATCGGTCGATCGTCGCGACGACTGCTTCCGCGCGTGCCAGGTGGCACGCATATCCAGTTCCGATGGCGCCTTCGACCCTCGCCCTCGCGTCTCCTGCCGCCGCGGTGGCGCCCCGCGGGGCGTCCCGCCCCCGCCGCCGCGCCGCCCGCAGCGCGCTCGTCGTGCGCGCCGCCGCGCGCTCGGAGTTCGCGTCGTTCTTCCCCGACGAGGTCACCGCGCTCGAGGAGCCCGCGGCGATCGAGATGGCGCGCCGTGCGAAGCAGGTGTCGGTGGACGTCCCCGGCCGCTCCAGGCCCGTCATGACCAGCTGCGTTGGCTCCCCCGCGCCCGCGGGCGGCGAGGCGAACGCGCCTTTCGTGCTCTTGCACGGCTTCGACAGCAGCTGTCTGGAGTACCGGCGGCTGTTCCCCATGCTCGCGGAGCGCGCGGAGACGTGGGCCGTGGACCTGCTCGGGTGGGGCTTCACGGATGCCGGCGACGCGGGCATCGGCGATTACTCCCCCGAGGCTAAGCGCGCGCACCTTTACGCCTTCTGGAAGCAGGAAATCGGTCGCCCCATCACGCTCGTGGGCGCGTCCCTGGGGGGCGCCGCCGCCATCGACTTCGCCACCGCGCACCCCGAGTGCGTCGAGCGCCTCGTGCTGGTTGACGCGCAGGGCTTCATCGAGGGCCTCGGGCCGATGGGCATGATGCCGCGGCCGGTGGCGCTCGCCGGCGTGAACATCCTGAAGACCAAGATGTTGCGGAACGCGGCGAACCAGATGGCGTACAGCGACCGCGGCACGTTCGCCACGGAGGACGCGATGCGCGTCGGGCAGCTGCACACATTCCAGCCGCAGTGGGCGGACGCGACGCTCTCGTTTATGAAATCGGACGGGTACAAAGTCGCCAAGCGCGTTTCGGAGATTACGCAAAAGACGCTCGTGCTCTGGGGCCGGGACGACGAGATCCTGGACCCGAAGTACGCGCAGAGGTTCGCGGAGGAGGTGCCGAACAGCGAGCTGCGCTGGGTGGAGAAGTGCGGACACGTCGCGCACCTGGAACAGCCCGCCGTCATGCGCGACGCGCTGTTCGAGTTCGCGGAGGTGAAGGTTTTGGCGTAGCGCGACGTCTCACGTCTCTATCTATGACTTCATAATAAGGTATGCATACTCAAGGCTCTTACGTAGCTACGCTCTCGATATCCTGCACCACGCACGTATAGCTTCTCACGCGCTCGGCCCCGCCCTGGGCGTCCCGGGCCGCGCGCGCGTCGGCGACGCGAGTTGCCGCTCGGCGCGTCGCGCCGCCGAGATTTCCTTGGCGCGCCGCGACGCTTCCTTGTAGTCGGCGTCGCGCATGCGCCGCGGGTCCGCCGGGCTCACCGCGGCTTCCTCGGAGAGCAGGTCCACCTCGAACGCCTGCATCTCGCCCAGACCGCGCACGAGGTCGTCCACCGAGCTCTCCGACGCCGGCGCAGGAGGCAAACCGCCTGTGAAGGGCGTCGCGGTTCCTCCGTCGTCGTCGCGCCGACGCAGTCGGAACGCGGAGCCCGCGGAGCCTTCGTCGCCGTCCAAATCGCGCGGGGGAGGCGACGCGCGCCGCGCAAAGGGGTTCGTGGACGACCGCCGCGCGCCGGAAGCGCTTCCGTCGGGCTCGCCGTCGCGGCTCGCCGGGTCGCCCGCGCGCGCGGCGGACTCGGGCGTTCCCGGCGGGACGCCCAGCGCGCGCGCGCGGCGTCGCTCGCGGCGGGACGTCGCCGGGCTCGCGCCTCCCAGCGACTTTGGCGTCGCGTCTTTTTCGGCGCGCCATCGCGGACGCGTGTCGGTGGAAAACACGCGACTCGGGCTCGCCGCGGCGAGCGCCGGTGTGAGCGTCGCGGAGGCGCTTCTCTTGCCTCCCGTCGCCGGCGACTTGAGCACCGCGAACAGGGGGTCCACGGTTCGGTCGCCCCACCCCTCGCCGAGCGCTAAAGGCGCGCGCGCGGAAGCCTCCGGCTCGGCCTCTGCCGAGCCCGCCGGCGCGCCGGGATTCCGATTCGCGACGCCGCCCACCAGCACGAACCGGTCGTCGGGTGTGGCGTCGCGACGCGCGTGTAACTCGTTTTCGTTTTCGCCCGTCGCGTCCGAGTCGGAATCCGACGAGTCCAACGCTCTTTCGCCCCCGGAGAGTCGGCCGCTCTTCGTCGCCGCTCCGGCGGATCGCTCCGAGCCCGCGCGCCCGCGCAGGTTCCCGGCGAGCAGGCTCTCGGCGGCGGCGGAGGCGTCCGCCAGCCACCTCCTCGCCCAGCGCCGCAGGCGGTCCTCGCTCGTGACGGAGACGCCGCGCACGCGAGGCGCGCGAACGTACGGGTTTTTATTTTTAAACCCTTCAGAAGAAGAGTTTTTACGCTCTTCCGAACTTCCGGTTTTTCGTCCATCGGCGGTCCTCCGGTCCTCCGTCCTCTCCGGGTCCCAGGGCGCCAGGCGCACCTTGACGTCCTCGCTCTCGGCGTGGTCGGCGTGCGGCGTGACGTCGCCGAGGAGCACGGCGTCCACGACGGCGGCGGGCTCGGCGGTGACGTCGAGCGAGGCGAGCGCCGAGCACGCCGGCGCGAGCGCGGCGTCGTCCATGTCCACCAGCTCGGACGCCGCGGCGGCCAGGGCCTTGGTCTCCCAGGCACCCTTGCCCTCCGCGTGCACGCGCGCGTCCAGCCACGCCACGAGCAGGTCCGCCGCCGCCAGGCGCGCGTCCGGGTCCGACTTGGCCGCCGCCGCCGCCGCCGCCAGCGCGCGCAGCGCCTGCGCCCACGCTTGCGCGGAGGTGCACCCCGCCTCGCTCATGGCGCGGCAGGCGTCCCGGAAAAACGCGCGGCGGTTGTGCCTGTTGTGCGTGCGCGTCGCGGGCGACGCGGGGGGCTCGCGCTTCTCCGATGCCGAACGCGTCTCGTCCGTCGCGGGCGCGCTCGAGTACTCGCCGCGCTCGAGCGCGGCGAAGCGCGCGGCGAGCGGGCCGAGCGTGGCGACGCCGAGGCCGGTGACCATCCGCGCCGACGCGCGCGACTGCGCCGCGTCCGGCGCGGACCCGATGGACGGCCACGAGAGCAGCGCGCACGTCAGGATGGCAAACTCGTCCAGGGACCCGGCGACGCCGTCGTCCTCGGGAAGCGCGGAGAGCACGCCGCACGCGACATCCAGAATCCCCGCGCGAGCGTCGGGCTCGCGAGGACGAACGCGCCCGACGCTCGGCGACGACGTCTCGCCGCTCACCTCGCTCGCGTCCTCCTCTTCCTCTTTGTCTTCCTCCTCCTCCGCCTCGGGCGTCAGGAAGAGCACGCGCGAGAAGAGCGCCGCCGCCGCCTCCGGGGGCGACGCGCCCTTCGCGCCGTCGAGCGCCGCCACCACCGCCGGCGCGACGCCGGGGGTGAGTCGCGTCGACGACGTGAGGCCGGCGGCGGTGGCGAGGCGCACGCCCGCCGCGACGCACGCCGGCGCGGGGAGCGCGATGGCGGCGAGGCTCACCGAGACACACAGGCGAGTCACGACCGCGGCGTCCACGGACGCGGATGCCATGTGCCCCGCCTCGGCGTACCGCGCCGCCAGGCTCGCCATGGCGTCCGCGGCGGCCACCACGACGCCGACGCCGCGCGCGTCGCCGGAGGCGCCGGCGAAGACTCGAGACAGACGCAGCGCGTACGCGCCCAGCGCGCGCGTCGGAAACGGACGCGACGGGGTTTGGGCGTTGGCGTCGGTTCTCCGTCTCCGCGCGGACGCCTTCGCGGCGGAGACGGAGGGCGCGGCGGCGGACGCGACGAGGTTTCGCGACGAGGTTTCCTCCTGGATGCCTCGCACCGCGGCGTCGAAGAGGCGCGTCGCCGCCTCGGCGGCGACCGCGTCGAAGTCCGCCGAGCCGTCGGCGACGGCGGTCTCGGCGGCGCGCAGCGCGTTCTCCGCCAGCGCCTTGCGGAACGCGAGGCGCCCGCGCGGGAACCGCGCGGAGACCTCGCGCACAACCGCCGCGGGCACGTCCGCCGCGTCCGCGGCGACGGGCGCGATGCGGAGCGCGGCGACCAGCGCCGCCGCCTCGGGGGACGTCGCGCGGCGCGCCGTCGCGGACGCCGCGAGCGAGGGAAGCCACGGTGCGAACGTGGCGGAAGCGAGCGGGCACGCCATCGCCGACGTCACGAGACGCATCGCCGCTGACGCGCGCCGCGCGTCGGCGGCGTCGGCGTCGCCGCCCTCGACGAGCTCGACGAGCTCGACCAGCCTCGGCGCGGCGGCTGCGCCAGCCTCCGAGCGCAGGAACCGGAGCGCGGCCAGCGAGGAGACGCAGCGCGCTCCCGTGGGTCTGAGGGTATCCTCGACCGCCTCCGCGGCGCACGCCTCGACGAGCGCGTCCACGACGGCGGCGGCGGCGTCCGAGGCGGTCTCCAGCGCCTCGAAGTGCGTCTCCTCGCCTTCGGGGTCATCCGCCAAACCGAGGTTGCCCACGATCTTCGCGCCCAGCGTGAGCCAGAACAAAGCCGCGGCGTCCTCGTGCGCGCGCGGCGCAGCCTCCAGCGCGGCGCGCGCCAGCGCGGTGGCCACCTCGCGCGTCGCCGGCGCGGGAACCTCCAGCGCGAGCGCGTGCACCGTCTCGAGCGCGGCGGAGGCGGAGACCGCCACGCATCGACGCGTCTGCGCGGCGACGGCGGGCTCCGCCGCCGCCGCCGCCGCCGCCCAAACGCGTCGGCCCAAACGCGCCGCGGCGGACGCGGCGTCCTTCTCGGGTTCCTCGGAATCCGACTCGGCGATACGATCATTTTCTCTTTCTCCGTCGAGGCTCTCCACGAGCGCGAGCGCGTGCGCGAGCTCAAACACACCCTCCGCGGTGGCCTCGACGCGCGAGGTGGCTTCGGGGCGCGCCGGGTCGACGAACGCGCTCGTCGCCGCCGCCGCCGCGCCCCGGCGCGCCTCGGCGGCGAGCGCCAAGTCCTCGCCGGACGCCGCGGCGTCGGCGGCGTCCGCGGCGGCGGCGGCGGCGGCGGTGGTCTCCGGCCCGGCAGCCGCGCCCGCGACCGCGCGCAGCGCGCGGTGCGCGGCGGCGCTGGCCGCCAGAGAGGGCGAAAGGCGCATGGAGACGAGCGCCGCCGCAGCCACGAGCCCGCCGCGCTCGGCACCCAGAGCCGCCGTCACCGCGTCGAGGACGCGCGTCGGCGCGGCGCGCGGCGCGAGGAACGTCTTTTTCTTTTCGTCGGCGGCGGAACCTGAGCCTCCGCCTCCCCTCCGTTCCCCGGAGGCCTCCTCCGCCGCGATCGCCGCGCCCGCCGCCTGGAGCGCGCTCGCGGCGGCGGCGGCGGCGGCGCGCTCGGGCGTCCTGGCGAGGAGCTCGGCGCACGCGGCGGTGACCAGCGCGCCGGCTTGCCGCGCGCCGGCGAGGATGGCGAGCGGCGTGTCCTCTTCGATTTCCGTCCGCATCTCGGCCTCCGTCTCGGCGGCGTCGCGCTCGGCGCGCGCGCGCGCGCGCAGCTCGACGTCCCGCGACGCGACGCGCGACGCCTCCGCCAGGCGCGCCACGGCCTCGTCCGCGACGGACTGCGTCAGAGGAGGCCCGTCCCCGAAGGACGACGAAGTCCTCACGTCGCCGGTCTCGGAAGGCTTCGCCGCCGAGTTCGTCGCCTCCGGCGCGCCGGCGGCGACGACGACGACGTTGGTCGCCTCCAGCACGACGTTGGCGAACGCGCGCCACTCGCCGCGCACGCGCGGCAGCGCGTGCACGAGGGCGATGGTGGCGGCGTCCAGCGCGTTGGTGGTGGAGGGCGGCGCGACGCGGAGCCTGAGCGCGGCGAGCGCCGCCGCCGCCTCGGCGGCGCGCGACGCGGCGGCGACGCCGTCGTCATCCGTCAGAACGCCGTCGTCTCCGTAGTCGCTCGAGTACGCCTGCGCCGCGACGCCTGGGAGCGCGGGGAGCCACGCGTCGCTGGCGTTCCACGTGAGACGCAGCGCGTCCTCGAACGCCGCGCGCTCGGGCGTGTCCGCGTCGTCCACGAACGCGGCGGCGTCGCTCTCGCGGCGCGCCACCACGCGCGACGCGACGGCGCGAAGTAAGCCGAGACCGCAGGCGGCGCGCGCCAGCGCCGGCCACAGCGACTTGGCCTCCTTGGCGCCCACCGACGCGCCGCCGACGTTTTTGAGCGTCTCGCGCGTCTTCGCCGCGGCGGCGACGATGTCTCCCGCCACAACGGAGACCACGGAGGCGATGCAGGGCGGCGCGGCGCCCACGAGCGCGTCGCTCAGAGCCTCTCCACGGCGCCGAGCCGAGCGCGCGGCGTCCGGCGAAAACGACTCGCGACCGCCCTCCTCCGCCGCCGCCGCGCATCGCGCCCACACGCTCCGGGTCGCCGCGGCGGCGTCGAACGCGCTCTGCCCGTCGCCCAGCCCGACCTGCTTCTCCAGGTTCAGAGTGCGGTCGATGTCCTCCTCGGACGCGTCCGCCGCCGCGCCGGGCTTGTCTTCCGCGAAGAGCATCTTGCGCGGCGTGACGGCGCTCGGCGAAACCTCGCCGGGCGCGCCCCCGGCGCCGGGCGCCGGGAGCGACCCGCCGCGCACGGGCACGTGTTTCGCCGGCCGCGCCGCGGCGACGAAGAAGGCGACGTGCCACCTCCAGAGGTCGTGCGCCGAGCCGTCGCCGGCGGGCGCGTACTCCACGACGCGCGACGCGGCGAGTCGCTCGACGGCGCGGCGGACGCCTGCGTCGCTCGCCGCGCTCAGCTCTCCCCCGCGCCACGCGGCGACGCGCGGGTCGTCGTTCCAGCCGCCAAGGATGGACACCGCGCGGTCCCTGGTCTCCGGGCCCACGGAGGCTTGCGAGGAGAGCCAGCGGAGCAGCCCCCCGCCGAGTTTCGAGGCGAGCGCGGTCTCGGCGTCCTCGCCGGCGTCCGCGCCGTGCCCCATGGCGTCGCCGGTGAGCGCGGCGACGTCCACCAGGTCCTCGGCGGCGGCCAGCAGCGCGGCGGCGGCGGCGTGCACGTCCGGGCTGGGGTGCGCCGCCGCCAGCAGCACGGCGGCGGCGGCGCGCGGGCCCACCGCCGCGGCGTCGAAGAAGACATCCTCCGTGGGGCGCCGCGCCGCCTCCGCGACGGTGACCGCCGCGGTGGACAGGCGGCACGTCCACTCGGCGACGTCCACGGAGCCCTCGACGGCGGATTCGGCGGCGCGCAGCGAGTGCACAACCGCGCGGCGAAGCACCGCGGGCGAGACGTGCGCGGCGTGCCTCCTGATGGCCGCGCGCGCCGCCATCTCCACCTCGGCGTTGCCGCACGCGGCGGCGAGCGCGACCGCCAGAAGGTTGGTCTCCTCCGCGGCGTGGTCGCGCGTCTTGGCGAGCGAGAAGCGCGGGTCGAGCAGCAGAGGCGAACACCGCAGCGCGGTGAGCATCACCGCCACGTCCTCGCCCTCCGGCGCGTCCGGGTTCCTGTTCGTCAGGTACGTCACGTTCCCGGGCCCGCGCCACGTCCCGGAAGGGGGCGGCGGGCGGAGCGCCACGCCCACCGCCGCCGCGAGCGACGGTGCGCGGCGACGCAGCTCGGCGGCTACCGCGGCGCGCTCGTTTGCTTCGCCTTCGCCTTCGCCCGTTTGCCCGGGGGTATCGGTATCCGTCTCGTCGCCATCCTCGGCGTCCGTGCCGAGCACCCACGAGAGGAACCTGAGCGCGACCACGCGCGAGCGCGCCGTGCCCGCGCCGGCCACGGAGGTGAGCGGCTTCCCGGCCGCCCTGGGCGGCGGAGGCGCCTTCGGCGGTGCCTTCGCCTTGGACCCGAAGACGCTCGATTTGGCCTTGGGCTTTTCGGGCTCGGGCTCGGGCTCGGGCTCGGGCGGCGGCGGCGGCGCGCCGGTCGACTTGAGCATCTCCGCCGTGACGTCGAGCGCGAGTCCCGGGTCCGCGCGCGCTGCGGACGCGAGCGATCGCTGCACGAGCCCCCACAGGCTTGGCGGTGGTCCCTTCGCGCCTCCCACGGAGACCGCGCGCAGGAGCAGGTCCCGCGTCGGCGCGCGCGACGAGTCGAGGTAATCGGCGAGGCACTCCAGCGCGCTCTCTTTGCTCTCCTCCTTTTCCGCGCTCAAGCCGGAGAGCAGCGCGTCGTGCACGGCGTGGTCAATCTCCAGCGCCTCGTCGTCCATCTCGCTGTCGTCGACGCGAACGCGGCGCCTCAGCGCGGCCACCGCCTGGAGCAGCGCCGAGTTCTCGGCGGCGGCGTTTTTCTTCTCGGACCACGCCGAGCCGAGCTTGGCGAGCTCGGCGACGGGCAGCGTCGCGATGTCCGCCGGGAGAGCGCCGCCCCTGCCTATTTGGCTCAGGATCATCGCCAGCGCCAGAGCCAGAGGGCGTCTCTGCGCGCCGTGCGTCGCGGGCTTGGTCATCTCATCCAGCACGAACCGCACCACGGCCACCGCCGCGTCGCACGCCTGCTTCCCGGCGGAGACGGAACCGTCTCCGCTCCACTTCCACAAAGAAGCTCTCTCGAGCGTCTCGAGCCTCGTCTCCCACACGTCCGTGGTGCGGAGCACCTCGAGCAGCGCCGTCGCCGCGGGCTCGACGTACCCCGCCGCGACGAGCGTGGCGACCGTCTCGTGCGAGCCCTGGTCCATGAGCAAGCGCGCGTGTCTCGACTCGACGCGCGCGCGTTCGAGACGATTGTTCCCGAGGTCCCCATCCTCCGCGGAATGCACGGCGTCGTTCAGCACCTGGTTGGCGAACGCCTCGCACCGCCGGCGCGCGCTGGTGGCGTCCTCGGGGAGCGCGTCGATGGCGCTCACCAGGCAGTCCGCCACGTCGCCCCACGTGCCTCGCGTGCCGTCCGCGAAGGACGGGAGCCATCGGCGGAGCCTCGCGAGCTCGCTCGCCACCTCCTCCGCGAACAGACGGCGAACGCGCACCGAGACAGCCTCGGGAATCGGAACCGCGGGAACCAGCTTCGGCGGCGCGATGTTCTCCTCGAAGTGCGCGTGCTGAAACACCAAGCACGTCAACACCTGCGACACATGGTGCAGCGCCGTGGAGGGCGCCATCCTCCCCGCGCCTTTGCGTGTGACCGCTCGACCTGCCGCTCGACGCGATTCAACATTCTCGTAATTGCATTGGCGTTTCTGGGAGCGAACAAGGGAACAAGCGAACAACGAGTTTTCGGCGACTCGAGCGAGCGAAACGCGTACAAAAAGAAGTTGGCTACAAAACTCGCGCCGTACTTCGGCTTGGCTTTGTCATTCGTTCTTCTCCCGCGGGTACAGCAGCGAGTCCGAGGGGAACGCCATCGAGGCCATGGCCATGATCCCGCACAGCGCGATGACCAGCAAGAGGAAAAACACGGCGAACATCGCCGTCGCGTCGCGGAAACCGCGCGTCTTCTCCGCCACCGCCGTCGCGTTCCCGTTTGAAGACGAAAACGTCGACGTCCTTTTTGTTTCGCCATCCGCCTTTTCGTCTTGCGCCAACCGCCGCCGGGAAAACTCCGCTGTCGTCCCGCCGGTCCCTTCCACGTCGGTGGTCCCTTCGCCGTCCGCGACGAGCACGACCAGCACAGCGTCGACGCCGAGCGCGGCGCGCGCGCGGTCGAGCGCGTCGCGCGCGGACGCGAAGACGTCTCCCGAGAAAACCGTCGCCGCGCTTTCGTCCGCTCGCACCAGCGTCGCCCGGAAAGCGCTTTCCGACCCGGCGCCGGCACTCGAGTCATGACTCGCGGCGACGGCGCGCGCGACGGCGTCTCCGAACGCCGCCGGGTCGCCGATGTCGGCGTCGCCCACGAGCACGCGAGCCACGCCGGGCGCGCACGCGAGCGCGTCCAGGGAGGCGGAAACCTCGCCGAGGTCCGCGACGCGCCGAGCGGAGGCGCCCGGTTTTTCCGCCGACGCCGCGCCGGCGCCGGCGAGGAAGGCCTCCAGCGCCGACGCGGCGGTCGCGGACGCCACGCGCGCCACGAGCACGGTGCCCGGCCGATGCGAGGGGTCGCGCTCGAGCAGGGACGCCACCTGCGCGGTTTGAGAACGGGCGCGGATGTTCGGTGAGCTTCGTTTCCGAGGGACGAGAAGGGTCGGAAGGAGGGAAAGAGGGCGGGATCGCGTGGGTCGGATCTGGCGACCCGGCGGTCCCGTGGGGAGAAGGTCGCACCTGCGAGGAGGCGTGCGCGTCCACCGACTCGACGGGGCTGACCCGGAGGAGCGCGGCGACCGCGGCGGCCGCGGCGGAGGGTTCCAGGGGGGCGCAGTCCGCGTGGGCATCCTCGGCGCACGCCTGGGATCCAGGCGAGGGCGTGTGCAGGAGGGCACCCTGGTGCTCGCCTTCCGCGAAGAGCACGACTCCGGGCTGCGCGCTCGCGACCACCGCGAGGAGCGCGGCGACGGCGAGCGTCAGCATCGTCGATCGAACCATCGTCGAGGCGATCGCGGTGCGTCGGCGCGGGACGCTGTGTCGACCAAAAACCTGCGCCTGAACGTGAAAAAAACACGTGCGGCAAGGAAAACGAATGGCACCTTCCATCACGAAAACGGACAACTCGTCGCGTCGCTCGCAGTCTCGGCGCGCGCCATGGAGGGTGAGGCGGTCGCGGTGGACGGCGCGACGCACCTTCGCCGCGCGGAGGATGCGCTGAAGGCGGGCGATGCGCTGCAAGCAGCCGCTTCCTTCGCCGCGGCCGGCGACGCGGCCCCTTTCGAATCCACGGCGCTCGGATTCCTGGACCGCGGGGAGGATGACGCGCTCGCGCTGTACCTGCGCTCGCGCCTGGACGCGGCGGACCCCGCGCGCGAGCCCGAGACGGTGTCTAAGCTCGCCGCGTGGCTCGCGGACCTGCACGTGAGCCGCGCGTGCGGCGCGGAGCGGGGCACGCCCGCGGCTGAGGCGGCGACGAAGGACCTGCGCCTGTTCTTCGCCGCGCACGCCTCGCGGCTGGACAAGGAGGCGACGAAGAAGCTTCTCGCGGAGTTCGGCCTGGAGGACGACCTGGCGCACTTCGCGGAGATCGTCGGGGACGTGCGCGAGGCGATGGAGTTAAGGCTCGAGCGCGGGGACGTGCAGGGTGTGTTCCAGACGCTGCGAACGTTCGCGAACAAGACCTCGTCGCCCGAATGCGTCGCCGACGTCTTAGCGCGCGCGTTCCGCGCCGACGCCGAAGCGACGTCGGCGTTTCTTTCCTCGCGCGGCGCGTCGACGGCGCTGGGAGGCGACGAGTGTTTGAGCGAAACGCTCGGTGAGCTGTGCGAGACGATGCTCGTCGAGACGAACGTTTTCGCGTTCGGCGCGGAGGATACGGTAAATGGCGCGGAACAGGAGCACGGGACGCGAAGACGCGAAGACGACAAAGACGACGTCGAGAAGAAAAAGTTTTTTTTGCGAAGGCGCGCGGCGGATTTGCTGCGTTCGGCGACGCGAGACGGTCGCGTGACGTCTCCGCGCGCGCGCGACGCGTGGCGCCGCGCGGCGGCGGATCTCGTCCGCGCCGGATTCGGGTGCGCGCCGGTCGCGGGGTCGGGGCCGGACGCGGACGCGGACGCCGCGTCGCTCGAGGCGGAGATGGCGGCGGAGGCGCGGCGCGCGCGCGAGGACGCCGAGCTGGACGCGAAGATGCTTCGCGAGATGCGGTACGGCCTTCGTGCCGCGGACGAAGAGGACGCCGCGCGCGACGCGAGGGAAGCAAGGTATCGGGACGAAGGCGGAGATTTCCCTTGGGAGGACGGAGACCCGACGTCGGCGTTCGCGGCGTTCGCGGCGTTCGCGGCGGCGCCCGATTCCGAACGTCTGCGCTCGGCGGCGCTCGCCGAGACGACGTCGCGCGCCGTTTCGGCGACGGAGGCGGCGCGTGACGCGTCTAAACGCGCGCGCGTGGTGCGTTCCGCGCTGGCGCTGGCGGACGAGTCAAACGGCGCTCTGACGATGGAGTTTGTGCTGCGGTGCCTTCCAGACGCGACGGTTTTAGACGAGGTGCGCGACGCGACGCTCGCGGAACTCCGGAGGCACGCTTTGGAAGCCGAGTCTTTTGCGGAGGAGACGCGGCGCGCGCGAGAGCTCGAGTCTAAGCTCCTGGGTGAGATCGCGGAACGGCGGACGATGGAGGTGACGATCCCGTGGGATGAGCCCTGCGCGTCCTGCGGGTCCCGCGTCGTCGCCCCGCCGGCGTCCTCGAGGAGCTCGCAGACGGGACCGGGACAGGCGGAGAAAAAAACCGAGGTTTTCGCGCCGTACTACGCCTTCCCGTGCGGCATGGCGTTCCACGGCGTGTGCCTGCTGGAAGCGCTGCTGCCCGTGCTGCCCGCAGAGAGGCGCGCGCGGTGCCTGGACCTGCTCGCGGCCACCAGGGCGCCGCTGCCGCGCGCGCTGAGGAGGAAATGCAAGGAGTACGCGCGCCGCGAGCGGGACCGCAGGGACCCACCCGGCGAGCCAGCGCCTGTGGCGCGCGGCGCGGACGGCGGCGACGACGTTTCCGGAGCCGCGAAGGAAAGAAAATTGGACGCCGCGAAAGAAAAAGAGACGCCCGAGACCCTCAAGGCCCAGCTGGAGGACCTGCTGTGCGAGGAGTGCCCGTTCTGCGGCGAGGCGAGCATCGCGCTGATCGACGCGCCGTTCGTGGGTCCCGACGAAGCCGAAGAGGCGGAGAGCTGGCGGAGTAGCTAGCGCGAATCGTGAAGGCGGTTGTTTCGGCGCGAGGCGGTTTTTCTCGTACGTCTTTCGTCAGATACCGTCGTCGCAAACGCCATCGACGAGACGACCGCGCTCGAACGCGCGAAGAGCGCTTGTCCACTCAACATTCACATCAGATGGACGCGAAGTACTCCTTGCTTCCGTCCGGATCGGGCTTCATGGTGTCGTCGCCGGGCTTCCACCCCGCGGGGCACACCTCGTCGGGGTTGTCCTGCACGTACTGAATCGCCTGCAGCGTGCGCAGGGTCTCGTCCACGCTCCTCCCGAACGCCTCGTTGTTGATCGTGGCGTGCTGCACGATGCCCTCCTTGTCGATGATGAACAGCCCGCGCAGCGCGACGCCCTCGTCCGTCAACACCGAGTACGACTCGGCGATTTCCTTTTTCAAGTCGCTGACGAGCGGATACGCAATGTCGCCCAGCCCGCCCGAGTTGCGCTCGGTCTGGATCCACGCCAGGTGCGCGAACTTGGAGTCCACGGAGACGCCCAGGATCTCGGTGTTGATCGCGCTGAACTCCTCGTAGCGGTCGGAAAACGCCGTGATCTCCGTCGGGCACACGAACGTGAAGTCAAGCGGGTAGAAGAAGAGCACCACGTACTTGCCCCGCAGCTTCGAGAGCGAGCAGTCGATGAACTCCTGGTCGAAGACAGCCTCCGCGGAGAAGTCGGGCGCGGGGTTGCCCACCATGGGCTTGCCCGCGCGCACGCGCAGGTCGCGCGAGGGCGCATAGCCCGCCGCGCGCGCGCTGCGACCGGGGAACCGCGGGGGAGGGCGGTCAGTCGCGGTCGCGGAGCGCGTCGAGCGCCGAAAACCTCGGCGGATGGAAACGAGGCGGAGGGAGACGGGACGTCGCGCACCTGGAGGCGCGGAACGCGCGGACGGAGGTCCGGGAGGAGAGGCGGGGGGCGCGGCGGGGGACCCTCGCCGTTTGTCCCCGGGCGACGACCGCGTTCATGGCGGTGACAGCCTGCATGGTGCACTCAACAGTGTCCCGAAAGTCGCCGACCTCGAGATTGGAAACGAGTTTCGTCACGATATTTCGAGCGGCGGGGCCGGGCCTCGCAGACGGAAGCGTGGCATGAACCGTCGTTTGCTGCGATGCGAGCCTCTCGCGCCAAGCCCTGAGTCGCGACAAAAACAAAAAGTCGCTCCGGCTATCGTGCCAGACTGGAGACGCATACGAAAAAAACACCAAAAGTTTGTGGCCCTCTCGATCGTCCGATCGTACAGCTGGAAAACTTTCGAGGTTCGCGAGCCCTCGATTTCGGCGTGCGTCGACGTGAAGCTTGAACGCCGTCCCCGCCCTCCCCCCGCGCACAAGGCCCGACACGGATTTTAGTCCAACTTTCGAGTTGTCGCAGTCACCCCGCTGCGAGCTGGCACGCCACACGCGAGCCTAAGAAAGCCCCAAGACACCCGGTCTTTCACACGATCGCCATGTCGGTTGTTGCCGCTCACCAAGCCTCCGCGGCGCGCGCCGCGGCCAGGCCCAACTTCTCCGGCCTCCGCCGCGTCTCCGGCCCCGCCGCGCTGACCCGCGGGTCGGATGTCAGCCCCGCCCTCGCGTTGCCGGTGCGTTCGCCAGTCCCAGCGCCTTTCCCGCGCCCGAATCCATTCGCGAGACCCCCGATCGCGCCGATGGGACGCACGTCACCCTTCCTATCCACAATTTATCGGTTCGCGACGCGCGCGTACGGGCGGAGCGCTCATCATGTTTCGCGATTTTCAGGCGCCGCGCGCGGCGCGCGGCGGCGGTCGCCGCGTCCCCCGACCGAGAAGCGAATCGCTGACGCGTCTCCCCTCCCTTTCCGCCCTCCTCGCGACCGCGCGCAGGCGGCCTCTTCCGTCCGCGGCCGCGCCTCCGGCCGCGGTTCGCGCTCGGTGGTGGCCATGGCGGGCACCGGCCGCTTCGTCGTCGGCGGCAACTGGAAGTGCAACGGCAACACGGCTTCCATCGTGAAGCTGGTGAAGGAGCTGAACGCCGGCGACATCACCGCGGACGTCGAGGTGATCTGCGCCCCCCCCATGGTGTACCTGCCCAAGGTGCAGAGCACCCTGGACCGCAAGTACCAGCTCGCCGCGCAGAACTGCTGGGTCGGCGCCGGCGGCGCGTTCACGGGCGAAGTCGCCGCGGAGATGCTGGTGGACGCCGGCGTGCCGTGGGTCATCCTCGGGCACTCCGAGCGCCGGGCGCTGTGCGGCGAGTCCGACGAGTTCGTGGGCAAGAAGACCAAGTACGCCATCGACACGGGCCTTTCCGTGATGGCGTGCATCGGCGAGACGCTCCAGGAGCGCGAGGCGGGAGCCACGCTGGACGTGTGCCGGAGGCAGCTGCAGGCGATTGTGAACGAGATCTCCTCCGACGACTGGGCCAAGGTTGTCATTGCGTACGAGCCCGTGTGGGCCATCGGCACGGGGAAGGTGGCGACCCCTGAGCAGGCGCAGGAGGTGCACGCGGGCATCCGCGCGTTCATGGCTAGCGCCGTGTCCCCGGCGGTGGCGTCCGCGGTTCGCATCCAGTACGGGGGTTCGGTGAACGCGGGGAACTGCGAGGAGCTGGCGAAACAGGAGGACATCGACGGGTTTTTGGTCGGCGGCGCGTCGCTCGTCGGCGCCGATTTCGTCACCATCTGCAACGCCGCGCGGTTCAACAACTGAGCGCGTTCGGGATGACGCGAACGAGTGTTCGTTTCGAGACGTGTCGTCGGCGTCGAAGGACGCGCGAAAAGGACGCGCGTCTCCGGGTCGTCGAAACGCGGCGAACGGAGGGAAGAGGGAGAGCTCTTACACGAGAGCGTAAGGTTATGTTACGTATTTCCTTTTAAAACGCGTTCCCGGCCGCGTCCTTTGGCTCCCTCGCGTCGTCGCGGGTGAGGGCGCCGCGGCGTGACGAAAACGAAAACGAACGCGTTCTGTCGTCTACGTGCGCTGTGCCTATGTGATGTGTGCCTACTGCTGCCTTTTGTGTCGTTCGTGACGGCTTTTTGTCGTCAACGGTAATACGCCATGTGCCTGTTCTGGAACTTGCTCGCCAACCCGGTGTCCTTCTTGGGCTCGAGCGCTTCCTTCGCCTCGCGCGCGCGGCGCTCGTCGCGGTCCACGCGCAGCCACTTGTCGATGGTGCTGAGGAGGTGCTTGACACCCTTCAGCCCCTCGATGCTGTCCTTGGCGCCGCCGTACTTGAGCTCGCCGTTGGACGCGAACGCGATGTGCGTCATCCACTGCTCCATCCCGTCGAAGATGTGCGTCGCGTACACAACCGTGGCGCCCCGCTGCTCGCACTCCTCTCTAAGAAACTGCAGGAGGTCCAGGCGGCCGAGGATGTCCAGGTCCACCGTGATCTCGTCACACAGGAGCACCTTGAACGGCTTCAGCAGGCCCATGCAGATCTGCACGCGACGGCGCTGGCCGTCCGACACAGTCATCATGCTCCAGTCCACGTCAATGTCCAGGAGCTCGATGAGCCGCGCGCGGCGCTCGGCATCGACGTTTTCGACGCCGAAGATCATCTTCCCGGCGGAGAAATCGCCCGCGAGCGCCACGGAGCCCGCGCTGCCGATGTTACGCCGCCACTGGCTGCCGAGATACCCGAGCTCACCGGTGCAGGTCATGTTGATGTCGTGGAAGGGAGGTTTGCCGATGATGCGCACGGCGTCCTCGCTCACCATGGTCTTGCCCGCCAAAATCTGGAGCAACGTGGTCTTCCCCGCGCCGTTGGCGCCGGAAAGCAAGCATCGCGAGCCGGGAGGCAGGTCGAGGCTGAAGTCGCTGAGGATCTGCTTGCCGCCGGGGTAGGCGTACGCCAGGTTGCAGATCTTCAGCGACCCGGTGTCCGCCGTGGACTCCATGTCGATGCGAGGGGACGGGTCGAGGCGGCGTGCGAAGCGCGCGTCTCGGAGTGCCTTTTCGTCGCTTTTTCTGAGGCGTACATCCACTGGCGTCGACGTGTCGGTCTCGCGCGTCGTTCTGACTGAACGCCATACGAAAAGTTTTTCACGAAAGAGAAGACTTTTCGCGGTGCGCGAGCGTCGATCTGCCAAATCGCTTTTCGCCGTTTCTGCCAGTTGTCTTCTCTCACATCTCCTGTCGTCCGACATGGCGCACGCAGTCGCCCGCACCCCCGCCGCCCTCGCGAGGGCGTCGCCCGTAGCCACCTCCGGGCGGGCCCGCCTGTCCCGCACCACCGCGTTCCCCCGCCGCGCGCCCGCGCGCGGCGCGCCCGCGCGCGCCTTCGCCTCCCTCGATCAGGCGTCTCTGGTGGCGGACGTCGCGGGCGACGTCTTCGCGGAGACCGGCCTCGGGCCCGCGCTGTGCGTGGCGGGCACGGTGTGGGTCGGGTACGTGGTGACCAACGGCTACTCCACCATCAAGCGCCTGAAGGAGGAGCTCACGGCGGAGGGGTACGACGTGGAGGAGTTCAACAAGGTGGGCGAGCTCAAGGCTATCCGCCGCGCCGTGGACGACGGCACGGTGGATGGCATCTTCGACAAGGTGTGGTACCAGCGCGCGGTGATGAGCGTGGGCAGTGGGTCCATCGTGGACGTCCAGAAAACGCAGGCGTACTGGAAGAAGAGGGGGGTGAACGTCAAGACCCTCGCCGACCTGGACAAGATCACCGCGTACATGGTCAAGAAGTACGGCAAGGACGCCAAGATGAGCGGGTGACGATACGAATGGATTCGTTTGTGTCATTACAAGATGGGTGATAGGCTTAGGCTGTACCTGATGGGGAATGTGAACGTCTCTGAACGCTCGCGCGTTCGTCCGATGACGGTATTATTTCGTTCGCCACCTCCTCGTTTCAAGAGCGCGTCGGAAACGCGCGTCTTGGCGTTTCACCGGGGAGGCGAGCGGCGTCTGTCCGGCGAGCGGGGCGCGCCTCCGCCGCCGACGTGCTTGAACCGGCAATCCGGGCGGCGGCACGATCCGCGTTGGAAGTCGCGGCACACCTGCTCGCCGGAGAAACCGCCGCCGCCGCCGGCGTAGTTCCTCGAGTCGTACCTCGGGCCACCTCCGTACCTGTCCCTGGAGTCGTCCCTGCGTCCGTACCCGCCGCCGCGGTAATCGTCCCTGCGTCCGTACCCACCGCCGCCGTACCGGTCGCGCGAGTCCGCGCGCGACCGCCGGTGGTCGTGCTCGTCGAAGCGGCCGCCGTACCCACGGTCGCGCGAGCGGTCGCGACCGCGGTCGCGCGAGCGGTCGCGCCCGCGGCCGTCGTCGCGCTTGCGCTTCTCCTTGGGCGGGGGGGCGTTCGGGTCCTGCTTCTTCTTGGGACACTTGTGCATGTTGTGCTCGGCGGCGCCGCAGATGATGCAGCCGCCCTCCGGGACGTCCGCCGCGGGCACGCGTTTCGGGCACTCGAGCCGCTTATGCCCAGTCTCGCCGCACACAAAGCAGAAAAACTTGGAGACGTCCTCGGGGGGCCTGTCCGGGCAGTCCCGGCGCTCGTGGCCGGGCTTGCCGCAGGTGCCGCACTTGGCGTCCGGGTCGAGCTTCTTGTTCGGGCAGGCGAACGCCCTGTGTTCGCCCGAGCCGCACACGAAGCAGGAGGACTTGTCCTCGGTCTTCACCGCCGAAGGACACTCGGTCCGCTTGTGCGTCGCGCGCGTGCCGCACACGAAGCACCACTGCTCTTTGGGCTCCCTCGCCTCGTTCCTCCCGCGGTCGTCGCCCTCGCGCCTGTCCGGGCAGTCCTTCTTGAGGTGGCCCTGCTTCCTGCAGATGGCGCAGGTCAGCCCCCGGGACGGGTCCCGCTCTTTCGGCGGCGGCTTGTCGGGGTCCACCTTCATCTTCGGGCACTTGAACACGCCGTGGTCGCCGGCGCCGCAGATGAGGCACCCGTTCTCGGGCGCGTCCACCTTGTCGGGGCAGTCCGCGTGCTTGTGCCCCCTGTTCCCGCAGATGTGGCAAAACAGCTTAGCGATGCGCTCAGGGCAATCCGCGCCCTTGTGGTCCATGGCCCCGCAGTGCAGGCACGCGCCGGACTTTTTGCGCTGCTTCTCCAGTTCGCGCCTGGACGCGCCCTCCGCGGGCTTGGCCTCCACAGATCCGCCCGCGGTCTGCGTCTTGGTCTTCTTAGAGGAAGGCTCGTCGCCGTCGCTCGCGGGCGCGTCCCCGAGCTCGTCGCCGGCGTCGAGGGAGACCACGTCGTCCTCCTTCTCCGCGGGCGCCGCGGGCGCCGCGGGGGCCGCGGGCGCGTCTCCCGCCTCCATCTCGGCGTCGGCCGCGGGGCCACCGGAGGCGAGCGCTTCTTCATAACGCGCCACGAGCGCGGCCTTCAGGCCGGTGGTGTCCAGCCCGCGATCGCCGAGCTCTTTGCGGAGCTGCGCCACCGTCATCGAAGAGGCGGCGGGCATCTTCAACGAGTTGCGTGTCGGTCGTCGATCGCGCGCGCGAGATTCTAATCGTCCGAATCGTCCGATTCGCCTAACAAACGCGACAAACGCACGGAAACGCTCGATTTCGCGATCACGCGGCGCAGATGTGGCTTTTTTTTTTTTCCACAGCGCTCGGTTTCGACTTTCGAGACGCGAAGACGAGCGCGCGCGAGGTCGGAGTTCAATGCGGGAGCTTTTTCTTCTCCGAAAGGCGTCGTAAGTTCCTCTCTTCTCGCGTCGGCGCACTAATAGAGCGTGCGCATTACAAAGCACTAACACACTAACGGAGGCGCGTGCGTTCTTCGCGTTTGTTTCTTCGCTCTCACTTCTCGACGCCGGGTTTGGTCGCCGCGACGAGCGCTCTGAACGCGCAGATGAGCCCCAGTCCGCCCGCGAACGCCACCTTCTCGTCCAGCGCGGGCGCGACGATCATCGCGCTTCCCTCCACGTTCCTGAGCAGGATGGCGAACGCCGAGCCGGAGAACCACGTCAGGGCGCCGGTGGTCATCGCGCGGGGCGCGTCCCCCCAGAGCGCGGCGTTGGGCGAGTCCGAGTCGTAGTCGCCCGCGAGGAAGCCGGCGCCGACCCAGCCGACGACGAACGGCGCCGCCGCGAATGCGGTGCCGGGGGAGACGATGTCTTGGCCGGCGACGCCCCGCGCGATGAGCGTGATGAGCACCGCCGCGGAGAGGTCGCCCGCGGCGAGGAACGCGGGGTTGATGGGGGGCTTGCCAACACCGGGCTTGCCCGCGGGGGGCGCGGGCGCGGGGGAGGGCGCCGACGCGGGGGAAGCCTTGGTCTCCACGGACGCGGAAGAGGACGAGGCGTCGTCCTCGCTGGCGGACACGCGCAGGGTGACACCGCGGGCGATGGGGGAGGCGCGCGGGGACACGCGAGCCTGGCGCGGCGCCGACCGCGCGGGAGCGCGGCGCGCGCCGGAGTGCGCGATGACGCGCGCGGCGACGGGGGCGGTGATGCACATCATCTCGCGGTCGGTGCCGACGCGAGGTCTGCAATGGGGTTGTGGTGAGGGTGCCATCCGCCACTTGGCTCGCGAAAGTCGCACCCGAGATCCTTCGAAAAGATTTTTCGATTGAAGAAATTTTTTGCTTCGGCTTTTTGGGAGAGACGATTTCTCTTTTTCGACATATGGGTATTCAGTCATGAACATTGTAACCACCACTTTGGTGGCGCGAAAACTTTTGACTCGTAGAACGAGGGGTAAAGCGATGCTCCTTCGTGTGTCGAACGAGTGATCGTGAAACGTCGGGGGCCCGCGCGGTGCCACTCCAAACTGCGCGTCGCCGCACGACGGACTCGCTCCAAAGATGCTCTCCGCCATCTTCCGCGTCTACACCTTCTTCCTGGGCTTCTTGTACCCCGCGTAAGTGCGCCGCACACCCCCGCGCCCTCGGCCCGACCGAGAGCCGAGTGAGCTTTTTTCTCTTCGCGACGCGTACGCGCCACGGACGCACATTTTCCCGCGAGCCCCCTCGCGGTCTCGGCTCGGCGCGCGCGCGAGTCACGGCTGACCGCGTCGTTCCGAAACCCCCCCTCCCGCAGTTACGCGTCGTACAAGGCCATCGAGTCCGAAGCCACCGACGATGACACGCAGTGGCTGACGTACTGGGTGGTGTACTCGATGATGATGATCTTCGAATCCTTCGCGGACTACTCCGTGTTTTGGATCCCCGGCTACCGCTTCGCGAAGTGCGGGTTCATCTTCTGGCTCGCGTCGCCCCGGTTCAAGGGCGCGATCATGCTGTACGAGAAGGTGTTCAAGGACGCGCTCAAGGCGGCGGAGCCCATCATCGACACCGTCGCGGGATCGCTCGCCAAGGGCGACATCAACACCGCCAGAGCCGAGCTCTCCAAGCACGTCGACGTCGACAAGCTCCAGAGGTTCGGCAGCGAAGCGTTTGAGAAAACCATGAGCGCCGCCGCGGAGGCGTCCAAGATGGCGCAGGAAGGCCTCGCCGCCGCCAAGGAGGCGCAGGCTGCCGCCGCCAAGAAGGACTAAGAGGAGGTGACGTGTGGATTGTGTTGAGGAGGAAAACGAAGGGAGGGATCTGCTGCGCGCCGGGACAAAAAAGCGCGCTCCCTCCTTATGCGAGCGGCGACGCGCTTTTGCGCGTCGCGAAGCGAAGTGTGCATACGACAAAAACGCAACCCGAAGCTTTTTTTTTTCGACGAAAACGAACGAACGCGTCGCGCGACGTCGGTCGCCCGCGTGTCCACAGCGGCTGTCGTTCGCCACTCTTCCCGATTCCCCGACGTCGCCCGCGTCGTTTCCGAACGTCTTTTCGTGGCCGTTCCGCGTTTTCGTTCCCTGTCGTTCAGCGAACCGCCACGTGCGGTAGCACGCGGAGGTCGCGACTCGACATAAAGCTTCATGCCGCTTTTTTTCGCCTCCTCTCGTTGTGCCAGCTCGGCGTCGTTTTTCCACGAAGCGTCGTTTTATTCCGCCAGGCGAGCGCGCGCGAGTTTTGGTTTCGCCTCGGCGCGCGCGCGGCCACAGCGCACGACGCGGCGCTTCCGACGAACGTCCGGGCGTCGGCGACGTTCCCCGAGACGACCGACGGAACCTCCCGCGCCGGGCGCGTCCGTCTCCGCGCGGCTCCTCGCGGCTCGGCGGTTCGCCCGCGTCCGCGTTGGCAGCCGCGTTGGCAAGCGAGCATCTTGAAAAACTCGCAGAGCACAACATCTTGAAACGATGCCGCGCGTCACCGAGGTGTCGCGGGTGATCGCCAAGTCCGCGATGATCTACCCGGTGGCGTTCTCCATGCACGCGTACGCGCTGCTGGCGCTGCCCTTCAGCGTCTCCGCCGCGCTGTTCCGCTCTCTGACCGGCGTGTCGGGCAAGGGAATAGACGAGCTCTTCGCCAGTCAGTTCGCGCCGGGCGGTGCGGGAGAGAGCGACACCGCGTTGCTCAGGGGACTGCGCGAGAAACACAAGCTCGCCATGGCGGCGCTGCACGACCAGCTGGACGACAGCGACTCGAGATACAAGGTACGTCGCGCACGCGGGCTTTCGATCGCGTTTTCTTCCCGACGCCTCGCGACTTCTCCCCCGAATCGCCACGACGCGCGACGCTCGTCTCCCTCGTCTTTCGCGAAAGACGAATGTGCTCGTGTTCTTTTTCCCTCCTTCGCCCTCCGCTCACGCCGCTCGTTTCGCCTCCGCCGTCGCGCACCTCGCAGACCGTGTACGAGAAGCTCCGCGAGTCCGAGCGCATGCGCAACAAGATGCAGCACAGGCTCACCGCGGCGCAGGAGGAGCTGATCCTGTCCGGCAACGGCGTGCCCGAGTCGCCGCGGGGGAGCCTCGGGCAATCTCCCGGCGGTTGGTCCGGCGCGAAAGGGAAAGACGACCACGAGCACGACTCTTCGGACGCGGATAAGATCCCCGTGTACTTCACGACGTTCCTGTGCGTCGCCGCGCTCCTGTACTTTTACGACGTCCCGGACGTCCCCGCGTTCGACCGCAAGCTGGCGATGATGGCCCCGGGGATGTGGATGACCGTGCTGGGCATGAAACACGCCGCGCTCAACAAAGTGCTCATCTTGGGCAACCTCGTGTTCTTCGGGTACCTGCTGCACATCCTGGTGGAGCACAGGCGCGGGGCCGGGCTGACGCCCTCGTCCGCGCTCGGGGGGATACCGTGACCGAGCGCGTGTGCATATTTTTTGTGATATACGAAAGATCCGTGACCTGTACGAGTCTCGCGCGCGGGGCGTCGAGCATTCGCCGTCTTCAGAGGACAACTCGCGGGATGTATTTCAACGACTCAACCAAACAACTCGCGCGCGACGCGTATACACCGTTCCTTCCCCCCCTCACTCCGCCTTCCCGAGGAACTTCTCGATGGTTTTCACGTCCTCCGCGCTCCCCATGTGGATGGGCGACCTCTGGTGGATGTGCTTCGGCTCGATGTCCAGGATGCGCCGCGCGCCGTCGGAAGCCGCGCCGCCCGCCTTCTCCATGATGTACGCCATGGGGAAGCACTCGTACAGGAGCCGCAGCTTTCCCTCCGGGCTCTTCGAGTCGCTCGGGTACGAGAACGTCCCGCCGTACAAGAGCGTGCGGTGCACGTCCGCGACCATGCTCCCTATGTACCGCAGGCTCCGCGGCGGGTCCTCCACCGTCTTCACGTGCTCCACGTACGCCCTGAACCCCGCGTCCCAGAACTTGGAGTTGCCCTCGTTCACCGAGTAGATGGCGCCGGCGTTTGGCACGGCGATCTTCGGGTGCGTCAGGATAAACTCCCCTAAACTCGAGTCCAGCGTGAACCCGTACACGCACCCGCCGATTGTTAAAACCAGGTTGCACGCGGAGCCGTACAGCGCGTAGCCGGCCGCGACCATGTCCTTCCCGGGCTGAAGCGCGTCGGCGTCGTCGCACACGCCCCTCTGCTTGGCTTTGTAGATACCGAAGATGGACCCGATACTCACCGAGCAGTCGATGTTCGAGGACCCGTCCAGCGGGTCGTACACGCAGACGTACCTGCCGTGCGGCGAGGGCGCGCACGAAATCGTCTCCTCCACCTCCTCGCTGACCATCACCGTGCACCGCCCCGAGTTTGCCAGCCCGCGGCTGAACACCTCGTGCGCCACGAGGTCCAACTTCATCTGCTCCTCGCCCTGCACGTTCTCGGTCCCCGCCTTGCCCGCGAGCTTCGCCAGCCCGAGCTTGCGCACGCAGTTGGCGATGTACTTGCACGACGTGCCGATGCTCTGGATCAAAATGGACAGGTCCGAAGTGTCCTCGTCCTTGGCGGTGTTGATGATGAACGTCCCGAGCGTCTGCAGATCGTTCACTTCAACCTCCAACGCATCCTCGAGCTGGTTCCGGCTGGACTTGCGAGTCAACCCGGCGGGCGTCTCGCCGTTGGACGCCATCGCGGGAGCGCGCGGCGCGGCGAGCGCTCGATCCGGAGGCGCGAGGACGCACGGTTTCCGAGCGCGCGTCAACCTCCGCGGACGCGACTTCCGGGGACCAGCCGCGGCCGCGACACGAAGCGCGCGAGGCAATGCGGAAACCTACCAATTCACACCCGAACGCCTCCCGAAACGAACTCGCGTCGGAGAGACGAGAGTCACACTTCGCGCCAGCGCGAAAGCGGGCGCCTTTTTTGTGCCATACAAAGGCCCCGGGTTTGACCCCCGATGGACCGTTCGGAGAAAAAACGGGGAAATCCTGGGTCTGATTCTGGGTTTAAAAATCGCCAGAGTTCGCCGATCGCGAATATCTCGCGCGCACGAAATCTCGCGCGTTCGCGCCGTTCGTCAGGTCTTACGTGGGAGCACGGCGCAGATCTCGCCTAGCGATAATCCTCGCGAGGCGCCGCCCGTGCGATATCTCCGCACTCTTACCCCCGCGCCGCGTACGGTCAGCGTCGGGAGAGCGTTAGAGTTTCGGCGTCTCGCGAAGCGCCTCAGCACCCCGCGCGCGTCCCGTTCGTGCCTCCGCGCGCCTCCCCGTGGAAGGGCTACGCGTCGTCGCGGAGAGCGAGTCGCTAGAGCGCACGGGAAAACGGGTTCGAGAGCGCGTCTGAGATGACGGCTCTCGCCCCCCTCGCGACGTCGCTCGCGGCGCCGCGCGTCGCTCGGCCCCGCGCCGAGGGGACGCGCGCGACCCGCGCGGTGCCCCGCGCGATGGCGCAGCCCGTCGCCGGTCCCCGACCCGCCGTGTCCGGCGCGAGCGTCGGCGCCCCTCGACACGCCGCCGTCGTCGCGCCCCTTCGCGCGCGTCGCGTGGTCCCGCGCGGCGCGCGGCGCGCGGCGCAGCCCGCGGTGCTCGCGGCGGCGTCCAAGCCGGACCCGTCCGCGGGCGCGGGCGCGAAGGAGCCCGGCTCGAGCGCCGGCGACGGGCGCTGGAACTCGGTGGTGCGCGCGCTGGCGGACGTCATGGAGCCCTCCGAGGTGACGTCGCTGCTGGATGAAGAGCTCCCCGCGCACGCGGACATCCACCGCGGGCGTCTGCCGAACGGCCTGCGGTACGTGGTGCTCCCGAACAAGACCCCCGGTGACCGCTTCGAGGCGCACCTGGAGATGCACGTCGGTTCGGTGGACGAGCGCGAGGACGAGCAGGGCTTGGCGCACCTCGTCGAGCACGTCACGTTTCTCGGGTCCAAGAAAAGAGACGCGTGGCTCGGTTCGGGCACTAGGGGGAACGCGTACACGGACTTCCACCACACGGTTTTCCACGTGCACTCGCCCACGTACAACAAGGACAGCACGTACATGATCCCCAACGTGCTGGACATTTTGTACGACGTGGCGTTCAACCCGCAGCTGTTGGACACCCGCGTGGCGAAGGAGAAGAAAGCCGTGCTGGCGGAGGCGCAGATGATGAACACCATCGAGTACCGCGTGGATTGCCAGCTTTTGCAGCACCTGCACTGGGACAACAACCTGGGGTGCCGCTTCCCGATCGGCAAGCTCGACCAAGTCGCGCAGTGGGACGCGGAGAAGGTGAGGCAGTTCCACGAGCGGTGGTACTTCCCGGCGAACGCCACGCTGTACGTGGTGGGCGACTTCCACGCCGACGTCGCGGGCGTCGTGGAGATGATCGAGCAGGCGTTCGGCGCGGCGTCACCGGCGACGCACGAACCGGGGTTCGAAGGACCCGTCCCCGCGAACCCGGAGAGCACTTCGGTGTTCGAGGGCGCGACCAAGGCGTACGACGCCGCCGCCGCCGCCGTCGACGGAGAAACCGGAGAAACCGTCGGCGAGTTCCGCGAGCGGCACTCGGTTCGCCCCCCGGTGCAGCACGCGTACGGGTGTCCCCCCAGCGCGGCGGAGCTGATCCGCCGCAACGCTGAGGCGGCGAAGGCGGCGGGCGTGGTGGACCCGTACCAGCCCATGGTGGCGCGCGAGTCCGGCGTTCAGCTGTTCCAGCACGAGCACCTGTCGCACGTCTCCTTCAACATCTTCAGCAAGCTGCCGGTGCTGCCGCTGCGGCACATGGGCGACCTGCACCGCACGGTGAACCAGCGCATCGCGCTTCTCGTGTTGCAGAGCCGCATCCAGTCGCGCTACGCCGAGCTCGACCACGAGCACTACAAGCGGTGCGAGCTGGACCACAGCGACTCCGCGCGCGAAGGGTGCACCGTGTCCACGGTGACGGTGACGTGCGAGCCGCTGCACTGGAAGTACGCGCTGCAGGTTGCGGTCGAGGAGGCGCGGCGCCTGAAGCAGTACGGGCTCACCTCGGGCGAGCTCACGCGGTTCAAGAGCGCCATGATGCGCGACTCCGAGCAGCTCGCGCAGCAGGCGGGGTTCGTGCCCTCGCTGGAGAACCTCGACTTCGTCATGGAGCACGACGCGCTGGGGCACGTCGTGATGGACCAGGTGCAGGGCCACGAGGCGCTCGTTCGGCTGGACGACGTCATCTGCCTGGAGGGCGTGAACGAAGTCGCGCGCGAGCTGCTCGGTTTCTTCGCCGAGTACGGCACCGCGCCCGAGGACCGCGACCCCGTCGGCGGCTTGACCACCGCGATCGTGGCGTGCGTGCCCTCCACCACCACGGACAACGAGGGCGTCGAGGTGCCTTTTTCGATCACGGAGGAGGAGGTGATCCAAGTGTTGTCGGCGGATTACGGCGAAATCGAGGCGATGGAGGACGTCTTCGTGCCGGACGAGCTCCTCTCCGAGGAGGAGCTCGACGAGCTGGTGGCTCAGCGCGCGCCCTCCATCGTGTCTTCCACCGTGGACGAGGCCACGGGCGTGCACCAAAGAGTGCTCTCCAACGGCATAAGAGTCAACTACCGCGTCACCAACAACGAGCCGGGCAGCGCGTTTCTGCGGTTAGTGGTTCCGGGCGGGCGCACCGCGGAGTCGACGGCGCCCGGTCCGGGCGGCATCGGCGCCGCCGCCGTGGGGTTCCGCACGTTACAAGAAGTCGGCGCCGTGGGCCAGTGGTCGAGGAAACAAGTCGAGCTGATCACCATGCAGAACCTGGTGATGTTCGAGGTTGAGCCCGAGGCGGAGTACCTGTTCCTGGACGCCGCGTTTGCGGTGAAGGGCGGTTTACGAACCACGCTCGAAATCGTGCACCTGCTTTGCAGTCGCCCGGTGTGGGACGCCAACGCTTTGGAGCGCGTGAAGGACATCTACCGCATGTTCGAGCTGAACACGCAGCGAAACCTTGAGTTGTTGACGCACGACAAGGTGAACCACGCGGTGTTCGGGGACCGCCGGCTGATGGACCCTTCGCGCGAAGAGTTGAGCGCGCTGGACCTGGACGGCGTGACGCGAGCGGTGGAAGCGCAGTTGCGCGCCGGGCCGCTGGAGGTGAACATCGCGGGCGACGTCGACCCCGCCGAGCTGGACGCGATGCTGGTGCGGTTCCTGGGAACCGCCGCGCCCGGCGGCGCGCTCACGCCGCAGCTGGACGTCGCGCCGCTCGACCTGACGCCGCTCACGCTGCGCGACGTCGCGCCCAAAGACAAGGAAACGCGGCAGCAGAGGTTGTGGCTTCGCGACTCGGACGAGCGCGCGTGCGCCGTGCTCGCGGGTCCCGGCCCGCGCATGTGGGCGCCCATGCGCAACCCCCCCCTTCCGCCTCTGGACGAGGTGGATGTGCCCGTGGATTTGGACGGGAACCCTATTCCCACGCCCGCGGCGCTCCAGGGCTTCCACCCCGCGGACCAGGTGAACGCGGCGGCGGCGGCGGCGGGGAACCCCTTCGCGGCGCGCTCGGTTCGCCGCGCGAACCCGTTGGCGACGTTTGTCGCCGGCATGCTCCTCACGGAGGTGATCGGCGGGCGCCTGTTCACCACCGTGCGCGACGCGCTGGGTTTAACGTACGACTGCAACTTCCAGCTCGCGTTCGGGTTACAGAACTCGGACGCCACGACGTTCCGATTGGTCGTCACCTCGACGCCGGCGAAGATCGACGACGCGCTGGCGGCGGCGATCCGCGTGTTAAGAGGGTTCAAACAGCAAAGAGTCACGCAGCGAGAAGTCGAGCGCGCGCGCATGACTTTGCTCACGCGCCACGAGACGGAGCTCAAGACCAACGCGTACTGGGTTGATTTGATGCAGTACACCGCGCTTGGTGAGGTGCTGGCGCCCGCGAAGGACGTCTCCTGCATCGCCGACCTGCCCGCGATGTACGAGGCGGCGACCGTGGAGGATCTGTACGAGGTGTACCAGCAGCTGGGGCTGGACGACGGCGAGGTGTTCACGTGCGTGACCGTCGCCGGGAAGGAGGACCCGGCGCTGGCGGCGGCGGCGGCGCCGCCCACCGCGGCGGGCGCGGCGGCGGCGGCGGCGGCGGCGTTCGGGGCGCCCGTCGAAGGCGACGCGGGAATGCGCGCGGCGGCGGCGGCGGCGGCGAGCCTGGGGATGGCGATGAACGGCGGGATGGCCATCGCGGAGGCGCTCAAGAAGATGGGCGGCGCGGCGGACAAGAGCGACGACGGGATCGACGTCGCGTGAGAATCTTTGCGACCCCCGAACGACGGCGTGGCTGCGTGTCGCGAAACGATGTGATACGATTTCATTCTTTTCTCGTACTTCTCTTCGGTGTCGTGTGTCATCCGGTCGGTCCACCGGCGGCGCGCGCGCGTAATACCTTCGAGGGTGGTACTTTCGAGTAATAGTAGTTAGTAATACTTCAACAGGAACGTTCGCTCCCGCTCGGCGAGCTTCTTCCGAAGACGGTGTTCACCTCGCCAACCCCCCCTCCAGGTCGTCGTCCTCGTCGCAACTGATATCGAGCGATCCGTCGACCTGCTCCATGAGCTCGCACTCCTCGTGTTCCGGGCTGGCCTCGATGGTCTTGCACTGGATCGCCCCGCCGGGCTGCTCGCAGCAGTACACGTCGGTCCCGTTCTCGTCGACGTCGGTCCAGCCAACCAGGCACGGCTCGATGGAGGCGTCGGCATCGGCCAGGGGCGGTTTCGGCGGCTCATCGCCCGCGCGGCGGACGATGCTCGAGAAGCGCACCTTACGAGACGCGGCGACGACGCGACCGTGCTTGACGCGGGTCAGGGTGACGGGCGCGCGCCTGCGGCGCTGAACGCCGGGGGCGCGGCACACGGGCGCGAGGACGCGCGTCATCGTCGTTTGCGCGGACATCGTCTCGCTTTTTGTTCGTTTTCGGAGACGAAAACGAACAACCGGCGGACGGGCGGCTGACTCGACGGCGGGAACGCGGAAGACGCGGTCTCAGGCTCGGGTGCGGTGACTCCGGGACGATCGAGTCGCGGAGGGGCGATTCGGCGCGGAGACTGCGGGGCGCGAGTGTGGCCGACGGGTCGTTCCATCCAGAGGAAAATATCCTTCGAAAGCGCCTTTTTCCTCCGGGTCCCCGTCATCAGCAGCAACCACCCGGGCGATTTGCCAAAATTTTCAAACCGAGACGGAAGGTGGTTCAACAACTCGTGACCGAACGAGTTTTCAGCTTGGAGCGTGCCAGCGTGCGACAACGAGTGGCCGAAAGGGGAACTTCGAAGGAAAACCGGCGAAACGAACGAGGAAGAGCGCCCCTCACCGAGAGTGCCACTTCGTTCCGCGTCGAGCACCGCCCGCGTCCCGGGCGTCGCGCGCACCGCGAGGCGTCCACGAAGGCGCGCTCGCACGCACTCCCCTCGCGCGTCACGCACTCGACGCGAGGCGTGCTCCGAGGAAAAGAATCCAAAATCGCGTTCGACTCGCCGTGAACCGTCGTTTTCGAGTGCCGGTCCGATGACGACCACCGCGAGCGTCGTCGCACTCGGCTCGACCGCGCACGTCGCCGCGCGTCGCGGTCGCGTCGCGCGTCGCGCGCAGGCGAGCCTCCGCGCCCGCTGCGTGCGCTCGCCCGCGGTCCACGCGGTCGGCGCGTCCACCGCCCAGCGCGCCAGTGCCAACTGGCGCGATCGCTCGCGTCTCGGTCGCCTCTCGTCTCTCCGCCCGCACGCGGTGAAGGGCGACGACCTTCCCGAGTGGCTGGACGACCAGCGCTGGAACGAGGTGGTGGACGATGCCGTCGCGGCCGGCGACGAGGAGGACGGCGCCGCGATGGCGCTTGCGTCCGACTACGCCAGCGGCGACCCCTTGGAGTACGACCGGTCGTTCGCGGTGTGGATATGCATGGCGGTGTCGGCGGTGGTGTACTCCGTGCCGTTCGGGTTCGTGCGCTGGAACCTCTCGTCGCTCGCGCCGCTGGTCTGGTGGCAGCTCGGCCTCTCCACCGCGGTCGGCACGCTGCTCGCGATGCCCCTGATCGCCATGATCACCGTGCCCGCCGCCAAGCACAACGTCAACTTTCCCATCTTCGCGAGGGCGAGTTTCGGCGTCCGAGGCGCGCTGTTAGCGGACGCCGGGAGAGGCACGCTCGGTTTGTTCCTGTTCACGCTCATCACGCTCGCGGGAGGAGAAGCGCTCCTCTCGCTGCTCAGCGCGCTGGTGAACGACGGCATCGTCTTCGACGGCATCCTCGCCAACCCGAGCACGTTCATGGGCACCGTCGAGCGCGCCGCCGCGTACCTGCTCTTCTGGGGCGCGCAGGTGGCCCTGGCCTCCTTCGGCCCGGACAAGAGGCTGATGTACTGCGCGCGCGCCGCGATGGTGGCCGTCGTGGGTCTGGCGTCCAAGACGGTGGTGGAGGGCATCGCCGAGGCTGCCACTCTGGGCGTCACCGCGCCGTCCGCCATCCCGCCTGAGTTTTGGGCGCACGCCGTCTTGACCACCGGCGTCTGGTTCACGCTCTCGGCGATGCTCCCCGACTACGCGCGCCGCGCGGTGAACGTGACGTCCTTCCTCAAGGCGCAGGCGTTGTGGCTCCCCGCGCTCGCGGGCCTCGCCGCGATCGCGGGCTCGGGCGTGGCCTCCGCGCCCGCCGTGGTGTGCCTGCCGGTGGTGATCGCGGCGTGCCTGGTGACCAACTCCACGGCGGCGTCCGTGGGGCCCATCGCGTCCGTGCGCGCCATCAAGCCCATGTCGGGCAAGCTCGCGTCCATGGTCGTGGCCGCCATCGCGCTCGCCGCGGCGCCCCTCGCGCTCACCTGGCAGCAGGTCATCGCGGCGTCCTCCTGGGTGGTGGGCGTCGGCTCGCTGCTGGTGGCGCCCGCCATCGGCGTGATGCTCGCCGATTTCTGGGTCACGCAGAGCCGCGACATCGCCACCTCGGAGCTGTTCAAGGTGCCGCCGGTGGACTGGGCCTCTGACCCCGACTGGGAAAAGAGGGACGACAAGTACTGGTACCAGAGCGGCGTGCACGCGCGCGCGTTCCTGGCGGTGCTCGTGGGCGCGGCGCCCAACTTGGCGTCGCTGTTCGCGGGCGTCTCGACCATGCTGAAGACCACCGGCCAGATGCGCCTGAACCTGTACGTCGTGAACTCCGAGTACTCTTCGTTACTCGGCGCCGCCATCGCGGCGGCGGTGTACCTGCTCTCTTTCAGCGCGTGGGCGGCGTTCAAGGAGGCGCGCCCGGCGCTCATCAAGGCGCTCATCTTCGTCGTCGAGCTGCCCAAGCGAGTCACGGACGCCGGCGCGCTGCGCGCGCGCAAGCGCCTTGAAGCCGCGCTGGCGATGAAGGCTGCGAAGGCCAACGCCATGGACGCGCAGGACTGGATCAACGAGTGGCGCGTCGAGGCGGGCCTCACCGCCGGCCCGGAGACGGTGCGCGCGCTGCGCACTATCGGCACGTCGCAGATTGCCAAGAACATGGAACTCGCCGAGCGCAAGCGCGCGACGGATGCCGCGCGCGCGATGGAAATCGCCATGAACAAGCCCGACGTCGTGGCGGCGCGCGCCGCGGTGACTGCCGCGCAGAAAGCCGCGGACGAAGCCATTTTGACGTTCGAGCAGGCGCAGATGATGGCGGACGGCGCCGCGCGCGACGCCGCCGTGCGCGCCGCCGAGAGGCTGGTGGAGCAGAAGTTCCAGGCCAAGGTGGAGGCGGAGATGCGCTACGAGACGACGGTGTACAAGTACACGAGCACCATCGTCACGACGGGCGTCGTCACGAAAACCTCCGCGACGGCGACGAAAACCCTGTCCGACGCCCCGAAGGAAGCCTCCGAGGCGAAGAACGAGGTGACCGCGCGCACGGACGAGGCGCGGCGCGAGCGCGAGCGCGAACGCGCCGCGCTCGAGGCTGAGCGCGCGCGCCTGGAGAAGCTCGCCGCCGAGCGCAAGGAACTCGAGGCGCGGGCGGCGGCGCTCGAGGCGGCAGAGAAGGCGCAACTGGCCGAGATCGAGGAGAAGGAGGCGTGGGAGATGGAGGAGCGCAGACGCGTGGAGATGGAGTTCTCTTCCTCGTCCACGGAGATGCGGTCGGCGAAGACGTCCACGTCCACGTCCACGACCACGACCACGTCGCGGTCCTCGCAGAGCGACGGGTCGTTCGAGTACGTCGAACCCGTGGTCGGGTCCTCGACGTATGAGTACGAGGGCGTCCCCGGGTACGTCGTGCCGCTCCTGCTGTTCCTGCTGTTCACCATCGCGGTCGTCGAGGGGCTGGGGGACGTGCTTCACCTGTGAGGTAAGCTTCTTTCTGTATGAGCGACGCCGACGATTCGCGATTGTGCATGACATATTTATTCCCACGCCGTGTTCTGCGAAAAAGCGCGCGAGCGTCTTCGCGGCGGCCGACACGCGGCGCAGTTTCCGAAGCCGCGTGGCCGAAAAGCGAAATTTCACAGGACCACGGAATCGTCCTCGGAAATTGCGGTGGCGGCACTTCCGAGCGCGCGGGGTGCGGCAGACATGACCGCGTCGGACGCGGAGATGCCTCCCGCGGTCGAGCCGGCGGTGCTCGCGAACGGCGGCGGCGACGCGCCCGCGCCCGCGGTGACGGCGAAGGACGCGCGCGTCGCGAAGCCCCCCGACGCGGGCGCGGGCGCGAAGATCGCGCCGGGTGGGGCGGGGGATCTCGACGCGCCCGCGGCGGCGGCCGCGACGCCCACCTCGACGCTCGAGCCCCCCGCGGCTGCCCCTAAGGCGTGGGTGAAGGGTGATCGCGTCTCCGCGCTCGCGACGTTCGACCGCACGTACCACCCCGCGGACGTCATCGACGTGCGCCGGGCCTTCCCCGAAGACGACCACCACGAGGGGAGCGTGTCGTATTACGTCCGGTACGCGGGCTTCGACAAGCGCCTCGACGAGTGGCTCCCCGGCTCCGCGCTCGAGCCGTACACGTCCGCGGTGGAGGATGCGCTGACGGACGACAAGGCGGACCTTTCTTCCCCGCGCGCGGGCGACGCGGACACGCCGCGCGCGTCCGGCCGTAAACTCACGCGCAATTTGAAGCGCCGGTACAACGAGATCAACAACGTGGCGGGCGCCGTGGAGGACCTCGCGCCGATCGACCAGAAGCTGGAGAAGGAGCACGACGAGCGCACCAAGGTAAAGAACGTCAAGGTGATCGAGTGCGGGAAGCACGAGGTGGACGCCTGGTACTTCTCGCCGTACCCGCGCGATCAGTCTTCGAAAAAAGAAAAAAGAAACGACTCGGCGACGCCGTCGGCGAGCGCGCGCACCGGCGGGACGGATCTCGACGACCGCGATGTTTCCGGCGCGCCGCCTCCCCCCCACGTGGAGTGCGACAAGCTGTACGTGTGCGAGCGGTGCCTGAAGTACGTGCGCAAGCGGAGCACGCTGGCGAAGCACGAGGCGAAGTGCGAGGCGCGCCACCCGCCGGGGAAGATGATCTACGAGCACAAGCGAAGCGGCGCCGGCGCCGATTTGGCCTTCTGGGAGATCGACGGCGCGAAGATGAAGGTGTACTGCCAGAACCTTTGTTTGTTGGCGAAGCTGTTCCTGGACCACAAGACGCTGTACTTCGACGTCGAGCCGTTTTTGTTCTACGTGCTCACGGAGCTCGACCCGGAGACGAACAGGCACGTCGCGGTGGGGTACTTTTCGAAGGAGAAGTTTTCGGCGGAGGAGTACAACCTGGCGTGCATCCTGACCCTCCCTCCGTACCAGCGGCGCGGGTACGGCTCGCTGCTCATCTCCATGTCCTACGAGCTGAGCCGGAGGGAGGGCAAGGTGGGCACGCCCGAGCGGCCGCTCTCGGATCTCGGGCTGGTGTCCTACCGCAGCTACTGGTGCCGCGTCGTGCTGGCGGAGCTGCGCCGGCACAAGGCGAGCCTGAGCCTGAAGGACCTCTCGGCGGCGACGGGCTTCCGCGAGGCGGACGTCGCGTCCGCGCTCACCTCGCTGAACCTGCTCAAGTACTGGAAGGGGCAGCACATCGTCAGCGCGACGCCCAAGATCGTGGAGGACCACCTGAAGAGCTTCGGGGGGCCGGACGCGCTCTTCGCGGTGAACCCGGAGTGGGTGCGCTGGGAACCGCCCCCGGCGGCGCCGCCGCCGGCGAACCGGAAGGGCGGCGCCAACGGACGGTGAGCGGAGATCTCGAGACGAACGCGGGAGAAGAGCGGGAGAAGGTACGCGACGCGTGGTCTGCGAAGAAAAGCGGAGTCTAAAAATACGCAGTATGACATACCATCTACGACGAAAACGAGATCGCCGCGAGAAGTTCTACGTACTGTACGTTACAAAAAAAAACACGAAAGCCGTTTTTACGCCGCTTCCGCCGCCGCCGCCTCGGGCATCCCGGCCGCCGCCGAGACGGGCGCGTCGACGTACTCGCCCCCGAAGTGCGCGGCGGCGTTCCGCTGCATCCAGCGAAGCACCTCCGCGAGCTTCGCCTGCACCGCCTTCGCGGCGGCCGCGTCCATGTCCCGCAGAGGCAAAAGCTCGGGGAGTTTGACGAAGAGCCGGAGCAAATGCTCGGCCCCGTACACCGCGCTCGGCTCCATTTTTTTTCCTTCGTCTCCGCCCGCGTCGAAACGCTCTCCGCCCGCCAGAACCGCCTCCGCCTGCGCGCGCTCCTCCGCGTACAGCAGCGACGCGCGTAGCGCGCCGTCGAAGTACGCCTTGAGCCCGGCGGCGCACTCGGAGGCGAGCGCGGCCTGCTCCGCGGAGCGCGCCTTTGCCTTGGCGTCCTCCTCGAACCGGCGGAGCACCTCCGCGGCTGTGACGCTGCGCGGCAGCGACAGGAGCTTCCCTTCGCGCGTGATGCGTTCCCAGCCGGTGATCAGCTCGCGCTTCAGCGACGCGCTCAGCTCCAGACGCAGACTCGGAGTCTCTTCCTGCTCCGAAGGTTCCGCGGCCGGGGCGTTCGCGTCCTCTCCGTTCGCCGCGGCGGGTTTCTTCTTCTTCCCGGGAACCTTCGCGGCGGGAACCTTCGCGGCGGGAACCTTCGCGGCGCCCTCCTCGGGCTCGCGTTTCGGCGCCTTCTCCTTCGCGGAAGGTCTCTTGGGTTCGGGCTCGCGCTCGGCGTCCGCGGTCTTCGCGCGTTTCGCGCTTCCCGCGGCGGGTTCGGCTTCGCTTCGTTTCTTTTTGGACGTCTCCGCGGCGGGCGCGCCGGACTCGGCCGAAGCCTTCGCGTCCGATCTCGCGGACGCGTTCGCCTTCGCGGCGGGCTTGGCCTTGGGCTTCTTCGCGCGAGCGTCTTTCGTGGGCTCCGGGGCGCCCTCGGGCTCATCCCCGGGCTTGTCCGTCATGCCCGCCTCGCGACGCGCGTCGACGGTGTCTCTGACCATCTTGGCCACCGCCAACCACTGGTCCTGTTTCTTGTTGAATCCGCTCCAGTGAACTTTGAACTCGGCGACGCCGTCCTTGGTGCGCGTGTCGATGACCTTGGCCGAGTAGGTCTTCCCGTCGTCGTGCGTCGCGAGGACCGCGTCGCCCACGGCGTAAGCCGGGGAGGCACCGTCGCCCATCGTCGCAGAGGGGGTGCGCGGAGAGGAGTGGCGCTTTTGAACGCATCGGCGAGCGATTTCGAAATACACGGACCGTCTGATGCAGGACAAGTGTGCCTCGACCGCTCGAGGCTCGACCTGTCAATGTCTTCCATATTTAATGAGAAACCAAAAGGAACCAAAAGACGTTTTTCTTGGAACGGCCGATTGTCGTGGCTTTTGGCCGATACCTCGTGGCTTTGCCTGTCCACAACATGCCGCCCAAGAAACGCAAGCAGGACGATTCCGCCGCGGAGGCGGACGATGCCAAGCCCGAGCCGGAGATCGATCACGCGCAGTCGGCGATCGAGCACATCTCCCACTGCACGATGGAAGAGCTGAAGCTGGTTTACGAAGCATCCCGACGAAGGATAGATCGCTTGAGTTTGCTCGCAGCCAACGCGTTTAACCCCGGCGACACGGTGACATGGGCGGGCAAAAATGGAGTTGAGAGAACAGGAACAGTCACGAAGATCAACCAGAAGACCGTTGCAGTCACCACCCACGGACCAGACCCCAAGCGGTGGACGGTAAGCGCGACGATGTTGACAAAAAAGAACAGTGAGCATTGAACACGAGTGAGCGTGAATACGACCTTGAAACAAACACCTCGCTCCCGATGATCCCGATGAACAACCTGGCAACCTCGTCGCCCACCGCCGCGAATAACAGCCACTGAGTCACACGAGTCGTTCGCCCCGAGCGGTCCACCGTCCGCGTCTGCGCTTCCGTAGACTAGATTCCGTAGACGCGCCGCGTGGCTTCCCTGGCGGCGACAAACACCTCCTCTATGCTCACGCCTTTGATCTCGGCTATTTTCGCGGCTATGTACGGGACGTGCCCCGGATGCGCCACCTCGCCCCGCCGCGGCGCCGGCGCCATGTACGGCCCGTCCGTCTCCAGCAGAATTCGGTCCAGAGGCGTCTCCGCCACAACCTCCCGCACCTCGGGCGCGTTCTTGAAGGTCACCACGCCCGTGAACCCCAGGCACAGGTTCGGGAAGTGCGCCAGCAGTTCCCGCGCGAGCCACGCCGAGCTCGTGAAGCAGTGCACGTGGATCCTGTGATCGCGAGGCAGATGCTCCCGCATCAAACGCAGCGTGTCCTCCTCCGCCTCCCGCGTGTGCACGACGATAGGCGCGCCCAGCTCCGAAGCGAGCGCCATCTGCGCGATAAAAGTTTTCGCCTGCGTCTCGCGACGCGCGCGCTCCTCCGGGTCGAGCGCGTTTTTTTCGTCGGCGTTTCCCTCCGTCGCCGTCGCCGTTTTCTCACCCGCGGACGCCCTTGGCTTCGCGTCCTTCTCCCCCGAGCCGTTGATGACGTGCCCTGAGGGCTGGAAGTAGTAGTCCAGGCCGCACTCGCCCACCGCCACCACCCGCGGGTGGGTCGCCACCAGACGGCGCGTCGCCGCCGCGACGGAGTCGCCGCCGGCGTCGCCGCTCGCGAACCAGTCGCTCGCCGAGAGGGGGTGGCACCCGAACGCCGCGAACACGCCCTCGGGGGGACTCTCGCACTCGATCAGGAGCGCGCGCACGCGCGCCTGCGCCTTCGCGCTGCACGCGACGGTCAAGCACGCCTCCATGCGAGGCGACACGGTCTCGGCGGCCATCTCGGAAGTCTTCCGAGAAGTCAGGACCCAGTCGGATTCCAATTCCCGGACCGCGCGCAACCAAGACGCGTGGTGCACCGCGCCGGGAGGGGGCATGCCGCTCTCGTCCTTTTTCTTCGCCGAGACCACGCGCGCGTTCATCTTCTCGAAGATCAAGTCCAGGTGGCAGTGCGTGTCCACGTACGGCAGCGTCACGGGAGGCGCGGCGGTGGCGACGTCCACCGAAGATGCCGAGACGCGCCTTATCTTTCGCACGCGGCGGATGCCCCTCGCGTCGTGCCGGAGCGCAGGCCCCGCGGCGGACGTGGAGCAGGCCATGCGCGCGACGTGCGCGTGACGATGCCACGCGCTCGACGCCGCGCGCCGCACCAACGCGCCGGGTCGAAGCGCGAGCGACATGTGCGGTGGAGCAGAACGTGAATCGAACCAAGAGAAACGTGGCGGCCGAAGAGCGCGTTTCGTCCGCGACCAAAAGGCGTTTCGGTTTCGGCAGTCCGGCTCGCGGCGTTTCGTTCGGGAGCGGAGAAAAAGAGAGCTCCGTTCGCGAATCGTGTCGTAAGAAAAATCCCCACCGTAGTACTACCCTCACGGCGCCGCGGCGCCTCTCTTCCCCCCCCTCGCCTTCTTCTTCTCCGGCGGCTCCGTCGCGCGCAGCGACGCCTCGCGCGCCTTGATCAGCATGTCCGCCTCCGCCGCGGCGACCACCACGGGGTCCACCGCGGCGGGCGCGGCGGGCGCGCCGGCGGGGCGAGGCACCGCCGCCGCGCCCTGCGCGCCTTCGCCGAAATCATCCTCCTCGTCGAGCGCTTGTTCGTCGGCTTCGGCTTCGGCTCGGTTCGCGTCTTCGTCACCCGTCGCCGCGCCCATCATCTTCTTCACCGCGCGGACCGCGCGCACGAGCACCTTGCCCACCTCAGCCTCCTGCGCCTTCTGCTCGAACGCGAGCGTGCGCAGCCGGTCGCGCGAAGCCGCGGAGGTTCTCACGCGCTCGCGGTTATTCCGAGCCTCGTCCTTAAGCCGCGAGAGGCGCTGCGCGCGATCCCGCGCGCGCTCGGCTTCGCCGTCGGCTTCGCCGTACAGCACTTGACGCAGCGATCCCGGAGCCGGACCGTTTTTGTCGGTGCCTTCGGCCGGCTCCGCGTCCATGGGGTCGTCGCCGCTCTGCACTTGAGCCAGCAGCGCGTCGGCGTTGGACGCCGCCGCGACGGCGTACTCAGCCGCCTTGGCGGCGTTTTCGGCGTCGCGCGCCGCCGCCGCCGTCGCCGCCGCGCGCTCGCGATGCAGCGCGCGCGCCGCCGCGACGGCGGCGAAGCGCGCGCGCACGACGGACTCCGTGATTTGCGCGGCGGAAACCTCCACGCCCACGATCGCCTCCAGCGCCGCCAAAAGCGAGCCGCGGAGCGCGTCCCGCAGCGCGCGCGCGGGAGCAGACACAGCCTCGAGCTCGGCGGCCGAGGGCGCCTTCGAGAGCGAAGGCTCGAGGCTTCGCGCGCGCCGCGCCTTGAGGCGACGCGAAGCCTCCGCCGCGCGCTTTCCCGCGTCCTGGTACAGCGTCAGCAGCGCGTGGACGTCCCCTTTCTCCGCCACAGCCTCGACGTACGCCTTGGCGTGCGCGGCGAACGCCGCCGCGGAGGTGTCCGCGGCGGCGGATGCCGCGAACGCCTCCGCGAACGGGCGGCCGATCAGGTTGGGCGGCGCGTCCGCCAGCGCCGCCGCCTCCCTCTCGTCGCCGCGCGTTTTCGACGCGGCGGAGTTCTCGTCGACGAAGGAAAACTCCAGCCGCGCCTCTTCCCGCGCCTCGGCGGCGGCTTCGTCCCAGCCCTCGGCGCCGCCGTTCACGACGCCGTGCTCGACCCAGAGCCAGTACGCGAGCGCGGAGGCCTCTTCGGCAGGTACCGCGTCCCGGGAAGGGTCCTCAAGCGCCGCCGCCACCGCGCGCGCCGCGTACGCCAACGCGAGCGCGCCGAGGTCGGGCATACTGCGCGCGAACCGCCGGCGCTCGTCGCGGATGTGCGCCGGCGCGGCGACGAGCGCCCTCAAGCCCTCGAGGTCGCCGGCGGCGAAGCTCAGCGCCAAGAACAGCCGTGTCGCCCGCCGGGTCGCCGCGACGTATTTCCGGCCGGACTCGTTCATGCCCACGTTGAGCAGCTTGAACGACCCGGCGCCGCGCACGCCGCCGCACCGCGAGGTGAGCGCGCCGTCGTCAATCTCCAACATGTTCACCGCGAACTTGGGCGGCGCGGGCGCGGCGGCGGCGCCGCCCGCGCCCGCCAGAGCCTTGGCGGCGGGAACCTTGAACAGAGCCTGGAGCGTTTTCCGAGCCTCACGCACCGCCGCCCTCTCGAGCTCGGCGGCGTCATCGGAACCGGGCACAGGGGTCTCGAGCCGCGTCGCTGAACCGCTGGAGGGACCCGCGCCCAAAACGCCGTCCGCGTCGGCGGCGTCAAACTCCTCCTCCGTGAGCGCGATGGGCTCGTTTTCGTTCTCCGCGCCGAAAAAGCCTTTTTGGCGCGCCGACGACGGGTGCTTCAGCGCCGCCCACGCCGCGCGGTAGTGCGCCTTGTGGTACCCGGGGCACATGCGCGCGCACGCGCGGACCGCCGCGCAGGCGTCCTCCCACGCCGCCTCCCACAGACGGGCCAGGCGGGACCGGTCCGCGCTCGAAACCGCCGAGGCGAGATCCGCCGCGCCGCCGGCGCCGCCGGCGCCCGCGCGACGCGCCAGCGCCGCCGGGTCGTGGCAGTGCTCGATCGCCGACGCCAGCGTCGCGCGCGCCTCGGCGAGCGATCCGGGACCGGAGGGGACTCCCGGGTCGCTCGGCGAGGACTCTTTCGCGTCTTTCTGTCCCCGTCCCCGTCCCCGTCCCCGTCCCCGTCCCCGTCCCCGTCCGCGTCCGCGCCCGCCGCCGGGCGCGCCCGCGCTTTGGTTCTCGCCGCGCGCAGCAGGATCAGGCTCGGCGCCTTCGCCTGTGGCAGAAAAGACGGCGTCGCGCGCGCGCAGCAGCAGCTTGACCCTCGAGCAGTGCATCTGGTAGAACGCCTCTAGGTTCCCCGGCGCGGCGTCCCTGGTGGCCTCGAGCCTGGCGAGCACCGACAACGCGGGCTCGCCGATTTTGCGGGCCACCTTGGCGCCCATGCACTTGTACGACCACTCGTTAGGAGCGCCGGCGGCGGCGGCGTCAAACGCCTCGCGCGCCATGCCCAGCGCCGCGCGCAAGCCGGCGCCGCGCGCTAACCTCCGTCGCCGCGCGTCGTGGAACGGGGGCACTTCCTGGCACAGTTCGTACGCCGCGAGGCCGGCGCGCTCGTGAGCGGCCACGCGCTCATCGTCCGTGCGCGCTGACGCCACAGCCGCGCAGCACGCGCGCCGAAGCGCCAGCCGCAGCGCCGCCGCGGCGCGCGCCGCAACGCGCGACGACGACCACGTCTCGCAGGGCACGAGCTTCGCGGCGTCGTTGAGCGCCATGTCTTTTGTTTGGTCGATGTGGTCCACCAGCGCGAGCCACGCGTCGTAATCGGCGGGGTTGTGCACCAGGTCCGCCTTGAGGAGCGCCGCCGCGCGACGCGCCGCGCCGGCGGCGTCCAGCGAAGGCGCGACGCGCCGGTTCGTGCGAACGCCCGCCGCGTTCACCGCCGCCTCGGGAAGCGCCACCGCCGGCGCGCCGTTGGGAAAGCACGCGCCGAGCATCAAAAGCACCTTCTCGAAGGTGTCCGCGACCGATTCGTACGCAGCCTGGTTCTCCGCGGCGTCCGCCGCGTTCACGAACCGGTGCAGGGTCTTGTGCACGAACGCGTACGTCGCCGCGGGGTCCTCGTTCTCGCCCTCGGGCGAAATCGCATTCCGGGGGTCGGGAAGAGGATTCGCCGCCAAACTCGGACCCTTCGCGTCGCCTTCGGCGTCTTCCTCGGTCGCCTCCGCCTCCGCCGCCTCCGCCGCCTCGGCGTCCTTCGCGAGCTCGCCTTCGCCCTCCTCCTCGGCGTCGTCGTCCTCCTCCTCGGCGGCATCCTCCTCCTCGCGCGCCGCCGCGAGCGCTTTCGCGCTGGGCGGCGCGCGCGTCGTCGCCGCGACGGCCAGACGCATCTCCTCCGCGCGCGACGGCGCGTCTGCGCTTCTCTCCGGTTGCTCGAACTCGGTTAACGCGGTTGTCGTTTTGACGGCGTCGTCTCCGCGGTCGTACGCGAGTACTCCGAACGCGTCCTCGTCGCCGTCGGCAAAGTCGGGCATCAGAGACAGGTAGCGCTCGACGGGGTCGCCGTCGATTGGCGCCGCGCTCTCGGGCGGGAACGCGCGTCTGACCTTCTCCAGGACGCGCGCGAAGGACGCCGAGGGGCGACTGGAAGGGTCCGCGCCGGGCGACGCGATGAACGGCTGGACGTGCCGCCACACCTCCGCGCACGCCTCCGGCGTCGTCAGGTTGGACGCGCTTCGCGCGCCGCCCTCCTCGCGGCACCGCCGGGGCGGCTCGGTCAGCTCGACGCCGTACAGGCAGAACATGCACTGCGAAAGCGCCTTGTCGAAGCGCTCGAGAAGACACTCCACAGCCTCCAGGCGCGTCGGCGGCGGAACCGGTTCGGACGCGATCGTCGCTTCAAAGGGACCGCGCTCGCCGGCGTTTTCGTTTTCGTTTTCGTCGCGCGCCGGCGCCGGCGCGGGGAGCGCTTCGGCGTTTCTTCGGTCCGTCTCGGGGAGCGCTTCCAGAGTTTTCTCCTTCGCCCGCTCCTCTGCCTTCTCCCTGGCCTCGCGGAGCGCGGCGTCCCGCTCGCCGGCGTCCGCCCCAGACACGCCGTCGCGCTCGAGATAGCGCGCGACCGCCACCTTCGAGCGCAGGAGGTGAACCTCCTTCCCGGGCGCGTGTTTCCCAGTCGCGTCGCAGTCCCGGAACGGGTAGTGCCGGCCGTCGGCGTCGAAGAGGCAAAACGACAAGTCGAAGGCGTCCGACCCCGCGCGCCGCGTGGACTTGCAGTACACGTCGCCGCCGTAGTGCACGAACCCGTTCGCGTGTCCCTCCGCCTCAGCCTCCATCTCCGCGGCGGTCTTGCCTTGGTTTTTCTTGGAACGGAGTCCGCCGCCGCCGCCGTCCTCCTCCCCCTCCGACTCCGAGCTCGAGTCCCCGAGCCCGGGGCACGTGGGCGAGCCCTCTCCGTCCGCCTCGTCGCCGAAAGGCTCGGGGACATCTTTCGCCGAAAGATCTCCGTCCGAAGCGTGGGTGTGGGTCCCGCCGATAGTGACGGCGGTGGCCTTCTTCTTCCCCCGCGGCGCGGCGGACGGCGCGGAGATCCGCGCCGCCTTCGTCGGGGACGCCTCCGCCTCCGCGCCGCGCTCGTCGTCTCGCGCCCGCGCCGAAAGCCGCAGGCGCTTCGCCTCGGCGGCGATGGGCTCGCGCGCCGCCGCCAGCCGCGGCAGCGACGCGCGCAGGAACGCACCGCGCTGGAACGATCCGCAGCAGCACCGGCAGTCCGCGAGCGCGCCGTGCAGACGCTCGTGCAGCTCGAGCACCCCGAGGGGAGACGGCGCCGCGACGGCGACGGAGACGTCGTCTTCGTCGTCGTTTCCCGGCGGTAACGCCTCGAAGGGGTTGTCCGCGCGAGCCACGAGCTGCTGGATGGTGGCGAGCGCCTCGGACGCGCGCTCGAGCACCAGGTTGGATGCCTGCTCCTCCCGGAGCAGCTCGCCCGAGCGCCCGCGCAGCTTCTTCCGCGCCGCCGCCGCCGCCGCGCCGGGCTCGACGGCGCGCGCCGCGTACTGCGCCTCGACGAGCGACGCGAAAACCGACGCGAGCGCGGCGAAGGCGTCGCCGGCGGCGGCGTTCCCGCGAAGAGCTTTTTCGTGCGTCGCCGCGGACGTCTGACTATTTTTGTCCGGCGCGAACGCGCGCGCTCCCCTGGCGGCGAGCGCCTCGCGCGCGGCGTCGCACAGGGGGGGCATCGCCTTGGAGACCTCCACGGCGGAGGGCTTGCCCGGGTTCGCCGCCGCCGCCAGCTCAAAGTGGAACAGGGAAATCTGCGCGCGAACCTCGACGGCGAGCGCGGCGTCGGCGGCGTCGGCGTCGCCCTTCTCGCCAAACGCCTTCGCCGCCTCGACGCGCGCGGCGGCGCGCAGGATGCGCAGCGCGTGTTTCCTCTCGTCCGTGGTGAGCACCACGGGCGCGTGCGAGCCCTCCCGCTGAACCTCCGCCTCCTCCTCCGAGGGGAAGAGCAGCGCGCCGAGCGTGTCCAGGAGCTCCGCCGTGGCGCCGGCGGCGAGCTTCTCGTCGGCGCGCGCCACAACCGCGTGCAGCTTGATGTCGGACAGCGCCGCGCGCGCCGCCGCCGCGGTGAGCCGCTCGCCGCTTTCGGGCGGAGTACCGTCTGAAAGCGCCGCGCCGCGCTCGTACGACCCGAGAGACGCGGTCTCCTCCGCCTCGGCGAGGTCCGCAGCCTCCGCGGCGGCGTGCAGCCGCTCCTCGGCGAGCGCCGGCGATCCGTCGAACGCCGCAAAGTTCCCCGCCACGTAGTGGTACTCCGCCAGGAGGCGCCAGTCGTCGCCCTTCGCCGCCGCCGCCGCGGCGGCGAGGTGGCGCCTCGCCGCCTCCGCGAAGAACGCCGCGGGGATCCCGTCCGTGGTCGCCTCCGCGGCGGCCATCCCCACCGCGCTGAGCAGCACGCCGCCCCGCGAGGCGCGGCCGGGCGGGTTGCGCGTCTCCGCGCGCTTGCGCTGTTTCGCGTCCAGCTTGGACCACGCCACCGACGCGGCGGCGCGCGCGGCGCGCGTCGCCGCGTCCGCCAAGCACAGGTGCACGCGGGGGCGCGACACGGCGCCCGTCTGCGTTTTGTCCGAGATCGAAAGCGTCGGGCCGGGGCCGAACACCTCCGCCAGCCGAAGCAGCGAGTGCGGTTTCGGCGCGCGCCGCAAACCGAACCCGCCGGCGACGGTTTCCGCGCGTTTGTACGTGTACTGGTTGACGCGAATCTCGCCGGCGGCGCGCCGCGCGCGCTCGCGCACGTTCTCATCCCCGTCGTCGCCCTCGCTCGTGGGGCTCCACCTGCGCGTGACGCCCAGAAGGAGGCGCCACGCGACGTCCGCGGCGCCGCTGTTCGAAACGCCCACGTCCGCGACGAAGCGACACACCTCCGCCGTCTCCTCGGCGTCCTCGAAGGGGACGAGCGCCGGAAGCGTCTCCGCGGCGTCGGGATCCGCCGGAAGCGTTTTGGACGGATCCGCCGCCGGCGACGCGTCCATCGCCGCGGCGTCGGGATCCGCAGCCGCCGAGAGGCGCTCCTTCTCCTTGTCTCGCTCCGATGGATTAGGCTCCTCCACGGGGACGGCGGCGACGAGAGCCTCCACCGCGCGAGACGCCGCCGCCGCAGAGACGTCGTCGCCCAGCGCCGCCTCCGCCAGGCGCCCGCCGAGGCGCGCCAGCGGCGTCCACTCCGACGCGGACGCCGCCGCCGCCGCCGTCTCCGCCGTCTCCGCCGCGACCGAATTCTGGTGCTCCCGGTGGGCGCGCTCGCGATGCTCATCCTCGAGCGAGGGATGCGAGGGCGTTCTCGCAGGCGTCGACAAGGAAGAAGGCGCGAGGACCTCCGCGTCGCCCGGCGCGGAGGGTCGACCCGCGGCGCGGCGAGCGTCGTCGGCGGCGCGAGATTTTCCGGGCTCGGAAGCCCCCGCGTCCGCGGTCCCGGCCGCCGCCGCGGCGGCGTCCGTCCGGCCGGCGCCGGGTCGTGCCCCGCCGCCGCCAGCGGCGGACTCGGGCGGCGCCGTGACCTCCTCGAAGCCCCCGTCCGGCGCGGGCGCGACGAACCGCACGCGTCGGCCGAGAAGCGCGAGCGCGTCGAACGCCGCGCGGCGCGAACCCGGCGCCGAAAAGTCCGACGCTCGGTCGGCGTCCGTCTCCGCGTCCGGCGTCGTCGGCGCCGCGGGAGAAGCGGGCGCGTCACCGAGCGGAGGCGCGGGCGACGGGGACCCGCCCGGGATCGAGTGGGCGGGACCCTGAGGCTGGCGCGCGAGGCTTGGCTTCGCGGGCGTCGACGGCTGCGCCACGGACGCGGCGAGGCACTCGGCGAGGGCGTCCCACGTGCGCCGCCGCAGGCGCAACGTCGCGACGCGCGTCTCGGGAACCACCGAAGCGGTCGCCGCTTCCGGTACCCCCGCGCTGACCGGCGCTCCAGGCACGGGCTCGGGTTCCTTCGCGCCGCGGCCGCGACCGCGGCCCCGGCCCCGGCCCCGGCCCCGGCCGCGGCCGCGGCCGCGGCCGCGGCCGCCCCCGGCGGGTTCCTCCCGCGCGACGACGCCGCTTCGCTCGGCTTTTTCGTCTTCGCCGGCGTCACGCCTGGCGCGCTTGGCGATTGCCCGGAACGCCTCCGCGGGCTCGAGCGTCTCCGGCGCGCGCTTCATGCGTTCCGCGCGCGCGTGCCTCGGGTCGAGCGCGCTGATCAGGCTGGCGACGTGCCTGACCGCCGGGAAGTCGCCCACGGCCAGGAGCGTCTCGGCGAGGTCCTCGAGCATGAGCGGGTGCCGCGGGTGCACGGCGAGTCCCATCTCCAGCGCGTGGCGCGCGAGGTGAGGCACGCCCCGGCGCGCGGCGAGCGTGCCCAGCGTGCGCCACAGCCCCGCATCCGTGCCGTCGATCTCAACCGCCGCGGCGTAGCACCGCAGCGACAGGCCGTAGGGCTCGTCCTCGTCGACGGCGGAGCCGTCGAAGGCTTTCGGGGTGAGTTTTCGTCGAGGCATGAGGCTCTCGAGCCGCGCGTTCCGCTCGCGCGCGGCGTCCGCGGCGGCGGGCGCGACGAAGGTCTCCCCGCGCGCCTCCGCCTCGTCCGCTAGGTCCGCCACGAGCCTGCCGAGGTTCTTCAGGGACAGGAACTTGATCTGGGTCATCGTGGGCGTGAGCGTGACCGGCGTGCCCCCCACCTCCCTCTGCACGGAGGCGACGATCCGGTGCGTCGGGGCCTCCGACATCATGGGGTGCTCTAAGATGCCGCGAAGCTCGCGCGCGGCATCCTCGCGGTTCCCGTCGCGTATGAAGTACAAAGCCGCCTCGTAGCTCGACGTCAAGCGGGACTCCTCCGCCTCGCTCGTCACGCGAGCGGCCGCCGCCGAGGCGGGGTCGGCCACCCGACCCCCGTCGTTCAGTGCCGCCCACTGCATCTCGACCGTCGGTGGAGGATCTCGTGCCGAGGAGACGTGCGCGCTCGCCCGCGCCGAGGAGACGTGCGAGCTCGCCCGCGCCGAGGAGAGCGGACGCGAATGCTCGTCACGCGCTCCTCAGGCACTCCTCCGACGAACGCCTCCGCGCGACGCGTGCGCCACGCCGGTCGTTGTGCGCGCCACGAGAGGAGCCTCGAGGCTCTCCATCCCGATTTCGAAATCTGAGGCAGGGGAAAACAGGTGGTTTTCCTCAAAGTTTGAAAAAGGCGAGTCGCGGCAACTCGGCACTGCACCGAGTTTTCGCCTTGGCCCGCGCGCCACTTCCAGGCGCGCGCCGCCTCGACTCGGCGACTGCGCTCGACTAGGTGACCGCGCGACCCCCCCGTCTGCGCTGCGAAGGCACACCGGCGCCTCCGAACCCGGCACGACCGCGCCCGGTGGCTCGTCGCGTCGCGCGAACAAACCCTAAGCGCGCGCGCGCCGGACGAGTCACGCGGTTCCCCGCCGAATCTCGCGCGTCTCCGCGACGATGTCGTTCCGCCGGCGCATGAAAGGCAAGCGCCCGCCCGAGGGCTGGGACCTCATCGAGTCCTCCATCGAGGACTTCGAGAGCCAGATGCGCGACGCGGTCGCGGAGGAGCACGAGGGCAAGAGGAAGAACGAGCTCACGTGGCGCATCCACCGCGTGCACTGGGAGAAGAACCGCTTTCTGTTCGACCTGCGATACAAGCGCAAGGCTCTGAGCCAGGAGCTGTACGATTACCTGTGCCGCGAGAAGATCGCGGACCAGGCTTTGATCAGCAAGTGGCGGAAACCGGGGTACGAGAACCTGTGCTCGCTGCTGAGCATACAGAAGGGCGACACCAACTTCGGCACGGCGTCCATATGCCGCGTGCCGATGGGCGCGCGCGCGCCCGCGCAGAGACTCACCCCGAACGTCAGAACCGGATGCATCTCGTGCGTCTCCGGAGACGGCGCCGACGGCGGTCCCATCTGGTGGAACACGCCCATCACGGAGGCGATCCAGCGCAAAGCCGACGGCGCGTCCAAGGGCAAGGGGAAGAGGGCGGCGGAGGACGAGATCGACCCGGAGGTGAGGAAACGGCTCGCCGCGCTCAAGGGCGAGATGGCGGCCGGCGCGGGCGACGCGCCGGGAGACCTAGACTGAACGACGAGAAACGAGTCGTAGATAAACGCAAACGGTGCTTTTTTTTTCGAAAGTAGGACTACAAAGTACGCGCCGCTTGAATACAAACCACTCGCTTGTCACTCGCTCGCTCGCTCGCTCTTCCCCTCGACCGCCTGCGCCACCAACCGCGACGTCGCCCTACGCACCTTTTCCGACGTCTCGCGCTGCTTCTTGGTCGGTTTCAGGAGCGTCGCGTCGTCGTCGTCGTCGCCGGATGCCGCGACGTTTTTTTGCGCGTTTACGTTTTGCCCGGCGGCGAGCGCCTCCGCCCTGGCTTGCCCTCTGTCGCGCACGAAGTTGAACAGTCGCACGTACTCCGGCATGGTCAGTTCCTGCGCGCGCGTCTTCTCCGGCTTGCCCAGCGCCTCGTACGCCGCGGCGATGGTCTCTTCGTCGCACACCGCCTTGAGGTTGTTCTTGAGCATCTTGCGCTTCTGCGCGAAGCACGCCTGCACAAAGGCGAAAAACTGACGCTCCGTGCCGTTGAGCGGGAGGTACTCCTCCGGTCGCTTCGGGCGAAACCCGATGAGGCACGACTCGACGTTCGGGGGTGGGTCGAAACACGCCGCGGTGACCGGTCGAATGTAGTACGGGGTGCTGTAGTAGTGCACGCGAACGGACATGGGGCGGTAGTCGCTGTTCCCGGCTTCGTCCTTGATCAACCGACGCGCAACCTCCTCCTGGAACATGAACACCATGTTGCCGAACGTGTCTCCCATCGGCAAAAGCGTCTTGAGGATGTCCGTCGTGATGTTGTACGGGATGTTCGCCACAACCTTCGCGCGGGAATCGATCGAGGCGTCTTTTTCGTCAACGTCATCGACGTCATCGACGTCCGCCGAACGCTCGCCGCGAGAATTAGACGCGGCGCGAAACGCGCCGCGAACGTCCCACTTGAGGAAATCCGCCTGATGCACGGTGAGCGTTTCTTCGTCTCGGAACGTATCCTGCAGCTTGTCCGCGAGGCTCCGGTCCTTCTCCACGGCGTCGATCGTGGCGCCCGCCTTGAGCAGCTCCACGGTCAGGTTGCCCGTGCCCGGGCCGATCTCCAGGATCCGGTCCCCGGCGCGCACGTCCGCGGCGGCCACCGCGTCGAGGATCACCGACTGGTCGATGAGGAAGTGCTGGCCAAGCCAACGCCGAGCCTCGTGGTTCGCCGCGTTGACGCGTTGCTGCGGGGACATGGAGCCGTCACCGCCGCCGCCGCCTTTGTTTTTGCCTCGCTTAGCAGCCTCCTGCTTCGCCTTTTTCTTGTTGTTCGACAGGCGCATGGGCTTACGCGCGCACACAACCTCCAAAGCGGAGGGGCGACATCTCGGGGACGCCGCCGCCGCCGCTCTCGGATGTCGCCACGCGACTCTTCCCCCGGTCGCGGCGCTCGAGCCCCGGCTCGCGAGCGACCGACTCGGGGGCGCGCGCGGGGGCACCCCACACCACTCCGCGGACAGAGACATGCTGTCTCGCGCCAGGAGGGAGTGAGGTCGGCGCGGGAGACGGGTTCTTCGCCTCTCGGAATTGAGAAACGCGAGAAGCGCTTTTCAGTCTTCTTGCGGCTCGCGAACGTTTTCGTCTTCGTCTGCGGCGTTTCGCGTTTTTCATCCCCTAGCTAGTCGTCTACGCTCCATCATCTCCTACCCCCCGCGTTTTATTTTTCGCGTCTGGCATCCCCTCTCGGATCCCGCGCTCTATGCCGAGCCTCCTGTCCCACACCTCCGCGCGTTCCTTCACCACGCGTACGCGCTCGCCATCCGCCTCGCGCGCGCGGTCGATGTCCGTCGCAATCGTACCGAGCGTCGCGCGAAACGCGTCGCGGCGCGCCCGGCGCGACGCGCGGTGCGCCTCGTCGATGCGCTCCAGGGAAAGCACCGCGACGACCCGCTTGTCCTCTTTGACGTCCTCCAGGAAATCACGCATCGCGGACTCGGGCCACGCCGCGGCTTTTTCCTGGAACGCGAGTTCTTCGCGTACGTCTCGCTCGAACGAACGAAACGCGTCGCCGAACGCCCGCACCTCCTCGTCCCGCTCCAGCACCCCGGCCGCGTTCGCCTGCGCGACGCGCGCGAACGCGTCCTTGGTCGCGTCCAGGGAACCGGTGACGTCCGCGTACCCGGCGAGGTTCTCGCGGCGCGCGGTGGCCCACTTCTCGTCCACGACGCGCGCGGCATCGCGCACGGCCCGCGTGTGCCGCGTCGTGAAATCGGCGCCCTCGGCGTCGTGCGACGCCTTGGCGCGTTCAAAAGCCTCGGAAGCGGCGTCGAGCTGTCGTTTTCGGGGGTGTCGACAAGAAGGGTCAGCGAGGGAAGCGCGGCGGAGAAGACCACGGGGAGAGGGGGAGAAGACGCACGTTCGCGTTGACCTCCGCGAGCGCAGCGCGGAACTCCTCGAGCTGCGCGGCGACCAGGTCGGCGTTCATCGTCGTCCCATCGCGCTCGAACGAGTGATGTGACCAACATGCTTTCTCGCTCTTTTTGTAACTCAGCGGTCGGCCGACCGCTCGGCACCTGATGTGCCGATGTGGTGTTGTGGCCAAAAGAATAGTCCGACTCCACTCTCGCGGTCGCGTCCCTTCGATCCGAAAGGGTCACCCGCGATGAGCAGCCCCGGCGGCACGAGTTGGCTCGGCCGCATGACCGGGAACAAGCCGCTGAACGATTCGTCCTCGTCCTCCGCGGGGAGCGCGGGGATCCTCCCCCCCGGGGCGCCCCAGCACGACCCCCCCACCCCGGAGACGAAGAAGAAGGTTGACGCGGCGAAGGCGTACATCGAGAACCTGTATAAGAACCAGGCGGACGCGCTGCGTCGGCGCGTGGAGCGCCGCGCCGCGGTCGAGCACGAGGCGCGCGCGTCTTCCATGCCCACGGAGACGAAGGAGGAGCTCCTGTCCGAGCTCGAGCGGCGCGAGCGCGAGTTCACGCGCCTGAAGCGCGCCAAGTTGACCGCGGAGGATTTCGAGCCCCTCACCATCATCGGCAGAGGCGCGTTCGGCGAGGTGCGCTTGGTGCGGGACAAGAGCAACGGCTGCGTGTACGCCATGAAGAAGCTGAAGAAAACCGAGATGGTTCGCCGGGGGCAGGTGGACCACGTCAAGGCGGAAAGAAACTTGCTCGCGGAGGTGCACGACGAAGCCGTCGTCAAGCTCTTCTACTCGTTCCAGGACGAGGAGTTTTTGTACCTGGTGATGGAGTACCTGCCCGGGGGGGACATGATGACTCTGCTCATGCGTCGGGACACGCTGACGGAGGAGGAGACGCGCTTCTACATCGCGCAGACCATCTTGGCGCTGGAGAGGGTCCACGCCGCGAACTTCATCCACCGGGACATCAAGCCCGACAACCTGCTCCTCGACCGCGACGGTCACATGAAGCTCAGCGACTTTGGCCTGTGCAAGCCCGTGGACGGCGAGATTCTTCGATCGCTCCCGTCCGTCGCGGAGGAGGATCTGGAGGAGGAGACGAACGGCGAATTGAACGACGATGGCGATGACTCTGTGGCGAAAAGAGCGCGGCAGTTGAAGAACTGGCACCAGAACCGGCGTCGTCTGGCGTACAGCACGGTGGGCACGCCGGATTACATCGCGCCGGAGGTTTTGCTCAAGAAAGGGTACGGTTTAGAGTGCGACTTCTGGTCCGTGGGCGCCATCATGTACGAGATGTTAGTGGGGTACCCGCCGTTCTACTCGGACGAGCCCATGACTACCTGTCGCAAGATCGTGCACTGGAGGCACCACCTGCGCTTCCCGAACGAGGTGCCGCTGTCGCGGGACGCGCGCGACCTCATCGAGCGCCTTTTGTGCGACGTCGACGCGCGCCTGGGCAGCAACGGCGGCGCGAGCGAGATCAAGCACCACCCGTTCTTCGCCGGGCTCGACTGGGACAGCCTGTACCGCGTCAAGGCGCCGTACACGCCGGACGTGCAGGGGGAGCTGGACACGCAGAACTTCGAGCACTTCGACGAGGAGAAGAAGGATGCGAAAGCCGCCGCCACGTCCGCCGGGCTCCACGAACGGAAAAAGAAGGATCTCGATTTCGTCGGGTACACGTACAAGAACTTCGAGGTGGTGGGGAACGGCGAGGTGCGCAAGAAAGCCGCGCGGCAGAGGCCGAGCATGGCGTCCATCTTCCCCGGCGCGGAGGGCGAAGGACGGACAGGGGACGGGTCGGGTCCGCCGGGCGCGGGCGCGGCGCTCGCCGGGCTCGCCGGGCTCAGCGTCGGCGAGAGCGCCGGGACGCCCGAGTTCCACACCGCGCGGGGTGACTTTTCCAACGCGTGACGGCGACGTACTACTACGTCGTCTAACGCACTCTTAAAGGCCTTTTGACGAAATGTTCCGTTTTTCTACATACCGTACGCGTATAGAGCCACCACTCGCGCTCACTTCATCCCCTCCAGGTACTTCTTGTACCCGTCCTTCTCCATCTTCTCCGCCTTGGCGTTGACCACCTTCTCCATGTCGTCCTGGTACACCGCCATCGCCGCCAGCACCGCCGGCTCGTACGCGCCGACGATGCGCGCCGCCAGCAGGCCCGCGTTGGTGGAGTTGCCGATGGCCACCGTCGCCACAGGCACGCCGCGCGGCATCTGCAGGATGGAGTGCACGCTGTCCACGCCGTCCAGGTGCCTGAGCGGCACGGGCACGCCGATCACCGGCAGAGGCGTCATCGCCGCGACCATGCCGGGCAGGTGCGCGGCGCCCCCCGCGCCGGCGATGATGCACCGCAACCCGCGCCCGGCGGCGCTCTTGGCGTATTCGAACATGCGCTCGGGCGTGCGGTGCGCGGAGACCACCGTCACCTCGACGCCGATGCCGAAGCTCTCCAGCGTCTCCGCGGCGGCCGCCATCGTGGGCAGGTCCGAGTCCGAGCCCATGATGATGCCCACGGAGGGGGGGGGCTTCACGACGTGGCCGTCGGGGTCGCCGCCGGCGGCCGCCACGACGGCGTCCAGCCGGGCCATCGCGAGACGCGCGTGCGACGCGACGACGGTGAGGTGGCCCATCTTTCGCCCGGCGCGCGCCTCCGGCTTATCGTACCAGTGCACGTTGGCGCCGGGCACCTTGAGCGCCGCCCCCATCAGGTCGTGCATGCGGCGCATCGCGGCGTCGCCCTCGCCGTCGCCCAGGATGTTCTTCATCACCGCGCCGCCGCACGTGAGCGAGACGTCGCCCAACGGCCAGCCGAGAACGGCGCGCAGGTGCGACTGGTACTGGCAACACGCCGTCGCCTCGATGGTGTAGTGCCCCGAGTTGTGCGGCCTCGGCGCGATTTCGTTGAGCAAAATCGAGCCATCTTTCAAGAGAAACAGCTCGACGCCGAACACCCCCGCGCCCTCCAGCGACGCGACCGCGTTCTGCGCCGCCTCCGTCGCCGCCGCGGCGACAAACGCGGAGACGTCGGCGGGCGTGATCGTGACGTCGCAGATGTTGTCGACGTGCTCCGTCTCTGTCACCGGGTACGCCCTGGTCTCGCCGTCCCGCGCGCGCACGACCATCACCGCGAGCTCGCGCTCGAACGGGACCCACTTCTCGCAGTACAGGCCTTTCTCGAACCCGCCGAGTTTCGCCACAGCCTCCTTCACGTCCGCCGCGGTTTTCGCCACCGCGTTGCCTTTGCCGTCGTACGCCATGCGCCGCGACTTGAGCATCAGCGGGAACCCAAACTCTTGAGCGACCGCGGCGAGCTGCTCCTCGCTCTCCACGGACTGAAACGCACCCAGAGGCACGCCCGCCTTCTTGAAGTGCTCCTTCTGCGCGAACTTATCCTGGATGATCGCCAGAGTGTTGCTGCACGGCTGCACGTCGACGCCCGCCTTTTCCAAATCGCGAAGCGCGGCGACGTCGATGTGCTCGATCTCCACCGTGACAACGTCGCAGTCCTTCGCGAACGCGATGACGTCCGCCGCGTCCTGGAACGAGCCCTCCGTGGGGATCGCGACGATGGACGCCGGAGACGCGGGGTTCGGGTCGAGGGAGTGAACGCGCACGCCCATGGGCGCGCCAGCGATGGCCAGCATGCGCCCGAGCTGACCGCCGCCGAGGATGCCGATCTTCGCCGTGCGCGGCAAACCGTCGGCGGACATGGCGTCCACCGGCCGGTCGCCCTTGCCGCCGTCGAACAGGCCGGCGGCGGGCCGCGCGGCGCGCCGGACGGGGACGCGGTGCGCGCGGCGCGAGAGCGCGCGGCGCGAGGCCGGGGACCGGGAGGAGACCCCGGCGGTCGCGCCGAAGGCGGCGGATGAAAAAGCGCACGCCATGGTGGCAACCATCGGCGATTTTCAAAACAAAAACCTCTCTGAGAGTGGCTCTCGGTCGGCCGGTGGACGGTCGGAGGCTCGGTCGGAGGTTCGACGCGCGCGAGCAGTCCCTGGTGAGCGTAGGCGCGTGCGCGAACGCGGAGGCGCCTCGAGTTGTGCCGGTGGCGGGTCGGGAGGGAGAGGTTTCGTTCTCACAGCGGATGACTGAAACAGGTGCCTTCGACGATTTTTTCACAAATTCGCCGGCGCCCGCGTCGGCGGCGACGAAAGCGCGTGCGAAAAAGAGCTCTCGCCCTCGGGTCGATCAGAGCTCGGTGCGCGGCTGATCGGGGGTCAGACCAGCACGTGAGCCCCGGGTACATGCACTGCTTGCGTCGCGAACTCGTACACCTCACGCACACGCTCACTTCGGCGGTTCGTTTGGGCGTCCGCCAGGCCCGAACGGCGGACACCGCCATGACCATCATTAACCTAAGCCCTCGCCGGTTCGCCGCGCGCGCGCACGCCGTGCCGACCGCGTCGGGCGCGTCCAGACGCCCCGCCGCCGTCCCCGCGGCGTGCGCCAGGACCACCGCCGACGCGCGTCGCGGTGTCACTTCGCACGCGCTCGGCGCGTCCACGAGCGCCCCTCGGCTCGTCGCGCGCCTCCTCGGCGCGCGGAGCGCGCGACGCGCTCGCGCGCCCTTTTCTCATCGGGCCCGCGACGACGCGGCGGATGACGGGTTGGACGGCGTTCGGGCGGCGGCCTCCGCGTCGGACGCGGGCGTCGCCCCCGACGACGACGACGCGTTAAACGGCGGCTCAGGCTCGTTCCTGGACGACGAGGCGCTCGATGAGATTCTGGACTTCGACGATGGGCTGGACGACCCTTTCGCCGCCGTCGCGTCGGCGCCCGGCGATGCTCGCGCGTCGTTCGACGCGATGCTCGACGACATCGTCGGCGTTCCGACGTCGTCCGCCGACGACGCATCGACCGCTTTTACCTCAGCGTCACTGACCGACTCCGACGCCGAGTCCTGGGATCCCAGCGGCGCGTGGCTCGAGTTCGACGCGTTCCTCGCCAAGCTGGCAGGCATGGGGTACTCGCTGGAGAGCCCCAACGCGCCTCCCGGCTGGGGCGACGACAAAGACGCGGTTTTGCCCAAACTGTCGACGCCCGAGTGGGCGCGCGCCGTCGCCTCCTCGTCCGATGACGACGACGACGAGGAGACGGATTTCGTCGAGGATGGCGTGCGCATGGACCTGGACGACGACCCGTTCGCGCACGTCGCCAAAGAGAGCTCCGTCTCCGAGACGCTCTCCTCCGCCGACGCGACGGAGCTGACGTACTCGAACAAGAAACGCCTTTTGCTCGAGTTTTCGCGCGACCGCGACGACGCGTTTGACCGGCTCTCCGAGCGCGAGCTGTACGTGCTGGCGGACCACCCCATGCCGCACAACCAGGGCAACTCCTCCGGCCGGAAGCAGGTGAACGCGCTCAAGCGTCTGCGCGCGCACCTGGGCGTGGACGATTCGGACCTGCGCGGGCGGTGCGCCGCCGCCGACCACGACCAAAACGCGATGGGCGCCGTGAAGCTCTCCGACGTCCTGCGCGTCCTGCACGTCTACGCGGAGGACGTCAAGCCGCGTGACCGCCCGCCGCGCGCCGTCATGCAGTCTCTGCTCAGGCGCCTGACGACCCTGGCGGACTCGCCCCGCGCGCCCGCGAGCGCCGCCAGGGGCGGAGGCGTCGGCTCGCCGGCGAACCCCAAGCAGCCGCGCTGGGTGGAGCGCCGCGAGCGGAGGCCGGAGCGCCCGGAGTTTGAGGAGGACCGCTACGCGCCCTCGCGGGGCAGAGGCGGCGGGGGGCGAGGGGACGGTTTCGCGTCGCGGGGACGTTCGAGTAAGGGACGGTACGAGGACGACGACGGCGATTATCGACGCGACAAGCCGCGCCGCCGAGGTAATTTTGACGACGAAGGGTACGAAGGGTTCCGCGGAGGAAGAGCCCGCGGCGGCGGCGGCGGGCGCGGGTACGACGCGTACGGCTCGGACGACGGGTGGGACACGCGACCTCCCCCCGCGAGATCGCGCGGGGACGCTTTCGATGACGGGTACGGGGGCGGTGGCTACGGCGGCTACGGCGGGGGCGGACGCGGCCGCGGCCGCGGCGGCCGCGGCCGCGGCGGGTTCGAGCGCCGCGCCCGCACGCAGGGCGGGTTCGGGTCGGACCTGGACGGCCTCGAGCTGGACGAGGGGTCCCCTCGCGGCGGGTTCGCGCCGAGGGGGAGGGGCGAGTTTCCTTCGGGCGGGAGGGGCAGGGGCGAGTTCGGGGGCGGCTACGGCGGCGGAGGGGGGGGAAGAGGGGGCTACGGCGACGACGGTTTCGCGCCGCGGGGGCGCGGCGGCCGCGGTCGCGGCGGTCGCGGCGGTCGCGGCGGTCGCGGCGGCGGCGGATACGAGGACCGCGCCGGCGGGTTCGGGGGCGTCTCCGGAGGCTACGGCGGCGGCGGTCGCCCCGAGCGCGGGTCGCGTTTCGACCGCGAGTTCACGCCTCGCGGCGGGCGCGGCGGGCGCGGCGGGCGCGGCGGTAACCAGGTGCGGCTTTGGAAACCGCGCGGTGGCGGCGGCGGCGGGGATAACCCTTCGTCGCGGCCGGACCGCTCGAGTTTCGGGGGGGAGTGACGCGCGAGCGTCGAGCGTCGAGCGTTTTCGTCTTCGCGCGTAAAATTACAAAATTCGTCCGAATACGAACCTCTCCGTTCGTTTTCGTCGCGACGCTCTCTCAGATACAGTACAGAAAAAAAAGCGCTCCTCGCGCTTTTCGTCGCGCGGCGTCACTACAGGCTGTTGGTACATCGCGTCCGCGCGTGCAGTCGTCGGACGCGCTTTTTGTCGCGAAGGTCTCCCCTCCGTCTTTCGTTCCCCAAACCGAAACGATTTACGTAACGCGTCTCACCTCACCACCTCTCGCGTCCTTCGCGTCCGTCGACGCCGCGCGTCTCCTCGACGCGCACGTACGCGGGCTGGTCCGGCGGCGGCGCCGGGTTCATGATGTCCGTCCCCGAGAACCCCGCGACGAGCACGCCGGCTTTGTACGAAAAAAAGCCGAGAACCGCCGCGAGCGCGTCGCCGTAGTGCGGCGCCGCCGGGTTCCCGAACGCGTCGATGCCGTCGTCGAGGCCCAAAAAACGCGCGCCGGCGACGCCGCAATACGCTAACAGCGCGATGCGCACCGGCGACGAGGACGCGCCCCGCACGAGCACGTTGAGGAACACGTTCAGAAGTGCCAAAGACGCTCCCTTGTCGTCAGAGCCTATGCCGTCTTTCTCCGTTCGTTCTCCGCCTTTTTGTACGTCGACGCCGGCGCCGAGCGCGTCGACGTTGCGCGTGAGCATCCAGAGGTACACGAGGCCGACGCCGCCGCCGCTGGCAAACGCGCGCATCGCCTCGAGGTCGCTCCCGCGGCTCATGGCGGCGGTGACGCCGCACCCGAGCACCACCGCCGCGCCCGTGACCGCGAGCATGCGCACCTTGAGCGCGCCGTACTCGCGCAGGCCCTCCGCGCGCATCTCCATGCGCTGCTCGGGGGTGAGCTTCACGAACGCCGACGGGCGCAGCTCGACGGCGTCGCGCACGTTTTCGCCGCACGGGAAGGAGACGGGCGCGGCGCCGTGCGACGCGACGTACTTCGGCGGTGCATCCGGGAACTCCAGCAGACTCCTTTCGTCCACAGTCTCCACCATCACCTCAACCTCCTCCAGGAACCAGTCCCCGCCCTGCTCCGGCGCGACCCAGATCGCGACCGGGACGCCGATGTCGGGCGCGTCGAAGAAACACTCGTCCGCGCCGCCGCGCTCGAACCGCGGGTACGAGTACCGGGATGGCGGTTTCCCGACATTGGTATCAGCGGGGAGGTCGGGGTAGCGGTCCAGCCTGTGCATGAACGCGCGGCCGTCCTCGGCGATGAGCATGATCTGCACGCCCGCGTCCGGCGCGGATATCCCGGAGCCCATCTTCTCGCCGGTGTAGAACGTGACGCGGTACCGCGCGGTGCCGGCGCCGAGCGCGCGGCCCGGAGCGGAGGAACCGGGCGCGTCCAAGGAGACGAGTCGGTCGGGCACGTGGAAATCCCGTCGCGCGCGCGCGACGACAGTGCGGGGCACGGCGCGAGCCGAGCGACGCGGCGCGGCCGCGCGGGCGGTTCGCGGGCGTCGCGCGGCGGCGAGCCGCGCGGCGGGCGCGCGCGTCAGCGCGGCGGATACGAGCGTGGCGGCCATCGCCGGAGGTCAAACCGTTGGTTTTCGCGCGGTTTTAAAGCGTAGCGTCGCTCGCGCGATGCAATTCGACGGCACGCGGACGCGGGTCGGAGACCGGCGGCTGTGTGCGCCTCGAGACTCGGTGAGTCGAGCGCGTGCGCGGGGGGCACGGAGGGGGTCCGGGGGAACGCGCGGACGCGGAACGGGCGTGGAGCGCGGTCGAGGCGTGGTGTGTGCCGTCGAACAGTGGACGTCGCGCCGTCTCCCGCGGCTTTTCAAAGCGCTTTTTGGCGAAAAGACACAAAAATCTTTCGAAAAACAAAAAAATTTGGCGCGAGACGAAAATCTTGTGTGCAGGCCGTTCCAGCTGGCGTTCAAACGGACACGGTTTTTCTCGGCTCGAATGGGCCAGGTGGCGAGTTTACACTTGTACAGTCCACTCTCCAGATTTCTCTTCGCAAGCGGGTGGAACGCTTTTTCCGACGGATCGACTCGCTCGCGGTCAGTCAACGCGCGCGCTTCCTAGGCGTCGGCGTCCCAGCCTCACCCTTCCGTGCGACCGCACGGACACCAACGGCACGCGCACGCACGCGCGCGCGCATGTATCCGGTGCATAATCCTCAGATGGTGCCTCCGAGCGGCATGGTGACCGGGATGCCGCTCCAACTCATCATCTGCCCGACGTGCCGCGCGACGGTCCAGCCCCCGCCGGGCGCGCCGGTGGTGGCGTGCGGGGTGTGTGGCGCGACCATGCATGTGGCGCCGGCGTTCCCGCCACCACCTCCCGTGGTGCTCAAGAGCCGTCCCAGCGGCTCCTGCTTCTGGATGCCCTGCCTGATCGCGTTCGCGTGGGTCTCCGACGCGGGCGAAACGCTCGCGCGCGGCGTCGGCGCATTATTTTGTTGCTGCCTGGGCCTGGACATGCTTCAGTGACCACGAGAACAGGACACGTCATTTTGCGAGGCGCGCGCGACCGGAGCGATGGCCACCGTCGCCTCGCACCCGACATGCGTCCCCCGCGGGGGAGCGCGCGCGTCTCTCCGGCGCACCGCGACCACGCGTGGCCTACGCGCTCGCGTCTCGGCGCGCCGTTCGCGCGTGGCGGTCGTGCCGCGCGCGTCCGAGGTGGACGACGCGCTGCAGTTCGGCACCGCCATCACCGACTACGTCCCCTCGCCGATGGACACCTCCGCGCTGCAGAGCCAGGGCGTGGTGCTTCTGACCGTGGGCGTGATGACCGCGTACTGGTGGTACGTGCTCGTCCCCGGCGCTCGCGTGAACCTGGCGGTGAACAAGCGCACCGGCAAGCTCCGCGACTACCTCGTCGAGCTCAAGGGTGACGACAGCCGGAAGCTCGAGCGCTTCTTCTACCAGAAGTGGCTCGCGAAGGTGGACCCGGAGACCAGGTACCTGCTCCGCGACGAGCCCGACCTGTTCGAGGAAGGGGGCGCGGTCGGCGCCGCCGCGTCCGCGACCGCCACGAAGCCGTCCGTCACCCTGGCGGACACGGAGGGCGTGACGCGCGACGTGGGCGAGGAGAGCCTGGAGGAGATCGTGCGCAAAGCGAAAAACACGCCTGATTTCTGGTCCGGGGATAACCCCGTGCTCGTGGCGCTCGCGCTGACCATCGGCGCCGGCGCCGTCGCCGGCGCCTTCCACGGATGATTCGTCGATTCGTAAAGTAGTATAAATAAGTAGTAATACAACACAGTAGCCTTCGCGATGCAACACGCGGTAGAGACTGATGCGTGAGCGGTAGACGAACGTTTCGTTCTTCGCCGCGCGAAACGCGCGTCGCCGTCACCCCGGATGGCTAGACGTTTTTCGGGTCCGACGGGACGACGCGCTTTTTCTTTTTTTTCGCGCTCCTCCGCGTTTTCTTTTCAGAACGCGCGCGACGGCGCGTTTGACTCAGTACGAGAGCGAGAGCAGCCCCGCGACCCCCCGCTTGATCCAGTGGTTCTGCGGCTGGTCGCTCGGGATCGTGAGGTTGATCACGAAGTTGCTCGAGTGCCCCGTGGTGGCCAAGACGCCGCGCCGTTCCGCGGTGCGGTAGATGGGGCACACGTAATGCGGAAACTCGGCTCGTGCGTCCACGGTTGTGGGCACGAACCAAAACGTCGGCGCATCCGTGTACAGCACCTTCGGGTCGGACTCCTGCAGGAGCATGGTGTTCTCGTCCCACTTGCACCCCTCCATGAATATGCCGTGGCAGAACGCGCCGTCCTCGGGCTTCTTCGAGAAGTCCGCGGTGCTCGGCATCGCCTTGAAGTCGAACACCACCGAGTCGATGGGCAGTTTCCTTTTGCGCGCGAAGTTCTGTAACACGCCCGTGAGAAACGCGTGCGTGAAGAAAAAGCCGGTGATCCAAAACCGCGGAGGCGCGCCTTCGTCGATCCATTTTTGCAGCATGGCGAGCCTTTTGAGGAGCTCCGAGACGTACGCCGCGAGCGGCTTGAGCGACGGGTAAGACTTCTTGGCCCACATCGCGGGGATCTTGCCGTCGTACATCGCGCTTCCGAGCGCGTCGAGCTCGCCGGTCATCACGATGCGACCGCGCAACGCGAGCCCGAAATCGCCGATGGACTTGTGGATCACCGCCAACAGCCGGTTGTACCGCACGAGCTCCTGGCACAGCACGGAGTTCATGCTCTCGTAGTACTCCACCGGGTACTTGTAGTTCGCGGTCTCCAGATCGAACAGGGGAGGCAGCGAGTCGCTGATCTGTGCCGCCACCTCCTTGAGCGTCTCCTCCTTGGATTTGCCGCCGCCGCCGCTCGACGCGCCCTGCGTCAGAAGCACGCCGTCCAGGAGCGTATCCGTCTCCTTCTGGTCCTTCGCGATGTCGGCGTTGGCGTGCAGCCCGAACACCTCGGGGTCCGCCGCGATGGGCAGCTGCTTGAAGTACTCAAGCACCTCCTCGCGCGACTCCAGCGCGGGCGCGCGGAACACGCCCGAGGGGGAGAACACGTAGTCGTCACGCATGATGTTCGCGTGGAACGGACCTCCGCGGTCATCCGTCAGGATGGACATGAGCGTCCGGCGGTCGTGGCCGTCCGTCACGCGCCCGCCGTAGTTGCACTCGCCCACCAGGTACACGAGCGTCTTTAACGGCGTATCAAGCGGCGCGTCCGGCGAGCTCTCGTCCAGGAACATGCGGAGCTGACGCAGGGAAATCTTCAAATCCGGATCGTTGAACCCGTAGGGGATGTTCCAGCCGAGCGGCCCGAACTTGATGCGCTCCTGGATGGCGGCGTGGAAAAACGCGAGGCCGACGAGCAGCTTCTTGAACGCCGCCGGCCGCGCGCAATCCTCGTAAAAGTCCGGGTCGGAGATGGGGTCGCTCGAGAACGACTGCATCATGTTCGCGCGCATGCCCTTCGGGGGCTCGTTGGTCATCTTCACGCCGTTCTGAAGCACCGCCACCGGGAAGTGCGGGCTCGGGTACGACGTGAGCCAGACGCGGAAGTTCTCGTGCGGAGGCTCTTCGTCGGTGACAAACGCCTCGCAGATGCGCTCGAGCGTGGTCATCCACGAAACCGCGAGGTGGCAGTTCTGCAGCACGACCCACGAGCCGTCTTTAACCGCCTTGGCGATGAGCGCCTCCGCCTTCGCGCCCTGGCCCTGCCCGAGCGACAAAGACTCGATCTTCACCTGGCGGCTCTCGGCGTACTTCAACAGGCCGGACATCGGGTCCGAGCCCGGCGAAAGCACGAACACCAAAGGCGTGACGCAACTCGAATCCGCGAAGCACTGCTCGAGGTCAAACGGCGGGGGCTCGATGTACCGCCGCCCCATGCTGTTCTCGACGTAAATCTGAACCGCGCGCGTCAGCTTGTCCGGGCGGATCGTGCGCAGCACGCACAGCTTCTGGAACGGAGACAACGCCGAGTGCCAGGGCTCGGGCAAAAGTTCCGTCTCCGGGGACGCGCTGTCGTAGACGTGCCGCCACGCCGACGGGTCGCGCGCGAAGCACGCGCAAAAGGGCTCAACAATTTTTTGACCATTTTCGTCCGCTTGCGCGTCTTCGCTCGATCCCGCAAACGCGGGCAGGTCGGAGAGCCTTAACATCTCCAGCCAGAGCTTCTCCGAGATCCAGGACGCGGGCGTTTGGTCGGCGCCGTCTTTTTGTCCTAAACCGCCGGTGAGCAAAAAGCGGTACTCCGTGGAATCAAGCGAGCCTTTGTAACTGAAGATGGTGGCGGCGAGCGTGAAGGAGAAGAGCAGCTTGTCCTTCTCGAACAGCGACCGGCAGATGTTCTTGTACAGCGAGTACGTGAAAAAGTCGATGAGGTTTCCCAGCCTTTGCTCGAGGTCTGTGTTCGCCGCCGCGTTGAGAATCGCGTGGTCGAACAAACGCACGTACCACGCGAGCGAGTACTGGTACATGGGCTCGATGTTGCACAGCTCGCCGACGTTGAAAAACAGGTGCGCGACGTGCACGGCGACGGGGCGGTACCCGAGCCGCGTCTCGTCGATTTGTTGCTCCGTCACCGCCGCAACCGCTTGCTTCTCGGCGATCTCGTTGGACAGCGTCTTGGCGCTGGAGATGATCTCGATGGCGGTTTCCGACTCGAGGATGGACCCCTCGCTCGACCCGAGCACCTCGATGATCTTGTCCTCCACCTCCTTGAGCTGGCGCGCGTTCTCGGCGCCCTGGAGCACCAGCCGCACTTTTTCTTCTTCGAGGTCGGGGCGTTCCTTGGCGACGGCGATGCCCAGCAGCTGGTCGGTGAGGCCGTCGATGGTGATCATCATGTTCAGCAGCGTCACCTTCACCGAGGTCTCGGGGAGGTAGTGCGGGTTGCGCAGCTTGGTGGTGACGTAGAAGCGGAACTGGTCGTGGTACTCGATGGTGGCGTCGCCGAGGCGGATGCACAGCGACCCGCCCTGCTTGAACGTGGACTTGAGCAGCAGCGGCTCCAGCGTGGGGTCGAGCTCTTCGCCCACGTTTTCGAGCAACACGGGCGTGCCGAACTGGATGGCGTTTTCGAGCTTGCGCACGAAATCGCCGTCCGTCAGTTTGACCACCACCAGGTTGTTTAAACGTTCCATCGAGCGGATCCACTTGTTCGCCTGCGCCTGCGGGTCGATGATCAACGGCCACCGTCTGGACTTGGACATGACGATGGCGTTGTCGATGGAGAAGGAGTCGTTCGGTAAGCCGTCGATGGTCCACTCGCGGATCTTCACCGGCTCGCCGAGCACCGCGATGAGCTTGAACGTCTCCGAGCACGGCACGTTTTTCTCGCGCAGCATAACGACCCACTCCGCCAAAACCTCCTCCCGGAACGGCAACGTGAACGGCCCGAGGTACGCGATGTACGCGGCGCACAGCAGAACGTCCCCGGTGAGGTTCCGGTAGTCCACCGCGAGACCGGCCGCGACTTCTTTCCAGCGATCCTTCTCGCCGCCCAAACCGCCGATGAGCTTCTCGGCGCGAACCAGTTTCTTCTCGCACTGGTCCACGTCGTGCTCGAGCTTGGCTTTTTTATCCTGCATCTCGTTGAGCTTGTCGTTGAGCGCCTGCAGGTTATCCTCCACCTCCTGCAGCTTAGCGCGCTTCTCCTCCAGCCCAGCCATGAGCTCGGCGTACTCCGCCTCCGCGGCGGCGAGCTTCTCGCGCTTCGGCGCCACGATCTTCGCCACGCGGTCGTACGACTCCATCGCGCGCGCCCAGCAGCACAGCCCGTACGCGGCGATGGACGCCTTCTTGATAACCTCCGGCTGGAACTCGGGCATCGCCACCATCTTGGTGATCTTCTTGATCACCGAGTTGGGCATGTTGTCCTTGTCGAAGTCGCGCAGGGACGCGAGGAACCCGGAGTCGCCCAGCAGCTTCTGCGCGGGGATCCAGTAGTCCTCCACCTTGCGCAGCCCGCCCGCGGGGTCCTTCACCTTCTCCGGCTTGACGCCCTTGAGGATGCACACCGCCTCCATCACCAGCTTGACGCCGGCGGGCGGCTTCTTCATCGCCTTCACCTCGGTGATGTCCGCCTTGGTCAGCGTGTCCAGCGCGGCGAGCGCGTCGTTGAGCATGGGAATCGCGACCGCGAGCTCAGCCTCGCAGTCTTCTTTGATGGCCTTCGCCTCCTCCGCGCGCTCCGCCGCGAACGCTTCGTCCTTCGCCACAACCGCGCGCACCTCGTTGGCCTGCTCGGTTTCCTTCCCGACGACGACCAAAATCTCATCCGTCTCCACCTGCGTCTTCGCGAGTACCGGGCCGAGCTCGATGAGCTCAACCTTCATCGTCTCCACCTGCTCCTCCGCGGAGAAGATCTGCGAGAGCCCGCTCTCGTAGCGGTCGCGAAGCGTGCTCACCTGCGTGCGCTTCTCCGCCAGCAGCGTCTTGTACGTGGAGATGAGCTCCAGGTAGCTCGTCGGAGTCACGTAACAGTGCCTCCCCAGCGTGGCGAGGAACTTCTCGGAAAGCCGCCGGACGCTCGTGTGGAACACCATGCACATGTCGATGCACGCGGCGCGCGCGGCGTCGTCGTCCATCTTCACCTCGCTCAGGAACTGCGTCGCGACGCTCTGCAGCGCGTCTGTGGGCCACTCCGAGAACCAGTCGATGGTGCAGCAGTTGACCAGCGACGGGAACTTGCGCAGGCGCTCGCGAAACGCGTCGCCCACGGGCGACATGCACAGCACGCAGTGCAGGTACTTGCGGCACTCCTGCACGAAAAACTTAAACTTCTCCTGCGCGGGCGCGCTTTCGTTGATCCCCGCCTTTTTAGCGCGCGCCGTGACCGCCTCGGCGATCTGCGCCACCTCATCCTTCGCGAACAGGTTCGGGACCTCGCCCGTGTTGAGCACGTTGTTGATGTCCTCCAGGAACGACTCCATCTTGATCTGCGTGTCGGAGAAGAGGAACACCGTGGGCTTGCCCTCGGCGCCGGCTTTGCGCAGCACGGTTTTCAGATCCTCGCGCCACTCAAACGCGCCGTAGCTCTTGGAGATTTCGATCTGGAACACCTGGTACTCCGCCATGAACGCGGCGATGCGCGTCAGGCTCTGTCTACCCGAGCCGCCGACGCCCACTAACAGCGCGTTCCCCAGCTCCTGCCTGATCACGCGTGAGACGCGGCAGATGTGCTCGGCGGCGTACAGGAACAAAACCAGGTCCATGCGCGTTTTGCTCTGCTGGTTGTACTCCACGAGCTGCTCCTCCACCACGGCGAGCAGCTGCGACATCTCCGTCACCTCCGCGTAGTTCCCTTCGCCGTCGTAAAAGTCGGCGTACATCAGGTTGCGCAGCTCCCAGATGTCCACGCTGCCGTCGCCGTCGAAGTCCAGGTGCTCGAACACCTTGTCGAACTGCAAACCGCAGTGCTTGCTCACCATCTTCTTCACGAAGTCGAAGAACCACAGCCGGTCGGCGTCGTCCACCAGCCGGTCGTGGAACACGCGCAGCGACTCGTGCGCCCACAGACGCACAACCGCGCCCAGGTCCTTCTGCACGTTGCCCACCATCGACACGCCCTGCCACACCTTGGACAGATCGCGCATGTTGTACGTGTAGTGGCTCTTGGACGGCGTCGGCAGGAGCTGCAACTTGATGGTGTTGTAAATCTCAAGCGTCGCCTTCACCAGGTTGGGCGTCTTACCAGCCACGTCGCTCGGCAAACCCGCGCGGCGGCACCACCAGTCGGCGATTTGGCCGTACACGCGCGTCAGCGACGCGTCGTCGAAGTCACACACCGAGACGAGGTTGAAGTGACGCAGCATTCTAGGCGTGATGGGGTTGCGTCCGCCCCCCGGGGGGCCCATCGCCGCGGCGAACTGAACGTCTTGCAACGTACGCATCACGAGCTCGCCGCGGTCGTACCAGCCGCCGTGGTCAAAGAACTGGCGCACGAGCTCGATGGGCGGCTGCGCGCCGTACTCCTCGAGCTCGGGCATGTTCAGATCGTCGATGAACACGACGGCGCGGCTTCCGATGGGCGGGCCGAAAACGCCTTTGCGCCTCTTGTCCAGCTTGGAGTCGATGATATCCTGCACGGCGTTGGCGTTGGTCTGCGCGGAGAACGTGCTCTGGATGTTCCGGAACTTTGTCTTGTCCCTCGCGTCCAGCGCGGCTTGGATGTACACCGTCTTCCCCGTCCCGGTGGGCCCCGCGAACAACACGTGCTTTCCGCGGTCCACGAGCAGGTCGAACAAGAAACGGTAGCGCACCGTGTCGATGGTGGTGACGACGATGTCCAGAAAATCCGTCTTTTCGTTCAAAGGGGACGTGTCCACCGTAGGCATCTTGAGCCAGTTCTTCCAGCGGCCCATGTCTTTCTCGAAGTGCAGGTCGTACACGCTCCCCTCGCTCGCCGCGGGGAGCGTCTTGGCGAGTTTGTTCTCGGGGTACGCGATGGCGACGCCCGGGCCGAGGTCGTAGTCGCTCCGCTCGGGCTTCTCGTCGACGCGCTTGTCCACGAGCTTGCGGAAAAAGTCGTCAAACTTTTTGCGCCCGGGCCCGTCCGTCGTGCCGCCGATGGACCACACGACGGCGAACGCGAACGCGCTGTCCACGAACACGCGCTGGTCCTTGTCGGACATCACGAACTCTTCCTCCTCGGAAACGCGGAACTCGTCGATCATGGACTCGAAGATGTTCATCAGCGAGACGGGCAGGTTCACGTCGGACGTCGGCACGAGCTCCTTGCAGTTTTTGCGCACGAAGCGCAGGCACGGCTCGACCAGCCACGCGAAGAGCTCCTCGAGGCGCGCGAAGTGCGGCTCGAGGGTCTTCGGCAGGGTCGCCATCCAGCTCTGTTTCAGCGGCTCCCAGCCCATCTCCGTGGGCTCGACGTAGATCATGCCGCAGCGCGAAACCGTCGCCGGCGACGCCACCGCCAGGTCCTGCACCTCGAAGATCATGTTCATCCCGTTGGACATGGCGATGATCTCGCCGGACATCAAGCACAGCTTCTTGTTGTCGTCCAGCACGGTGTTCATGTTCTCGATCCAAATCGCGTCCACGGGGCCGTCGAACATCACCCACTTGCGGTCGGGCGAGGTGTCCACCGCCAGTTCGCGGTACTTCTTGGCGAGCACGCCGTCTTGCCACTCGTGCGAAACCGGGTCGAATTGCCCGTACAGCTGCCCCATGTAGATGGACTTGGGGTTGATCACCACCACTTTCACCTTGTTCTCCTCGAGCAGGCCTTTGCTGTTCAGGTCCCCGAGCGCGCCCGCGAGCGTGCGGTACATGCACGTCTTGGCGCCGTACGAGTACCCCACGATCATTAAACCGTGCCGCACGAGGATCATCTCGTACAGCTGGAAAATCTTCTCCAGGAAAACCGGCGTCGGCTGGAGGTTCCTCCGCGCGCACTCCAGCTCGAGCGACGCGCGCATGTGGTCGTAGTCTGGTTCGGGCAGCTCCACGCCCGGGAACAGGTCGGACAGGATGTTGTTGAACAGAGGCACGTCCGGCGCGAGGAACTTGGGCAAGTTCACGTCCTTGAGCGAGATGAGCATCAGCACGCTCTCGTCGCGTTCCGGGTACTTGAGTTTCACCGCGCCGGCGGCGCGGAGCACGGAAATCACCGCGCGCATGCCGTAGTCGTAGTGCGACTGCGACGAGAGCTGCTCGGAGCACAGCTTGTACGTGGCGACCAGCTTGACGGCGAGCGAACGCGCCTCCAGGTAGCCGTTCGAGAACAGGAACACCTCGGAGATCATGGCGTAGTCGGGGACCATCATCGCCACCGTGCGGAACAGCGCCTTGAGGTTATCGGGAAGCTCCGAGCGCCCGGCGTAGCCGGGATTCATGGTGATGAACACGTTGCACGTGCGCCGCAGGGGAAGCCGCGTGCCTTCGAAGTCGAACACCAGCGCGCGCGCGGCTTTCGCGCGCGTGATGGTGAGGATCTGCTGCGCGATCACCGACAACACCTCGAGGTCGATGCGGTTGAACTCGTCGAAGCACGCCCACGCGCCGGAGGCGGCGAGGCCTTTGAAGAACTTGGCCATCGCCAGGTAATCCAAACCGTCCGAGCAGTTGAACACCACGCACTGCATGGCGATCGCCTTCGCGAGATCTTTCGTGGTTTCCGTCTTCCCCGTCCCCGCGGGGCCTTCCGGCGCGCCGCCGACGTCCAGATGCACGGCGCCCATGAGCGTGCGGTAGCACCGATCCGTCAGCGGCGTGATCACCAGCCGGCTCGAGTTCCCGAGGTACTCGTTTCCGTAGTTGATCGCCGCGTTGATCATTCTCACCGTCACGCCCTCCTTCCCGTCGTCCATCGTGTCCCAGGTGTAACGCAGCTGCGACGCCCAGTCGAAGTCCTCGACAGACGGGACGCCCTTCTCCGCGAGCTCCGCCACGACGTCGCGCGCGTGCACCTCCAGCACCACCAGCGCGGAGAGCGTCTTGCGTTGCAGCTTGGTGAGTTTCCCGCGAACCTTCTCGACAATCTCCATGAGCTGCGCGCTCACCGTCTCGGCGTGCGCCTTCATGGTGCCCTCGCGGATCGCCGCCTCCGTCTGCGAGGTCCAGTACAGCGACCCGATGCACAGCACCACCTGGCCGGGCCACTCCACCATCCAGTCCGTGCGCTTGGACGTGGCGTACGCTTTGGAGGCGTCGCGGCACATCGCCGCCACCGTCTCGCGCTGCGCGGCTTCGCACTGGATGAGCCACTTCTCCACCGCGCCCCCCGCCTTGGCCGGGTTGAACGAGTTGACGAAGGTCACCTTCTCGCCTTCCTCGGAGAGCATCGCCGTGACCTCCATGTTCTTCTGGAACTCCAGCAGGTGGATCGCCTCGAACACCTTCTTGAGGAACGGCTGCACGCGCAGCGGGTCCTTCGTCTCCGACAAAATCTCCAGCAGCTCGTCGTTGGAGAGGAAGTAAAACCGCGGAAACGCCAGCCTCTTCGTCTCGAGGTACTCGCTCAAGCCCTTGTTCACCTCGTCCAGGAGCTCGTTGCACTTCCGCAGCGACCCGAGCAGGTCCTCGTCCGCGCCCACCACGAGCACTTCGCTCGTCAGCTCCAACTTCAGCATGGTTTTGCGCCAGGTGGTGTCCACCGTCTTGAACTTGCGCCCCTCGGCGGGCATCTGCTGCATGATGTCGTCCGACCCGAAGATGGGCTCCAGGTAGAGCCACCCGCTCTGCATCTTGAGCCACTGGTCCAGCACCTCCTGGATGGTGGTCAGCTTCTTTTCCCAGAGCTTCACGCGGTCCTCGAACGGGCCGATGTAGGGCGACGAGCGCATGCTCTGCGTCTTGACGATCTGGTCGTCCAGAAGCATCTGCGTCTCGTCCGTGCCTTTGAGCACGAACGACCCGGTGTCCCGCCACGGCGACGTCTCGAATTCGACGCCGCGCCAGTTTTGGTGCATCGAATCCAGCGCGCGCTCGAGCGAGTACTCCTTGCTCGCCGCCTCGCTGTACTTCTCCAAGACGTCGATGTGCTCGTGCAACCCGAGCTGCACGGCGCGCGCCAGGGAGAACTCGGCGTCCGCCTTGACCGCGAACCCCAAATCCTCCGACATGTCTTTCCAGTGCCGGTCGCGCAAGCCCGGATTGCGCAGCGCCGCGACGATCGGAAGGTTCGTCTCGAATCGCGCTAACCTTGATTTGAGCTCGGCGCAAACCTCCGCGGGGACGCCCTTGATGTGCTTGAGCATCTTCGTGATGGCGCGGTTCCAGGTCTCCACCATCGCGGTGACTTTCTCCGGGTTCAGCTGCGGGAACGGACCGTTCGTCCACTCGGGCTGGTACCGCCCGAACTCGGCGCACACGCGCCACAGGTTAGCGTACGGCTCCCACTCGCGGAACAGCGAGTTGAGCGCCGGGTAGGTGGTCACCGGCCGCCCAAAGAGCTCCTCGCGGTTGGCGTACACCTCCCCCTTTTTCTTCAACTCGGCGAGCCGCGCGTCCATCGCCTCCACCGCCGCCAGCCGGTCCTCCGCCAGGTCGATGTTCCCCAGCTCGATGAACTCGTGCACCGCGGACTTGGCCTCGGCGATGCAAGCGTTGTTCGCCTTGATGTCCGCCTTGAGCGTCTCCGTCATCGCCTTCTGGAGCTCCTTAGCGCGGAGCTCGTACGCCTTCAGCTTCTGCGGCACCGACGCGGGCTGCGTGATGGCGTTCCAGTACGTGTCCACGACGTCGTCTTCCAAGTTCACGCCGGAACGCTCCAGCGCCTCCGCCATCGCCGCGGAAGTCGCCAGCGTCGCGCGAAGCGACTCCGTCTCGCGCGCGGCGTCCGCCGCGAAGCGGCGCAAGTCGTCCAGCGCCTCCGGCGTCTCGACGTCCGACGCGAGGCGGTCGGTGATGGCGCGGAACCGCCCGTACGCCTCCGCGTTCAGAGCGTGGAACTGCTCCACGAGCTTCGCGACGAGCGCGTCCCGGCGCTCGGTGGCTACGCCCACGAGCGCGCGCTTGATCTCGACGCAGTCCACCCCGATCAGGCGGAACGGCTCGAAACTGTCGCTGGTGGACTCCACCGCGTCCACCAGCTCCGCCAGGCGCCGCATCTCCGCCTCCGTCTCCGCCAGGGTCATCTCCTTCGGCTCCTCCTCCTCCGTCAGCTCGGGGGGCGCCGAGCCTCCCGCGGGATCGGGCTCGGGCTCGGGCTCGGGCGGATGCGTCGAGAGAGACGGCTCGGACGGCTCGGGCCCGGACGCGCCCGGGGTTTCGTCGGGACCGGGACCGGGACCCGCGGGTCCCGAATCCGCCGCCGACTCGTCTCGGCTCGCGATCCGATTCTCCGCGGCGGCGTCCGCGCTCTCCACCGAATCCACCTTCGGCGCCGGGTTCTCGGGTTTCTCCATGAGCTCCTCGAACGCGGCGAAGCGCTCCGCGAGCGCCCTCGGCCCGGGGAAGTTCTCCTCCAGCACCTCCGCGATCGCCGCGCGCGCCGCCACCACGAACGGCTCGTCGCGCGCCGGCGTCGGGACGATGCGTTTTTGAATCCCAAACTCATCCGTCTCGGCGCGCGCGTCCGGTTCGTTTTTTTGCTCGGCGCTGGGGTCCAGCGCTCCCCTCTGCTGCATCACCTTCTCGCGCACGCACTGGAATCCCTTGAACATGTCGATGGCGTCGTCGAATATGGCCAGCGAGACGTCGCGCACGGACTCCAGCGGCGGCTCGAACGCCGCCGCGCCGTCGCGAACCACCAGCCGCACCGAAAACATCGGCCGGTGTCTGGCGTGCGCGTCGCCCTCCGCGGCGGCGTCCCCGCCCCCGAAGCCCCGCGTCCAGAACTCGCGCGCGTCGCGCGCGCCGCGCTCCACCGCGGTCCGTAAGCCGTCCTGCACCACGAGCGTCAAACGCTGCGCGAAGCGGGGCATCTTCGCGAGCCGCGCGAGGTGCGCGGCGCGAACCGCGGGATCCTCGACTCCGAGCGCGACGTCCCGCACCTTCTCTTCGAGCGCCACGCACAAGTCGCACGCGCGCTGCGTGAGGTTGGCGCGCACGCGCGACGCCGTCTCCTGCATGTACTGCCTGTGGAAGCGCTCGAACGCCTGTAGAGACATGGGTCGTGCAGGGGGAAGGGGCGCGCCCGGGAACAGAGCCACCGGAACGCCGTCCTCGACGTCGACGACGGCGGACGCCGCCAGGAGCGTCAACCTCTCGTCGCGCGCGTCGTACGACGCGTAAAACTTGTGCAGCGCCTCCAGGAACCCCGGGTCGGCGTCCGGTAAGCGCGTCTCCAGGTTCCCGATCGCGTTCGCGGCGGACACAGCAGACGGAACACCCACGTCTTCTCCCGTCGTTGGTGATCGACCGTCGAAGCGGTCGGCGACGGCGACCCGCGGCGCTTTCGGTCGTCGACGCAAAGGCACGACGCCGGTTTCGCGCGCGATGACATTCGCCTTCTCGGGGTCATCCAGGGAAAGGTCCAGGATGCTCCGTTTCGTGGCGCGCCTGAAATCATCCTTCGCGTCTTCCAAGAACGTTCGCGTGCACTGCGGCATGCGCTCCGGCGCGGGTCGGCTCCCCACCTTGTCGTACACGCGCGCGAGTCGGTCCTCGGTCAAAACCCCGTCCACGTCGTTTTCGAAAACCACGCGTTCCACCAGCGCGCGGTAGCGCTTGATCTGCTCGTGGTACTCGCGCAGCGTCGTGGCCGCCGCGAGGCGCGTGCGGAAGGCGTCCGAGTTCTCGGCGTCGAACACCAAATTCAGGCGCCGGACGCGTTTTTTAATCCCCGGCGTATCGCGCCATTCAATCTCGTACGTGCGCGACGCCTCGTCGTACGACGTCACCAGGCACGGCTTCCAGGCAAACTGCCCGTGTTTCGTGAAGTACCGCGAACGCGCGCCGACCCCCCCTTCGTCGCCTTTTCGCGCGAGCCACTCTTTGGGCGCGCGCGTCTCCAGCTCGGGGTCGTCGAAGAGCTCGAGCGGCGCCGCGCCGGAAGACGCCGCGCCCCCCGCGCCGCTCGGCTGCGAAGGCAGCTCGGCGGCGGTCGGCCGCACGTAGTGCGACGCCTCCGCGGAGCCCGCGGGGGGCACCCACCCGAACGCCGAGCCGGGCAGGGGAGGCTCGCCCTCGGCCCGGAAACCGAGCCCCGTGCCCCACTCGGGCATAGCGGACAGAGTCGCGGACTCCGTCCAGTCGCGCTTCGCGCGAGGCGGGAACACGCCCGCGTCGGGGTCGTACCGCGGTTCTCGAACAAACGTCGCGTCGTCGACTTCGTCGTCGTCATTCATTCGTTCCTCCGGTTCCGTCTTCCCGCCACCCGCGCGACCTCTCTCCCGTCCAGCGCTCCTCCCCGACGCGCTCGCGTCCGAGGCTCGCCTTCGCGTGCTGTTCGCCACGCCCATGTCGTTCTCCTCCGGCGAGCTCTCGGGCGAGCTGGGGGGGGAGAGCGCCGCCGACGCCGACATCGTCGCCATCACGTCGACGTGGGTGCTCTCCGATTGTTTCCGCCGGAGCGGCGGCACCGCCGGCTTGGGAGGGAGAGGAGCCACCTTCTTCTCGAACACGGAAGGCGTCTTCACCTTGTACGCGGGGCCGGGAACGCGCGCGCCGGTGCTGTGGGTTCGGGGCGGGATGGGGAACGGCGCGCGGAGGGCGGAGGTGAGAAAATGGTGTGCACGGAGTCGTGTCGCGTCCGCGAGTCGTTCGCGTTCGCGCGCCGGTCGGGCCGGGTCGCGGTCGCCGGACGCGGACGGAGACGCGCCGCCGAGACGTGGCCGTGGTACCGCCGCGATTCGCGGCGACGCGGGGGTCGATCCGCCCCCGCGCGTCGGTGGCAGCGCAGGCTGACCGACCCTAAATTGGCATCACTCGCGCGGATCGCGTCTTCCGCGGAAACGGGGTCTAATGCCGAACGAGGCGTATCGCGCGCGCGGGAGAGGCGTCGGGGGACACGCACCGAGCCTCGAGCTCGCGCCGGCGCTTCTGCGCGAGGGACTCGAACTCCGGCATCGCGCCCGATGTCCGGTGTGTCGCCTCCTCGGTAGCGCCCTTCTGGCGCGCCACCGTGTGCCCCTCGGACCGACCGGAAAAGCCTAAATCGGGACGAGACAGTGAACGGTCTTTCCGAGTCTCCGACGGAGATGAAAACGCGCGAGGATTGTCGAGCGGAGAAGAAACCGCAGTCAATCGGGAATGCGTCTCGCGCGGCGTATGAGTAGGCATGACATGGCATTAAAAGGTAAAATTTGTACCGGTAGGTAGCGTACGATCAAGAGCACTGCGCGAGGATTTTGTTCAGCTCGGTCATGAGATGGCTGAACCCTCGGCCGTCGGGCGACAGGAAGTGACACGCTTTCGCGTACTCGCACGCATCCTGATCGGCGCTGCTGTGCGACGTCACCCACGTCTCGTATCCGGCGCCGGTCAACGCGTTGTACACGTCGTGCAGCATGAAGTTCGTCCCCCACAACGACGCGTCGCTCAGGCCGTATTCGGTGTACAGCATCTGTAACTCGTTCGGGTCGATCAGGCCCTCGTCTTCCCGCTCGGGCACGCCGAAGTGCAGCGTCGTGCGCATGACGACCCTTCGGATGGACGGCGTCTGCTGCAGGTACGCCAGGATGCCCTGAATGGCGGTGGCGTCGATGATTCCCAAGTCAGACGCGTCGCGGTCGACGGTCTCGACGGTCTCGTCGGTCTCGCTCTCTTCCTCGCCGAGCGCGGTTTTCGCGATCCACCCCGAGTCCCCACTTCTGAGGTGCAGCAGCAACGTGTCGTCGCGGAACGGCGCGCAGTCGCGGCGGCGAATCTCCTCCGCCATCATGTTCAGTCGCCCGCCGGGGTCCTGCGTGGCGAACGCCGGGTCGGAGTGCAACGTCTTTAAGATGGATCCCTCGTACAACGGGTCAGTCATCACCTTGGACACCGGGAACGCGTTGGGATCACCGTTCATGAGGTCGCTCAGCCTGTAATAGTAGTCGTTCGTGTTGACGAAGACGCAAAACTCGCTCTCCTGGGGTCTGACTTCGCACGTGTCGAGGAACGCGTTCATGTTGAAGCGCTGCTGATTCTCGGAGTTCGTGTCGCCCTTCATGAACAGACTCAACAGCGGCTGGTTACGGGGACCGGCCGTGAGGGTCTCGTCCGGTTGACCGGTGGGGACGCCGAGTGCGCCTCGGTCGGGAACGCCGAGAGTGCCGCGGTCACCCGGCTGGACACCGAGGCCGATCCCGAACCGCGTCCCGGACCGGCCGAAAACGACCAAGCCGGCGCATCCGAGTAACAGACCGGAGACCGTGGCCACCGCCGCGAACACGCGAGGTGACCGCGCCGGGCTCGCGACACCGCGGTCGAGTAAACGCGTCTCTTCTCCGATCGCCATCTCGGCTAGGGCGTCGTGGAGAGGGGGAGGCCGCGCTTTGATGTGACTTCGGGTCTGTCTGTACAAGTCCGAAGTACACAATAGTTCGGGAACTTCGGGAAATGGAAATCAACATCCTGCCGCCTGGATACCAGTCTGCAAGTTTTTTCCTCTTCCTTCTCCCACACATACCAGTCTGCAACTTTTTTCCTCTTCTTATGATATTTTCTACGCTACGCTACGCTCTTTCACCCCACGAGCACGACCCCCCCGCTCGCGTGCGGATCCGAACCCTCCGCCGCGTCAAGGTATAGCTCGAACACCGACGCGGCGTCGTCCAGCGCGGCGAGACGACTATTTTTTTCGCCATCCTCTTCGAACGTTTCGTTTCGCTCCAACAACTCGCGAAGCGGCGCGAGCGCCTCACGGAGCGCGCCGCGGCGCGCGCCGGCCGGATCCGCCGAGACCGACTCGCGCAGGGACGCGATCTCGCACGCGAAGGCGTCCACCGAAAGCACCTCGCCCCGCGTCTCGAACACGTGCGACGCGACGCGCGCGCACGCGCGCTGCATGAGCGGCGCGCGAACCTGTTGCCAAGCGAAAAAAACAAAAAGAGGCGAGTGTGAGACGCGTTTCCGACGCGCGAGAAGCGACGCCAGAGTCTTGCCGTCGCGAAGAAGGTAAAAAAATGTGGGTCGCGAAAAAGTAGAACGCGCGAGGGTACAGCCTCGCGAGTTCGTCGCAGCGTACCCCTGGTGATTCTCGGCGGAGCTATGAAGGAGGCGCTCACCGAGGAGGATCCCGAGGGACCCTCGACTAGCGCCCCCCAGATACGTCAGCCGGTTTCGGTTCGGTTCGGCGCGCGCGGGAGAAGTCAAAAAAAAACAAAAACCAAAAAACGTCGCGGAATCGCCGCAAAGCAAAAAAACGCACCTTCGTGTCGAGGCCGCACATCGCCCTCGGCCTGGTCACCAGGCACAGGCGCGGGAAGTAGAACCCGCGCGAGCTTGTTTCTTCGCCGCCGCCGCCGTCGGCGAACCGGCGGAAACTCGCCTTGGTCACCACGAGCGCGCGCTCCGGCGCGGAACCTTTTTTTTTGTTTTCGGAAACCTCCGCGGGAGAAACTCGTTTCGTCTCTTCGGAGTCGTCGGCGGCGCCAAGAACTTCGTCTCGTCGTTCCCCGAAAGAATCCACGCGCATAACTGGCTCCATGCGGCGCACGGGGTGGTACCCACAGGTGAAGTGGCCCGTGGGGTGATGCTTGTTGGCGTACCGCTTCGGGTCGTACGCGTTTTTTGTTTCGTCGCCGGCGAGCCACAAAAGGTCGGCGCGCCGCCGGAGGAACCCGCGGCGCGCGTCGTCGGGGTTGCGCTTGCACTCGAAGACCGCGAGCACCTCCACGGGCGGGGGAGAAGAAGAAGTCGTCTCCTCTTTCTTTTTGAGTGAAACCGTCGAGAGGTGCTCCGAAGACGACACCGCTTTTTTCCCCTGAAAAGGCGACGAAGCGTACGCCGCGCGCGCGTCGCGCACGCGCACCAGCGCGCCGTCGATTTCGCCAAACGCCATGCCCAAGGACACGTTGCGCAGGATGAAGAGCTCGTCTTCGTCTGTTTCGGAACGATCGTCGAACATGCCCGGAACCTCGAACCGCCCTTGGCGAATCAGACGCGCCACGGCGTGCATGCCCGTCTCCTCGAACTTAGCGCCGAGCTCGCCGGACTCGAAGCCCGCGTTTTTCTCGGCGGACGCGGCGTCGCGCTCGGAGGCGTCTAGGCCCGTCCGCGCGCGTTCGTCAAACAACGCGGCTCGCGCGGCTTCCCTGTCTCGGTACAGGCGCGACGCGCTTTTGGACGCCTCGAGCGTTGAGCGCAAACCGGGAAGCGAAGCGCGCGCGGCGTCGAGTCGCGCGACGGTCGCCGCGCGCTTCTTCTCGGCGACGGTTTCGGGTTTCGGCTCGTTTGTTTTCTCCGTCTCGGAGTGGGAGGCGCCGCGCCGGGACCCGCGACAGTCGAGTCCTCCCGGGCCCTTTCCCGGTTCGGAGACGGCGTCTTCCCTCGCGAGGTGTTTCGTGATGCCCTCGATGGCGGCGCGCGCCTGCGCCAGCGCCTTCTCGGCGGCGGAGATGCGCGCGCGGTCGTCGCTGGCGTCGAACGCCGCGTCCGCGGCCGCGACGGCGGCCTCGAGCGGGAACAGGGTGCGGCGGTGGAATCGCCTCGTCGCGTCAGCGCGCGCGCGCAGCGCCGCCGGGCGGTCGCGGTGGAGGCGCTCCAGGGTCTCGCGCTCGAGCCACGAAGTGAACTCGTCCGCGGAGAGACGCGAGACCCGCGCGTGCGTGTCCCTGGCGAGGTACGCGCGGAGGGAAGCCGCGTCCGCGGAAGCCTCCGGGCCGGGGAGGGGCGCACCGCCGCTCCGCGTCGGCGGTGTTGCCATCGCGAACGAGACCCCCGCGCGGAACCCGCAACGCGGACGCGCGCGACGAGCCCGAGGCGAGACGCGCGGCGTCACGCGCGGAACGCGGCGAACGGCGCGCATGGCGCTTCGCGCGCGTGTGTCGGCGACATCGTGCGTCCCGATGTGTGGGAACGACGCACGACGTTTTCGGCAATCCCTAGAGGACACGCGGCAGCTCGTAAAAAGCGCCCCAGCGGATAAACTAGGCGCCACAATCGTCGTCACGGCGACCATGGCGACGAACATGACGTCCATGGCGGCGCGCTTTTCGCGCTCCGCCGCGTCCTCCTCGCACGCGTCCCGCGTCTCGCGCTCCGTCCCGTTCGCGCACGTCGCGCGCCGCGCGCGCGCGGGCGTGTCCCGCGCGGTGATGGATGGCGCCGGTCTCGGCACCGCCGCCGGCGGCGGGGACGAGCTCCTGAGCGAAGCCGAGGTGACTCTGCGCGACGTGACGCGCAAGCTGGTGGATTGCCGCCGGCGCAAGGCGGCCGCGAACGCCGTGGACTTGTTGGTGAGCCTCGGGCGCGCCGGCATCGAGCCTGACCTGTTCGCGGCGACGACGTGCCTGGGCGCGTGCGTGGCGAGCGGTAAGCAGGATCTCGCGCTCAAGGTTTTCGAGGAGGTGTTCCAGAAGGGCGTCGTGCGTCCGGACGAGGTGGTGTTCGCGGAGCTCATCCGGGGACACCTCATGTGTGACCCGCCCGCGTGGCCCCGCGCCACCGCGCTGCTCTCGCGCATGCGCGAGCAGCACGATGTCACGCCCACGGCTCTGACGTACAACATCCTGCTCGCGAAGTGCGCCGATGACAATGAGCTCGAGCGCGCGGAGGAACTGGTGGACCGCATGGCGGATGACGACGTCGCGCCCGACAAATTCACGCTCGACGCCGTCAAGAAGAGACGCTCCATCCGCTCGTACGCCAAGAAAATGCTCATGCTCTGAGCGACGATCGAAACCACACGGCGTTCGTTCGAGCGGTCGGCATACAGACGTCGTTCGAGTGTGTAGGAGTCGAAGCCGCGTCTCACACGGGTTGTAACTTATTTTTCACTTTTTGCGCGAACTCCGTGAGTGCGATCGATCGTCGCGCAGTCAGCGACACACGTGTCGTGGCATGGGGTAAGTCACGATTGCAACGAGACGTGTCGCGTCCCTTCTTCGCGCGTCGACGAAGAGGCGCGGTTTCTTGTGGCGCAGAGTGACGCGCACCGCGCTCGACTCGGCGCGACGCGAGCATGTTCGGACGCTTCGGCGGCGGCGGCAACTTCGTCGCGCAGTACCGCTGCTACCCCGTCAGCTTCATCGACAGAGTGCGTGCCCCGGCGTGTCCGTCCGCGCGCGACGCTTTCAATCAATACGCCACCCGACGCCCGAATGCCGCCTCGGGCGCTGACCCTCGCGCCCTCCGCCAATCACGCACCCCGCCTCACCCGCAGCCGCAACTGGAGAATGGCGATAAAGGTGCGCCTCGACCCCCGCGAAGCGAACCCCGCGTTTCCGAGAGTCTTCGCGAAGACTCGCCGCGCCCGGGCGCGGCCATCGCGCCATCTCGCCGAGATCTGAGCCTTCGGCGGTGCCGCGCGCTTTTCTTTCGCTTTCGCCTTTCGACGCCGCGGCGACGCGCGCGTTCGTTTTCGTTTTCGTGGAGTAACGACTGACCTCTCCCCTTTACCCTTTTCTTTCCCATCCAGTGATCCTCCCCCCCTCCGCGCTGGACCGGCTGACGAACATGATGATCGACGACTACCCGATGCTCTTCGAGGTTTCGAACCAGAAGCACAAGAAGAAGACGCACTGCGGCGTGTTGGAGTTTGTCGCCGAGGAGGGGGTGGTGTACCTGCCGTACTGGATGATGCAGAACCTGCTGTTGACCGAGGGCGACATCGTGCGCGTGCAGTACACCAAGCTTATGAAGGGCAACTACGTCAAGCTGCGCCCGCAGACGAAGGACTTCCTGGACATCTCCAACCCCAAGGCTGTGCTCGAGACGACGCTCCGCTCGTACACGTGCCTCACCGTCGGCGACTCCATCCTCATCAACTACAACAACAAGCGGTACTTCATCGACATCGTCGAGGCGCGGCCGAACGACGCCGTCTCCATCGTGGACACGGACTGCGAGGTGGACTTCGCGCCGCCCCTGGACTACGTCGAGCCGGTTAGAAGCGCGGGCGCCGGGGATGGTGACAAGCCGGGCGAGCCCATGGACCTGGGCGGCGAGGCGGAGAAGAAAAAAGCGCGGCGAGACGACGCGGGCGAGGGCGGATCCGGCGCCGCCGACGCCGCGGACGCCGAGAACGAGAAGACGTTCTTGGCGTTCGCGGGGGGAGGGAACAGGTTGGACGGCAAGGCTGCGCGCGCGGACCTGGCGCCCAAGCCGGTGGAGCTGCCCACCACCTCGCTGAAGCTCAGCAAGGAGTTCGAGCAGTTCATCCGCGGGCCCCCCGCGGGTAACCCCGGCGAGACGAAAAAGGAGAGCGACGCGAGCGCTTCTGGTTTGCCGCGGCGGAAAGCCGGGAAGCTGGTGTTCGGCGGCGCCGGCGGGGTGGGTCGCGAGAGCCGCGCGGCGGAGAAGGCCAAGGCGCCGGAGAAGAAGGAGGAGAAGAAGGAGGAGAAGGCCAAGTTCACCGCGTTCCAGGGATCGGGGAACAAGCTCAAGTAGAGGCGCGCGACGTTTTCAACAGGTTTGCCTTTTACGCGCATCTCACGAATCCAGTGCCGCTCACATCGCAAAGCCGTCTGGCGGTGGCGCCGATCGTCCCGCACGATCGTCATTCGCGTAATCTCGTCTCTAGGTTTGGCCGGGTCGACCCCCCGCCAGTCCTGGGGGACGCGCCGATGTCTTCGGCGTAGGTTTGGAGCTTCCGGACGCGCAGCCTTCACGGGTTCGTTCCCGCCAGCCGCCGGTCGTTTCCGCTTCGCGCCAACCGCGCTGCGGGTGACGGACACCCTCGCGCCCGATTTTCTAGCTCCTCTGCAAATTCGCATCTCCGCCCGAGCGCGCGGTAGAGAGATCTCGACCCCCACGCGCCCTCGACTCACGTCACACCCCGTGCCCCCGTCACCAGCCGGAGCGCGCGCCCGGGACGCCATGCCGCCGAAGCCGGGGCCGAGCCCCGTGGGCGAGCCGGGCAAGGCGGATCCGGAGACCCCCGCCGGGGACGAGGACAAGGATGCGAAAGCGGCCAAGTTGCGCGAGCGCGTGCGCGAGCGTCTCAAGGCGCGCCAGGCCGCCACCGCGGCGGTTCCCGACGCGGCGGGCGCGCCCCCGAGCAAACGCGATCGCGAGATTTCCCCGAGCGGCGCGGAGGAGGCGGACGCGAAGCGTCGCAAGACCGCCGGCGAAGCGGGTCCCTCCGGTCCCGGTCCCTCCGCGATGGACGGGGCCGACTTTGTGGACCCGGAGACTGAAAACAGGCGCAGACGCGTCGAGGCGTGGCGCGCCGGGAGAAAGGCTCTCGGCGCGAAAAAGGCGTTCGGCGGCGACGAGAGCGACGCGAGCGAAGGAGACGGGACCACCCTGGGCGGCTCCGGTCGCCCGCCCTGGTCCCGACTCGAGGACGAGTCGGACGAAGACGGGCCGGGCCTCGCCGCGGAGTCCGTCGCCGGAGACGGCGGAGACAAAAACGAATCCGCCGACGAGGTCGACCCGCTCGAGGCGTTCATGTCTTTGAACGACTCCGTGATGGACGCCGAGCGCGAGGCGGCGCGACGGCGACGGGAGGAGAAGGAAGCCTCGCTCGAGCAGAAAAAAGCGGAGAAGCAGGCGCGCGCCGTCGCCGCGGAGACCGAGGCGCAGTTTGCCGCCGCCGCCGCGCGCGCCGCGCGCGCCGCCGCGGGGGAGACGGCGGAGGTGGCGGACGACGCGCCGCCGCCGAATCCGGCGGCCGGTGACGTGCCCGGGACGACGGCTGGCGATGAGCTGGATCCCCTGGATGCGTTCATGGCGGAGAACGACGCGAAGGCGAACGCGATGGTCGCGGCGTCGCGCGCGGCGGAGGCGAAGCTGGCGAGCGCGACGGCGAAAATTTCACGACCGAGCGCTCCGGCGGTCGCCGGGGGCTTGCTTCTGAAACCGGCGCGTCCCTCTGTGTTGGCCTCCGCGGGGACGCGAACGAAACCACCGCCCGCCAGTCACAAAGCGCGACGACGCGGCGCCGTCGCGGTGACGCGTCGATTCTTCGACGCCGACTCGGACGCCGACTCGGAATCCTCGGACGGCTCGGCGTCCTCTCGTTCCGGCGACGGCTCGGGCTCGGACGCGGACTCCGAGGACGACGCCGCGTGGGCGCGGAAGCAGACCGCGAGAGCCGCCTCAAAAGCCGAGAAGCTCGGCGTGACCGACCACGCCTCGGTGGCGTACGCGCCTTTCCGCAAGAACTTCTACATCGAATCGTATGAGATCAAGCGCATGACGGAGGACGAGGTGGCCGAGCTCCGTTCGGAGCTGGAGGGCATTCGGTGTCGCGGCCGCCAAGTCCCGCGCCCCATCAAGACGTGGGCGCAGGCGGGCGTTTCCAACCGGGTCATGGAGCTGATCCGAAGAAGCGGGTTCGAGAAGCCCACGCCCATCCAGTGTCAGGCGCTGCCCGCGATCATGTCCGGCCGCGATTGCGTGGGCGTCGCGAAGACGGGTTCCGGCAAGACGCTCGCGTACATTCTGCCGATGCTTCGCCACGCTAAGGATCAGCCTTTGATCAAGCAGGGCGACGGGCCGATCGCCATGATCATCGGCCCGACGCGCGAGCTCGTGACGCAGATCGGCAAGGACTGCAGGAAATTCGGCCGAGCCGCTGGATTGGTCGCCGTGAGCGTGTACGGCGGAAGCGGCGTCGCCGCGCAAATCGGAGCGTTGAAGCGCGGATGCGAAATCGTCGCGTGCACGCCAGGAAGAATGATCGACGTGCTCACTACGGGTGGCGGCCGGATCACCAACTTGAGACGCGTGACGTACGTCGTGCTCGACGAAGCCGATCGCATGTTCGACATGGGTTTCGAGCCGCAGATCACGCGCATCGCCAACAACCTTCGGCCGGACCGGCAAACCGTGATGTTCTCGGCGACGTTCCCGCGCGCGATGGAAGCGCTCGCGCGCGCGGCGCTGACGGACCCGGTGGAGATCACGGTTGGTGGGAAATCTGTGGTGAACTCCGACATCGAGCAGATCGTGGAGATGCGCGAGGAGAAGGACCGTTTCTTACGAGCGCTGGAGCTTTTGGGCGAGTGGTACGAGCGAGGCAAGATCATCCTGTTCGTCTCGTCGCAGGAGAAGTGCGACCGCGTGTTTCGTGATTTGCTGCGCGCCGGGTACCCGTGTCTGTCTCTGCACGGCGGCAAGGAGCAGAGCGACCGCGAGTGCACGGTGGCGGACTTCAAGAGCGACGTGTGCAACATCCTGGTGGCCACCTCCGTGGCCGCGCGCGGGCTGGACGTTAAGGACCTGAGGCTGGTCATAAACTATGACACGCCCAACCACCTGGAGGACTACGTGCACCGCGTCGGCCGCACCGGCCGCGCGGGGAACAAAGGCACGGCGGTGACGTTCATCAGCGAGGAGGAGGAGCGGTTCGCGCCGGACCTGGTGAAGGCGATGACGGACGCGCGGCGCGCCGTGCCCGCGGACCTGCGCGAGATGGCGGAGCGGTACGACGCGAAGCGGAAGAAGGGCGCGGGCGAGAAGAAGAGGGGGGGGTTCGGCGGCTCGGGCTTCGCCTTCTCGCGCGAGGAGCGCGACGCCGAGCGCCGCGCGCGAAAGGCGGCGGCGCAGGCGGCGGGCGTCGAGCTCGACGACGACGCCTTCAGCGACGACGACGACGACGCGGGGAAGGGAGCCTTCGACGACGACGGCGAGCCCGTGTTCGCCTCCACGGGAAGGGTGGGGGTCGCCGCGGCCGCGGCCGCCGAGGAGAAGAGCCGCGCCGCGGCCGCGGGAACCGCAGCGCGGGAGCCCGCGGGGGCGAAGGCGCCGGCGGACGCCGCCGGAACCGCCGCCGCCGACGAAAAAGCCACAGCCGCGCCGCCGCCGCCGCCGAGCACGGCGCTCGCCGTCGCCGGCGCCGCCGCCGGCGGCGGCGGCGCGCTGGCGCTCGGCGGCGCGACGACCGGCGCTGCGCGCGCTGCGGCGTTCGCCGCCGCGCTCGCCGCGCAGCACGCCGCCGGCGTCGGTCGCGGCGGCTCGGCGGCGGCGGCGGGCGTTTCTCGGTTCGAGTCTGAGCTCGAGATCAACGATTTCCCGCAAAAGGCGCGTTGGAACGTGACGCACAAGGACTCGTTGGCCGCGATTTCCGAGTTCACCGGCGCGGTGATCACGACGCGCGGGCAATACATCCCGCCCGGGAAGCAGTTGCCGATCGGCGAGCGCAAGCTTCATTTGCTGATCGAGGGGCCCACCGAGCGCAGCGTCAAGGACGCCAAGGGCAGGATCAAGGAGATCATCGAGCAGGCGGTGGCGAAGGAGAGTCTGCCGGGCGGGTTCGGGAGCCTCGGGAAATACAAAATCTGAAGCGCGTCTTGCGTCTTTTTGGCCGGAAGTAGTCTTGCGCTGTCTCTTTCGTCTACCTGTAGTATTAATACTGCTGAAGTCACGTCGTCGTGTAACCTAACGCTCCCGTCGCCGCGCCGCGCCGAACAAACGCCAAGGACTCGGCGGGAGCCTCTCCGCGACGGACCGCCAGCCCGGAGACGTAGTACCCGGGTTCTCCGTTCCCGAATCGTCGTTTTCGTCATCCTCGCGCGCCTTACATCGCGACGCGCACGCGCCGAGGATCACGCGGTTCTGCGGCGTGATCTCCCGCGGCAACGTCGCCGCGGAGACGGCGTACCCGGCGCGGCGGAGCGTCTCTAAACGCGCCACGTCGACGGCGACGCTGGGCGAGACGTTTCCTTTTTTTTCCTCGCCGCATGCCGCGAGAGCGTCGCCGTCCGTCCGCGTCCGCAGCATCGCGTCGTCCAGCCTCTTGGCGAGCCGCCGCGCGGACCCCAGACCCCTGTGGCAGCAGGGCACGAGCGCGACGGGCGCGCGCGCCTCGACGGCGAGCGCCAAGATGGCGTCGCTGAGGTCGCCGCAGGCGTGCACCGAGGCAAACACCACTTTTGTCGCGTTTTTCACGTCGGCGTCCGCGACGGACGCCTCGACGAACCGCGCGCGCGCGTGCAGCCTGAGTTTCGGGAACGCCTTCGCCAGGCTCGAAACGAGTCGCTCGTGGCTGTCCGGCTTCCTGCGGTCCACCACCACCGCCGAAGCGAGCGTTGGGTTGAGAACCAGGAGCGCCAGCGCCAAAAAGCCGTGGCCGCCGGCGAGGTCGGCGACGCGCGTCGCGGAGCGATCCTCTCCGTCGCCGGCGGGTCCCGCGCCCTTCAGGCTGTCGCCGAACGCCTCCGTGATCACGAGCGCGGCTTCCCAGGTCTCGAAGAGCTCCTTCCGGGGCAACACGTCCGCCGAGCACACCGCGCGCGCGACCGCCGCGAACGTGTCGTTTCCGGGAAAACGCCGCGCGTCCGTCGGGGAGAGGCGGCTGCGCGACGCCCTCCGGAACGGCGCCTCGGGTTTTTCATTTCTCGAGACGTCCACGAGTCTCGGAGAAGCCTCGTGGCCGCCCCGGGCGTCTCGCGCGTTCCCCGCGCCCGCGGTCGCGCAGTCCTCGAGCCACGCGTTTGGGACCATCGCGCGCAGGTCCTCGTCGGACGCGTCCTCCCAGTGCAGTCGATCCACCGCGGAGGCTGAGCCTCGCGCGTCGACGATCGTCCTCCAGTTTCTCGTCGGCACGCGAGACGTACTTCTACCGCCGCCGCCGACACGCACCGCCGAACGCCGCGCGGCCGGGACGAAGGCCGCGCCGAAGGGACACGCGGTCGTCGCGGTCGACATGCGTCCAACCAAGCCGCGACTCTCGACCGCCTCCCCGCGCTGGAACGTGGCGCCGCCGCGCGCGCGACAGGTGTGCCCCCGACCCGACGTTCGGTGATGATGTTGACAGATGCTTCCGATAAAAAAACGACTCGTCTCACCTGTCCTTCTTCGTCTCGTCCTCGCTTTTCTCGCCCTCCGCCTCGCCCGCGAACCCGAACTCGTTGACGCGCGTCTTGTCCACGCGGTAGATCCACCGCTGGTACAGGAACGCCGCGAACACGACGTCGTCGCGGAAGACGGCGACGCGGTGCAGCGTGGGCATCTTGATCACGAACGCGAACAGGTCGTCGATCACCGTGTTCAACGCCTTGTACGTCATCTGGCGCCAGGGCATGTGCGCCACGCTCTTCAGCTTGTAGTTGATGAAGAGCTGCGGCAGCATCGCCAGGAACCCGAACGCGTACACCGCGCCCACCAGCGTGGTCACCACGAACGAGTACCACCCGCGGTGCTCGAGGTACAAAACGGAGTACCCCGCGTATGCCAACACCAGCGGGATGAGCAAATACGTCAGGTACCGCATCGCCGTCTCGTCGTGCTCGGCGGTTTGGCGCGACAAATCGCTTACGTCGTCGTCGCGCTCTTTTTCTTTTCCGTCGTCCGTTTTCGTCGCCCGAACGCGGCGTCGTTTGTCCGTGAGTAACACGAAGCCTTTCCGCGCCGTTACGAACTCGACGTCCAGCACCTTGGTGATCTTCCACGCCTCCACCAAAACACTCAGCGCGGTGCTCAAGAGGACCATCCACGACGTGTCGTTGTCCAGCAGGTACAGGAGCACGACGACTTGGCACCCGGCGTTGAACACGATGGTCTTAGAGCTGAGCCCCTCCGTGTTATTCTTCGTTCGCCAAAACGACACGTCGCTCTTGAACGCGAGCGTCTCTAAAACCATGTGCGCGAGCGACACCAAACCCGTCACGAACAGCAAACGGGGATCGCTCTCGAGCAGAACGCGTTTCATCTCGTCCGCGTCGCCCTCGCCCGCCGTCCCCAAAGAGCGCTGCTGCGCGAACGAGCGCTCCATCTGGTCCAACAACTGCCACTTCCACGCCGACTGCGGCGCGAGAGTGACCCGCAATTTAAGGGGAAGCGCGGAACCCCCCCGGGTCGCGCCATGTTTTGGGTCGGACGAAGAAGAAGAAGAAGAAGAAGAAGAAGAAGAAGAAAAGAAATCCTTCTCCACGCGCTCCAGCGGCGTCCTCTTATCCCGCAAAACCCAGAAATCGTCCACGTACGCGATCGGGAAGTACGCGTCGGTGGTTTTTTCGAACGTCATGCGGCTGCGCATGCTCTCGGGGATGCCGTGCGGGTACCGGTACGCTGTGAAGTCATCCACGACGCTCACCGTGACGTTCGGGTTGAAGAAGGGGAGCCAGGGCGCGTTTTCCGGTAGATCCGGCGAGGAGCTCTGAGAAGCGTCGTGTGAAGACGTTTCGGCGTCGGCGTCCTCGGCGTGAGGTTCGCCGCTCAGCAGTCTCTTCCGCGCCTTGGTCTCCTTCGCTCGGTAGAACCGCAGGAGAGGCGCGGACGCGACGAACACCCCCACCGGGTCGAACGTCTCGTCCGCCTCGTGCACGGACGCGCCCGCGCGCGCGAACGCGACGTGCAGGTGCGGCGTCGCGTTCCGCGACCGCGCCTCAAACGAAAAAAAGTGCGTCACCTCCACCGTCGCCTCCTGCGTCGCCAGCGGCAGACCCGCCACGACGGCCAGGGGCTCGGGACGAGGCGTCGCGTCCGCGCGGAAACGCGCGTCGTACGTCACGAACACGTGCGCGTCCAGCGGCTCGCCCCGGGAGAACAGCGGCCGCGCCAGGCGCGCGGGGGGGGCGGCCGCGGCGCCGCCCGCGCCGCGGGGCTCCGGCCGGGGAGAGAACCCGCCGAAGATCTGCATGACCGCGGCGTACACCACGAACGAACGCAGCGCGTACATCGCGCGGTCCCGGAAGGTGGGGGCGGCCCCGGCGGCCCCGGCGGGAGCCGCGGACGCGCCGGCGGCGTCGGGCATGCTGAACCGACTCGCGCCGAGGAGTGCGACGTCTGCCGTGAGACATGGACTTTTTTTCTTCCGAAGAAAAAGTGCGACCGCCGACAGCTTGGACTGATGGACAGAGCCGCCGCCACTGTCGCGGGCGCGTGACCGACGGCACCACACGATGGCGTCGCGCATCGGCGCGCTGCTCCACCGCGACCCCTTCTCGGGCGCGACGCCCGCGGATGCCCCCCGCGGCGCCGCCGCGTCGCCTCCGGCGGACGCAGCCGCCGCCGCCGCCGCCGTCCCGGCGCCCGGCCCCCCTCCCGCTCGGACCGTGCAGATGGGCGACCTGGTCATCGTGTACGAGGGCTTCAACAAGCAGAAGGCGGTGACGTTGACGGAGAAGGGTCAGTACCAGAACCGTTACGGGAGCTTCCCCCACCGCGATTGGGTGGGCAAGCCCTTCGGCGCCAAGGTGTACGGCAAGGGCGAAGGCAAAGGTTTCGTCTGGCTGCTCGCGCCCACCCCCGAGCTCTGGACCAAGGTTCTGCCGCACCGCACGCAGATTCTGTACGCGCCGGACATCTCGCTCGTCGCGCACGCGCTGGAGCTCAAGCCCGGCAGCGTCGTGCTCGAGTCGGGCACGGGGAGCGCGTCTCTGACGCACGCGCTCGTGCGCGCGGTCGCGCCCAAGGGGCACGTGTACACCTTCGAGTTCAACCGCGCGCGCGCCGAGGCGGCGAATGAAGAGATCTTACAGCACGGCTTGGCGAGCGCGTGCACGGTTTCGCATCGCGACGTCGAAAAAGACGGCTTCCCTAAATGCCTGGAGAACCGGTGCGACGCCGTGTTTTTGGATTTGCCCGGGCCGTGGAAGGTTATACATTCGGCGGCGAAATCGCTGCGCCACGACGGCGTGCTGTGCGCGTTCAGCCCGTGCATCGAGCAGGTGCAGCGCACGTGCGAAGCGCTCGAGGCGCACGGATTCGGCGACACGCAAACCGTCGAGCTGCTGGGCCGCGAACTGGACGTGGAGACGCGCGACATGCAGCGCTCGCTTAAACACGCACAGCCCAAGCTGCAGAACAAGTGGCAGAGAGAGGCGAAGCAGAAGGCGAAGCGGAAGCGCGCGCCGGGGACGGGAGGCGGGGACGGGGACGGGGACGGGGACGGGGACGACGCGAGCGAGCTTATGCGCGTCGTCTCTTACCCGCGGCAGCAGGCGCAGTCGCACACCGGCTACCTCACCTTCGCCAGGCTGGTACCGTACGCCACGAGGGAGGAGGCTGCGGCGGCGCGCGCGGCGGGGCGGGCGAAGCGCGGCCGGAACGGGGGGGGAGAGGAGAACGAAGACGAGTTCTCGGAGTGACGTAGCGCGTAACGCGCGACTTCGTGTGAAAGTTGATTCGTTCCGAGCTGGGAAACCAAAAAACGTTCGTCGCGACGTCGTTCGCGTTTCGTTTTTCTCCCCCGCCTCTCAAAAGTCGGCGCCGAACGTGAAAGGCACGATCTCACTTCCGGTGCGCTCGGTCGGGATCTCGCGGTCGCGCTTTCGTGGTGGCGGCGGGCATCATGGAGTACTCGCGGCACAAAGAGGGCGAGCCCGATGCGCGGGGCACGCGGAGCATGATGGAGATCCACGCGGACGCGCAACGCCAGGCGATGCAGGAGGCGGGGCTCGGGGCTCTGCGCCGTTTGGTCCCGAAAGCCTCAGCCCCGACGTGCCTGGCCGCGCTGGAGGCCACGGGGTGGAACGCGGACGAGGCGTACAAGCACCTAAAGGCGTTTCTGGAGGTTGAGGAGAAGGCGAAGAAGGACGCCGCCGCCGACGCGAAGCGCGAGGAGAAGAAGAGGAAGAGGGAGGCTTCCAAAAAGTCGCGACGCGACGAGAGCCCTTCTCGGAGCGCCGAATCCGGAAGTTCGGATTCGGAGAGTTCCTCTTCTTCTTCCTCCTCGTCTTCGCGAGAACGGCGACGCCGGAAGAAGAGCAAGAAGCACAAGAAGCACAAGAAGCACAAGAAACGGCGGCGGAAGGAGGCTTCTTCGTCGGACGACGAGGACGACCGGAAGGCGTCGCGTAAGCGCGAGAAGCGGCGACGCGCGTCTGAAGAAAAAAAGACGGGCGTCGCCTTCGGCGCGCGCGGCGTCATTCGCGAGACGGACAAGAACGAGAAAGAGCCGGAGTTCCGCGCGTGGCTGGAGGAGGTGAAGCGCGTGAACATCGAGAGCGTCACGAAGCACGAGGAGCGCGAGTACTTCAAGGAGTACGCGGAGGACTACAACACGAACACGCTTCCGGATGAAAAGTTTTACGACCTCGACCGGTGGACCAAGGCGGAGACCGCGCGACGCGCCGCCGCCGCCGCCGCGGGAGAGACGGAGGCGGAGGAGAGGGTCACGTTCGACGACGAGGCTGAGCGCAAGGCAGAGCTCGCGCGTGTGCGCGCCGAGCGCACCGCGGAGTACAAGAGGTCGGCGTACGAGCGCATGAAGGACAGCGGCGATTTGGAGAATCTGCGCGAGCAGGAGCGGCTCAAAGAGCAGCGGAAGCAGGCGTACAACGTCGGGGACGCCGAGACGGTGGAGCGAATCAACAAGATCCTCGCACCGGATGAGCCCGGGCGGAGGTGATTTTATGCGTCGGTGTCGTCGCGTAGTCGTGCGTGCGTATTCTGTATGCGATACCGCTCACGTGCAAGTGTCGTCTCGCGAAACTGCGCAGTCGTTTGTTTTCCCCGGATCTGTTCGGCTCTGTACTGTACATCAAAAAGCCGGACTTCTTCGCGCGCAGACTGTTTGCCCATGCGTAGCCTATGGGGGTCCATTTTCGTGCTGAGCTGTGCAGGTCGCCAAAAATCCGACTCAGCAACGAGGCGATATATTTTTTCAAGATGATGGCGGCACCCTTGGCGCGCGCGGCACTTCGACCGACGCCGCATCCACGCGCGTCGATCCCCACCGCGGCTCGAACACTCCCCGATGCCGTTCGCGATCGCCACGCACGCCGCCGCGCGTGTGGTTTCCGCGCCGCGCGCCGCCCACGCGCGCACCCCGAAGCGGTCCGCGGCTCCTCGATCGGCCCCGTCGCCGCGCGCGTCCCGAGGCGCGTCCGTGGTGACGCGCGGCCTGAACACCGACAAGTCGTACAACTGCGTGGTGAACAACGAAGGCGTGATCATCTCCGACGATTTCCCCTCCGGCACGTACGAGGTCACCTCCTGGTGGCACGGGAGCACGGACGAGGAGGAGGCGCTCGCGCCGAGGTGCGATTCCGAGCGCCAGCGCGGATGCGAGGTGCGATGCGAGATGACCGCGGAGGGCGAGCTCGTGTGCGAGGGCCTGACCAGCGGCACGTACAAGGTGGTGAACGCCGCCGAGGCGGGCGCGGATTGCCAGGCCAGCGCGGATGGCTTCGAGTGCCAGACGAGCTGGGACGAGGACGAGAAAAGCAAGCCCGTGTCCCAGGACGTGGGGGACCTGGACCTGCAGGAGAAGGAGGGCAACCAGGGCGTGCGCCTCGGCGGATAAAAGATGTGTGTTCTTTCCGTCGCCGACGCGCGCGCTCCGGCTTTGCCTCAAAGCTAGAGTCGCGTCGCGCTAGACGTCTATTGTACCCATTGCGTCGCGACACGCATCCCCCGGCTTCTACGAACGCGTGACATCTCAACGCAACTCGAGCCTAAACGCGAGGCGTTCCCACGACTCGTCGCTCACCCTGTGCCGCAGCGCGCGCGCCGCCGCCGCCGTCGCCCCGCATCCCCCGTCGGCCGCCGCCTCGAAAACCGCCGCCGCCGCCGCCGACGCCGCGACCGCGTCGCCGGACGCGTCCAGGCGCGCCAGGGCCGCGACGGCGGACGCGGGGAACCGCTCTTTGTCGCTCGCGGCGGTCTTAGTCTCAAGGAGAGCGACACGTCGGCCGATCACCCACAAAGAGTCCGTCGCCGCCGCCAGAGCCTCCGCGCCGACCGCCGCCGCATCGCTCGCGAAGCGGCGCGCGTGGAAAAAGCCTTCGCCGAATGCACCGTCGAGGGAATTCCCGTCGTCGTCGAGATCGTTCATGAAACAGCGGAACCGGTCGATAAAGCCTTCTCTTGGCGTCCACGCCGACAGAGGCGTCGCGTCCGTCGCGGCGAGCGCGCCGTGCGCCACCAGACGCGCACGGAAGGACTCCGCCGCGGCGGCGGGCGCGGCGTCGTCGGCGGCGCGCGCGGCGGCGCGCGAAACGCTTAAAACGCCGGCGTCAAACAGAGCGCGCGTCCCGGCCACGGCGAGGTCCATCTCCTCGCCCGCCGCGCGAGGCAACGCCGCCGCGAGCGACGCCGCCGCCGCCGCGACGGAAGGCAGCGACCAGGGACCGGCGGTGGCGGTGGCGGTTTCGTTTGGCGTTTTTCTCCCGACAAAAGCGTGTGTCGGATGGTTTCCCACGAAAGCTCGGACGCGACCCGGGTCCGGCGGTTTCGCCGAAAAAAAAGAGCTTCTGCTCGCGTCGTTTTTTTCTCGCGCCGCGCGCGCGTCTTTGCGAGCCGAAATTTCCGACGGGTCTCCTCGTCCGCGCAGGTACGCGTCCAGCGACGCGTTCGCGTCGACGGCGCGCAAAATCCCGCGCCACGTCGCGCGCAGCGCGTCCAGCGCACGTCGCAGGTCGCGCTTCGCGGCGTTCGCGGCGGTTCCGGGAGCCGCGTCTACGCGCGCGGCGCGCTCCATCTCGGGGAGGCGCGCCTGCGCCTGCGCGGCGGCGTTCGCGACGCGCGCGAGCGCCTCCTCGGCGCGCGAGGGGGGGAGCGCGGCGACGCAGTCCCCGAGGCGCTCGAGCACGGCGTTCGGGGGAAGTGAGAAACAGGAAGAAACATCCCCGAGCGCAGTCTCCAAAAACGCGCCTCCCACGCCCGGGCCCGCGTGGCGCGCGGCGAACGCCGCGCACGCGTCGCGGAGCTCGTCGGCGGATTCTAAGTTGGTCTCGCCGCCGTTTTCCTCGAGCGCGGCGGCGCGGCGTTTCAGTCGCCGCAGCGCGCCGGGCCAGTCCCCCGCAGGCAGACGCTCCAGAGGCGCGAGCACGCGCATTGCTCGCGCCGCCGCCAGCGCGCACGCTTCCGCCGAAACGCTGCCTTGTCGTTTCGGTGTCTGCGCGTCTGTAGGTTCCGCGTCGAGCGGAAAAGGCTCCGTCAAGATCGCGTCGGCGAGCGCGCCGACGGCGGAGGCGTGATGAGAACCCGCGCTAAGGCCCTTGTCGCGCGTCTCGTTTTTCGCGTTTCCGGCGTTTCCGGCTCCCGAGCCTCCGGAGACTCTTTGCCCGTACGGCTCGGCGGCGGTTCCGGCGCCAAAGGCTGCCGCGCCCGCGCGCGCGACGGCGGCGTCCGCGGCGAGCGCGAGGCCCCACGCCGCGGTCTCGCGCGCGCGCAGAGCCACGGACCCGCCGCCCGCGGCGGCTGTGCCCTCCGCGGACGCCGCCGCCTCCAGCGTTTTCAGCGCCGCGCGCGCCTGCGCGGCGCCGAACTCGTCGCCCCAGAGCAGAGGCGCGAAGAGTTTTGAAGACGTCGACGCGTCTTTGTCTTCTTTGCCTCGTTTTCGTTGTCCCTTTTCCAAAAAACCAAGGCCCGCGTTCGGGGCGTCCGCAGCGACCCCCACGCCCGCCAGGCACCAAGAGCCGCCCAGCGCGGCGGCGAGCCCGAGCGCGCCCGACGCGTGCGTCGCCGCGTCCTCATCCAAAGATCCCGGCTTTGACCCCGATCCCGACGCCGTCAGAGGCGCCGCCGCCGCGGCGATCGCCGCCGCCGCGTCCGCGCGCGGGACGCCGACGCCGGCGGAGAGCGCGACGTGAAGCAACGCGCCCGATGACGCCAGACACGCGACGCGCAGGTCGCGATCGCGGGAACCTAACGGCGCACGAGAGCGCCGTTCGTTTCGTTCGTTTTCGTTTTCGTTTCCGTTTTCGTTTCCGTTTTCGTTTTCGTTTTCGTTTTCGTCGTCTCCAAGCGCGGCGCCGCGCGTCGCGGCTCGTAGCGCGCGCAACACGAGGGCGTCGCAGGGGGCTCCCGCGGCGAGCGCCGCCGCCGCCGCCGTGGGCGCCGCCCGCGCCGCCGCGGAGGCGCCCACGGCGGCATCAGCGTCTGCGCCGTCGACGCCGCGCTCGAGTAGAACCGCCAGCGCCTCGAGCGCGTTTGAAACCGAGTCGTACCCGGTGGGGTCCCTGTTTTCGAAAGAGTTTTTTTCCACGCGCTCTTTTTCTCGCCGCCGCGCGGAGGTCTCGTCGTCTCTCTCGTCGAACGGAAACGAACGCGAAGCGACCGAGCTCTCGTCGCCGAGCGAGACCCCAGCGCGCGCGCACGCGTCCGCGGCGACGGCGGCGAGGACGAAACCCAGCGCGAACCCGCCGGTGGCGTCCGAGGAGAGAAACGCGACGTAGGCGCCGCGCAGAAACGCCACCGTCTCCGCGAGCATCTCTAAACGCCACGCGCCCGCGCCGGGCCCGTCGGCGGCGACGGACGCGCCGAGGCTCCGCGCGAGCATTCCGAGCGCCTCCGCGGCCGCCGCGGGCTCAGCCGCCGGGCTTCTTTTCGGTTCCGATCTTCCGAGCGTCTCCGGTTTCGTGTCTCCGTCTCCGGTTCCGTCTGAACGAACGGACGTGTCGAAGCTAGCTCTAGAAGCGCACAAGCCTCGGAGCGCCGCGGCGGCGCGCGCGCGGCGCTCGCGGTCTCCGGGGTGGCACGCGCCGGCGACGACGCCGAGCGCCACCGCCACGGAGCGCTCGGCGCCGTCCGTCTCGCCGCGCGCGGAAGAGCCCGTCAGCCGCGCGAGTAAAGCGTCCGTCGCGCGCTCGGCTGTCGCGGCGTCTCCGGAAACGAGCGCGGGCGCCGCGAGCACCGCCGCGGCGATTTGCGCGGCGTCCGGCGTCGTTCCGGCGTCGTTCAGGAGCTCGGTCGCCGTCTCGGCGACGCTAGCGCGCGCTTCGGCGAGCGCGTTTCTCTCGTCCTCCGCGCCGGCGGCACCGAGCCGCGCGTCGAGCTCGGCGTCCAGCCACCGCCTGGCGAAGCGCGCGCACGACTTGTGCAGAAGGCCGACGTGCCACCGCCACGAGGTGGGCGGCGATGGCAGAGAAACCGCGACGGTGCGGAACGCGCGGCGGTGCGCGTCGGCGCGGTCGCGAAGCGCTTCTCTGGCGCGGACGGAGAGCCCGCTCGCGTTTCGGAGTGAACGTTCGGCGGTTCCCGACAAGAGCTCTTCGCCCGCCGACGCGAGCGCTTCCGCCGGCCGGAACAAAAGCAGGTGCGCGCCCGCGCCCGCGGGGCCGACGCCGACGCCGCGCGCCGCGGCGTCGCGGTCGCCGGGCCCGCCGGCGAGCCGAGGCATCGACCGCAGGCGCCTCGGCGTCGCTTTCATGACTCGGTGAAGCAGCGGGTCGCGCGCGGCGAGCGACGCGACGGACGCCTCCGCCGCGACGTTCTTTTTCCCGAACGCCGAAGCGCCCCCTCGCGTCCTCGCCGTGTCGGCGAAGACACCGTCTCCGTGCGCCGAAGAAAAAGCGCCGCCCGAAGCGCCGCCCGACGCGCCGCGTGCCGCAAAAGCGCTTTGCTCGTGGCGCGTCACGCGCCGCAAAAGTTTTACGCCGGCGTCGACGGCGCGGCCGAACCGCGAGGGTTCGCGAAGCAGAGCCGCAGCCATCGCGCCGCCGGGCGCGGGCGCCTCGCCCTCCTCTTCGTCCTCGCCGCGCGGCGGGGGCTCGAGAAGCGTAGCGGGCGCGTACTTCGCGAGCGCCTCGAACGCCGCCGCGCGGGTGGGCGTGAACCGTACCTCTGTGTCGGCGTCGGCGTCCAAGCCGGCGCGCGTCGCGGCGAACGCCGCCGCCACCGCCGCCGCCGCCGCCTCGGGCCGCGCCTCGGCGTCGAGCCAACCCCCGCCGAGCAGCGCGACCCACCTCGAGGCGACGAGCGGGTGTTTGGGGAGTGTAGAGAGGTGCGGGCGCGTCACCACCACCTTGAGCGCGGCGTAGAAATCCAGCGCGTCCGCCTCGCACAGAGAAGCCACAGCCTCGAGCGCGAGCGAGACAGACGCGGGCGGCGCCGACGGCGACAGGCACTCGCGCAGAGGCCCCGCGAGCTCCGTCGCGGCGTACGGATCCGCCTCGGCGCAGAACGCACACGCCGCCGCGGCGCCGATGCGCACCTCCGGGGACGGGGATAAGACCGCGTGCTCGAGAGCAGCCTTGAGCCGCGGGAACGACCCGCGGTGGTGTTTCCAGAGCTCGGCGAGCAGACGAAGCGCCAGCGCGTGCGACCGCGGGTCCGCGACTCCGGGAGCGCCCGGGAAAAACGTCTTCGTCTTGGTCATTCGCGCATCCGCCGACGCCGTATCCTTCTCCAGGGGTGCCACCAGCGGCGCGAGCGCGCGCAGCGCGACGGGCGCGCCCAGGGGGTGCGCCGCGCCCGCGGCGACCGCGCGCAGACCCGCGAGGAGCGCCTTGGCCTCGGCGCGCGCGGAACGACGCGTCGCGCCTTTTCGGCCGCCTCCGTCCGCCGCGGCGGCGGCGCAGTCGGCGCGAAGCCGGGAAAGCAGCGCGGGAAGCGCGGCGGGCGCTCTCTGCGGGACCGCGGCGATGCGCTCCGCGAACGCGCGCGCCGCGCCTTCGCGCACCGCGCTCGAGGGGTGCGCGAGCAGCACCAGCGGGAGCGTGGGCGGCGCGACACTCGGCGGCGCGAGAAAACCGTCGCGCGAGTCTTCCTCCGCGCCGCGCGACCGCGCGCGTCGACGTCGTCGGTCGGCGGCGACCCGCGCGTCGTCCGCCGCGCCGTCCGCCTCGAGCGCCCGCAGCAGTTGTGTCACGTGGACCCCACCTCCTTCGTCATCGTCATCATCGCGCCACATGGGCTCGAGCGCGTGCGCCAGCGCGGCGTCCGGGGAAGCGCAGGTACGCGTTAACGGTAACGGTAACGTGTCTTCGGTTTTGTGACGGGTCTCGTCCGCGACTTTTCCGCGCGCGTCGCCGTTTTGTTTTTCGCGTCGGTTCGTTTTCTCGGCGTCGGTTTGCGGCGTCGCGAGCGTCGCCGCGAGTCTCCCCCCCCGCGCCGGGGGCAGGCCGAGCGCCGAGGCGACGCGCGCGGCGACCACCGCGGCCGCGGCCGTGTTCCGCCCCACCAGATATCCCGGTTTCTCTTTCCGGGACGCTGTTTTGTTTTCTTCTTTTTCACCTTTTTCGGGTTCATCATATTCAGGTTCCGAACGAGACGGCGAGACGGAGAAGAATCGCGCGAGCAGCGAGACGAGCGCGGCGGCTTCGCCCGCGCTCCTCGCCGCCGCGCCGGGGACGAGCGCGCCCACGTCGCACGCCAGAGACGCGAAACAAGCTTTCAGGTTCGAATCGTACGCGTCGTCTTCGTCGCGACACGGACCGTCGCGAACGAAGAGCAAAGACGCGGCCACCGCCAAAAGGCGTCTCGCGCCGCCGAGGCACGCCGACGTCCATCCGGGTCCCGAACAAAACCCGGATTTGTCGAGCGTTTCGCGCCGCTCGGCGAGGAGCGCGACGCACGCCTCGGCGGCGCGAAACGACGCGCTCGCCAAAACGCGCGTCTCTTCGTCATCATTCTCGGTCATCTCCGCGAACGCGCACTCCACCGCGTCGGCGACGTCCGCGCACGCCGTCGCCAGCCAGGCGTCGCGCGCGAGCGCTCTTTCTCGCGCGCGCGGGCGCCGGTACCAGGGCAGGCACGAAGCGACCACGCTCGCCGCCGGCGCGGCGAGCGGCCCCCCCGCGCACGCCATGCGCACCAGCCGCGCGTGCAGAGCCTGCCTGAAGGGTTCTGCCGAATCCGAGGCGTCGGAGAGAAGCGCGTGCTTTAAGAACGGCTTTAGCCGCGCGAACGCGACGCGCGGGGGCGCTCTACACAACGCGCCCGCCGAATCCGGCCCGTCGCCGAGCGCGGCGGCGACGGCGTCGAGAACGGGCGCAGCCGCCGCTTCGGGGAACGCTCTTAGTGCCCTGGCGAGCGGATGTTTGGGGCCCGCCCACTGCTTTTCTTTCGGGTCCACCAAACCCGGGCCCCCCATGGACGCCGCGACCACCGCACCGACGCCGCGCACGAGCGCGGCGGCGACGTACGCGGCGTCTCCGTTTCCCGAAGCATCCCGGATGCCGGCATCAGCCAAGACGTCCGCGAAGGCGTCCGCCCGAGACGGGCGCGCGCTCTCCGCCGCGGCCGCGCTCGCGGTGAGCGCGGCGATGAGCTCGCCGACCATCGCGTCGGCGTCCACGGCGCCCGCGAGGACGAGCGCGGCCGACGCGCCCGCGACCTCGTCCACCGCCGCGCACGGCACGCCCACCAGGCATCGACGCAGCACGTGCAGGGGGTTCGGGTGCGCGCCCCGGACGAGGAGCGCGACCACGCCGCGCACCGCGACGCGCGCGACCGAAGGCTGCACCACGCCATCGAGATGCGCGAGGAGCGCGGTGACCTCCCCCTCCGCGCCGCCTCGCACCATGGCGCGTCGCCCGGGACCGCCGGCGCCGCGGTTGTGCGTCGTGGCTCGGCGTTCGGTGCCTTCTTTTCTTTTCTCGTCTACTCCAAAAACGAGAAAAACGACTCAAGCGCCTCGACGAGACGCGCGCCTTCAGGTGGCGTCGCGCAGCCTCGGCGGGTTTGGAGCCCCGAGCGGGAGGATGGCATCCTCGCTCGCCCCCGAGCGCGTTCGCCACGTGCGCGTGGCCATCGTCGGGGACACGGGGTGCGGCAAGTCCACGCTGACGCGCGTGCTGGCGGGGGACCCGGATGCGCGCGTCGAGCGCACGTCCGGCGTCAACCCGCGCGTTCGCCTCATCGACGTCTTCGAACCGCACGCGAACGCGCTCAGACCGTGCTTCGTGGAGCTGTGGGACCTCGGCGGCAGGGAGGACCACAAGCCCGAGCGCGGTGTGCTGTACCACGACCTGGACGGCGTCGTGCTCGTGCACGACCTCTCGTTGTCCCGGCGCGTGCCGGAGGTGCGCGAGAATCTAACGCGGTGGGCGCGGGAGGTTGCGGCGTCGGCGACGTTCGCCGCGCCGAGCCCGGACGCGTGTCCCTGGCGCGTGTCCCACACGGAGGACGCGCGAGGCGACGCTTCCCCGCACATCCTGCGGGGGGGCTTCGGGGGCGTGCCCGTGCCCGTGCTGGTGGTCGGCGCGAAGGCGGAGCTTCGCCGCGCGGATGGCGCGCGCGAGGCTTTCGCTTCGACTTTCGCCGACGACGACTTCTTCGGCGGCGCGCGCGCGGGCGGCTTCGACCCCTCCGAGCGCGCGGCCGCGTTCGTCCGCAGGCTCTGCGCGCGTGTCGCGCGGACGTTACGATCGCGCGGGCACCTGTTTCGGTGGCGCGACATCATCGGCGGATCCGCCAAACACAAACACAAACACGAACAAAAAGGCGTGCTCCCGACGACGACGCGCGACGCGTTTCTGCGGCGCGCGTTCAGCGGCGACGCTTTGGCGAATCTCGCGCGCGGCGTCTCCGGAGCCGCCGACTCGTCTGACAGTACGTCCGACCCCGTGCCGATTAACGGGGGTCTGCTGTGCCGCAATCTGGAGCGTTTCTTTCTCACAGGCGAATCGGACGGAAACAAAAACGAAAACGTACCCCTCGAGCAGTTCGACGCGTACTTCGCCGAACTGCTCGCGCGGCGTTTGTTTTCGCCCGCGCGGAGTTTTGACGAACAAAACGGAAGAGGCGCGTCGTTTTCCACGTTTCAAACGTTCAGTCTAGACGCGGAAACGTCTGGGAATACGAAAACGTTTTCGTTCCCGGGGAAAATAGAGTCCGCGCCCACCGCGACGCTTCGCAGCGGGGGGGCGACCACCGCGATGTGGATGGGGGGGGACCGCCTGGACGCGGGGGACGGGTAGACCGCGGGAGGGAGAGAGCGGAGAGAAATTACCTTTTTTGAGACAAACTGACGGTTCGTCGATTTTCGAAAACCTTTTTCGTTCTCCAGTCCACCTTTGCGACAGTTTCGCCAGTTTCAGTTTCGTGACGATGCGGCGCGCGGAGTTTTTTGGCGCGGCACCGCAAATCGCTCGGATGAGTTGGCACGCGCTGGATCGCCGATCCTATCCGGAGGCCTCGAACCGTCGTGCTTTTTGCGTTGTTTGAACACTCTGCACGCGCGCGCGCGTCGCTCCGCGCCCCCGAGCGCGCCCAGATCCCCGCAGCCGTACGCAGCACGCACCTCCGTCGCGCGTCTCCCCAGACCCCGAGACCATGTCCCTCGCCCGCGGCGCCGCGGGCGCCGTGGCGCTCCGCGCGCCGCGATCGCGCGTCGCCGGCCGTCGCGTGACCGGCCGCCGTTCGGTGGTCTCCTGCACGGCGGTGCATCTCAAGTTCGAACTGGAGGGCCACCCCGAGGCGCGCGTGGTGGGCGGCCACCCCGCGCTGGGCGGCTGGAACGCCGCCGGCGGCGTCAAGAACGGCGACATCATCACCATCGCGGACGCGTCCCAGATCGAGTACAAGTGGGTGGACGGCGAAACCTGGGAGGTGCGCGAGAACCGCCTTTTGACGCTCCCCGCGCTCGCGGACCCCGAGTCGAGCGTCGCGCTCGCCGTGCGCGACCGCGCGCCCGTCTGGTCCGCGCCCGAGCCCGCCGCGCCCGCCCGGCAGGACGAGTTCGCGGGCTGGTCGCCCGCGCCCACGCAGCAGTTCCGGGAGCCCGAGCGCGCGGCGTACCAGGAGCCCGAGCGCGCGGCGTACCGACAGGAGCCCCCTCGTGAGCATCAGATGGCGCACACCAACGCGCCTTCCAGCGCGCCGCGCGATCCAAACGCCGGGCGGTACCAGGAGGGCCGCCCTCCCCGCTGGTTCACGGACTCCATCGTGTACGCGATCCAGACGCTAGGCTTCTGCGGCTGCGAGGGCCCCCCTGAGCAGTTCTCGCAGGGCGAGCGTTTGAACATGCTTGTGGAGGACGGGTGGCTGGACCACATGGCGCGCCTGGGGGCCACCGTGCTGTACTTAGGCCCGCTGATGCGCACGTCGCGCGACCTCGGGCACGGCTACGACACCGCGGACTACTTCGAGGTGGACCCTCGTTTGGGCTCCGTCGCGACGTTAAGACGCGTCGTGGACGCCGCGCACGCGCTCGGCATCCGCGTCATCCTGGACGGCGTCTTCAACCACACCGGCCGCGACCACTTCGCGGCGCGCGACGTGCTCGCGAACGGCCGGAACTCGCGATACTGGGACTGGTACTACGCCAGCGAGGACGGCAACGGCGTGCACCTGAAAGGGTGGGAGGGCCACGTGGGTCTTCCCGAGCTGAACCACAACAACCCGGAGGTGCGTGCGCACCTCAAGGAATGCGGCAGGTTCTGGCTCTCCCCGGAGGGCGCGGACATCGACGGGTGGCGCCTGGACGTCGCGCACGAGGTTGCGCCGGATTTTTGGCGCGAGTTTGCGGCGGCGTGCAACGACGCTAAGCCCGACTGCGCGTTGCTGGGCGAGCTGATGCACGGCGACTACAACACGCACGTGGGCCCCGGTTTGCTGGACTCCGGCACGAACTACCAGCTCTCCAAGGCGCTGTGGTCGTCTCTGAACGACCACAACTACTGGGAGCTGCAGCACTCGTTCCAGCGCGACGAGGACATGTACGGGAACCTGACGATGCTCAACTTCCTGGGCAACCACGACCAGTGCCGCGTGCACTCGCGCCTGACCAACGCGCGCGAGCACTACAAGCTCGCGGCCGCGTCGCTGCTGCTCGCCAAGGGCGTGCCCTGCGTGTACTACGGCGACGAGGTGGCGGAGCAGGGCGCGCCCGGGGGGCCGGACGGCGACCTCGCCATGCGCCGCCCGCTCAACCTGGCGCAGGCGCTTCAGCGGCCGGAGGCGGTGGAGGCGGTGAAATCCACGGCGGAGCTGATGTGGCTCAGGAGGGGACACAGCGCGCTGCGCGACGGGGACTCGCAGCAGATCCCGCTCGCGCACAGCAACGGGCAGCTCTCGTTCGCGCGCAAGAGGGGCGACGCGATTGCGGTGGTGGCGATGAACAACGAGTCGCAGCCCGCGCGGATGAACCTCCCGGTGGCGCAGAAGTGCGGCGCCGGGGACGGCGCGACGTTCGTCGAGCCTCTCGCCGGCAACCAGGAGCACCGCGTCTCCGGCGGTGAGCTCGTCGTCGAGCTGCCCCCGAACGGGTTCCGGGTCTTCACGCTCGGACAGTGAGTCGCGCGAGCGCGCGAGTCGTTCGGAGACGCGCCATCTATTTTTTCTACAGTACGCGCCGCAGCAAATGAAATATTTTACCATTTTTTTATCTACCTATCGTCACGCGAACTTCCGCGCGGGTTGCTGCGTCCTGTCCATGGCGCCGAAGGATGGCGCGAGGATCTCCAGCAGTCCCTCCGGGTTGTCTATGTGCACCCAGTGCGAGGCGTCCCGCAGGAAGTGCACGCGCGCGCCCGTGTCGGTCATGCGCGCGACGTCGGCGTCGGCCCAGACAAACGCGCTTCGCTCGGCGCGCACGAAATCCACCTCGAGGCCGTCGGGCGGCGTCTCGAGCATGGGCCACAGGTCCGTTTCTTCGTACGACTTGTACATCTGCACGATCCCCGGCAGGTCGAACGTCCACGTGAGCGCCCCGTCCGGCGCGTCCGGGAATACCTCAGACGAGCACGGCGTGAGGTTGGTGGTCATCCACTGCGCGCCCTCCAAAGTGAACCCGGCGCCGACGAGCGAGTCCACCAGGAACTTTCTGGTGGGGACGGGCATGTCTAGCGTGCGGCAGTGCTCGATCGTGTCCCGCGGGTGGTCCCCAGCCTCGCACCACACGTCCCCGGGGACGGTGTCCAGCACCCACACCTGCACCGGCCGAGGCAGCCGCTTACCGAACTGGTGCACCATGGACATCGCCACCTTGCCTCCGAACGAGTGCCCTATAAGGGAGTGGGGATAAATCTTGAGCGCGTTGAGCGTCCCCAACACGTCGCGCGCCGCGCTCGTGACCGAGTGCTGTCCCCCCGGCGGGGACGGCATGCTCGCGGTCTGCCCGTGGCACCGCAGATCCACCAGCACGAACTGCCAGCTCGGGAACGCCTGCGCCAGGCGCTTCGCGAACGACAGCAGGTTGCGACGCGACCCTAATATCCCGTGGATGAGCACCGCCGTGGGGGGATGCGGCCCCTCGGGCTGCTCCGCGCTCCACCGCACGAGCGCGCCCTGCACGATCTCGTACCGCAGCGGCGCGAACGCGGGGTCGCGCGCGTTCGCCAAGCTCCCGCTCATGGAACTGTTCGTCTCGGTGGACAACGCGCGCGCGACCGTTCCCGACCGCGACCGCGACCGCGCGCCTCCCGCGGAGAGAGACGAACGTTCGCATCCGGAAATCGTCGTGGACAAAGACGGCCGATCCGCGCGCCTCGAGCGACCCGTCAACGCGCCTCGAGCGCTTCCGGGGTGCGATCGGCCTGAGGACGCGCGACATCCGGAGCCGACCCGCGCGCGAGGCGCGGGCGCGGGTGGGCGCCCGGAGGTGGTCGCCGCCACCGCTCGCATAGCGTCCCGACGAGTGGCGGATTCGTGCACACGACGTGTGGTTCTCGATTTTCCGGCTTCAGATTTTTCGAGGCGCGCGCTCGATGCCGGCCATGCGCGGTCGGTTGCACTTCGTTTCGGATGCTCCGACGTTTTGTAACACCTGCATTACCTGCGATCCGGAAGAGCAGAGACGAACGCGCACGCGATGGGCCCCCACGCCCACCGCGGCGCTGAGGCGTTGCCTCTCGTGCGGCCGGCCGAACCGAATGCGCGCGCGAGATTACCCGGCTCGGTCGCCGGTTCGGTGCTGGTACGCGCGCGCGCGCCCCGAGGACGATCCGGTCGCACCTTTGGGTTCGGCTGAAGTACCTTCGCCTTCGGTCGACGCGCGCGTTCTCTCCCGACACGAACCCGGGCGACCCACGACTGACCTCGACCTCCCCCGCCCTCTTCCCCGCAGACCGCGTGCCTTGCGGTCGCCGGCGTGTGCGCGGTCGCGCTCGCGCTCGGCGCGGACGTCCGCGGGCTGGCGCCCCTCGGGGACATAAACCTGGATTGCCCCGCCGGCATGCTCACGCCGACGGTGCGCGGCCCCAGCGAGCAGCACTCGGTGTTGTCTCTGGGTTTGTCCCAGTACGCGGACCGCATCTACATCATCTGCACGGACGATTGCGACGCGCCTGTCCCCGAGGAGTTCGGGGACAAGGTGATGCTCCTGAACGGGTACGCGCTGGACGAGTGCAACCAGATCCAGGGCTACGACCACTGGGTCAAGGCGTCGCAGTCGCACCTGCACGCGGTGACGCACGCCATGACCACGGACGCGAACGTGATTCTCGTGCTGGAGCAGGACTCGAGCGCGGACCCCGAGTACGGCTGGGCGGACGGGAACTGGGCGCAGTTCAACCAGGCGCTGGACGACCACGAGTGGAACATGGTCAGGCTCGGGTACCGCCCGCTGAAGTTTGAGTACGAGCCGGAGATCGAGGCGTGCGCCCCCGAAGCGTGCTCGTGCGAAGCGGTGGGCGAGGTGCTGTGCTGGCTGCCGAACGCGGGGTGCGACCTGCGCGCGTCCGACGCGTACCTGCTGCACAAGAGGGCGTTCCAAGAGTACGCGGACGGGCTGCGCGGGGGGGGGGTCATCGACAACGGCGTGCTGCAGCGCATGGGCAACCAGCTCGTCGTCGCGCCGCAGGTCATGCACCAGACCAAGGCGGCCTCGGACTTCACCTCCGTCGAGCAGCAGAAGGCGGTCTCGGCGCTCTTCACGGAGCGGTGCCAGCTGGGCATGACGCGCACGCAGGCGGCGGCGGCGGCGGCGGCGGCGGCGGCGACGCTTGGCGGTGGCGACGAGGGTCACGACGCCGCCGCCGAGCTCGGCGCGATGAGAAGAGCGGAGACGACAAAAAAAAAGCAAAACGAGGGGGTTTCGTACGTCGACGGGTCCCGCGCGTACGTGAGTCCGGACGGTGAGCGCCTCCGCGCCAACACGGTGGTGGAGGCGTTCGGGGGGCTGAAGGCGTTCCTCCGGCTGAAGGCTCTCGGGGAACAGAAAGCGCGGCTATAGCGATCGTTCGGGTAAGACACGCGTCGTTCGCGAATGAGGAGTCATCATCATCATCCGTCGCTCCGCACGGAAGGACGTCTTTGCGGTTTTTTTTGCCGATCGGCGCGAACAGTCTGCGCTCCTCTCAGATTGCCAAGTGGAACGATCGTGCTTTTGTTCGCGCGCCGAAACACGTGTCCCGTCCAGAAAGCTTCGCTTTCTCGAACCGTCGCGCGGCGTCCACCACACCCGCGCGCACACTCGCGCACCCGCGACCCCCGCCACTCGGCTTCGATGGCGACCATGGCTTTGTCTTCTTCGATGCCGCTGGCGCGCGCCGCCCCGCGACCCTCGGGCGTGGTCGCGCGCCGCGCCGCGCCCCGGCGTTCGGCGGGCGCGCCGATGCGACTCGCTGTGCGCGTCACCGCGATGGGACGCGCGACGACGCGCGCGTCCGCGCCCCGCTCCGCGCGGGAACCGACTCCCGTCCCCGAGGCCGCCTCGCGCGTCCCCGCGGCACCGAAAAGCGCGCGCGCCCCCGGCTCCGTCTCCCCCGCGGCGTCGCGCGTCGCCGGCGTCGCCGCGCTCGTCGCGTTGCTCGCCGCCGACCCCGCGGTGGCTGCCGAGTTTGCGCCCGCGGCGTGGGCCAAGTCGGCGGCGGGCGGCGTCGCCGGTTTCTTCTCCTCGCCCGAGGCGAAGGAGCTGTACATGTACACGCTCAAGACGCTCATCAGCTGGGGCGTGCCCGCGGTGGTGGTGGCCGCCGCCGTCTTCGCCGTCGTCGCGTCCTCGCGCAAGGGGAAGGACGCGAAGGACGCGAACCGCGGCGCCGGCGGCCCCTTCTCGTTCCTGGGCGGCGGCGCCGCCGCGGCGCCCTCGCCGTTCGCGGTCAAGCGCCTGAACGACAAGCTCGACTCGTACGCGTACGCGTTCGAGGGCGCGACGGTCTCGCCCGAGTCCGCGGAGCGCGCCAAGGCGAGGCGCGCCTTCGACGACAAGTACGCGGCGACGCTCGGGAAGCTCACCGCCGCCGAGCGCGAAGCGGTGACGAAAGCCGCCGAGAAGTGGGCGCGCGAGGACGCGTCTTTGCGCCGCAAGATGGCCGCCGCCGCGCGGCGCATGCGCGCGCAGGCGGTCGCCAAGGCGGGCAAGAAGGGAGGCAACGCCGGTGGCGACGCGGACGCCGAGGCGGACGCCGCGCTGGAGGAGGCTTTCCCGTTCCTCGACCTGGACGAGGCGGAGGACCTCGAAGAGCGCGCCGCCGCGCGCGCGCGCGCCGGCGAGGCGGATACGCTCGGCGCCGATACGTCTGACACCGAGAACCCGTCTTCCGATTCCGACGCCTCCGGCGGTGGTTTCTCCTTCCCCGGGTCCTCCCCCTCGTCCGCGCTGGCGAAGCTCGCGGCGAAGCGCGCGGACGCGGAGGCGAAGTACGTCGCCGCCGTCGCCGCCGCTCTCCCCGCGCACAAAAGAGGGCGCCTCTCGAAGCTCCTGTCGGACCCGCGCGTGAGCCCGGGATGGGAGGGCAACCGCGACTCGCTGGCGCTCCCCGCGGAGCGCATGGCGCGCCGCGACAAAAAGCACGTGTTCGTGCTGAACTTCTTCGGGGACGTCCAGGCGAGCCAGGCCGCTGGTTTGCGCGAAGAGGTCACCGCCGTGTTAAGACAGGCGAAGACCAAACGCGGCGACGAAGTCGTGCTCGTGCTCAACACCGGCGGAGGCACGGTGACTGGGTACGGCCTCGCCGCCGCGCAGCTCACGCGTTTGCGCGACGCGGGCATCAAGTTAACGGTGTGCGTCGAGCAGGTGGCGGCTTCTGGCGGGTACATGATGGCGTGCTGCGCGGACCGGCTGGTGGCGTCGCCGTTCGCCGTGCTGGGGTCCATCGGCGTCATCTCCGAGATCCCCAACCTGTACGAGCGCCTCAAGAAGGAGGGCATCGAGTTCCAGACGGTCACCGCCGGGAAGTTCAAGCGCACGCTCACCCCCACCAAGAAGATCGACCCGAAGGACGTCGAGAAGAGCAAAGCCGACATCGAGGACGTGCTGGTGCTCTTCAAGACATTCGTCGCCTCTCAAAGACCCGGCTTGGACATCGACGCCGTCGCCACCGGCGAGACGTGGTTCGGCGCCGACGCCCTCAAGAGAGGTTTGTGCGACGAACTCCGAACCACCGACGACGTGCTGCTGGACATGCTCAAAGAGGGCGCGGAGATCTTCTCGGTCAAGTACAAGCCGCAGAGAGGCGGACCCGCCGCGCTTCTCGCGGGGGGAGGGGAGGACGCGGGAGCGTTCGAAACAGTCAACGCCGCGCGCGGGGGGGGGTGGAACGCGATCAGAGCGCTCGCGCTCGGCGTCGCGGCGTTTGCCGGCGCGGCGGGCGGCGGCGCCGCCGGCGGCGCGGACGTCGCCGGGCTGGGCCTCACCGGCGGACTCGGCGCCGGTCCCTCCGGCGGCGCGCTCGCGATGGACGCGGCGCGCGCGGCGGAGAAGGTCATGGCGCGCGACGGGAGGTACGCCGCCGTGGACGACGACGAGATGTACTTCTGAGCCGCGGACTTTTGTTGTCGAGGGACGGTTTCTTTTCGACGATTCGACGAGGACGGGCGCGACGCCACGGGTACGCGCGGTAGTCTCGCGACCGTA
>ENA-OUOG01000069-OUOG01000069.1-marine-metagenome-genome-assembly--contig:-NODE-69-length-113411-cov-4.736884_pt1 | contig 113411 bp, 117 predicted proteins | sample MGYA00248635_ERZ508505 | MGnify/ENA primary metagenome ERZ508505 (study PRJEB26176, sample SAMN06267871) | marine metagenome | isolation source: Saanich Inlet, British Columbia, Canada | place: Pacific... | reverse complement strand
AATAATCAAGTGTTCATTAGAATACGGATATTCACTATCCTGCACTACTCTACGGTGACTGACTTTGCGAGATTACGGGGTTGGTCAACATCTGTCCCTTTAATGCAGGCTGTGTGATAGGCCAAAAGCTGCAATGGTAATGCGTATATGATGGGAGCAGTAAATGGGTGAATTTGGGGCATAGTGATCAAGCCATCACAGCCCTCACCTGCCGCTTTGACGCCGGCTTGGCTGGCAATTAAATAGACTTTGCCTTTTCTTGCCATCACCTCTTGCATATTGGAAATTGTTTTATCAAAAAGAGCACCATCGGGCGCAATTGTGACAATGGGCATGTCCTCATCAATCAATGCGATTGATCCATGCTTTAACTCTCCGGCGGCAAAACCCTCTGCGTGGATATAAGAAATTTCTTTCAGTTTTAAGGCACCTTCGAGTGCGAGTGGATGGGCTGTGCCTCTTCCAATAAAGAGTGCACTGGTGCAGTCGCTAATCTCATTTGCAATGCGCATAATATCATCTTCGTTTGCTAAAACCTCAACAGCTTGTCGCGGTGTTGTGATAAGAGCTTCGCATAACTCTGTTTCTACGCTTTTCTCAATGGAACCATTAAGGCGCCCAAGATAGATTGAAAGCGCGGCAAGCGTGCCAACTTGGGCGGTGAAGGCTTTTGTAGATGCCACACCAATTTCTGGCCCGGCATAAGTTGGAAGTGTTAAACACACTTCGCGTGCCAAAGAGCTTGCTGGCACATTAACAATGCCAATCGTGTTAAGGTTTAGCTCTTTACAATAACGCATGGCAGCCAATGTATCGGCGGTTTCACCAGATTGAGAAACAAAAACCATTAATGTGTCTTTAGATAGCGGTAATTCCCGATATCTGAATTCTGATGCAATATCGATACTTGTTGGAATGCGGGCGTAGCGTTCAATCCAATTACGGCCAACAAGCGCGGCAAAATAAGCCGTACCGCAAGCAACAAGCATTACCCGCGAAATTTGCGATAGATCAATATCGTGCTCTGGCATGCGAATGACGCCATTATTTGTGTCGATATATTGTCCAAATGTGCGCGATAAAACATCCGGTTGTTCGTGAATTTCTTTTGCCATGTAATGGCGATAACCACCCTTATCCACCATGGCTTGAGTGCTATCCACGATTTCGATTGGTCTTTCGACGGGTGTCCCATCTCGAGAGAAAATGGCCGCGCCAGATTGGGTAATCATTGCCCAATCGCCCTCATGCAAGTAACAAACTTTGTTTGTATAGGGTGCAAGCGCGAAACTATCAGAGCCAATAAATGTTTCCTCATCACCAAAGCCAATGGCAAGAGGACTGCCCGCCCGTGCTGCAAGAATTTGATCAGGATAATCTTTAAATAATATTGCAACGGCATAAGCCCCTTGCAGGCGCGCCAAGCACTTTTGGGCTGCATCATGAATATTATTTGTTTCGTCTAAATACTTCGTGAGCAAATGAGCAATCACTTCAGTATCTGTCTCTGATGAAAATACAGCACCCTGGGCAATAAGTTCATCTTTGAGGGCGCGATAATTTTCAATAATACCATTGTGAACAACCGCAACGCGATCTGTAACATGTGGGTGGGCATTGGCTTCTGTTGCGGGGCCATGTGTGGCCCATCTTGTGTGACCGATGCCAATTGAGCCTGCAAGAGGCGCATCTTGTAAGGTGCGGGTAAGTGCGCTCAGCTTTCCTTTGGCGCGACGAATACCAATTTGTCCTTCACTAATTGTTGCAATGCCAGCACTATCATAGCCCCGATATTCTAAACGGCGTAAGCCTTCGACGACACGCTCAGAAACGTCTTCTTTGCCAATAATTCCGACAATGCCACACATATTTACTTACTCCCGCTATTGCGATTTCTAAATTTTTTGGCCCAGCCCTTGATCATGCGGAGAGGCGCGCGCGTTACCCCAAGGGCGTCAGGTTCAATATCACCGGATATGGCAGAGCTTGAACCAATATAGGCCCCTTCCCCAATTTTAACGGGCGCTATTAATGATGTATTGGAACCAATAAAGGAGCCGGCCCCGATCTCAGTTATATGTTTGTTAAAGCCGTCATAATTACAAGTAATTGTGCCCGCGCCAATATTGGCTTCAGCACCAATGAGTGCGTCCCCGATATAAGATAAATGGCTTATCTTAACGCCTTCAGCAAGTTGAGCGTTCTTTGTTTCTACAAAGTTTCCTATTTTACTATGTGCGCCAACAATAGTTTTTGGACGCAAACGCGCGAAGGGCCCAATTTGGGCGCCTTCCTCTATGTGAGCGCCCTCAATGTGAGAGAAGGCTTTTATGCGCGCATTATGCTCAATTTTTACATTTGGTCCGAAGCGAATATGGGGTTCGAGATAGACGTCATTGGCAATCTCAGTGTCATAGTGGAAATAGACACTACTTGGGTCTTCCATCGTAATGCCATTTTGCAAATGATGAGTTCTGTATCGTTCTTGAATAATTTGTTCGCCATGAGCGAGGCTTTCTCTTGTGTCAATTCCAATGACATCGTCTTTAGAGCCTTCAATAAGCGCTGTTTTGTAATTACTATCATGAGCTAATTTAACAAGGTCGGTGAGATAATATTCGTTTTGAGCATTATCAGAGGACAAACGAGGCATAAGCTCTTTCAACAAGGGGATCGTAAAACCCATTGCGCCGCCATTGCATAACCGAATTCTAAGTTGCTCTTCGTTTGCATCTTTAAATTCGATGATTTCTTTTGGATGTCCATTTTCGATTATGATGCGTCCATAACGCCCAGGGTTATGGGGGGTAAATCCAAGAACAATAAGATCAGATTTGCTTTTGCCAAGGTCGGTCATAATTTCAGCGCGCAGGAGTGGCGTATCGCCGAATACGACGACGGCGCGGTTCATGGACCCTATTTCTGAAAGGCCTGCGCGAACAGCATCGCCTGTCCCAAGTTGATCTTGTTGTATTGCGTGTTTGATGGATGGAAGAATGGTCTCAGCTTCGGCCCTTACAGCGTCTTGCTCGGGTGATGTCACGAGAATAATATGGTTAAATCCTGCTGCTTGACCGTTTTGGATCACGTGCCCAAGCATCGACAGGCCAGCAATTTTATGCATGACTTTAGGAAGCGCTGATTGCATGCGCGTGCCTTTACCAGCAGCCAAAATGATAAGGCCGCAATCACTGAGTTGAGCCATAGAGTAACCTCAATTTTAATTCATAACTCAGATCTATATGAATTTGCGATAAATTGCCAAATCACACTTATTGACGATATGTTACGCAAGATAGGCCAAGCGCTTATCACGATATGACGCGTCACATATTATTGATTATATTTAAGTGCTAGGACGCCAGAGCTTCTAAACCGATCTCATCCAAGACATCAAAACCTGATTTTACCCCATCACTCAAAGCTGCAACATTTGGAAGCATATTTGCGGCATAGAATTGTGCAGTGGCTCGTTTTCGCTGGGCATAAGTCTCAGAAATACCGTTCTGATCGCGAATGGCAAGCGCGCCTTTAATCAGATAATGCCCACCGGCGGATAGTGCAAACTGTCGTAAATAAGGTGTCGCGCCGCTTAGAGCGTCTGGTTGATTTTCCTTAACATGCGCTTTCATCCATTCGGTTGTATCTGCAAGTGCGTCAAGCGCGTTATTAAGTTGATGTGCCATGTCCTGATAGGCTTTTTCATTGATGCTGGCACATGATTTGGCTGTTTCCCGCATATCTTGAATGTAACGTTCAACAATGCCGCCATTATCGAGACTAAGTTTTCGGCCAATCAAGTCCATAGCTTGAATTCCGTTGGTCCCTTCATAAATCGTGAGAATGCGAGCATCGCGTACATGTTGAGCTGCACCGGTTTCTTCAACAAAGCCCATTCCACCATGAACCTGGACACCAAGTGCGGCAACCTCGTTTGCAATATCAGTTGAAAATGCTTTTGACAAAGGTGTCAGGAGGTCGTTGCGCGCTTTCGCCTCGTCATCGCCTGTTTTTTCTGCCAAATCTGCATATACGCCATTTTCATAACAAATAGCCCGCGCCGCATCTGTTAGGGCGCGCATTGTCATCAACATCCGACGCACATCTGGGTGTTCGATAATGGCTGAAGACTCTGGGCTATTTTTATCGACACCCGGCGCTTTTCCTTGTTTGCGATCATTTGCATAATTTAGCGCGCCTTGAAGAGCAATTTCAGCGACACCGACACCTTGTAAGCCAACATGTAGGCGGGCATTGTTCATCATCGTAAACATGCATGCCATACCTTTGTTTTCAGCGCCAACGAGCCAACCTGTAGCTCCCTCGGTTTCTCCAAATGCCATGACACATGTTGGGCTTGCATGTATGCCAAGTTTATCTTCAAGGCCAATGCATTTTGCATCATTGCGTGCACCGAGACTGCCATCGTCATTTACAAAAAACTTCGGAACGATAAATAAGGATATGCCTTTCGTGCCTTCTGGGGCATTGGGTGTCCGAGCCAAGACAAGGTGAATAATATTTTCAGCCATGTCATGATCACCATAAGTGATGTAAATTTTAGTGCCTGTAATTTTATAACTTCCATCTTCTTGCGGTATGGCTTTCGTTTTAACGGCGCCCACGTCAGAACCGGCTTGGGGTTCAGTGAGATTCATTGTTGCTGTCCACTCGCCCGAAATCAGCTTTGTAAGATATTTTTCTTTTTGTGCATCTGAGGCATGGGCCGAGATTGCTTCAATACCACCATTAGACAGCATGGCACATAGCTGGAAACCAATATTAGAGTTCATCATCTCCGTTACTGCATTTGACAATGCTAGAGGTAACCCTTGGCCGCCATACGCTTCAGGAGCTGCTAAAGTTGGCCAGCCACCGTCAACATATTGTTTATATGCTGACTTAAAACTCTCGGGCACTTTAACGCCATCATCCGTCAAATGCGCCCCGGTTTGGTCTCCGTCCCAGCTAATAGGCGCAACAACATTATTTGCTAATTTGGCTGCCTCTTCGAGAATGGCATCAACAAGATCCTCTGAAAGGTCTGGATAGGCACCGCTTTCTATCAGTCTGCCAAAGCCAGCTTCATGCATTAATGCAAAACGTATTTCTTCAACAGGTGCGCGGTATCTCATTACTTAAACTCCCAGATTGCTATATTTGGCCTTTATAGTAGCATAATACCCTCTTGAGTATAAGACTTTAGGTCGCATTGCTTATAAGAAAGCTATGATAATTAAGGTTTAAAATGGTTAATATTGTTCGGCGAAATGGTTATGGCCTTGCGAAGGAAAAACTAAAATATTGGATGGTTTTTAGCGTTATTTTGAGCGTAATTTGTGCATCTTATAGTTTTGCGCTAACCGCCGACCATGAAGACCCATGGCTTCTATGGGCACGATACACGGCTCGCTTATCTTTCCTTATGTTTCTTGTCAGTTATATTGCAGGCCCATTATCGGCGGTGAGTGTACAGCGGTTTCCAATATTTCTGCGTCATAACCGACGAAATATTGGTTTGAGTTTTGCGTTTCTTCATATTGTTCACCTTGCGGCTCTCATTATTTACTTGATGAAAATAGGTGAACGCCCTCAAAACTCTACTTTGATATTAGGTGGAGGTGCTTATGTCGCTATGTTGTTAATGGTTCTAACTTCCAATGATAATATGATCAGAAAGCTTGGCGCCAAATCCTGGTCAAGGCTACATCGGTTCGGCACTCACTATATTGCGTTAATTTTTGCTGTGACCTATGCAACTGGCGTTGTCAGCAATGACGGGGCATTGATCAATGTTACCCGATTGTTTCTTGTGCTTTTATTATGCGTCGTTATTGTGTTGCGCATATACGTATTAACAATGGAGCGGCGTGCACATGTCTGATTATTTAAGCTTCTCTCTCGAGGGCGAAAACGCAACCATCACACTAGATGATGGAAAAGCGAATGCTTGGGGTTTTGGAATGATGGCTGATTTGTCTGAAGCCATTGCGCAAGGTCAAAGCGAAGCAAAAACCATTACGATACGCGGTCGCCCCAATATGACCTGTGCTGGGTTTGATTTAAAAGTGATGAAAAACGAACCAGAGCGTGTCGTTTCCCTCGTTGATACGGGCGCGCGGCTTTTGTGTCAGATGCTATCTTGCCCTAAACCCATTATTATTGCCTCAACTGGTCACGCTATGGCGGCGGGTGCTTTAATGATGCTGGCAGGTGACATGCGTATTGGTTTGGCGGGCGATTATAAATATGGCCTCAATGAAACAGCCATTGGCATGACCATGCCTGATTTTGGTCTTGATCTGGCTGTTCATCGTTTAGGAATGCACAATATGTCCATGGCTGTTCTGTCAGCTAAACTATATGATCCAGTGACTGCTACACAAATTGGTTATCTCGATCGTGTGGTCGAGCCGAATGATTTTGAAACTAGCTTGGCCGAGGCAATTGATTATTTTCAGTCTTTAGATGCCCGCGCCTATGCCGGAACAAAACGTAAAATTCATAAGCCATTGGTTGATAAAATCTTGGCAGGACTTAATCCCGACGATCTTAACATTTCTGCTTAAACAGGTTTGTTCGCTTTGGTGAAAAGGCGAAAGAAATTCTGAGTTGTTTGAGTGGCAAAATCCTCTGCGCTTATGTCAAATAATTCTGCTAAGCGCGCTGCTGTATGCGATACAAAACTAGGTTCATTTCGTTTTCCACGATGAGGCATTGGTGCTAAATAAGGCGCGTCCGTTTCAACCAAGAGGCGATCGAGCGGGATTGTTTTAATAACATCTCGCAAATTTTGCGCATTCTTAAAGGTCGCAATGCCGCTAATCGATATATAAAACCCCATATCAAGGGCGCGGCGCGCTAATTCTGGCCCTGCCGTAAAGCAATGAATAAGACCCGGATATGTGCCAATAGCCATCTCATTTTCTAAGATTTGTGCAGTATCTGTGTCAGCGTCTCTGGCGTGCACAATAAGGGGGAGCTGTGTTAATCTTGATGCTTCAATATGAGCAATAAAACTTTGTTTTTGTTTTTCTTTTTCACTATGTTCATAAAAATAATCTAATCCTGTTTCGCCGATACCAATAACTTTGGCATGTGTGGCCTTGGCGGCAATAATGTCACCGCTAACGGTAGTCTCAGCGCCGGCTTCATGGGGATGTGTTCCGACCGAGCATAAAACATCCTCATATTGTTCGCTGAGAGCAATAATTTTATCGGCTTGAGAAAATTTCGTTGAAATTGTGACCATTAACCCAACCCCTGCCGCACGTGCGCGCGCGACTAATGCGTCACGATCCTTTTCAAAATCGGGAAAGTCGAGGTGGCAATGGCTATCAACAAGCATCGTCATTAAGTGTATTGTCCATCATCTATGGTGATTGTGGTCCCTGTTATCCCTTTTCCCGCCGCGCCAGCGAGTAATAGGATAGCGCCATCGAGATCATCGGCCTGTGCTAATCGCCGACGTGGCCAAGAGTTAATTTGTTTTTGACCACCTTCTGTTTTCCACCAATAGTCATTTATTTCAGTTTCGATATAGCCTGGGCATATGGCATTGACATTAATCATGTGGCGCGCAAATTCCCTTGCTAGGCCGCGTGTCATCATCGCAATTGCGCTTTTGGACATGCAATAAGGGGTTAAACCAGGCAGGACATTAAAAGCACCAACAGAAGCAATATTAATGATGCGCCCCTCATCTTTTCGGGCAATCATTCGACGGGCAGCTTCTGTGGCGAGGAAAAAAGGTGCGCGAGTATTGGTATTTAATATGAGGTCATATTGCTCAGGCGTCATATCCAGGGCTTTTTCAGGGACGTTCATGCCAGCATTATTGACTAAAATATCTATCGGAAAGCCTGCCTTTTCACACGTATCAAAAGCACTTGCGATTATGCTTATGTCATTGACGTCGAGTGATAATGTTAAACATTTGATCCCCTCAGCTTCGAGATTTGAGGCGAGTTCTTTCAATTTCTCGGCACGTCTTGCCGCAATAACAACATGAGCGCCTGCGCGCCCGAGGGTTTTGGCAAATTGAACGCCCAACCCTGAGCTCGCCCCTGTGATAAGCGCTGTTTTGCCGGTTAAGTCGATTATGTTACTGGGGGTTTGCATTAAACATCCTTTACGTATTGGTCATTGGTAAGGAATATGGCACGATTGCAATTATCTTGTCACCTAGGGAGCTCTCTTCATGTCCACGACTGTAAAACGTCTTCAACTTGATATTATTTCTGATTTTGTATGCCCCTGGTGTTTTATTGGTAAAAGAAAGCTCGATGTTGCTCTTCAGCGCGATATGAGTTTTGAGATTAATCTGATTTGGCGGCCCTATCGTTTAGATCCGAGATTACCGGCGGGTGGGGTCGATCGTGATACTTATATGAAGCAAAAGTTTGGCGCCACAGCAATGCGCGGTATTACCGATAAAATTAAGGCTGCAGCAGAGGGCACAGGCATTCATTTTAATTTTGAGGCGATTAAACGAACACCAAATACGACAAATGCACACAGGCTAACCCGATGGGCGGGGTTTCTTGGAAAACAGCATGCTGTTGCTGAGGACCTTTTCGTCGCCTATTTCGAGCAAGGGTTAGATATTGGAAATGATGAGGTCTTAATTGATATCGGTATGAAACATGGATTTAACCCGATTGAATTAGCGGCGTCTTTATCTGGAGCCGATGACATAGATATGATTGATAACCAAGACGCCCAGGCACGTAATGCTGGCGTGACGGGTGTCCCTGCATTGTTAATGGGTGGTCAGTTTCTTCTAATGGGTGCGCAAGACCCCGATTATTTAAATATGATTTTTTCTAAGGCGGTTGAAAAGCTTGAAAACCCATCAGCGACTGGCATGATTGAATAGAGCTTATGTGTTTTGGGTCGCAATATCTGAGAGTTTAGCAATTACTTTATTAACGCCAGAAAGTCTGTTTTGGAGGTCCTCATATTGTCCGGCCACAAAGAGCGTATGATCTGGGCGCAGTTTAATGCGATCTTGGTAATCGTTAATAAAACGCACGAGCCCCTGTGGATTAGCAAAACTATTATTCCGAAATGTTAAGCTTGCCCCTTTTGGTCCGGCATCTATTTTTTCTATTCCTGCCTGATAACAAGCTATTTTTAGTTTAACAACGCTAAAGAGATTTTGAACTTCTTGGGGCAATGGACCGAAGCGATCAATCATTTCAGCTGCAAATCCTTCGACTTGTTCATCGCTATCGAGCAAAGACAAACGCCGATAAAGGCCCATACGTAATTCAAGGTCGGGAATATAGTCCTCATTCATCATAACAGAGAGACCCAAATTGATTTGAGGCGACCATGTTTCATTTGTTGATATGCCCTGACGGTCGGCAATCGCCTCTTCAAGCATGGATTGATAAAGTTCGTAGCCAACTTCGCGGATATGTCCTGACTGCTCATCGCCCACTAAATTGCCAGCGCCGCGCATATCGAGATCGTGGCTTGCTAGGGTGAAACCAGCGCCTAGGCTATCGAGAGACTGAAGGACTTGAAGCCTTTTTTGTGCAGCTGGGGTTAATGGTTTATTTTCTTGATAGGTCATATAGGCGTATGCGCGCTGCTTCGAACGCCCTACTCGGCCCCGCATTTGATATAATTGAGCGAGACCAAACATATCTGCACGATGAATAATCATTGTATTCGCAGTGGGAATGTCGAGACCAGACTCGATTATGCTTGTAGAGAGCAAAACATCATATTGCCCTTCATAAAACGCAGTCATACGATCTTCAAGGTCTGTGCCAGCAAGTTGCCCATGCGCCGTGATAAACTTAACTTCCGGTACATATTCGCTTAAAAATGCTTCTATCTCGGTCAAATCGGAAATACGAGGAACAATATAAAAGCTTTGTCCTGCTCTGTATTTTTCACGCAAGAGCGCTTCGCGCAAAATGACCCCATCATGGGGTGTGATATAAGTACGTATGGCAAGCCGGTCGACCGGTGGCGTTGCAATCAATGATAGGTCACGCACTCCTGAAAGTGCCATTTGCAAGGTCCGCGGTATTGGTGTCGCGGTCAGGGTGAGAACATGAACATTAGAGCGGAGGTCTTTAAGGCGTTCCTTATGTGCAACACCAAAATGTTGTTCTTCATCAACAATAACTAATCCCAGGCGCTTGAATTCAATTGATTTACTCAAAAGTGCGTGCGTACCAATTACTATATCAACCTGACCATTGCTAAGCCCTTCTTTGGTTTCTTTAGCTGATTTTGCATCGACCAGTCTTGAAAGCGTGCCGACTTTGATTGGGAGGTTTGAAAATCTAGCTTGAAAGTTTTTAGCATGTTGGCGCGCCAGGAGTGTTGTTGGAGCAACGATAGCCACCTGCCCACCTGCCATTGCCACGACTTGGGCTGCTCGTAAAGCTACTTCTGTTTTTCCAAAGCCAACGTCTCCGCAAATTAATCGATCCATTGGGCGACCACGGGAAAGGTCGTCGAGAACGGCTTCTATAGAATCAATCTGGTCTTCTGTTTCTTCATAAGGAAATCTTGCGCAGAACTCATCATAAAGGCCATGAATAGGTTCATATTTGGGGGCATCATGGAGGGCGCGCTCGGCCGCTATCCTGATCAGTGTGCCGGCAATCAAATTCAGGCGTTCTTTGAGCTTGGCTTTCCGACTCTGCCATGCATGTCCACCCAAGCGGTCGAGTGTCACAGTCGCATCATCGCCCCCAAAGCGACTTAAAAGATCAATATTTTCGACAGGTAGAAAGAGACGGGCGTTATCATGATATATGAGGCGAAGGCATTCATGAGGGGCGCCTGTGACATCAACTGTCTCAAGACCTTCAAAACGAGCAATGCCGTGATCGACATGAACAACAATGTCGCCATGATTTAGCGTTGATGCTTCGGTTAGAAAATTCTCTGCTTTCTTTCGTTTGGTAGCCCGCACCATACGATCACCCAGAATATCGGGCTCAGCGATAAATACGTAGTCTTTGGTTTCAAACCCTTGCTCCAGACCCATGACGGAGAAACCGACATCACCCGGGTTTAAACTGCTCAGGTCAAGATAGTCTTTAATGGTTTTTTGCCGATGAATACCATGATCTTTTAACAGCCCAGCCATACGGCTTGAAGCGCCTTCACTGGCACAGTCAATAATAACAGGCCGCTTGATTGCTTGAATGCGTTTAAATAAGGCGTCGAAAACATTAATGCCTTCTTGAGCCCGTTCGGCAGTAAAATTATATCCAAGTGATGCGTCCATATTCTGGAGCTCATCGCTTTGCGCAAAAGGCGTTAGAATGCGAAGTTTCAAGGCCTCGCTGATTACGTTATATTCGTCACGGTTTAGATATAGCTGATCACATGGCAGAGGCCGGATTGGCGTAGAGAGAAAATTTCCGTTATTCAAAGCGTCTAATCTGGCTTGATAATATTCTTCAATTTGTTCCCAACGCTCATCGATAGCCTCCCCCGTTTGTGGATCGGAAAAAACCAGCGCTTCTGGGTTTATGTGATCAAAGAGTGTTTCGAGTTTGTTATGAAATAATGGTAACCAATGTTCCATGCCCTGGTGACGTGCACCGCTGCTAACGTTTTCATAAACAGGATCAGAAATAGCACCACCGCCAAATGTCTGAATATAGCCTTGTCGAAAACGTTTAATGCTAACGGCATCAAGATGGACTTCGCCGGCTGCGATGAGGTCAAACTGTGTTTCTGTTCCGACAGTTTTTTGTGTTTCTTCATCAAATAAACGGATGGATTCAAGCGTGTCCCCAAAAAAATCAAGCCGTATAGGTAAGCTACGCCCTGGGGGAAATATATCGATAATGCCGCCACGTTGGGCAAATTCTCCAGGTTCACGCACCGTTGACGTTCGACTAAACCCGGACTCTACCAGATAGTGTACCAATTTATTAATATCAACGACTTGCCCTGGCTTGGCACTAAATGACTGGGTGCCAACCATCTCTCGTGACGGCACGCGCTGCGTAATCGCTGCGACAGTGGTGAGGATAATATGTGGCTTGCCAGCAAGTTGTGGCAAAGCTGCCAGCGTTGCCATGCGGTTCGACATGATACCGGTTTGAGGTGATAATCGATCATATGGCAAGCAGTCCCATGCTGGGAAGTCCAGACAAACAAGGTCGGGCCCAAAAAATGCCAAGGCGCGCTTAATTTCAGCCAGACGCCGCGCATCACGGACAATGACAAGGCTCCGGTCTTGATGCTCACGTGTTAGCGCAGCAATTAACCAGGCATCATATCCTCGAGGTACATTTCCAATTGTCTTTTGACCAGACGGGGCAAGTAGATGTTTGAACAGCACGTTTGATCTCTTTGCCTAAATAATTGGCTTATGTGCAAATTAGTTTTTGATAAATTCGAGAGCCATCATTCTGTCGAGTAATGGAGAGCGTATGTCATCAGGCAATGTTTGTCGCCCAGTTGCCCATGCAAAAAGGTCCGTATCAGGTAACTCAAGAATGCGCTCATAATCGTCGAGTTGGTCATCACTGATTTCTCCCAAAACAGCTTCAGCAAAATGGCTAAAGACAATGTCCATTTCCTTAATGCCGCGATGACATGATCGGAAATAAAGTTTCTTGCGTCGTGGGGATAATTCTTCGACTTTCATTCTCGTACTCACTTAAGTTTAATTTACTATACAGTCATATAAGCTGCATCGTTAAAATTGTAAGTCATCAATATGACGCATGTCTAACGATTCATGTTAAAAAGACAAATGCGCCCAGTTATTTTAGATGCTCTATTTTCAGATATTACGACGGTCAAAGGGATTGGTCCGCGTTATGGTATTGTATTTGAAGGATTTATTGGTCGCCGGTTGATTGATGCTTTGTTTCATCTACCCTATCAGCTGATCGACAGACGTTACCGCCCCACATTATCACAAGCCCTGGATGGACGAATTACAACGACAGTTGTCACCATTGGTGCGCACGAGCCACCGCGGCACCATAATGGGCCGTATAAAATTAATTGTTATGATGATACAGGTGAGCTTCAACTCATTTTTTTTCGTGCACGTGGAGATTGGCTCGCTAAGTCTACCCCTGAAGGTTCTCAGAGATTGATTTCAGGACGTCTTGAGCGGTTTCGTGATCGGTTACAAATGGTGCACCCGGACCATATCGTTGCCCTCGAAAAAGCTGAAGCCGTACCATTATTAGAACCTGTTTATCCTTTAACAGCAGGACTAACAGCTCCATTAATTCGTAAAGCCTGTTTGGGTGCATTATCAACAGCTCCTAAATTGCCTGAATGGCAAGATGAAAGCTGGCTGGCGAAACAAAATTGGCCGTCCTGGCATGATGCGCTTCATCGGTTGCATCACCCTGAAGTAGAAGAAGATGTTTCAATCCAAAGCCCTGCGCGTGAACGTTTGGCTTATGATGAATTGTTAGCTAATCAAATTACACTCTCATTAGTACGTCAAAATCGTCAGGTTGTGCCGGGTCAGGTCATTAAAGGCACAGGTGTTTTACAAGAGCAGTTTCTCGCGCGCTTGCCTTTTGCTTTAACCCAAGGACAGCAACAAGCGATCAGTGAAATTAAAATTGATTTAGAGCAAGATAAACGAATGCTACGTCTTGTTCAGGGTGATGTTGGAAGTGGCAAAACATTTGTCGCGTTAATGGCTATGCTGCAAGCCGTTGAGGCTGGAAAACAGGCAACACTTATGGCCCCTACGGAAATCCTTGCTCGTCAGCATGGACAATCAATTGGTGCACACCTTGAAGCGCTTGGTATTGGCTACTGCGTTTTGACGAGCCGTATTAAAGGAAAGGCACGTGAAAAAATGCTGACTGATATTGCATCTGGCGAGATCCAAATCATAATTGGCACACATGCTGTTTTTCAGGAGTCGGTCGACTTCCATAATCTAGGACTAGCCATTGTAGATGAGCAGCATCGCTTTGGCGTCAAGCAGCGTTTGCAACTTGGCAACAAAGGCAAAGGCGGTGGGCTTGGGACAAATATTTTGGTTATGACAGCGACCCCAATCCCGCGCACATTAACGCTTACTGCTTATGGCGATATGGATGTCTCGCGCATTACGGATAAGCCAGCAGGTCGTCAGCCTATTGATACGCGCCTTATGAGCATTGATCGATATCAAGAGTTAAAAGCTGGCCTAGCGCGTATTATTGCAAAAGGCGAACGCGCATATTGGGTTTGCCCTCTTGTCAATGAATCTGACTTAATTGATTTGGCCGCTGCCGAAGCGCGTTATGCAGATTTACGAGACACATATGGCAATCAAATTGGCCTTGTGCACGGACAAATGAAAGCCCAAGACAAAGATAAAATTATGGAGAGTTTTGCGTCGGGTGAAATTTCTGTTCTCATTGCCACAACGGTTATTGAGGTTGGGGTGGATGTCCCTGAGGCAACAACAATTGTGATTGAACATGCGGAACGGTTTGGTTTGGCGCAGTTACATCAATTACGGGGTCGCGTCGGGCGCGGCGACAAAAAATCCAACTGTATTTTACTCTATCGAGGTCCTTTAGGAGAGACATCGCGAGCAAGACTTGAAATTATGCGCGAAAGCCAGGACGGATTTGAGATTGCTGAAAAAGATCTTGAACTGCGCGGAAGTGGTGAGGTGCTTGGCGTTAGGCAAAGCGGTTTACCACAATTTAAAGTTGCCAATTTAGATGCTCATGCGCATTTAATGCCAATCGTTCACGACGATGCGCGTCTTGTTTTAACTAAAGACCCTAAATTAACGAGTGCACGAGGTCTCGCTCTACGTGATTTACTTCATATTTTTGAGCGTAATGAGGCTTTGCGTTTTCTTGGTGCTGGGTAAGGCTTATTCATCATCATCCGATAAACCAGCCGAGATAACCAAACGCGCTCCTTCCTCAACACTCATGTCAAGAATAACCAATTCTTCATCGGGTACAAAAAGCAAAAAGCCGGAAGTAGGATTGGGGGTTGTTGGCAAAAAGACAGCTGTCATTTTACGACCATCGGCCCCATTTGAGACGCGTTGATCGGCATCATTTGTTACAAAAGCAATCGCATAAATGCCTTTGCGCGGATATTCAATTAGTGCAACTTTGCTGAAAGACTTAGAGTCGCTCTGCATCGCCGCTTTAAAAATTTGTTTGAGGGCGGCATAGACGGAGCCCACAACGGGCATGCGTCGAATAAGGCCGTCACTCCAGGACACAATCGAACGCCCAAGGAGATTAGCTGCAAGCCAACCAACGAGGGTTAAGAGGACAAGAGATAAAACGACCCCCACACCCGGAATAGAAAATGGCAAATATGTCTCTGGCCGATAGACGACCGGTATAAATGGACGAAAGATGTCATCCAATGTGCCAACAATGATAGTGACAATATAGAAAGTGATGAGGATGGGAGCACTTATAATAATGCCTGTTAAGAAATATGTTCTTAAAGTGGCAAGTAAACCGCGCTTAGGTTGCTCTAGTTCAGTTAATAAAGGCTCACCAGATTGTTTGTCTTTATCCATTTTAATATCTATTCCTAAACAACGAATTATATTCTAATTCTACATATTGCCCTTATAGGTTTCTATTTCAAGGTATATCATGCCTAAAACAGAGGAAAAAATTTAATGACCGATGTTTTATCACAAATTGGCAGCTTCTCGAGGCACGTCCTTAAGACCGAGCTTAAAAGTGCTGGGCAACTTTCAGGTGGCGCTAGTCAGGAGACATGGCTGTTTGAGACACAAGATGGTGCCAAATATATATTAAGGCGCCCTCCTGGCGGGGTTGCCCCGACATTAGACGAACCATCAGACGCCTTTGGGTCTCGTCACCTTTCCTCCGCTCAAGAGGCAGATATTCTGACATCTGTGCACGCTCGCGGCATTGAAGTCCCTGAAGTTGTTCATGTCTTTGAGGAAGGTGAAGCACTTTACCCAAGTTATGTGATGCGATTTGTGGCAGGTGAAACCATTGCCCGCAAAATATTGCGTGACCCAGAATATGATGTGATAAGGCCGCAATTGGCAGCTCAGTGTGGAGAGGCAATTGCTAAAATTCATTCAATAGGTCTGAATGATTTGCCAGAACTCGGTACATCCGATGCTGCCGGAGAAGTTAGGCGTTATGGAGATATTTTAGCGCGTCATGGGCACCCTCATCCCGTTTTTGAACTCGCCTTGAAGTGGTTGCGCGATAACTTACCCGCACCAAGACCAAAATGCTTGGTTCACGGTGATTTTCGGAATGGAAATCTAATTATCTCGCCTGAAAAAGGGCTGGCGGCCATCATTGATTGGGAGCTTACGCATTTTGGTGATCCTATGGAGGATTTGGGATGGATTTGCGTTCCGTCTTGGCGCTTTGGCAATATTGATATGCCTGTTGGTGGGTTTGGCGATCGTGAGGCTTTCTACACCGCCTATGAGAAAGCTGGCGGCATTGTTGACCGAGATTCCGCTCGGTTTTGGGAGATTTTAGGCACCTTAAAGTGGGGTGTTATGTGCATTATCATGATTGGACTATTTGAAAGCGGAGTTGATCGATCAGTCGAACGTGCTGCTATTGGTCGTCGCACATCAGAAACGGAGATCGACCTTCTTCGTATGTTGGATGGAGAAAACTGATGCAAGATAAACCAACAATTGAAACACTCATTAATGCTGTCTCCCTCTTTATAAAAGATGTGGCCTCCCCTGCACTTTCTGGTCGTTCATTGTTTCATGCGCGCGTGGCTCAAAATGTCTTAGCGATTGTTGAGCGTGAGGCACTTTATGGCGCGCAATTTTCGTCCGCTCAACAAGATCGATTGCGCTTATTGCTCGATATGGACGGTGATCTTGAGGCGTTAAACAAAGAGTTATGTGCACGTATTAAAGATGGACGACTTTCAGCTGAGAATGTGCGGGCACATTTGGTTAAGTCGACCATGGGAAAACTATCAATAGATCAGCCAAATTACGCCGGTTATCTCCGCGCGCGCGAACTTGGGTGGCCTGAAGAAGATGGTTATCAGCAATAAAGGCGTTTTTTTAGATTTTGCTTTGGCGCTGATAACGCGCAAATAATAATGGCGCCAGAACACGATCATAGATTATTCTCGCGATCGTATAGATGCCTGGCAGTGCTACAAAGCGAGCAAGATACGAAAAACGCGGTAAACGTCTCCACAAAATAAGAAAAGCATCAACGCCACTATAAAGCGTACCTTTTTCTTGAACATGAAAGCGTTTCAAATAAATAAGGTCCCGTTGCCCTAGGGCGACTTGCCTTGATACATCTTCAAATATGATGTCTGGAATATGGTTATCTATGGCTAGACGTTCGTAATAGCGAACTTCTGGAGCGCATATTGAACACCCTCCATTATAAAAGACGACCATTTTATCTTTTTCGGTGGAGGTGTTTACAGCTGGCATGTTAATTTAAAGTTGTGTCAGCTGAAGGAGCGTCTTCACTTGAGAAGCGCTGGAGTTCTTCAATGATTGCGTCCCATAAGTGCAGAGCTTCAACATCCATTTGGGCGGCAAATTCAGCTGCTCGCATTGTTGCTATAATTTCTGCATCGGCGCCATATTGTTGATAGAGCTGTGCTGCTGCTTCATAAACGTTCTTTTTATCTGCCATTAAAGCCATCTTCTCACTCGTGATTTATAATCTAGATATAAATCGCCAAACGCTTTTTCCAAGTTTTCTTCTTCTTTCTTGATCCATAGCGTTTGAACTGAAAAGACAAAAAGAGCGACTATACCCAACCCATAGACATTCCCCGTGAGCAGAGCAGAACCAGTTAAAATAAGCGCCATCCCCACATAAATAGGATTGCGGGAAAATCTAAATAAACCTTCATCGAGTAAAGCCGATGGTTTCGCATCTGGGATGATTGAAGTTTTATGTCTCTTAAAGGCCCTATTAATAGCTAGGATTGGATAAAGGCCAGCTAAGATGAAAACAGCACCAATTAAGTGAAGTGGTGGGGCAATCATAAATGGTGGCGTGGTGATATTTGCAATTATAACCTGAGCAATAACGCCAACAATTACCATAATGGGGGGATAGAACTTCATTATGGACGGTCTTTAAATGCAAAATCTCGGATAGAGATAACGTGTTTGAGCGCACCTTTTTCATCAACGACAGGTAAATGCCTGAAATGGCGCTGTTGCATTGTGGTAAGTGCGTTAATAATAAGAGCATCTTCCTCTATAACTGTTAGGCTTGGCGTCATGTAATTGCCAATAATATCTTCGCGCCACCCATGAGGTGCTTCGACGACTAAACGGACGAGATCTCGTTCGGTGAATATACCAATTGGCTTATTATCACGAATGATAAATGCAGCGGAAACCCGCTCTTGTGTCATTTGTCGACAGACTTCAGTTACAGTTGTATTTTCATCAACACGCAAACCTTGCGAAACTTGATGAAGAGCGAGGAATTCGGCAACAGTATCGGTTGGTGAAATAATATTATGGAGTGCAACAACCCTGAAGCACATTTGTGCGTCATCAACGCTTGATTGCGCCCGCGCCCGCCATTCACGCTCAGCAGCGTCAAAACTTTCAAAAATCCCCACCAATTGAAGAGCTGTTAAATCCTCAAACTCAGAGCCGCCAATTGTTTTAAGTCGACCGCCTAAAACCAAGTAAAGGGATTGTTTACCAAACATGATTAATCCTATTGTTATTTATATATCTTATATAGTGAAAATGCATTGGCGTTTAAAGTATAGTACATCACTTTTAGGTTTTTTTATGACTTAATTTAGCAGGATCTTCCTTATGAATGATAGCCCACGTAAACACACAAGTTCGATTGATAAGCTGCGTCATATTATGCGTCAGCTTCGTCACCCTGAAACGGGTTGCCCTTGGGACTTAAAGCAAAGCTTTGCAACAATTGCCCCTTATACGATTGAGGAAGCATACGAGGTTGAAGATGCTATTGCTCGAAATAACCTTGCGGACCTTAAAGATGAGCTTGGCGACCTTTTGTTTCAGGTCGTCTTTCACGCACAATTGGCTGAGGAATTAGGCATTTTTAATTTTGATGATGTGGCCGAAGCCGTATCTCAAAAAATGGAACGTCGGCATCCACACGTGTTTGATGCGGTTGACGTGGAAAATGCTGATGATGTCGTTCAAAATTGGGAAGCCATAAAGGCTAAAGAACGCTCTGAAAAGGCAATAGGTATTGCAAGCTTAATGGATGATATTCCAGCATCCCTACCCGCGCTAACTCAGGCCGTCAAAATTCAAAAGCGGGCTGCAGATGTTGGTTTTGATTGGCCGACTGTCGATCCAATTTTTGAAAAATTAGCTGAGGAAACAGATGAGCTACGTTTAGAGATCAACCAAGGAAGCGATAAAACACGACTTCAAGATGAGCTTGGCGATATGCTCTTCGTCCTTGCCAATCTTGCACGTAAGCTAAATTTAGATCCGGAACAAGCAACACGCAGCACTAACCGGAAGTTTATAAAGCGGTTTCAATGGATGGAAAACCAAACAAATTTAAGTTCTATATCGCTCGGTGAACAAGAGGCGCTTTGGCAAAAAGCAAAGGCGCAAAATCAAAACGAAAGCTAAAGACTATTGTTCAAAAATTTCAACAGGGCTCGAAGGCATGATCGTTGAGATTGAATGCTTATAGACTAATTGCGAGTGACCATCGCGGCTCAAAAGTAAGGATGAATCGTCAACCCAAGTGACGGCACCTTGGAGCTTAACGCCATTAACTAAAAAGACAGTCAAAGGCATTTTGTTTTTACAAACATGATTTAGGAATGAAGCTTCTAAGCTTTCTTTATTTGATGACATGGGTGCGTTCCCAATTATTATGTTTGCCAACGAGGATCTTGGCTAATAAATCAAATGCGTAAGACCTCTACTCACGCATGTATAATTGCAAACAATAACGTATTCTAATTGAATTACAATTAGAAGTTTACAATTTATGAAATTGCACTTTTTAAGCGTGAGTTTTAATGAGGCTTGAAACTATATTAGTTTAGCAATTGAGAAACGTCATCATAATGTTCAGCAAGTGCTTTACTAAACGGGCCTGGTTCACCCGTGTTTATTGTCTGGCTATTTATTTTCAACACTGGCGTCAAAACAAGCGTTGAGGCAGTTGAAAAACATTCTTTTGCATTTAAGGCTTCTTCAACTGTGAATGGTCGTAATTCAATTGGTAATCCAAGCTTATTCGCAACATGAAAAAGCACCTGCCGTGTGATTCCGTTAAGGATGGCATGGTCTTCCTTTCGTGAACGAAGAACGCCGTCCTGATCAACAATCCAGGCATTTGCTGAGGCGGCTTCAGTGACAAAACCATTCTCATCAACGAGCCAAGCTTCGTCACATCCCTGATCACTAGCTTGTTTGCGGGCAAGAACATTTGGCAGAAGGGATATTGATTTAATATCGCATCGCTTCCACCGCAGATCAGGAAGTGTGACCACGCTCTTTCCTTTTGCAAAGGCTTTTTCACGCGCCCCTTTGGCGATTGGCCTGCCTGTAACAACTAAAAATGGTCTCATGTCATTGGTATAATTGTGGTCCCGCTTCGCCACCCCGCGCGTTACCTGAATATATAAAAGGCCATTAGCAAGCCGATTGCGACGAATAATTTCTTTAATAATGTGTTTTAAAACAGCATGTGAGACAGGGGGTGCGATACCAAGTTCATGAAGCGAATAATCAAGACGTTTAAGATGTGCGTCTTGATCAATAAGCTTTGTGTCTCGTAATGCGCAGACTTCATAAACGCCATCCGCAAATTGATAACCCCGGTCTTCTACATAAATTGCCGGTGTGTCTAAGCTTACATATTGGCCGTCGACATAAGCTATGCGTGCCATTGGAAAACTCCTTATTTCGCGAAACGCCAAAATATGCGGCTAAAAAGTACAAGACCAATAATAAGTTCTAAGCGCCCGAATAACATTAACAGTATCGATAATCCTTGCTCAGGTCCTGTAAACGTTGCAACGATTCCATCCATACCAAAATGACGAAAAACAGCTCCGCCATTATTCATAAATCCAAATGTGAATGTCCAGGCGGTTTCAAATGAAACGCCGTTCATAGCAAACCCAATTAAACCAACAACAAGTATAAATAAGAAGGCTATAAAATAGGTCCATATGGCCTGTCTGTCATCATCATTTAATTTCCGAGTGCCTATATGTGCAGCTCGGACCGAAGAAGGATGTGCAAGCTTTGACAGCTCAATTTCTAAGAACTTTGTCATGGCTACACATCGAAATATCTTTATGCCTCCAGATGTCGATAGAGCCATGCCACCTATTGCAATAGGCAAAATGCTCCACAATATGGGCCATTGGCTTGCATCCCCTGGTTTGAGAACCAAAAATGCAGTTGTTGTTAAGAGGCTCGTTGCGTTTACAAGTGTTTCCCAAATGGTCGAATCTTGAAAAATAACCATAGCGCCAGCAAAGAAAAATATAGATAAAATGAATATTCTGAACTCAACATCATGAAAAATTTTACTGTCTCGTGCTCTAAAGCTTAACCATAGTGGGAATGCTGTCGCGCCCAATATACTGGTAAGGCTTAAAATCATAATATGTTGGGCATCGAGCGCCATAAGGATGGTGTTTGAGAAAGGAGCAAAACCGGTTGTCGATATCGCAGACATGGTGAGCATAATTGATGTAAACAGATCAAGCCCCATTAAAACATGGATCAGAACAATTGCTAAACTAACGGCAATATAGATTTTAAAAATATTTATTGCGGGCCATGCAAGACGTTCATAAACACTTTCCGTCTCGTCATGCTGTAGTAAAGGGCTTCCAGATAATGCTAGCGCCCCTATTTTCATAGGCACCAATATTGTGACACAAAATAATAAAGTCCAAAAACCACCTAACCAGCAAATAATGTGTCGCCATGCTGTTATACTCATAGGGTCAAGTTCAGGGTAAAGAACGACTGACGCTCCCGTCGTGGTAAAAGCTGACATGGTCTCAAAAAGCGCATCCCCAAAGGTACTGACCTGTATTGATGCTGTGAGTGGTATCGCTGCTAAAAAAGGGACAAATAGCCAAATGCCGAGACCCGAGAGTAATAAATCATGGGGTCGTAATGTCTGATTACGGCTGTTAAAGCCCGTTAGCGTGAGCGCACCCGACATAAATAATGCAATGATCATGCTAATGAAAAATGTTCTTGCGAGAGAATATTCTTCTTCAAATAATGCAAAAATGACGGGGAATATCATAGCAAGCGAAATGAAAACCCCGGCCAAACCGATCACAAAAATGATGGGCGCATTTCTCATAGATTAAATATACTCAAGGCTGACACGAAATAATTTTTCCATGTCATCGACGTCGCTTGCCATTGCAAACAAGATAATATGATCGCCGATCATAATTTCAGTATTTCCGCGCGGCATGATGATTTGATCCTCGCGGCCGATTGCGCCAAACCGGATACCGGCAGGAAGTTTAATGTCGCGTAAGCGTGCTCCGACAATTGGTGACGTATCCAAGACTTCAGCTTCGACGATCTCGCCAAGCCCATCTGCTATTGCATGAACTTTTAAAATACGCCCACGGCGAACATGGCTAAGAATTGAAGATACCGTTACAGCACGTGGATTAATGGCTGTATCCATGCCAAATTGCCCAGCTAAACGATGAAACACATTTTCATTAATGAGGCTTAGAGTTCGAGAGCAACCCTCTTGTAAGGCCAGCATGCTGGTCAGTATATTAACTTGATCATCATTGGTGAGCGCTATTAAGAGTTCGCATTGCTCAGCGCCTGCTTCGCGTAACATTTGTGGTGAAAGACCAGTGCCATTAAGCACTATTGTGCGCGTCAGATTATCAGCAAGAAATTCTGAGCGGGATTCATCCGTTTCGATAATGTTTACGTTATATCGGCTGCCATGGACTTCAAGTTTCTTCGCGACCTGTAAGCCAATATTGCCACCGCCAACAACAATAATACGACGCGCTTCTTGCTCTGCGTGCCCGAAAATCTTAAGTGTTCTGATTGTGTCACTGGTTGAGGAGATTACAAAAGCTTCATCTCCAACCTCGAGCGTATCATTGGTTCGAGGTACATATAATTTCCCATTCCGATTAATGCCAACCACGGTCGCATTAAGATCAGGAAATAAGTCTGTCAGTTGGTTAAGCGGTGTATCAATGACTGGGCAATCTTCTTCAATATTAATGCCGACCATTTGAACGCGTGTTCCTAGAAAATTGGCTGCATCAAAAGCCCCGGGAAGTGATAAACGCCTTAAGACGCTTTCAGCCACTTCGCTTTCGGGAGAAATAATAATATCTATGGGAATGCCGCGATTGTTAAAAAGCTCGTAACGGGAGCGATCTAAATAATTTCTATCTCTCACTCGCGCAATCGTTTTGGTTATATTAAACAATGTACGGGCAACTTGGCAGATGACCATATTTACTTCATCACTTGCCGTAACAGCTATCAAAATATCCGCATTTTCAGCATCGGCCTTTGCTAAAACATCTGGATGAGATCCATGACCGACAATTGGTCTTACATCAAGCGTGTCTTGAATACGTTCCATAAGTTCTGGTGAGCGGTCAATAACGGTGACGTCATTGCCCTCACCTGCAAGGTGTTTTGCAATACTAAAGCCAACTTGACCAGCGCCACAAATAATGACCTTCATCTTAGATTCCTTAACATATTCTTATACCAGCCAATTAGGATCCACTTCGTTCGAGCGTTTGTACCCCAAGTGATTTCAGTTTGCGGTGTAAAGCCGAACGTTCCATACCAACAAATTCAGCCGTGCGCGAGATATTTCCGCCAAATCGTTCAATTTGTGCGATTAAATATTCTCTCTCAAAGACTTCTCGTGCCTCGCGCAAGGACAAGGTGACGATGCGTCCAGTGGCAGGCGAGACAACATCATTATTCTCTGAGAATATCTCTTTGGGCAAATGTGCCGAGCTTAACGTGTCCGCACCAATATCATTTGCTTTAATCATCATGTGTTCGACGCAATTTCTGAGCTGCCTGACATTACCTTTCCAATTATGTGATTGAACGATCGCCATCGTATCAGGATCCATTGGCAATGAGCGCATGTTAAATTGGTTAGCGACAAGATTAATAAAATTATTAACCAATGCGGGTATGTCTTCTCGCCGCTCTGATAAGCTAGGGATTGTGAGATGAACAACATTTAATCTATGAAACAAGTCAGATAAGAAGACGCCCTTCTCCACCAATGTTTTGATATCGGAACTACTACCTGCAATGATACGCACATTGACTTTGACAGGTTTTGCTCCTCCCACACGGGTGAATTCATTTTCAATTAAGAAACGCAAGAATTTTTGCTGTACCTGTATTGGCCATTGGTCAATCTCATCAATATAAATCGATCCACCGTGACTTTCTTCTAGTAATCCAATTTGATAATTCTTGCCGTCTTCTGTGCCAAAAAGAAGGTCTGCGAGTATTTGCTCATTGTAATGAGTCGTTGAGTAAAGCGTAAATGGCATATGCGCGCGCAGTGAGTGCGCATGAATAATACGTGCAGCAATTTCTTTTCCAGAGCCACGTGGACCACTCAGCAGAACGCGACCATTGCTCGGGCCGACCTTTTCAAGAGAGATATTTAACTTCTCAATTAGAGGTGAGCTTCCGATGAGACGATCTGTAATCCCTGCTTTTCGCTTCAAATCTTGAATTTCTTTATTCAAGCGTCGGGATTCGATGGCATGGCTTACAGTAAGCAATAGTTTATCAATTTTGAATGGCTTTTCTATATAGTCAAATGCGCCATCGCGGATGGCCGATACAGCGGTTTCAATATTCCCATGACCGCTAATCATTACAACAGGAATATCGGTATAGTTTTGTTTGATTTCCGCCAAAATTTCGAGCCCATCAAGCTGACTGCCTTGAAGCCAAATATCGAGCAATATGAGCGTCGGCCGACGACTTTTAATTTCCTCAAAGGCCGTATCGCTATCATGTGCGAGCCGTGGGCGATATCCCTCATCGATGAGAATATCCGCAATCAATTCACGAATATCTTTCTCGTCATCAACGATTAAAATATCATGCGCCATTTCGACCCTCCGCGTTGCTTATTGTTTTAAGTGGTTGATATCGTGGAATATCTATAATGAATTTAGCGCCATAGCCTTTTTCTTTAAACCATTCAGCATCTTCCATCAAAATTCGGCCGCCATGGTCTTCGACAATTTTCTTTACAATTGCTAAGCCAAGACCGGTGCCGTCCACACGACTGGTTTTATATGGCTCGAGCAGGCTCATACGGTCACCTCGCGGCCACCCCGGACCTGTATCTGATATGGATATGATGCACTTCTCATCTGTATATGCGAGTTCAATCTCGATGACTTGAGGGTTCTCTTCAGTATTGCGTGAGATGGCTTCGATTGCATTTTTGATTGTATTCGTGAGGGCCTGGCTTATGAGACGATGATCCCCTTCGGCTTCGATAGGACCCGGATTTTCAAACTTAAAATGAATATTCGTATTCGACATTCGGAGCAGAAAAATAGATTGAGACACGACATCCGTCAGGTCAAAGCGGTCTATAACGGCACTTGGCATACGAGCGAAGGACGAGAATTCGTCAACCATACGTCCAATATCACCAACTTGACGAATAATTGTGTTTGTACATTGATCAAAAGTCTCTGTGTCAGTTTGGATCTGATCTCGGTATTTACGATGCAGTCGTTCAGCGGAGAGTTGGATTGGTGTAAGTGGATTTTTAATTTCATGGGCAATGCGACGCGCAATATCTGCCCACGCGGCTGTCCGTTGGGCGGCAACAAGATCTGTCACATCATCTAAACTCATGACTATATTTGTGCCATGGGAAATGGTGTTCTGTGAAATTGAGAGCCGCAAAAGGTGGTCTTCCCCATCGCTTGTGCACCGTGTAATTTGAATATTGCGTCCAGGTTGGCCTTTAGCATCGTGAATTAATGGCGTGACTTCAGGAAGTAATTTTTCGAATGACTGTCCAATTAAATCATTTGCTGAAGATTGAAAAATCTTTCCAGCTGCAGGATTCGCGTGGCTAATATGCCCATTTTCATCAACGCCTAAAATACCCGCACTGGCGCTGTTTAAAACCATTTCTGTAAATCTATGTCGTTCGTTCAAGTCATCGCGCGCATCAATAAGTTCTTTTTGCTGCTTACCAAGGTGAACTGCCATTGTATTAAACATCTTACCCAATCGGCCCATCTCATCATCCGATTTATCGGCAACGCGTACACCTAAGTCGCCTTGGCTCATTCTTTGCGTCGCCCATATTAAGCCTGAAATGGGCTTCACAAGTCGATCCGCGATCCAAAGTCCAAACCAAATCGCTGACAATAAAATAATGAGCGCAATGACGATGTAAATCATGGCAAAAGTTATTTGCGCCTCAAAACGCCGATCTTCCATTTCGCCATATTCGCGCACGGCTGTATCTGTTTTTGAAAGATGATCTAAAACATTGGGTGAGACAAAGCGCGTTCCGAGCATATAGAGCGGTGTCTTTGTATTCACAGAGAGTTTTTGAAGGACCTGTACCTGAGCCAAAGCACCAATCGTTATAATGACTGGTTTGCCATTTTGAGCTGCCGTAAAAACCTCTTGGGGTGGAATTGCATTTTTACTGCCTGGTTGTTCAGGAGATGATGAGTGGATTGTGCCGCTCGCGTCAAGAATGATCAGTTTTGAAATGCTTCGTAAACCAGCTTGAGCCGTTAAAAAAATATCTAGTCGTCGAGGATCTTGATCGATCGCTGTCCATGCACGCACAAGATCACGTTCAATCGTTAACACTTCGCGTCGTAAGCCTTCCCGATGTTCGGTCAAATAGGCATTGGCGACAGCCGTAGTGTTACTAATAATGGACTTGGTTCGTTCAGAAAACCAGCTATCAAGACCACGGTCGAGCGTGACAATAGCAAATGTTGCAACAAGTACAGCTGGCACTGATGCAATAATTGAGAATAGAAATACCAATCGCGCATGGAGTTCAGCTCCAGCAACTCCGCGCTGTCGGCGTCGAATGAGACGAATAATATGTGTCCCAACAACGGCCAATAAGCCCGTAATCATAAAAATATTTAGTCCAAATAAAAACCAAATAATGTCACGATTTGGGACGATCGGCGTTAAGCCGGACAAGATTAAATAAGTCGCAAGACCGCCAATAAGGCCGCAGGCGGCGAAGAATAAAGATAAGAAATTAATGACATCCGGCCCGATAAAACGCAGAACCATAGCGCTCCAATGCGGCTTTTTTGAAGAAATATTGGTATATGTGTTCATATCGCAATAAGCGCTTATATTTAATGAATAATTATAAAATTCTAGTCACTATGTTGCAAAGATGCAACAGTTTAGTGCCCTGTCCTATGATCACTCATTTTAATAATCAGTCTATATCCGTTGGCAAATCAAGACGTGGGAAAGCAGGCTGCGGGGCCATGAGCATTCGATCATTAAGCATATCTGAAAAATTTTCAAATTGGCGTTCATGTTCATCAACCAGCAATGTATCAAGAAGCACTTTAGCACCTGTCGGGCAAACCGGCTGTAATAGAATAGAGGCTTTACGAACTACCTCTGCCGCGACATATAGAATAGTTGCCATACGTTCTGGATTGCTTGCTTTTAAGCTCCAAGGTTCTTGCGCAGCAAAATACTTATTTGCCTCTGAAACAACGTTAGATACGGTTTCCAAGTAATTATGAATTTCAAATTTATCCATTTGTGCCCGAGCTTGGTCGAGCATTTCAGATGCGGCTTTGAGAATGGTATCGTCTTCGGTAGAAAATGCTTTAGGTTTTGTAAGGGCCCCGCCCAAGTTTTTAAAAATCATGGATAAGCTACGCTGAGCTAAATTACCTAAGTCATTTGCAAGATCAGCGTTTACACGTGTCACAATTGCTTCGTCACTAAAACTGCCATCTTTACCAAATGGAACCTCGCGCATGAAAAAAAACCGTACAGCATCTGCGCCGTAACGTTGGACTAAGCTCGATGGATCAAGAACATTGCCAACAGATTTTGACATTTTTTCACCACGCAACGTCAAAAAGCCATGCGCGAAAATAGCCTTTGGTAAGGCCAAACCAGCCGAAAGCAAAAATGCAGGCCAGTATACACTGTGAAAACGCGTAATATCTTTTCCAATGATATGCACATCTGCAGGCCAAAATGTTTTCCAAGCTTGGCCATTAACATCGGGAAAGCCAATTGATGTTATATAATTTGTGAGGGCATCGAGCCACACATATATGACGTGTTTCGGATCATTTGGAACGGGAATTCCCCAGTCAAAACTCGTGCGAGAAATGGATAAATCGCGCAATCCACCTTTGACGAATTGAATAATTTCATTGCGACGCGCCTCGGGTTGAATGAAGGACGGGTTACGCTCTATTAGGTCCAGTAAGGGCTCTTGATAGGCTGACAAACGGAAGAAGTAGCTTTCTTCCTCTACCCACTCTACGGGTGTTCCCGTAGGGGCGCGCTTTTCACCGGCGTCATTCGTTGTGAGCTCTGCCTCAGTATAAAAAGCTTCATCGCGCACGGAGTACCAGCCGGCATAACTATCTTTATAAATATCACCTTTAGATTCAATAAGGCGCCATAACTCTTGAACTGACGCATGATGACGCGCCTCAGATGTGCGGATAAAGTCATCAGGAAGACAATCTAACTCTTGTCCCATTATGCGAAAAGCTGGGGTCAAACTATCCGCAAGCTCGATCGCTGTTTTGTTTTGCAAGCGAGCTGTTTGATACATTTTTTGGCCGTGATCATCGGTGCCAGTCACAAAGTGTACGTTATATCCATCAAGGCGCTTGAAACGGGCAATCGTATCTGTGGCAATCACTTCATAGGCATGTCCAATATGAGGTGCCCCATTAGGATATGAAATCGCCGTTGATATGAAAAAAGATTTGTCGGCCATATAAAAAATACCTTAGCGCCCTTACAAAAGGGCATTTACCATTGTTAAGCAGTTAAGTGCGGCCTGTTTCTTATCAAGATTTAGTGCTGTTGTCTCGCGCCCAATATCTTGAATATTTTCCCATAGGTCAAATATTTGTTGCTTGCTGCTGGCGCGGCTATATTTTTCGATTAATTGATGTTCCGTCTCAAAGATAGCCTGAAACTCGGCAAGGCCACGCGACACTTTGGTCAGGCGATAGAGCCAATCCGATAGTAATTCTATAAATAAACCAAATCGCTCAGGCGCATCGCGATGCGCGACAAAATCACAAAAGGCATGCGTTTGAGCAATATCAGATTGGTTTATTGCTATCATTGCTTCCATAAGCGCTTTGTAATGCTCAAGCCCTCCTTGGTCGATTAATGTGAGCGCACGTCCCGCACTTGCATTTGAAAGGAAGGATGCAGCGCCAATAATATTTGGATCGGTTTCAGGACTTATGGATTTTACAATTGTCAAAATTGTTTGTTCATCAAGCCCATGAAATACGAGCTTTCTGCTTCTGGAACGGATTGTATCAATCACTTTTCCGGCATTATGATTTATAAGAATAATAAGGCATTTTGCGGGTGGCTCTTCGAGAATTTTTAACAGAGCATTGGCCGCATTTCGTGTCATGTCATCAACACTATCAATAATTGCAACACGCCAACCTGCTGATCCCGCGCTATGAGCAAAGAAGTTTTTAAGCTCACGAATATCGTCAACTTCTATATGTTTCTTACCTTCTTTTTCACATGAAATGATACGCAGGTCTGGATGAACAGCTTGCGATACCAGCTTGCCTGCTGGGCTATCATAGCTTTGCTGAATATCTTGAGGTGAGCTTGGTGGGCCCGCATTCAGCGTCGCGCGTGCGACGAGCAATGCAAATGTCATTTTGCCGACGCCCTCAGGGCCGGTAAAGAGCCATCCATGCGCAACTCTTTGACCGGTAACGGCTTGTGTGAACGATTTTATAGTTTCGTCGTGACCTAAGAGTATTTGCGTTCGAAAAGGCGTGTTGAGGCTTATGTCTATTTCACTCATATCTCACGCAGTCTAGATGATCATGCACTTAAATCAAATCGCTTAATCATTTCAGCTTGGATGGCATGCCAAACATGATCAAAATCTTGTTGTGCGTCGATTTTCACGATGCGCTCTGGATAAGTGCTTGCCAGCTCAAGGAACCCCTCGCGTATCTTTTTATGAAAGGTCTCCCCTTTTTTCTCAAATCGTGCGTCACCACCACGCCGAGAGGCTCTTGAGAGACCAACTTCTTCAGGCATATCAAGCAAAAAAGTGGTGTCCGGCATTAAGTTGGCATTGACCATTGTGTGCAAGTCAAAGACAGGAGTAAACCCTAACCCCCCTGCAACGCCCTGATAGACGGCTGTTGAATCTATAAATCGATCGCATAAGACCCATTTGCCCGCATTCAGTGCAGGCTCAATAACGTGATGCACATGTTCAGCACGTGCAGCAGTCATGATAAGTAGCTCAGAAATAGGTTGCCAGCGATTAACATCGCCCCTTACGACAAGATTTCGCAAGTCTTCGCTTTGTTGCGTACCGCCCGGCTCGCGCGTTTCTACAAATGGAATATTATTTTTATGAAGAAAACCTGCCAAGCGCGAAAGCTGGGTGCTTTTGCCAACGCCATCTCCACCTTCAAATGTTATAAATTTACCTCGCATAGAGCTATTCCTTATTGACCAAAGAGTAAAAATGCTGAGCTGGCAAAGGCGCGCCCTATCAGACCAGCGCGTCGTACTTCATCTGCAGCAACGAGATCAAATTGCTGAGACTCCATATTGGGCGCTGTGATACGTAAAACAGCAAGCTTTTGGCCTTTTTCGATTGGCGCCATGGCGGGCGTTTCATAAGTCACAGTCATAGCAACGGATGAACGGCGACCAGAACGGGGTAGAATAACTTTTATCATTTTTTCCGCGGTTAACCTAACGCGTTGCGACTTGCCATGCCAAACTGGAATATCAACGACACTGTCACCGCCAGAATATAAGACCTCACTTGTAAATGATCGCATGGCCCAATTCAGCATAGAGCGTGTCTCCCGCGCCCGCTGACGCTTATCTTTAAGTCCATTCAACACCAAAATAACCCGGCGTCCGTTTTGTTCACCCGAGGCTACAAGGCCATAACCAGACTCCATTGTATGACCGGTCTTTAAACCATCTGCACCAATATTCGCATAAAGCAAAGGGTTACGATTCGATTGGGTAATGCCATTCCAGGTAAAAGAGCGTTCCGAAAAAAGAGAGTAATATTCACTGTGTTCTGTAATAAGAATTTTTGCCAGCGATGCTAAATCGCGTGCTGTCATTTTGTGTTCGGGGTCAGGTAAACCGGTTGAATTTGCAAAATGTGAGCCTTTAAAACCAAGCTCAATAGCCCTTTGGTTCATCGCACTTGCAAAGTTTTCTTCTGAACCAGATAAGCCTTCAGCAAGCACAATACATGCATCATTGCCGGATTGAATGATGACACCCTTGAGCAAATTTTCAACGCTTACTCGGCTTCGCGCTTCTAGAAACATCGTCGAGCCACCAGAGGCTGCACCGCCCTCTTTCCATGCTCGGTCGCTGACATAGAGTTCATCGGAAAGGTTTAGGCGTCCATCTTTTAAAGCTTCAAAAATCATCAAAACGGTCATCAGCTTACTCATACTGGCTGGAGCCATTGAGACATCAGCCTGTTTTTCAAATAATGTGATGCCACTTTCTACGTCGACTGCAATTGCATATTCAGCAGCAGTTCGTTCTGCATGAACTGTGTTTGCGTGCATTAAACCTGTCAGAAGGAGTGCAGCAAAGCCAAATGACTTCACAATTTCAATAAATTTTGATCGTTTTGACATTTAACCTACCTTATTTTCTTTCGATGATATGGGCGTCTTTAAAGCCAGCTTCGTTTAGTGCTTGAAGTGTTTCAAGTGACATGTCGCGAATATTTGAGCCGCCAACAATGACACGGTAAAAATTTTGACCATTTTCTGTCACGGTTTCTATGTCTGCATTGCCATAGCCAGAAACGGCATCTCGAATACGTTCAGCATTTCCCGAATCTTGAAAATAACCAACCTGAATTGTGTAGGCTGTTTTTGCCAATCCTGTTTCATCTGAATTGACGGCTTGTCCATCAAGCGTTTGAGTGAGCACTTTACTGACTGGCGCGGCTCCAATTTGCTTTTGACCTTTTGGTGTAGTCGGCTTTTTAGCAATAAACACCTCTTCTTCGGTGCCGTAAATGCGTTGCCCTCTCGTATCATAGAGGGGCGCGCGTGACAGATATTCGACGCGAACATGCGTTGTACCCTGTTCAAGAAAGCCAAGAACTTCTGCAGCTCGTTTTGATAAATCAATTTCACGGCCACGAGCGAATGGTCCGCGATCATTTATACGCACAACAAGAGAGCGTCCGTTTTCTAAATTTGTTACACGCGCTCTGATCGGCATAGGTAGTGTTGGATGAGCAGCTGTTAAAAGATTCATGTCGAATATTTCACCATTGGCGGTTCGTTTCATATGAAACTTTTCTCCATACCAAGATGCAATACCTGTATTTACATAATTTACATTTTCCTCAGGGTAGTACCATTGCCCCTCAATTTGATAGGGGGTGCCGATTTTGTATATTCCGCCTGAAGAGGCCTGTCTGCCCTTCTCAATATCGCTTTTTCGGGAATAATCAATACCGCCGCATGCTGCCAAAAGTATAGCCAAACTAAGGCTTGGGAGAATACGCAGGGTCAATTTCATCATGGATCAACAGCCTACTCGTTATATAATTTTGCTAATATAGAAAGATTCGTTGCGCAATCTAGCTTCTATGGTCTTGCGCTTTCGCCCAGAGAGCAGTAAGAAGGTCGTGTTCGGAGAGGTGGCTGAGTGGTTGAAAGCGGCGGTCTTGAAAACCGTTGAGCGTTTGCGCGTTCCGGGGGTTCGAATCCCTCCCTCTCCGCCACTGCGTTTAAACATTGTTAAACGCTATAGCATCAAATTTTCTCTTTGCTTGATCAATGAATTGATCGCAGATTTAGTTTTTTGCTTCCCAACATTGGAATTGATAGCAAATATATTCGACAAGCTCAGATAAGCGTCTATTTGCAATGGAATAATAAATTTCTTTGCCTTTTCGCTCGCTCATTACCATCCCAATTTTTCTTAATTTGGCAAGCTGGTGTGACAATGCTGTCTGGGACATACCTGTCATTTGCATCAATTCAGAAAACGAGTGCGGTTCACGTCTAATGTTAAACATTATTATTAACCTAGGGCGACTAGCTAAAACTTTCATATAGCCAGTGGCTATATTGAGGTTGTTTGCGTAATCAACAGGAAACGGACTATCCATTATTTACCTTGAACAAAAAATACAAAATAAGTTAGAATAACGTATGAGTTTTTATTCATATAAGCAATTAGTATTAGCCTTTTACAAAGACGATTGAAATAAAGGTCGCAAGGCATGCTGATGGTGAGAATGTGCATAGTAAGAAGGAAATATATTTATGCTCGAATCTCTTGACCCCGTCCTATTGGCGCGCATTCAGTTTGCCTTTACGATTTCATTTCACATTATATTCCCTGCTTTTACAATTGGACTGGCCAGCTGGCTCGCGGTTGTTGAGTGGAGATGGCTCCGAACCGGTGATAAAATCTATCAAGATGTTTATCGAATGTGGGTTAAAATATTTGCTGTTTGCTTTGGCATGGGAGTCGTTTCAGGCGTCGTGATGTCCTATCAGTTTGGAACCAACTGGTCTGTTTTTTCTGATCGTGTTGGCAATGTCATCGGACCTCTTCTTGGATACGAAGTACTGACAGCCTTTTTCTTGGAAGCCTCATTTCTTGGCATCATGCTTTTTGGTTGGGGGCGCGTAAGCGCGCGAATGCATTTTACCGCAACATGTATTGTTGCCATTGGCACAATAATCTCAGCATTCTGGATCCTATCGGCTAATAGTTGGATGCAAACTCCTCAAGGTTTTGAGATTGGAGCCGATGGTTTGCTTTATCCGACGAGTTGGATGGCTATTATTTTCAACCCATCCTTCCCCGTTCGATTTTTCCATATGATCACAGCCGCATATCTAACCACGGCTTTTGTTGTGGGTGGCATTGGCGCTTACTATCTTTGGCGCAACATATATGTACAACACGCCAAAGTAATGTTTGGAATGGCAATGATTATGGCTGTTTTTGTTTCTCCCTTACAGCTTTTTATTGGCCATTCGCATGGAGCAAATACGATGTTGCATCAACCCGTTAAGGTTGCTGCTATGGAAGGAAATTGGGAGCGTGGAAGCAATAAGCCTCTTTACTTATTTGGCATGCCCAATGAAGAAACGGAAACAACCGACTATGGAATTAAAATCCCTGGTGGGGCAAGCTGGGTTCTTACTGGAAGCACACAAGGTGAAATTCCAGGATTAAGAGATGTTCCAAAAGAAGATCGCCCACCTGTGGCAATTGTTTTCTGGTCCTTCCGCGTTATGGTTGGTATCGGCATGGCAATGATACTCACAGGGATTATTGGTGCCTATTTGTTTTTCCGAAAACGCTTATTTGATACGCGGAATTTCCAACTATGGTGTATGGCCATGACCCCAACTGGTTTTATTGCTGTACTCGCGGGCTGGTTTGTCACTGAAGTCGGACGTCAACCATGGACGGCTTATGGCGTGATCCGAACAAGCGAGAGCATATCCCCGGTTATTGCCGGACAGGTTGCGCTCACTCTTGTTGGTTTTATTGTCGTTTATACCTTTGTATTTGGTGCCGGCAGTTTCTACATTCTCAAACTTATCGGTAAAGGGCCAAAATCCATTGGTGATGGTATAAAATATTACGATCACAGCATGGGTGCCAGTGTGGCCAAGGCGGTTACAGAAGGAGGCTCCAAAAATGATTGATTTTTCCTCATGGCTAGACCTTCCCCTGATTTGGGGACTACTAATCGCTACCGCTGTTTTCCTTTACGTGGTTCTGGATGGCTTTGATTTAGGTTGTGGTATTTTATTTCCATTTGCCCCTTCCCATAAAAGCCGTAGCCGTATCATGAACTCAATTGCGCCTTTTTGGGACGGGAATGAAACGTGGCTTGTTTTGGGTGGTGGTGGACTGTTTGTCGCCTTCCCCGTTGCTTATGCTATTTTAATGCCCGCTTTTTACTTGCCTATCATTTTGATGCTGATGGGTCTTATCTTTCGCGGCGTCGCCTTTGAATTTAGGTTTAAAGCCGAAGAAAAAGACCGTAAGCTATGGGATATTGCATTTCATGCTGGCTCTCTCCTCGCGGCGTTCATGCAAGGCGTGGTGCTTGGCAATTTCATTCAAGGTGTTGAGGTTGATGGGCGTAATTTCGCCGGTGGCTCACTCGATTGGGCAAATGGTTTTGCGATAGTAACCGGTATTTCTCTTATTTTCGGTTATGCACTCCTTGGGTCAACATGGCTGGTGATGAAGACGGATGGTGAAACGCAAGAATGGGCAAGAAATGCCGCTAAATATGTATTGGGATTTGTTGGTCTGGCAATGGCTATTGTCAGCATTTCCATGCCATTAATTGACCCACGTATTTCAGCCTTATGGTTTAGCACGCCTAATATTTATTACCTTATGCCTATCCCGCTTGTAACGGCTTTGGCATTCGTTACCCTATGGCGAGACTTGTATAATGATGCACGCGAGGTTCGCCCTTTTCTTCTGTCGCTCGCTATCTTTTTACTCGGTTATATTGGCTTTGGCATTAGCCTCTTTCCATGGATTGTGCCCTTCGAATTTACGCTTTGGGATGCGGCAGCTGTTTCTACTTCACAAACAATTACGCTGATTGGAACTGTCATTATGTTACCAATCATTCTTGGCTATACTGCCTATTGTTACTACATTTTCAGAGGCAAAAGCAGCCATGAGGCAATGTATTAAGGGCTTTGAACGAATTTATGCCGGGTGAGCCTATCGACCCAAGTTAGGTCAGACATTAATGAATAAGTGAGACGATGAATAAGTTAGAAGCGCTTTTGACAAAATACCTGAACCCAAAGCAGAAACAATGGGCTTGGTTTCTTATTCTTTGGTGCGGTGGATTGGGCTCTGTCATGTTTATCGGGCTTATTATTCGAACAGCTATGGGGATCGAATAATGCCTCACGGCATGGATGCTGATCATTGATGAATAGGGCATTTAAAAGATAAAAGCTTACCCCAAGAAACGAATTCTTTTGTTATTATTGTCTTGAGTAAATCGCGCTAGATAAAATGGCTGCGCCCTTTGAATAAGAGCGCAGCCAAACTCTTTTGTTTATTTAATTGGCGCCATGCCACCTTCTGCCATGCCATGTGAGTGACGAGTGCCAGGTATGCGAATATCCTGCACAAGTTCTTGGATCTCCATGGGTGGTGCTTTCGTCATCAATGAAACAAGTATTCCGACAGGTGTTGAAACCAACATAAAGGCAAACCCAATTCCTTCTGGTGAAATACCAAACCACCATCCATCGGGTGTTCCCCCCATGAATTTGAAATAGACAATATAGCTAAATGTGCTGATCAATCCCACAAGCATAGATGCGATAGCGCCTTCTTTATTCATGCGCTTCCAGAAAATTCCGAGGAAGATGATAGGGAATAAAGATGCGGCAGCTAAGCCAAAAGCAAAAGCGACCACTTGAGCTACAAAAGGAAGCGCCGATGCATAAGCCCCTAAAAGAGCTGATGAGATGACGGCTGCAGAGGCCGCCAAGCGTGCAGCGAGCATTTCTTGTTTCTCTGACATGTTTGGCGCAAATGTTCTTTTTAGCAAGTCATGGCTAATTGCTGAGCTGATCACCATTAACAAACCTGCCGCAGTTGAAAGTGCGGCGGCAAGTCCACCCGCAACAATAAGACCGACAACCCAGCTTGGTAATTCTGCAATTTGAGGATTGGCCAATACGAATATATCGCGGTTAGGAACAACTTCATTGGCTAACCCATCTGGAGCCGAAGGGCCACGATACTGAATTTTACCGTCACCATTTAAATCTTCATATTGAATATAACCTGTTTTTTCCCACGTTTTATACCATTCAGGCACAGGTTTTTCACCCTCTGCACGAATAGACGCAGCCCGCTCTTCGTAATTTTCATCGTCTTGAATATAGGTCGCTTCGTTTACAGTATCGATGAAGTTCAACCGCGCAAAGGCGCCTACAGCTGGTGCGACCGTGTAGAGGATAGCGATAAACATTAAAGCATATCCGGCGGACTTTCTTGCCGTTTGTGCTGAGCTAACAGTAAAAAACCGAATGATGACATGTGGAAGTCCTGCTGTGCCAAACATGAGGGCTGCCGTGATGCAAAACATATCAATCATAGACTTTGACGTTGCCGTATATTCGGTAAATCCAAGATCGGTCACAACTGTGTTCAGTTTATCTAAAAGGCTAACGCTTGTGCCGTTAACATTTCCAATAAAGCCTAATTGTGGAATTGGATTTCCGGTAATGGTTAGTGAGATAAAAATAGCGGGAACTGTATAGGCAAAAATTAACACACAATATTGAGCCACCTGGGTATAGGTTATACCTTTCATGCCACCGAGCACGGCATATACAAAAACAATTGCTGAGCCAATAAAAATACCTGCAGTGTAAGGAACGCCGAGAAAGCTTGAAAAAGCCACCCCTACGCCCTTCATTTGCCCCGCAATATAAGTGAAGGAAACAAATAAAGCGCAAATAACGGCAATAACGCGTGCTGTTTTTGAGTAATACCGATCACCAACAAAATCAGGAACCGTGAATTTACCAAATTCTCTTAAATATGGTGCAAGAAGTAAGGCTAATAGAACATAGCCACCAGTCCACCCCATTAGATAAACAGACCCGCCATAACCTAAAAATGCGATTAAGCCAGCCATTGATAAAAAGCTTGCGGCACTCATCCAGTCAGCAGCGGTCGCCATACCGTTTAGAGCGGGATGAATGTCATGACCGGCAACATAAAAATCATTTGTTGTTCCCGCACGACTACGAATTGCGATTAAAATGTAAAGGCTGAATGAGCCAATGACGAATAAATATGTCCAAAATGCTTCGCTCATAGCCTACCCCTTAATACCGTATTTTTTTTCATACCCTGTCATTTTGATGCAATAGATGACAATGAGAATAAGAAAAATATAAATTGAACCATTTTGGGCAAACCAAAACCCAAGTGGTGCGCCACCAATCTTGAAGCTATCTAAAGCATCTCTAAAAAGAATGCCTGCCCCAAAACCAGCTAGAAACCAAACCGTCAAAAGTGAAATTGTCAGACGTTTCGTCGCCCGCCAATATCCTTCTGGATCATGTGCATTAGTAGTTGTCATATTGCTCTCCCTCACATTTCAATAGAACTGACAATGTCTCTATTAATTATTAATTTTGAGAGTGAATCTTATATTTGTCAAACTGACACAGCCTTACATAACAGAGGTCATTTAATGCTTTTCTGAGATAGACCAGTAAGGCGTTAGAGAGATTTTCTGTCTCTCCAGCCGGTCCTAATCAAAGCTGCTGCAATCAGAAAACCACCAATAATATATAATTCACGCAACCCAATGCCAGGTTCGGCCAAAGCCTCTAAACCACGCATCATAAAGATAGCGCCGATGAGTAATCCAATTGCTATAAATAAATGTGATTTCATGTTTGAAATCATGAACATTAAAATAATACTGGTCAATTATATATTAACCTCGATTATGACAAATTGTTTTCATTACAGAATTTGTTTTTTATAAGGTCGTAAAATAGTGATGCGATCATTCGAAAAAATGACGGATTATCAATAAACCAAACGTAATATAATTGTTAATGCAACAATGCTTAACATTCTTAAATAATAGTATTTTAAAATAATAAGAATAATAAAGAGGCAAAATATGGTTAAGCTAATTAATCCCATTAAAGAAATGAAGACACGTCCTTTTTTCATGAAATCATTTATGATGTTAGGTGTTGTTGCCATTGGTCTTGCTTCCGCAAATGTATATGCGGGGGATGACTATGATGACGATGACTATTATTATGGCGATCGAATGATGCGAGGGCATCCAGGTCGTCGTCTAGAAACAATGGACACCAATAATGATCGAATTGTTTCCCGCTCAGAGTTTGATGCTGTTCACGATGAAACATTTAAACTGATTGATAGTAACAATGACGGAAACCTCTCACTCAGTGAGATTAGAACACATCGCGATAGATTGCGCCGGGATTATGACTATCGACGCAAGCATTTCTTCCGGAACTAGTTAAGTTCTATATCTAAGAAGTTTTTTATTTAATTCTAAGCCAACTTAATGTACCCATATTTCTTTATGGGAGAAGAGTTTATGCGTCGCCTGTTTACAAGAGTTTTAGTTGGCTTAGTCATTATTTTATTCAGCTTAGGTATGCTCGAGCTTTTGGTCAGTGCTGTTCGCTCTGATTGGTCGCGTGATGCAGCCATAGCGCGCGCACTGACCTATAAAGCTGACATTGTGCGCGACGATTTTGGTGTGCCGCATATTTACGGTGACCGAGATGTCGATGTTGCTTTTGCTCTATCTTATGCGCAAGCCGAAGATGACTTTGAAACGATGCAGGGGCTTATCCCTTTCTATCGCGGAGAATTGTCGCGTGAAATCGGCAGCAAAGGCTTACCTATCGATTTCCTTATCGCATGGCTAGATATTCGCCGGCAAGTTGAGGCTCGTTTTGAAACTGATTTGTCTCCAGAAGTTAAGGCCAATCTTCAAGCATATGCGGATGGCTTAAACTATTACGCAGCCCTCCACCCTCGGCAAGCCAAAGCTGGATATTTTCCAATCACAGCGCAAGATCTTGCTACAGGATTTTCTATCCAACATTTACTGTTTTATGGTTTTGATGGTGTCATTGGGAAGCTTTTTGAAGGTGAAACGCCTGATAATATGGCAAAAGACCCTGAAACCAACCCGATTACGGCTCATATTGGCGCAAAAGGGCTGCCGGTTGGATCAAATGCTTTTGTCGCTAATGCACGAAAAACAACCGATGGTGCGACACGCGTCATGATTAATTCGCACCAGCCTCTAACCGGCCCTGTTGCGTGGTACGAAGCGCATCTCAAAAGCAATGAAGGCTGGAATGTGCATGGTGGCCTCTTTCCCGGCATGCCATTTATCGCAAAAGGATTTAATGCGCATATCGGTTGGGGCGTAACCGTTAATAAGCCTGATCTCATTGATATTTACAAATTAACGCTAAACCAAGAAGATAATGACGCATATATGCTCGATGGCAAAAGCGTGGAATTTGAAAAGCGTCGCGCTTGGTTGAAACTCAAAATCTTTGGGGATTTATATATTCCAATCCCACGTACATTATTAAGTTCAAAACACGGGCCAGCGCTTGAGACAGATCATGGCGTTTACGCCGTTCGGTTTGCGGGCATGAACGAAATACGCCAACCAGAACAATGGTTCGCTATGAATAAAGCAACCAATCTTATTGAGTTTAAAAAAGCAATGGCATTGCAAGCCATTGTTTCTTTCAATTTTGTTTATGCTGATAAAGACGGAAATATTTATTTCTTACACAATAGCCGATCACCGCGTCGCGTTGATGGCTGGGATTGGTCTAAATATTTACCAGGTGATCGATCTGATTTGATTTGGCAAGAGCAGATTAGTTTTGAAGAGATGCCGCAGTTAACAAACCCTAAATCGGGTTATTTAATCAGCACCAATCAAACGCCATTCCAAGTGACGGCAGAAGCCGACAATCTCTCACCGTCTGATTATCCAGTTACATTAGGCTTGCAAACTCGGATGACAAATCGTGCCGTTCAAGGGCTAGCGATGTTCGATGCAAAAAAACGTTTAAACGCTGAAGATTTCGACGCGATTAAGTGGGATAATACATATCATCCTGATTCACGCGCACGTAAATATGTCGACCTTATTCAAACACTTAATGTTAGCTCTGAACAAGAACGCGCAGCACAAACTCTTTTGGCGCAGTGGTCTGGTCAAGCAATCGCAGAAGATCGTGCGGCGCCTTTAGCTGTTTGTCTGATCAGTGCCGAATGGTTGGCTGAGCAAAAACAGAAGCCAACCCCTGATATTGAACCTGTCTTTAAGACATGCTTGACCAATCTTGAAACTAATTTTGGACGAATTGATCCCAAATGGTCTGAGGTCAACCGCCTTTGCCGAGGTGATGTGAATTTACCCCTCAATGGTGGTCCAGATACATTACGCGCAATATATGGTCGGCCTGATGACAATGGACGTTTATGTGCGGTTGCCGGGGACGGGTTGGTTGTTTCAGTGAGCTGGGACCGTTCTGGAAATCAAAGTGCCCGAATGATTCATAATTTTGGCGCTGCTGCGACCAATAAATCTTCACCGCATTATGCAGACCAAGCGCCATTATATGCCAGCGAGACGTTTAGACCGATTGCCCTCTCCCGCGAGCAAGTCGAGGCAGGCCGACATCAAACGCTATCATTGCCTAAAAACTAACTGTTAAAGACGCGTTGCAGCCTGACAAAATACATTCAATGTTTCATTCGCCCGATCGGATGGAATTTGAAATGAGAAGCTACGCATTTTAGGGTTAGGATGTTGGTATGCAGCATATGATACTGTCGAAATTGGCTTATCTTCTAAGTCAAACTCATCCTCATCAAGGCGGCATGTCACCTTATGAAGTCTTCCTTTATGAGGACTCTCAAGGCGCACACTAAAACGTATTACAGATGATCCGTCATTTTTAAAGATGCGTTGTAAGTTTATTGGCTTAAGCTCTAGAAACACCTTCTCTTCAGCCGTTGCCGTATAGGGCAAGAGAGTTAATAAAAACAAAATACGAAACATAGAATTTTATACCAATGCGCTCTTAATAGGTCGTTTCTGATGCCGGTCCAAAATCACTCAGCGTCATCTTTTTTGATAGGTCCACCATATAGGGCGAGATAAATTAAGGGGCTGATGGAGCCTAAAAAGAATGTGCCAATCACCCACGGCCATATATTAAGACCCTTGGCACGCGCATCTGGCACAAGAAACGTCAGAAGCAACATGAGCGATATAACAAGGTCAGCAAAGACCTGCCACCCAGCGGGGCTTGGCAAATGATATTGAAAAATACCAACATAGCCAACTTCACGCACGGCATAAGCCGTTAACACCAAGAACGGAATAAGAAAAGCAATGGCCACAATTCGTTGAAAATTCATTTGGAACTCCGGGTTTAATTTACAAAAATATTAATTGATCAATTGATGGTTATTTATTTGCATCCACGATGGCCCTAAATAATTCAATTGTTTCAAATTCAAGATCGCTTGAACCATCTTCACTTGTTGCATAGGCACTATTGGCAGATAATTTAACAATTGTGAAACCTGATTTAGGGGCAACATATATAAATTGGTTGTAAACACCTATGGCCGTAAATTCACCATCATTGCCTTCTGGGACCCACCACTGAAGACCATACCCAAGAGGAAAACTGGACTTATCATTTGGTCCTGGCATGAGATGCGGGGCGTCGGGCGTTACAGATGCTTTAACCCAGGAAGCCGGAACAATTTGTTTGCCATTAAATGCGCCACCCAGGCGATAAATCTCGCCTAATTTTGCATAATCAATAGCGGTTAAGTTCAGTCCACCAAAGGCCATTTCCATTTTGCTATCATCTGTCAACCAATAACCATTATAAGCAGCACCCATAGGATGAAATAGTTTCTCCGTCATATAATCAGTAATAGTGCGTCCTGTTGCATTTGTAAGCAACATACCGAGCGCTTGCGTGTCAGTTGAGTTGTATCTGTTATAAGTTCCTGGTTCGAGCTCATTTTCCAGCGTTGCTGTGAACTCATTCATTGAATCCCCCAGAGCAAAGACGCGTCCGAAACGGTTAATATCACTATCTGGATCGCCGTAGTCTTCGTTCCAGCGGGCACCTGACGACATTTGAAGAATATCCTTAATACGAACGCCATCATAGGCAGACCCTTTAAGCTCTGGCACATATTGTGTGATTGGTTCCTCAATACTCTGAATATGACCTTCCTCAATGGCAATGCCGATCAAGGCCGAGATAAAACTTTTGGCAACCGACATGGATAGCCACTGTATATCGGGGCCACCTGTTAACCTATATTGCTCATGTATAATTTTCCCGTTTTTAAGAACGAGCAATGCTGCACTATCTGTCAGTTCTAAAAACTCAATAGTTTTCCAATTTTTGCCGGCATAACTGAAGCTTTCGGGCAATGAAACAGTCTCTCCTTTAGGAAAAACAAAAGGTGTTTCTGCAGGTGACATTTTAGTGCTTGGAAACATTTCATACATACGAGGGAAATTATTATATTGCTCCTCTCCGTTAAAGAGCGATGAGATAGTGATTGCCCTATCTATGCGATCTATGGACGAAAATGCCACAAGGCCAATAGCTAATAATATTAAAGCACCCAGACCATATAGATATTTCATTAGATAAACTCCCCATAGATAGATTTTCACAAATTTCCTTCACAGGAAAAAGATGTGCCAGGCTATTATAGTGATAGAGTTAGAAATATTTAGCAAGTTTGAATGTCATATGCGGTCGATCTTATCGACCTTCTTTAAGAGTGCGACATAGAACAATGGACAAGACGCCAATGAACCAGCTTGTTTAAATAGGACAATAAGAGTTTAGGAAGAAATGGTCGGGGCTGCAGGATTCGAACCTGCGACCCCCTGGTCCCAAACCAGGTGCGCTACCAGACTGCGCCAAGCCCCGACGACCCTGAATTAGCCCGAAAAACACTCAAAAGCAAGCGGCAAATCGTGGAATTTTATGCAGCCGGACCCTTTATTTTAAAAATAGCATGCGCTGTAAAAACAAGCCCCTCATTAGGTAACTCAACCCCTTCTCCTGTCCAAGCTTGCGCTTCAACAAAGACCAAAGATTTTGTGGCACGGATCAATCTGCCTGTTCCTTGTAGCCAGTCACCTTGCCGCGCCTCATTAAGAAATTCCGTTGTCAGCTGAACAGTAACCGCCGTGAGTTTAGCCTCACGAAATATTGCTGTAGCCAAAAGACCATCTGCAAATGCACTTAAAAAACCACCATGCGCATGGCCACGACTATTACAGTGACGTTCTTGTAATCTTATTCCCTGTCTAAACGTCTCTTCTGATGACCAATGATACCAAGGGCCATTATGTGTTGTGAAAGGCCCCCTACGCATACTCTTTTTGAAAGGTTCAGGGGCCTTAATATCAAGCTCAATGTCATGTGTCATTTAATCTGTTCCGTCACTAATGACGGACAGTGTTCACAAACACAGAAAAATTGCAAGCCTAGTCGGCGAGCGTGTCACCAGCATCAATGCGCTTAACTTCAGTGGCCATCAAACCTTTAGGGCCTTGCCCAACCTTAACCAGAACTTGTTGTCCAGGAATAAGGACCTCAATGTTCTTATTGCGCAATGTTTCCATATGAACAAATATATCAACAGCATCGTCGGGTTCATTAACAAATCCATACCCTTTGATGCGATTGAACCATTTGACAACACACAGACGAAAGTCACTCACATCGGTGATTTGATCGATCATCGACGTTGGTCGAGGATGGTCATTAGGCATGACGGCTGTTTCATTATCAACAGATACGACTTTGTCAGCCTGAAGTCCTTGGGCGCTTTTGATGATGGTACATTTGATTGTAGCACCTGAGTAAAGCGTTTCATGGCCAGCTCGTTTAAGAGCTGAGTGATGGACCAGCACATCCAGATTATCTTTAGACGTTGTAATAAAGCCATATCCTTTTGATGGATCGAACCACTTAACTTTGCCTGAGATTATGACGGGATCATCGGAAACAGCGACGGGATATTCTTCTTGTGATTTTTCTAACATGTAAACCTCAACTATTATTCTTGTTTTTATAATTTGGACTTTGATTGTGCGTTTTGTTAGTTTTCTTATTTATTCATGATTAACAAAACAAGTACTCTTACCGCATGATCATAGACATATAAAAGTTAAAGTTTAATTAACTTAAGAAATGAATGTTTTACATGTGTAAATCTTTAATCAAAGCCTCAAGCGTATCACCAATTTCCTGATTAATAATAAGATCAGCGATTGCATCAAGTTCTGTTGGTTCGCGGTTAATAATTATGAGTGATGACCCATTACGTTTAGACAAAATGGGAAAACCTGCGGCTGGGTAAACTTGCAAGGATGAACCAATGGCGATCATTAAGTCACATGATAAAGCCGCAATTTCAGCTAATTGCATTGGCCCCTCTGGCATGGATTGACCAAATGAAATGGTTGCCGACTTGACAATACCATCACATTGACGACATGTCGGCGCGACCATGCCGTTAGATTCAGTAAAAGCTGATTTTATGTCGTCGAGTGTATATCGTGTTTGACAGTCCAGACATGATGCATAAGTTCCATTTCCGTGAAGTTCGATAATACAGCCTTCGTCAACGCCAGAGTCTTGGTGAAGGTTATCAATATTTTGCGTTATGATTGTGCGGACACGCCCAGTTTTTACTAATTCCGCAAGCGCTAAGTGCCCTTTATTTGGACGTGCCTTTGCAATGGTTTTATCAATCTCGAATTTTCGGTTCCATGCCTCAATACGACAATCCTCAGAATTCACAAAATCCTGAAATTGAATAGGCTTATGCGTTTGCCATAGCCCTGTTGGGCTTCGAAAATCTGGTATGCCACTCTCGGTGCTAATGCCAGCTCCAGTAAAGACAACAATATGCTCTGCTGCCTTCACATAATCTGCAAGGGCGATTGTCATTTTATGAGTTGGTGCTTAAAAAACGTCACGGCGTCAGCTGATACATTTTTAATATGTGGCGCTTTGGCAATTGAAAAATGCCCGCAAGGATAATGCTTCGTTTCGGCAATAGAACCAACACGTCGCGCAAAGCTTAGAATTGCTTCATTTGAAACGGTTTGATCATTATCTGCGACCTGAAGAAGTGTTGGTGTTCGATACTGGTCTACGAGTTCAATGGCATTATTCATTGAGAATTTACCACTGATGAAACTGCGTGGTGCAACTCGGTTGAGCCAGGTTGGGCCGGCAACATCAAAATATTCAACGGCGTCGGGCGCACACAGCGCTGCCATAGGGTCATCCTCAGTTGCAACAATATTCATATAGTTCGGCGTCCGTCCGATAAATCCTCCCAACCAATCACGGAAGATAAGTCCTTTAAATTTATCAGTTGTTTTTTTGTCACGATATTGTTGAGATAGTGCCATAGATGCAAAATTATCGACATGTGGGCATTGTGCAACGACGGCAGAGATAAAGGCATCCTCGGCTGCAAGATGTAAGACATGGCCACCTGAAAATGAGTAACCCCATAGGCCAATACGTTCCGCATCAACGGCATCTAAACCACGCATGTAATCAATAGCAGCTCGCCAATCTGTCTTTTGCATGGGGACTGAAATAAATTGACGCTTCTTACCTTCACTAAGGCCAAAGCCACGATAATCAAAGGTGAGCACATGAAAACCTTGGTCGCTAAAAAACTTTGCATAATCGTAAAGGGCGCTATCCATTGTTCCCGCAAATCCATGGGCAAGAACAATGCCTGCACCTGTCTTCTTCTCTTTGCTTGGTATATAGAGGCGTCCGGCACAATGTTCGCCGTCTGAACGAAACTGGATATCGCGATACATAAGGTCTCCTAATATCTATCTCTTATAATATGTCGTGAATTGCTTATATTGCCAAGCTCTGGCATAGTTTAATTAATGAAGAGGTAAAAAGAATGAAATATTTACACACAATGGTTCGCGTACAGAACCTTGATGATAGCCTTAAATTTTACTGTGATCATTTGGGTTTAGAGTTACTGAACAAAATTGATATTGAAGCTGGCCGTTTTACGCTGGCTTTTCTTGCTCCGCCCGGCCAACCCGATGCTCAAATTGAACTTACACATAATTGGGATCCAGAAACTTTAGATGAAGGGCGTAATTTTGGACATTTAGCCTATTCGGTTGATAATATTTACGAAGTTTGCCAGCGTCTTCATGATGCAGGCATTACCATTAACCGTCCACCTAGAGATGGAAAAATGGCGTTTATTCGATCACCAGATAACATTTCGATAGAGTTATTGCAGGCTGGAGATGCCCTGCCCCCCATGGAGCCATGGGCTTCTATGGAAAATGAAGGTAAATGGTAAATGAAATTAATCCGCCTAACTTTGTCGGCAATTTATATCATAGCCGCAATATCACCGACATATGCGCAACGCGAGCCTTTATCAGACACTGTGCGTGAGCGCGCACTCAGCCGTGAAGTTCTTGACCCTTATTGGAATGGCTTTATCGCCAAGGCGCAGGGAAATTGTCAACTTGCCGTTCAAGAGCTTAAATCATATGCCAATCAAGGTCGCGGATACGAGGACGCTCAAACAGCTTTTGGCGTTTGTCAAATGATTGAAGCCGGATTTAATCCCAATGACAAAGAACAAACACCTTCACTCATTGAAGACCAAGCTTTTATTGAAGGACGACGCTTTGTGTTAAAAGCAGCTCAAAGTGGTTTTCATGAAGCCCAAGCCGAACTCGTCCGGCTTTACCTGATCGGACTTGGCCCTGATCAAGACCCGATTGAGGGTGCTAAATGGGCGCAATTATATTTATCAAATCCCTACAGACTGACCATAGGACTTGTTAATGAGATTGAGCGTGACATTAATGCGCTGAGAGTATCAATGACATCAGAACAATGGGTTCTAGGAAAAGAACGGGCACGTAATTGGTATCCTGTTTTCAATATTGTCACAGATACACCATTAATTCAGCAAAACACGCCTGCACATAAATTAAAAAATAAGAATAGATAAGGTTATAGGTTCCAAATGCGTATATTCCGATCTTTTATTTGTTTACTTTTTCTAACAATATTACCATTTACGCAAAGCTATGCTGCCACCCAAACAGCCTATTTTGCGGGCGGTTGTTTTTGGTGTACTGAGGCTGATTTCGAGAAAATTTCAGGCGTACAAGATGTCATATCTGGGTATATGGGTGGGCATGTCCCAAACCCAACTTATGAGGCTATTTCAACTGGTCAAACTGGTCATAGAGAAACGGTTAAGGTCGTTTATGATGATGAGCTTGTCACATTTTCTGAATTAGTTGAGGCATTCTGGCGTATGCATGACCCAACCGATGCGGGTGGTTCTTTTGTTGATCGTGGTTTTCAGTACAGCTCCGCCATTTTTACGAATAATAAAGCTGAAATAGCTATTATTGAAACCTCCATCAACATGCTCATAGAGCAGAAAAAATATCAAAAGCCAATTGCGACAGTTATTGCACCAGCATCAACATTTTATGCAGCCGAAGGCTACCATCAAGATTATTATAAGAAAGAAGCCTATCGCTATAAATATTATCGTTTCCGGTCAGGACGCGACGCGCATATTTTAGAATATTGGGGAAATGAATAATTACCAAAAGCGAAAGCCGCAATATTTGGTAAAAGTAAATGAAAGCCGCGTGGTACGCCCTAGGGGAGTCGAACCCCTCTTTCCAGGTTGAAAACCTAGCGTCCTAACCGATAGACGAAGGGCGCAACGACGCGGTGACAGTGATATAGTATCTTTTTATCGCAAGATCAAGCGCCTCTTGCAATTACTGCATCATGAATCATAAATTGTGTTTGCCGTCGTCCCTGCCAGTCATCAGCTCTTAAATATCCTGCAAGATGGATCAATCCCTTATGCCCCATCAAAAGGCTACGAACCGCTTCTTCTGTTGAATTAAAGGCAACACCCTTTAGTTTTCCGCCGCCATCATCTTGTATTGTGCATTGAACATGCCCCTCCCCAACAATTCGTGCATATGAAATACGCACTGAGGGTAAAACAAAACTTGGTTCAGGATTTCCCGCACCAAATGGCCCGGCCATTTGAAGCTCATCAAACAATGAACGATTTGCGCCTTGGGGGGCCAACACGCCATCAAATGTCATTTGCCGAACACGAAAATGTGCCGCATCTGCAAACTCATCTGCCATATAGGCTTCAAAATCACTCAATTGCTCTTGTGTAATTGTAATCCCAGCCGCCATAGCATGCCCACCACCTGCAATAATCAACCCTTTTTGCTGAGCTTTGGTGATAGCCTGACCCAAATCAAAACCTGAAATAGACCGCGCAGAGCCTTTACCCTGCCCATTTTCATCGAAACTAATAACAAAGCTCGGTCGATAATAAGCATCCTTCAGGCGACCAGCGGCAATACCAATGACGCCAGGATGCCAACGTTGCGAGGAAGCAAACAGAACCGGAGGCGTCAAGTTTGATTGGGCCACTTTTTCTTCTATTTGCTGTCGGGCTTCGGCAAGAACATCAGCTTCAATCGAACGCCGTTCTATATTGAAATCATTTAATCGCATGGCAAGCCCTGTTGCGACTTCATAATCACGCGTCGTGAGAAGATCGGTTCCTATACGCGCTTCACCAACCCGGCCTCCGGCATTGACGCGTGGACCGAGCATATAGCCTAATTCATATGTCCCAAATGGTGGGTTTGCTTTAGACGCGTGAGCTAGGGCTTTTACACCAGCATTTTGGGTAGACGACATAACCTTAAGACCCTGAACAACAAAAGCACGATTTAATCCCGTCAAAGGGACAACATCACAAACAGTACCAAGAGCAACCAGGTCTAATAGAAGAAGTAAGTCTGGTTCATCAATCTCAGTAAAAAAATTTAAGTCACGAAGCGCGCGGTTAAGTCCCACAACCACTACAAAAGTTACGCCAACCGCAGCTAAATGTCCGAGACCGCTCACATCATCTTGGCGACGTGGGTTAACAACAGCACAAGCTGGGGGCAATGTTTCGGCAGTTTGATGATGATCAATAACAATCACATCAAGTCCATTGTCTTTGGCGTATTGAAGGGGAGCAACGGACATCGTTCCGCAGTCAACTGTTATGACGAGTTTTGTGCCACCTGCTATAATTTGCTCAAAGGCAGGAATATTTGGTCCATAACCTTCCGTAATGCGATCGGGAATATAATAGTCAACCTCAATGCCTAGGTTTTCAAAATAACGAAACAAAACACTGGTAGAGGTTGCCCCATCGACATCATAATCGCCAAAAACAGTGATTTTTTCTTTGTTCACGATTGCTGAAACAATGCGCTCAATTGCGCGATCGGCAGACATGAGCGTTAATGGATCGGGCAATAAATCCCGCAATTTAGGATTTAAATAGCTTTCAATGTCACTAAGAGGGACATCACGCGCGCTTAATACACGGGCTAAAATATCAGAGACACCCAATCGCTGACAGGCGGCCAACACATAGCGTTCATCTATTTCTCGACTTAACCACAGTCGACCAGCGGCCGACATATCAACGCCCAATAAAGGCGACGTTTGCTGGTCATTAGTCATTCAGATGAAATTTATCCTTATTTTCATGGCGCGTTTTGATCCAGCGTATTGTTCCTGTAGAGGAACGCATCACAACTGTTTCGGTCCAAATCTCTTTACCAATAGTGGAAATGCCGTTGAGCATTGATCCATTGGTCACGCCGGTTGCAGAGAAGACCACATCACCCGCAGCCATCTCATTTACAGAATATTTTTTATTAAAATCGGTAATGCCCATTTTAGAAGCGCGGTCGCGATGCTCTTTTTCTGTTAAGATCAGACGACCTTGCATTTGACCACCCGTACACCGAAGTGCCGCAGCAGCCAAGACCCCTTCAGGTGCCCCACCCGTACCAATATACATATGAATGCCTGTCGATGGATCAGTTGTGTGAATGACCCCAGCAACATCGCCATCGGTAATAAGGGATACGCGTGCGCCAATCTTGCGAATGGATTCAATGATGTGGGCGTGGCGCGGACGGTCAAGAACACAGATGTTCATATGCTCAACGCCGATACCCAGCGCCTTAGCTACAGCTGATACATTGTCTTCAGTGCTAGCGTCTAAGTCGATGACACCATCAGGTAGACCAGCACCGACAGCGATTTTCTCCATATAGACATCGGGTGCATTGAGCAAACTTCCTGCCTCAGCCATAGCAATCACAGCCAATGCATTTGCCATGCCTTTTGCTGTGAGTGTTGTACCTTCTAATGGATCAAGTGCAATGTCGACTTTTGGGCCAGAACCCGTTCCGACTTTCTCACCGATATAAAGCATAGGAGCTTCATCACGTTCGCCTTCGCCAATCACGACTTCGCCATCAATGTCGAGCTTGTTCAGCTCACGGCGCATAGCATCGACAGCAGCTTGGTCAGCAGCTTTTTCATCACCGCGACCCACAAGAACAGAAGCTGAAACAGCAGCGCGTTCAGTAACCCGTGCGAGCTCAAGTGTCAGTCGACGATTAATGCCTGTTTCTTGTTTTGCCATGATAGCCTCTCAATTCTCTAAAATACTTTTGTACCTAAATTTATTCAGTAAAAACGGGTAAACAGAGAACGTCTGCCGCTATACCGCTCAGTTCCTTTACCTCGTCTATTGCCTTTATTACAGCAGATTCGGCCGTCACGTGTGTAATGAATACAACAGGCAAATGTGTTTCCCCCACATTTGGCGCACGCTGAATGGCTTCTTCAATAGAAACCCCGTTTTTAGCCAAAATTTGAGTAACACTCGCCATACTACCAGCCGTATCTGCCAATAAAAACCGCAAATACCAAGCCGATACTAATTGGGCATTTTCTGAATGCGCTTTAACAAGTGTTTGAACAGGCTGCGAAAATAGCGACCGACCAAAGCCACCAGCTATATCTGCGATATCGCCAAGAACAGCCGATGCCGTCGCACCCCCTCCTGCCCCAGGGCCTTGAAGCATAAGCTCACCGACAGGTTCAGCTGATATCACCACGGCATTTGTTACACCATCGATTGCATATAAAGGATGTGAACGCCTCAATAAAGCCGGACCGACCCACAGATTAGCGTTTCCATCCATGCTTTCTGCCTTTGCAATCAATCGAATTGAGCACTTAAAATCACTCGAAGCAGATATATCGCGTGCCGTAATATCCGTTATGCCGCGTAAAGAGACAGATGTTAGGTCTGGAGTAATGCCAAAAGCTAAACCGGCAAGCAGCGTAAGCTTTTGTGCAGCATCAATTCCTTCAATATCAAAACTAGGGTCAGCTTCGGCATAACCTAAAGATTGGGCTTGGGCTAAGATCTCTTCAAATGCGCCACCTGTTTCAGCCATTTTAGACAGAATAAAATTACAGGTTCCATTTAGAATACCACTTAACCGCGTTACCTTATTTCCTGCCAAAGCTTCTCTTATGGTTTTAATAATCGGAATACCACCTGCAACAGCTGCCTCAAAAGCAAGTATTTGGTTTTTTTCATCAGCCAAAGTTGCAAGCTCAATAGAATGGCGCGCTAACATTGCCTTATTTGCCGTAACAACCGATTTGCCTGAAGACAGGGCCGACTTGACCAAATCAAGCGCAGGGCCATTTTCGCCGCCAATAAGTTCCACGACTAAATCGATACTATTATCAGGTGCCACAAGCTCTTGAAGATCCGTGCCGACTTGAACGCCTGCTAAGTCTAGCCCGCGATCAATCGCAGTATCTCTGACCACAACATGGCTCAGCACGACACCAGGCAAAGCGCCATTCAATATAGCCTGCGCGACCTGTTTACCAACTGTGCCAAGCCCAGCAATACCAATGGCTAACTGACCATCTTTCATTCGGCAACCTGTGTAACGCCTTTGGTCTCATCAAAGAAACGCTTAAGGTTGCGCCCAGCTTGACGAATCCGTTGCTCATTCTCAACCAAGGCGATGCGTACGTAATCATCGCCATGTTCACCAAAGCCAATACCTGGCGAAACAGCAATTTCTGCTTTTTGGAGAAGAAGCGTAGAAAACTCCATTGATTTCAAATGGCTGAAGGGCTCTGGTATTTTGGCCCAAGCAAACATAGTGGCTGGTGGTGGCGGAACGTCCCAGCCAGCACGGCCAAACACATCAACCAAAACATCACGTCTATGTTTATAGATCTGACGGATTTCTTTTATGACACTTTCCGGACTATCAAGTGCGGCAGCCGCTGCAACTTGGATGGGCGTAAATGCACCATAATCTAAATATGATTTTATCCGCGTCAGAGCGCCAATTAATTTCTGGTTTCCGACGGCAAAACCCATCCGCCAGCCAGGCATAGAGTAAGTTTTAGATAAAGATGTAAATTCAACAGCAATATCCTTAGCCCCTTCAACCTGTAAAATAGATGGCGGCGGGCTATCTTCGTCAAAATAGATCTCAGAATAGGCTAGGTCAGACAATATATATATGTCGTGTTTCTTAGCGTAAGCCACAACTTCTTTATAAAAATCAAGACCAACTACAGCGGAGGTTGGATTCGATGGATAGCTTAAAACCAAAGCCTTTGGCTTAGGATGAGTATTGCTAACAGCGCGATCGAGAACATCCATAAAATTACTGTCATCTGAAACAGGGAGATGGCGGATCGTGGCCCCAGAGATAATAAACCCAAAAGCATGAATTGGATAAGTCGGGTTTGGAACGAGAATGACATCACCCGGGTCAGTGATTGCCTGAGCCATATTTGCAAACCCTTCCTTGGATCCAAGGGTGGCAATAATCTCAGTCTCGGGATCAAGCTTAACGCCAAAACGCCGTTCGTAATATCGCGCTTGGGCGCGTCTAAGCCCAGGAATACCCTTAGAAGAAGAATAGCGATGCGCTTTCGGGTTTTGGACCGTTTCAATAAGTTTATCGACAATATGTTTTGGCGTTGGCAAATCAGGATTACCCATTCCAAAATCTATAATATCTGCACCATTTAACCGCGCTTCAGCCTTTAATTTATTAACACGCTCAAACACATAGGTCGGTAGTCTTTGAATTCGGTGAAACTCTTCGCTCATCGTTTTATCCTGTTAATCACTATTCTTAAATTCTTTATCCGCAAATATAGGCAAAGTTAAGGCTAAATATTAAGGAAAGAGAGGTTGCTGCTGAAGCCCTAAGGTTTCTTCAAATCCAAACATGATATTCATATTTTGAACAGCTTGCCCACTCGAGCCTTTAACCAAATTATCGAGAGTCGAAAATAAAATCACTCTGTTTGGCAGACGATCACCCCGAACCCCTAATACACAAAAATTAGAACCTCGCACATGACGTGTCGCTGGCAAGGCATCACCGGCAACGCGCACAAAAGGCTCAGATTCATAGGCATTTGATAGTGCCGCATGAATATCAGCCGCGCTAACGCCAGGCGCTGTCTTTGCATATACACTCAGTAATTCGCCTCTGTTCATCGGCACAAGATGCGGTGTAAAACTAACCAACATTGATTTACCTGCACGTAGGCTTAATTCCTGTTCAATTTCAGGGGCATGACGATGCGCCGCGACACCATAGGGATGAATGCCCTCCGCGACTTCGGCAAATAAATTTTGCTCTTTCAAACTCCGTCCAGCGCCGGTTACACCTGATTTAGCATCTATAATAAGATCATCAACAAGAATAAGACCGGCACTCACCAATGGTAACAGCAATAAGAGCGCAGCTGTTGGGTAACATCCCGGGCAGGCAACCAGCCGGGCATTTTTTATTTGAGATCTATAATGTTCCGGCAAACCATAGACCGCTCCATCTAGCAAATGTTCAGCCGCATGCGTTCTGCCATACCAATGCGCATAGACAGATGGGTCGCGCAGTCTAAAATCAGCGGACATATCAATGACACGAAGATGGTCTGGCAATTTCACAATGATATCTTGTGCTGTTCCATGAGGTAAGCCACAGAAAACGGCGTCAATATCAGACCAGTCAACGTCTTCCGCTATAACCATAGGTGGGAGATCAAGCCCTGAAAACTGAGGAAATAAATCAGCAAAGGATTTACCGGCATGGGTATTGGCCGTTAAAACGGCAATCTCAACTTTTGGATGGCACGCCAGCAAGCGAACAGCATCAGCTCCCGTGTAGCCAGAAGCACCAATAATTCCGACGCGTATTTTCTGTGTCATAATGACAATTCCAACTATTTATTCATAACGTGCATAGCCATAACTTCAGCTTCTGCCGCGATTTTCCCATTAACCTTAGCTTCACAATAAAACTTATAGGCCATTTTTCTCTGATTTACTTTTTCGACATGTATCTCGATTTGATCGCCAGGTATAACTGGGTGACGAAAACGAGCTTTATCAATAGACATAAAATATACAGAATCCGCTCTAAATTCAGGTTGTTCACGCCTCATATGGCTGATCACAATAATCGCCGCTGTTTGCGCCATAGCCTCAATAATGAGAACGCCTGGGAAGATAGGTCTTTCAGGAAAATGCCCCGTGAACCATGGTTCTGAAGCCGTTACATTTTTAATTCCGATACCACGCTCGTCATTTACCATGTCTTTGACACGATCAACCAGTAGAAAAGGATATCTATGCGGGAGCATATCTTGAATATCCATAATGGTAACATCTGACCCTGGGATTATATCTTCCATTTTTTTTCCTTACTTTAAAGCCAATTAAGTATGGTTAGACTAGTGCAATGTTGCAAAAAGAAAAAGCCACCAAAAGAAAAGGGCCCACATGGGGCCCTTTAAACAAACGTTTTTGCGCCCTAGCGTTTTGAGAACTGGAAGCTACGACGCGCTTTCGCTCGACCGAACTTCTTACGTTCAACCACACGTGAGTCGCGGGTCAAGAAGCCACCTTTTTTAAGCACCGCACGAAGATCGGGCTCAAAATACGTAAGTGCTTTTGACAAACCGTGACGCACTGCCCCAGCCTGACCTGACAAGCCGCCACCTGTTGCTGTTGCAACAACATCATATTGGTTTAGACGCCCCGCAGCCTCAAGTGGCTGACGTAAAATCATGCGAAGCACAGGACGAGCAAAATAAACTGTTTCGTCACGACCATTAACTGTGATTTTGCCTGAGCCAGGCTTAATCCAAACACGTGCAATGGCATTTTTACGCTTACCTGTTGTGTAAGCTCGGCCTTGTGCATCAATCTTCGGTTCAGCTTTAACAGCAACAACATCAGCAGGCGCAGACTCATTTGATTGACCAAGTGCCTGATCTAAATTTTCAAGTGTTGTTTCAGACATATCTTAGTTCCTTACATTCTTTGTATTCATTCCAGCGACATCAAGCAGTTCAGGCGCCTGAGCCTCATGTGGATGTTCCGTTCCGGCATAAATACGCAAATTTGATAATTGTTGGCGAGACAAAGGTCCACCTGGCAACATTCTTTTTACAGCAAGCGCCAAAACACGCTCAGGGAAACGACCTTCTAAAACTTTTTGAGGCGTTGTCTCTTTGATACCGCCTGGGTAACCCGTGTGGCGGTAATACATTTTATTCTTCGTTTTATTGCCAGTGAATTTCACTTTCTCAGCATTAATAACGATAATGTTATCACCACAATCCATGTGTGGTGTGAATGTTGGCAAATGCTTGCCGCGAAGACGCATAGCAATGATTGAGGCTAAACGACCAACAACCATATTTTGCGCATCTATTAGAACCCACTTTTTATTAATATCTGCGGGTTTTGCAGAAAAAGTCTTCATATCTCATATCCTATCTTGATCAAGTGATCCTTGAAAAGGCTTATACGCAAACTGTGAGATGAATGCAATCACTAAAAAAGAGCTATATTATGAAAAAGTTTATTAATAACAGAGTCTTAAAAATAAGGTATTATTTTACCTTATGGAAAGAACTGTTTATATCACTGTAAACCCTAAATGACGGCTTGGCGATGAAACCGAAGATTATTCAGATGCAAAATACCAAAACCGAGTACAACCACCGCCATAAACTGGTGAAGCGCTGCCAGACTGATCGGCATAACCCAAATGAGTGTCATAATGCCTATGAAAGATTGAGCGAAAATCGAAAGGACAAGTAAACTCGATGAGCGAATAATCCTTTTATCTTCGCGTCTTTGATAATTAAGAAAGAGTTCAGTGAGCACTAAAAATATCAAGAAATAAGCCATCATGCGATGGTTGAATTGTATCGTTAAAATATGCTCAAAAGCATCTCGAATAGTCCCTGTCTCACTATAGAGATTATTTGGCACAAATTGGCCATCAATAAGAGGCCACGTGTTATATGTCATGCCAGCATCTGTCCCAGCGACAAAGGCGCCGAGTCCGGCTTGAATAAATATGCAGGTAACGATGACGCCGCCGAATACGACGCGACGACCAAATGCAGGCACGCTCGCCCCTTGCCGCCAAAGTTTAAGGCCAAGCCATAAGCTATAGGAGAAAATAACGAGTGCGAGTAGAAAATGAGCCGCCAAGCGATATTGACTCACATCAACCCGGTCAACCAAACCACTTTTAACCATATACCAACCCATACCCCCTTGCAGGCCACCAAGTATGAACAGACCAAGAAGTTGCCAGATAAGTGTGCGCGATAAGCGTTTGGTTAATAAAAAGAATAAAAAAGGGACAAAAAACACAATGCCAACAATTCGCCCTAGAAAACGGTGACCCCATTCCCACCAATAAATGAACTGAAAGTCCTCAAGCGACATACCTTTATTAATGAGCTGATATTCTGGAATTTGTCGATATTTTTCGAGCGCAATAAGCCAGTCTTGGTGCGTTAAAGGCGGTATAGCACCAAGAATGGGCTGCCATTCGGTAATGGAGAGACCGCTATCGGTTAATCGCGTAAGACCACCAACAATCACCATACAGGTTACAAAGCCTGCAATGACAAAAAGCCAAATGGCTACCAACCGCTCATTATGACGGGACATGTGTGCATATGTGTGTTTCATAAGGAATATGTAACAAATTTTGTCCACTTCCGCATTGCGACGAAACGGCGCGAGCAAAGTGATTGTATTGGTCGCTTTTAGCAGCAAAATACGTTAATAAAGTTTATCGGAGATCCCAATGAAAAAACCTTTATTACCCATTCGCATACGCAAGCTCATTGGGCTCGTGCTTATGCTTCTACTCATTATCTTTTACGCATTAATAATTATGCGTATCGCAGTGAGTGACTGGGCACCAACAAACGGGTTTACAGAGTTTATGTTCTATCTCATTACGGGTCTTGCTTGGACAATACCCGCCGGAGCAATCATTTGGTGGATGCAAAGGCCTGATTAAAAGCCAAATTGACTTATGTCCAACTTGATTAGTCGATGCGACCGTTTTTGGCAAAATTCAATATAGCAAAAGCCAAGATGAATAGTCCGATTGGTAAAAAGGTTGTCATTTCATCATTCCTTCTATCTTGCCAACATAGAGCGTAACTCTTATTGGAAATAATTAATGGTCGGAGTGGCCGGATTTGAACCGACGACCCCTTGTCCCCCAGACAAGTGCGCTACCGGGCTGCGCTACACTCCGATGATAGGCTTTCTATGCGCTTTGACGGATCCATGCAAGTTGTGTCTATAAAGTATTTTGTCGCGCCTTCAGCTCGTCGCGGGTTTTATTGAGCAGCTGCCTCACCTCGCCCAGCCGAACAATAAACTTTCCTAAATCTTTATGGGCATTTCCGGACTCGACACTTGGTGCGCTTCGTAACACTTCAACGCCCTGCTCCGTAATCAATTTTTGAACACCGCGAATTGTATAACCACGACTTTGAAGAAGATGTTTAATGGACAAAATCAATTGCACGTCTTCGGGTCGGTATAAGCGTCTGCCGCGGCCGCTTTTGACAGGCTGGATTTGAGTAAATCGCGTTTCCCAAAATCTCAAAACATGTTGCTGAAGACCAGTTTCCTTAGCAACTTCACCGATGGATTTATATGCGGAAGGACCTTTTAACATTATATGGAACGATCTCTTCTCAGATATCCGTTAAGGCCGTTTATTGATTTTATCTTTCATCACATGACTAGGGCGAAAAGATAAAACGCGACGAGGTGTGATTGGGACTTCTTCACCCGTTTTGGGATTGCGGCCCATACGCGCGCGCTTGTTTCGCAATGTAAACGAACCAAAAGATGAGAGCTTAACAGATGAACCAGCAACGAGTGCATCAGACACTTCTGACAAAACTGTCTCAACAATATCTGCAGACTCACTTCGTGACAAACCGACTGTGTTCACAATCATGTTAGCCAAATCTGCTCTTGTTAATGTTTTTCCAGTCATAAATAATCCTTTGAACAAATTATGCCCTTAGTGGCACCTAACAGCAAGTAAAAATTAGTTAATTTCTTAGTAGCGAAATAAATTCCCACCCCAGGTAAAACCACCCCCCATAGCTTCGGTCATAACTAATTGCCCTTTTTGAATACGACCATCTTTGACAGCCATATCAAAAGCGAGAGGAATTGAAGCCGCAGATGTATTGGCATGATGCGTGACGGTTATAACGGTTTTCTCTTCTGGCATACCAATACGTTGAGCAACAGCTTTAATAATACGCTCATTGGCTTGATGTGGAACAAACCAGTCAATATCGCCGACACTTAAATTGTTACGTTTAAGAAGGGTTTCAACGGTATGACTTATATTTTCAACTGCATGACGAAAAACTTCTTTTCCTTTCATCCGCAGGTGCCCCACTTGTTGATTATAAGCAGGTCCACCGTCCACATAAAGCAACTCTGACTGGGCGCCATCACAGGCTAAATGATGATCTATGATATAAGACTCACTCTTACTATCACATTGCTCAACAATAACAGCACCAGCACCATCTCCAAAGAGAACAGCTGTTGTTCGATCTTCCCAATCGATAATTCGAGACATAAGCTCAGCACCTATAACGAGCGCTGTCTTGGCCTGCCCCTTCTCAACAAGGGCGCTTGCCGTACTTAAGGCATAGACAAATCCTGAACAAACAGCCTGAACATCAAAAGCAGCTCCACCTACTTTGGCACCAATTTTATTCTGAATATAAGCTGCCGTTGCCGGGAAAGTCCGGTCAGGTGTCGTCGTTGCAACGATAATTAAGTCAATTTCATCAGGCGACCGACCCGCATGATTTAATGCATTTAACGCAGCGGCCGCTCCAAGGTCAGAGGTGACAACATTTGGCTCTGCAATATGCCTTTGCGCAATACCGGAGCGGGAAATAATCCATTCGTCTGAAGTCTCTAAACTTTTAGACAGTTCCTGATTTGTAATAATTTTGGGAGGAAGAAAACTTCCACATCCGATGATTGTAGATTTTTTTAACATTTTTTCTTTCTACTTTTTATTAAATCACCTTACGCCTACTCCAAACGCTCAGCCCATGCATTTTCCAGAACAATCTGCATATCATCTATATCGCGAGAAATAATTTGGTTGATTTTCGCTTTTGAAACTTCAATGGCAACTTCAATGGCAGAGGTAAAGCCACTCACATCGGCCCCACCATGGCTCTTAATCACAACACCATTAAGACCGAGAAAAATGCCGCCATTTGATGCATTTGGGTCCAAACGCTCCTTGAGAACATTAAACGCACTACGGGCAAAAATATAACCAATGCGTGACATCCAGCTTGCTTTAATCGCATCACTTAGCATTGTTGTTATTTGACGCGCCGTACCTTCAGCGGTTTTAAGTGCGACATTGCCTGTAAACCCATCAGTCACAATAACATCAGCTTCGCCTCGGCCAATGCCATCACCCTCGATAAATCCAATATAGTTTAAACCTAGCTCGCCAATCACTTCGGCGGCCTCTTTAATCACATCAGTGCCCTTCATGTCCTCAACGCCAAGGTTGAGCAAGGCAACGCTTGGATCAGCGATGCCGAGGACAACGCGCGCATAAGCCCTGCCCATAATGGCAAATTGGGCATATTGAGAAGCTGAACAGCCAATGGTTGCCCCGACATCAAGCACAATGGACTCACCGCGTAAGGTCGGCCAAATAGCTGCCAAAGCTGGCCGTTCAATGCCTTGGTTCATACGCAAAACAACTTTCGACATTGCCATTAATGCACCCGTATTACCTGCGGATATACTCGCATGCGCATTATCAGCTTTTACAGCGTCAATGGATTGCCACATACTGCTGACTTTACGCCCACGCCGAAGGGCTGAGCCCGGCTTTTCGTCCATGGTAATCGCAATATCACAAGGTATAAATTCTGAACGTTCAAGAAGAATAGGATGAGCATTAATAAACGGACGCACATCGGCTTCAATTCCAAAAATCAAAAAAGCAACATCAGGATGTAATTCACATGCTTTAGCAATGGCAGGAATTGTTACGCTTGGACCAAGATCACCGCCCATAGCATCAACAGAAATTGTTATTCTCTTATTCAACATAAAACCTCAATGGAAGCGTCTATATGACGAGAAGGCTGGAACATGCTCTATTTCGTCCAGCAAAACAAGTTTCATCTTTCTTTTTTCTTTAGGCTTTCCAACACGGCAAATGGTGACGGAATATCTGCTTTGGCTTCGCGATCAACCAGAAGAGTACCTAATTCGATATCGGCTTTGCGAGGATAAAGCGGAATCTCGAGCGCAAAAATTTGAGCGGCAACGTCTCCGACATCTGCCCCATCTATATCCATAATTTCTGGCACATCGGTCTCAAAATCATCTTCAGCCACATCCATGGCCGCAACGACATCAGCTGGTTGGAATTCAATTTCGAATGGAATATCAATCAATGTCCACATCGGCTCTAACGATATCCCACAGGTTTGACGAACATTCCCTCGCATATGTCCTGTGACATACAGCCCCTTTTTATCAAATGGGCTCACGCGATATTTTAAAACAACATCTTTAACTTCATCGACAAGACAACGCGTGGCTAAAGCAGCGCATAAATCATCTGTAATCTCAGGGTTAAAATCATAACCTGATACGGGTATGTCTTCTGGCAGTACTTTAAAGCTGAATTCAACTATGTCCATGTGTTCACTCATATAAAAACTAAAGTTTGTCATTTTCAAAATCAAAATCATTGGCAAATATTTGGCCGGAAACGATTGTATCAAGCGCGGCATTGCTTAAAAACTGATCCAAAGCGATTGCATAAGCCGCTAAATTTTCTGCGGGTTTTGTTTTTGCGCCATCAAAGAAATTACGACTAATCATTTGCGTTAATTCCCCAAGCGACTCATGCGAGCAAGGTGAACCAACCATAACTTCATCATAAGCGGCCGCGCGACCATAAAAAGCTTCGGCCATTCGTCGGATTTTTTTGCTAATTCCCATATCGCCAACGCCGCTCTCGCGAAGCCCTTGGTCTAAATCCTGAAAAAAAGTATCAAAAAGAGCTTGTCCTTGTGCCTCGCGGCCAAGTCCACGGCGTCTAAGATCGCGCAAGACAATATGAACATGCAAGCTCAATAGTTCAAAGCGCCCGTCAAATGTATCATTCACTTCGCCAAACTGATAAAATGAGGGGTGGCGCGCGCGCTTCACGATATTCGCATAAAGTGCGGCTACTTGATTATCTTGATTTTTACGGCGAAAAAAGCCAAACATTTAATTACACTTTCGTTCAATCGTTTGCGGGTTACCTGAAATCAGTATAGCCTATAACATTGAGTTGCAAGCCCACCATTTTTTGAGGTAAATCATGACAAAACCATCAAGACGCAAACATTATAGCAATGTGCTCGCCACCTGCGTCTTAGCTGCTGGCTTGGTATCATGCGCGCCGGTGATACACAATCATGGATATGTCTTTGATGAGATTGATTTGTCTGTTTTGAAAACAGGCCAAACTACAGCTGATGCCGTGAAGTCAATGCTTGGCACTCCGACAACAACATCGGTCATTGATGGCCAAGCATTTTTTTATATTTACAGTCATTACCAAACGCAAAGTTATAAAGCGCCACAGGAAATGGATCGCATTGTTCTGGCCATTTATTTTGATGAGCAGAATAAAGTAAAAAGCTACAAACAATATGGTTTGGATGACGGCAAAGTTGTTGCATTTGTTGACCGTACAACCGAAACCACAGGTAAAGAACTCACGGTTATTGAGCAATTACTTGGTAACCTGGGACGTGTCGGTTCAGGCGATAGCGGCACCCCCGGAGCTGGCCGCTAAGTCACACTTCCTTTTTATTTGTGTTTGGTTGATTGGGACCGCAAACCTTATCAGGCTGATAGATACATAGCCCTAGCTATTCGTTCCCTTCCCCTTTTTATAAACCGTGAATTTAACCAGTAGCTCTCTATATGAGGTCTCTTTGTAAGATCACGCATAAAAAAACCCCGGGGCAAGCCCGGGGTTTTCTATTAACGTAAGCTAATAAAAGCTTATTAATGCGCCATAATGGCAAGAAGTAATAAGGCCACAATATTAGTGATCTTGATCATTGGGTTGATTGCTGGACCAGCCGTATCTTTATACGGATCACCAACAGTATCGCCCGTTACAGCAGCTTTATGAGCTTCTGAGCCCTTGCCACCATAATGACCATCTTCAATATATTTCTTGGCATTATCCCAAGCGCCACCACCAGCTGTCATTGACAATGCAACAAACAAACCAGTCACGATAACACCCAACAACATTGCACCAAGTGCTGAGAAAGCCGCTGAGCGATCTGCTACAGCTTCAATAATGAAGTATAGCGCGATTGGTGATAGAACCGGCAAGAGAGACGGAACAACCATTTCTTTAATGGCTGCACGTGTCAACAAGTCAACAGCTGCACCATAATCAGGTTTTTCTGTGCCTTTCATAATGCCAGGCTTCTCACGGAACTGACGTCGCACTTCTTCAACAATTGCACTACCCGCGCGACCAACAGCCATCATGCCCATTGCACCAAACAAATATGGCAACATGCCGCCAATAAACAGGCCAGCAACCACATATGGGTTAGACAATGAGAAGTCAGGTGTAATACCTGCAAAATAAGGGTACTGATCTGCATTTGCAGTAAAGTACTTCAAATCTTGCGTGTATGCGGCAAACAGAACAAGCGCACCAAGACCAGCAGAACCAATGGCATAACCTTTGGTTACCGCTTTTGTCGTGTTACCCACGGCGTCAAGCGCATCAGTTGTTTTACGTACATTCTCTGGAAGGTCAGCCATTTCAGCAATACCACCAGCATTGTCTGTTACAGGACCAAAGGCATCAAGTGCGACAACCATACCTGCAAGGGCAAGCATTGTTGTAACGGCGATACCAATACCAAAGAGACCAGCAAGGTTGTATGTGACAAGGATACCGACAACAATCACGATCGCTGGCAAAGCCGTTGCTTCCATAGAAACAGCAAGACCTTGGATCACGTTCGTGCCGTGGCCCGTTTGAGATGAAGCCGCCACAGATTTAACAGGACGATAGTTTACGCCCGTATAATATTCTGTGATGTAAATGATAAGGCCTGTAATGACCAAACCAGCAACACCGCAAAGATATAGGCTCATACCATCAAAGACCTGCCCGTCAACAACACGCTGCGTATCCAAACCAATGACATGGTCTGTTACGAAATAAAGCGCAATAAGTGACAAAACTGCTGACGCAATAAAGCCCTTATAAAGAGCACCCATGATTGAGTTGTTTGAACCGAGACGTACAAAGAATGTTCCGATGATTGAAGTCACGATACATGTCGCACCGATTGTCAAAGGATAAAGCATCATCGTCAATGCATCTGCACTGAAGAAAATAGAGCTTAAAATCATTGTCGCAACGATTGTTACGGCATAAGTTTCGAAAAGGTCAGCAGCCATGCCCGCACAGTCACCAACGTTATCGCCAACATTATCGGCGATCGTTGCTGGATTGCGAGGATCATCCTCAGGAATACCTGCTTCTACTTTACCAACGAGGTCACCACCTACGTCAGCGCCTTTTGTGAAAATACCACCACCCAGACGGGCAAAGATAGAAATCAACGAAGCACCAAAACCAAGAGCAACCAATGCATCAATCACTTCACGTGATGATGGTGATAGTTCAAGGTGGAAAATCAAAATTGCAAAGTAAACAGCCACAGATAACAGAGCCAAGCCAGCAACGAGCATACCTGTTACAGCGCCCGAACGGAAAGCCATTGAAAGGCCTGCAGCCAAGCTCTCGCTTGCGGCTTGTGTTGTCCGCACATTCGCGCGAACAGAAACAAGCATGCCAATGTAGCCCGCTACACCTGACAAAGATGCACCAATGACAAAACCAATTGATACTTTCAAGCCAAGAAAGAAGTAAACGGCAATGGCAATAATCACGCCAACGATACCGATGGTTGAATATTGTCTGTTTAGATAGGCGCTCGCGCCTGTTTGAATAGCTGATGCAATTTCTTGCATCCGCTCGTTTCCTGCATCAGCTGCAAGAATGCTTCTAACCGCCCAAGCGCCATATAAAATAGCCAATACGCCAGAGCCGATAATCAGCCACATTAAGTTGCTCATTATTTTTCCCCAATTGTAAATTGAAAGCGCGGACTGCGCTTTCGCGTTAAAGTGACTGGAAAATGCCAAAAAGCGAAACAAAAAGCAATCAAAAGACTACTTAATTGAGGTTTTTTAGGCATTTAATTCAAAAATGCTCAAAACCGCGCGCTTCTAGATGTAAAGCGCTGCCATCAGATGATTTGAAAACACACTCACTTCCCTCTAAGCAGACTTTCCCGATTCGTGTTAAGCGTGTGTTTGTCGATTGGGCGGCCATAGCGAGCATTTCCCGGTTCGTTGGAGCTGCGGTAAACGCCGTTTGATAATCATCCCCTCCAATAATCAACGCCTCAACGCCATTTCTTTTGGCATAAGCCATTCCAGAAGATGATAATGGTATCTGATCGACAAACACCTCTATGCCGCAAGAGCTATTTCGACATATATGGTCTAGGTCAGCGGCTAAACCATCAGAAATATCGATACTTGCTGTCGCAATATCAATTAAATGGTGCGAAAACGCAAAGGGCGGCCTTGGGCAGGCATAAGCATCCATTGAATGCGTTACCATTTCAATCGCTTGCTCTTCTCGCGCAATACGAGAGAGATAGCCATCTCCAATCGTACCCGTAACATAAACATCATCGCCAATATTGGCACCGCTTCGTCTTATTATTTTGCCGCTTGGTATCAGGCCATGAACAGTTAATGCAGCAAATCCGTGGCCTAAAACGGTATCACCACCCCACAATGCCATATTGTAATGGTTAATTTCTCTTGCGAATGCCTCCGCAAAAAGGTTTAACCACTGATCATCCCAGGATTTATCGCGACCAAATGCCATTAAACAGCCATGCGGCTGTGCACCTTTAGCGACAAGATCCGAAACCGCACTTCCAACCAGTCGTCGAGCGACGATTTCAGGATCATCACCATCTCTAAAGTGGCGGCCTTTTTGAATGGCATCTACCGATATCACCCAATCATGGTCTTTGACAGGAGTAATGCAGGCAACATCATCGCAGAGAGCTAGATTCTCTGGGGTTTCACCACATAGTGCCCTAAGCCTATCAATGAACTCAAATTCTTTGATTGGACGCTCTTTCATTCTTGCCTGTTACAAACTTAAAACCAAACACTTATCAAAGCGGATCAATTTCACCAGATTTAACGGCCTTGCCCAAACGATCAAGCAATGCATTGGTTGCCCCACCCTCTGGACCTTCAAAAAAACTATGGGCCAGATCCGTGTATTGTGAAGTAATGACCCGCAAAGGCACGTCTTTGTTAAAGATAAGCTCATATGCTCCGCAGCGCAGAATAGCGCGCATCGTGCTATCAATTCTGGATAACCGCCAGCCTTCACTTAAGTAACCATTTAAATGCCTATCAATAAGCACCTGATTATCGACAACCCCGCGCAAAATCGCTTCAAAATAGGCTTGATCCGCCTCGGGCGCCTCAACGTCATCGATGGTCGTATCAAGACGATGCGCAACGAATTCACGGATAATCGTTTCTAAAGGTGTTTTGGCGATATCCATCTGATAAAGCGCTTGGACAGCATATAAACGGGCTGAAGATCGAGCGTCATTGCTTGATTTATCGTTCATGACATGGCGCCTAAAATGCTTTCGCGAATTTCATAAAGTCGGATCGCCGCTTTAGCAGCACCGCCACCCTTATCTTTGTCGTCCATATTAACACGCGCCCATGCTTGGGCTTCATTTTCAACCGTCTGAATACCATTTCCGATGGCCAGTCCATCTTGAATACCAAGATCCATTAAGCCTCGCGCACTTTCATTGCAAACCGTATCGTAATGAGAGGTTTCTCCTCGTATCACAACACCAAGCGCAACAAATGCATCATATTTACCACTTTGGCTGGCATAGAAAATAGCGGGTGGTACCTCTAATACGCCAGGCACGCTCAGCCGCTCATAAGTGCCGCCAAAAGCCTCTATCTGGGCAATTGCACCTTTTGCCAAAGCATCCGCCATTGACTCATAAAAACGAGCTTCAACAAGAAGAAAATGGGGCATAATAAACTCCTTAACGCGCCAAAATGGGATGTTGATCGACAATCTTTAGATCATAACCTTCAAGCGCCACCACTGTGCGCGGTGTATCCGATAGCATAATAATCTCGTTTACACCTAAATCGCGAACAATTTGAGCGCCTACACCATATTCTCTAAGGCTTGACGGTACTTGACTTGAGCGATCTTCGGGGAATAAAGCATCAGAAAATGGGGTTGGCGATGTGTTGCGAATAAAGACAATCACACCTCTGCCTGCATCATTTATGATTTTCATGGACTCTCGTAATGTCCGTGAGCGCGCACCACCTGCGCCAAAAATATCGGAAGCGATAGATTCAGCATGAAAACGAGTTAAGACGGGATCAGAACCTGATATATCACCTTTAATAAGAGCTATATGTTCTTCATTTTCAATAGTATTTCTAAATACGATAGCATTAAATTCACCGCCATCTTCGGTCACAATCATCTGCTCATGAACCCGTGCAACAATACTATCTTTGCGACGACGATAAGCAATCAGGTCAGCAATTGTTCCGAGTTTTAAGCCATGCAATTGCGCAAATTGAACAAGGTCAGGCAAGCGGGCCATGGACCCATCATCATTCATAATCTCGCAGATAACACCCGCAGGATAAAGACCTGCCAAACGCGAGATGTCCACCGCAGCTTCTGTGTGACCAGCGCGAACAAGAACCCCACCCTCGCGGGCAACCAAAGGAAACACATGTCCTGGAGAAACGATGTCCGCCTCTCCTTTTGTTGGGTCAATAGCAACTGAAATCGTATGCGACCGGTCATGGGCCGAAATACCTGTTGAGATCCCTTCACGCGCCTCGATCGAAACCGTAAAGGCCGTTTGGTGGCGCGATTGGTTCTGACGCGACATAAACTCTAAATTTAACTGGCTGGCCCGATCTTCATTCAAGGTAAGGCAAATCAAGCCTCTGCCAAATTTAGCCATAAAGTTAATCGCCTCGGGTGTTGCCATTTGCGCCGGAATAACAAGATCTCCCTCGTTTTCACGATCTTCAGCATCGACAAGAATGATCATTTTTCCATTTCGGAAGTCTTCCAAAATATCTTCGATCGGCGAAATAAACTGCTTATATTCAGACATAATGTCTCCTAATCTTGAAGGCGCGCAACATAGCGAGCCAATACATCAATTTCAAAATTCAAATGATCCCCAACACTCATATTACCCCATGTGGTTACGGACTGGGTGTGCGATATAATATTGACCCCAAATTTAGATCCCTCGACAGAATTAACCGTCAAAGAAGTGCCATCGAGGGTAACAGACCCTTTTGCCGCAACAAATTTAGAAAGAGCGTCTGGAATAATGAATGTAAACCGTTTGCTATCACCTTCTGGTTCAATGCTTGTGATCTCGGCAACGCCATCAACATGACCAGACACGATATGGCCACCAAGCTCATCCCCCAAACATAGAGCGCGCTCAAGATTCAAACATGTGCCGACCCCCCAAGCATGCGCTGTGGTCACATCTAAGGTTTCTTTTGAGGCCTCAACACCAAACCAACGGTTGCCATCATCGCGTGTCCCACGCTCAACAACTGTTAAGCAAACCCCCGAACACGCAATAGAGGCGCCAATAGCGATTGCTTCAGGGTCATATTGGGTTTCAATATCAAATCGGCGATCGCCCATATCATGAACGCGAGAAATTTGGCCAATATCTGTAATTATACCCGTGAACATTATGTATCTTTCCTCCGCCATAGGCGCATTAGGTCTTTGTCGAGCTGCTCTTCAACTTTCAACTCAAAGCCCTTAATCACTTCGTTAAACTGCATATAGTCCAGATCACCATGTTTGACCATGGTTTCATCCGCAATTACATCATGGGGCGCCTTAAACATGACAATTTCGTCAACATATCCAGAAGCAAGAAAGTGCCGACTAAGTGTAGGACCAGCCTCTATCATCAGCCGATTAATACCCTGACCGGCTAAATATTCCAGAACTGTTTTTGCATCCAAGTCGTTCAGCACTGTATTGGATGCCAATTTTAACTGAGCGGGTTCAAGGGATAAGATCTCGGTGCCCACTCTATCCAGGTGAGAGCCCACCGCAAACCGAGCCTTTCTATCGAGAATATAAACCTTAGGTGACATATCCTGTATGCCCGGTAAGCGGCAAGTAAAAGCTGGATTGTCCTCAAGAACGGTTCCGATGCCTGTGATCAACCCATCATGTTCGGCCCGCATCAAATGAACTCTATTTTTTACCATCGCACCCGTTATCTCAGGCGACGAATTGGCAGGCGTCCGCATATAACCATTTTGCGTCACTGCAATTTTAAGTGTGATGAAAGGTCTGTGGCGCATAAGGCGCGACATGAAACCCTGCGTAACATGAAAAGCACCTTCGTGATTGAGAACGACAACATCAAGCCCAGCTTTTCTAAGCATTGCTTCACCGCGCCCCGCAGTTCGAGGATCTGGATCAGACACACCAATGACAACAGACTTAATGCCAGCTTCAACAAGCAATCGGGCGCAGGATGGTGTCGTCCCCTCATGGGCACATGGCTCAAGTGTTACAAAAGCAACACCGCCCTTTGCGGCTTGACCGGCCATTGCTAAAGCAACAGATTCTGCATGCGGGCGCCCCCCATCTTGCGTGCGCGCAATGGCAACAAGCCGACCATTTTTATCAAGAATAAGGCACCCAACACTTGGATTAGGCGCAACGACACCTAAACCGCGTGCAGCAACGCGGCACGCGCGATCCATATAAAGGATACTATCAATTTCTGTGTCTTGTGCGTTCTGGATGCCCAACACGCCATCTCCCTATTTGGAAAATGACATCTCTAATCAAGATCGGACATTTCCCCCAAAAAGGCTTCAAAATCTTTAGCCTCTCTAAAGTTTTTATAGACTGAGGCAAAACGTACATATCCGACTTGATCAAGCGCAGCTAATCCTTCCATCACCAATTCACCAATGACGGGTGCTGGAATTTCTGCTTCACCAAGGTTTTCCAACCTGCGAACAATACCTGACACCATACGCTCAATGCGTTCTGCTTCAACGGGGCGTTTGCGCAGGGCGATTTGCACAGATCGCATAAGCTTATCACGATCAAAAGGCACTTTGCGGCCTGTATTTTTAAGGATTGTAAGCTCGCGCAACTGAATACGTTCAAATGTGGTGAACCGTCCACCACAATCAGGGCAGATACGACGACGCCTGATGACGGAATTATCTTCAGTTGGGCGACTATCCTTAACTTGCGTGTCGCCATTAGAACAATATGGACACCGCATTAATTAGCGACCATAAATTGGAAAGCGTGCACAGAGTTCTTCGACACGGCCCTGAACAGAGCTTCTTATAGCAGGATCAACTTCACCCGCTTCATTTACTGCATCAAGGACCTCAGCGATCAGATCACCAATAAACTTGAACTCAGTAACACCGAAGCCACGCGTTGTGCCAGCTGGAGTGCCCAAGCGAATACCAGAAGTGACCATAGGTTTTTCCGGATCAAATGGAATGCCGTTTTTATTACATGTAATAAAACTTTTTTCCAAAGCCACCTCAGCCACATTGCCAGTTAGTTTCTTAGGACGTAAGTCAACAAGCACCAAATGATTATCTGTGCCGCCTGAGACGATATCAAATCCATGCCCCTTAAGCGTTTCCGCCAAGGCGCGCGCATTATCAACCACACGCTGAATATAAGATTTATAATCTGGGCGCAAAGCTTCACCAAAAGCAACGGCTTTGGCCGCAATAACGTGCATTAAAGGTCCACCCTGAATACCAGGGAAAATCGCTGAATTAAATTTCTTTCCAAGATCATCATGATTAGACAAAATCATACCACCACGCGGACCGCGTAAGGTTTTATGAGTTGTAGTCGTCACCGCATGGGCATGAGGCAATGGGCTTGGATGCACACCACCGGCAACGAGACCTGAAATGTGTGCCATATCAACAAGCAGATAAGCGTCTACCATGTCAGCGATCTGACGAAATCTTGCAAAATCAATAATGCGTGGATAGGCAGAACCACCTGCAATTATGATCTTAGGACGATGCTCTTTGGCTAAAGCTTCAACTTCATCATAGTCAATAAGATGGTCGTCTTCACGAACACCATATTGAATGGCATTAAACCATTTGCCAGATTGGTTGGGTGCAGCACCATGGGTTAAATGCCCACCGGCAGCGAGGCTCATGCCCAGAATTGTATCACCTGGTTTGGCCAAGGCTTGCATGACGGCCTGATTGGCCTGAGAACCTGAATTGGGCTGAACATTGGCGTAGGAACAGTCATAAAGCTTGCATGCGCGTTCGATGGCCAGACTTTCGGCAATATCAACAAATTCGCAACCACCATAATAGCGACGACCAGGATAACCTTCAGCATATTTATTTGTCAGAACAGAACCCTGGGCTTCTAAGACTGCCTGGGAAACGATGTTCTCAGAAGCAATAAGCTCAATTTCATGTTGCTGGCGACCAAATTCCTTAGTCACAACATCTGCAATGGCAGGATCACTTTGACTTAGGCTGTTGGAGAAGAAACCATTATTTTTGATCTCGGATTCTGTGATGCTTTCCATGACTGCTCCTCTGAATGACATTGCGCAATGTTTAGCATGTCTCTTTGCATCTACAAATATTTTCCTCGTCTCTTTTTATTTTGCCCCCAAAAAAGCCAACAAAAGCCTAAAAATACCCTTAATATATGCGACTAAATGCCATCACAGACAAAAGCTGGTCGCGCGATGATTCGCAAAAGATATTTGACCTTCATTAATCTTAGCCTACAATCCAACCATATCAAGGTGTTGCTTTTAAAGGATAGAGATCATGAGCTTTGGGCTAATCAGTGCATATGCAATTACAATCATGCTCATTGGCGTTTGGCTTTTTAGTGTCATACGTAAAGATGCAGGAATCATTGATGTGTTTTGGGGATTGGGCTACGGCTTAATTGCTGTTTTGGCTATTGCCAATGTGCAAAGCCTCTCACCATATGTTTTTGCCCTCTATGTCCTCGTTATACTGTGGGCCGTTCGTTTAGGGGGGCATTTGCTCATTCGCTGGAGCAAAGAAGAAGAAGAGGATAAACGCTATCAATCCATGCGCCGCAATGCTGGACCTGGGTTTTGGTGGAAAAGCCTTTATATTGTTTTTGGATTGCAGGGTCTCCTTATGTATTTGGTGGCACAACCCCTCATTCAACTCTTTCCATTTGCAGCGACGACACCAGCGGCACCAACAGCTTTTGTTGTCTTTCTCATAATTGCCGTCATTGGCTTATTGATTGAAACTATCTCTGACATTCAACTCACAGCCTTCCGCGCGGCAAAAACGGGAGGCATATTAAAATCGGGTCTGTGGGCGCGCTCACGTCACCCGAATTATTTTGGTGATGCTCTGTTTTGGTGGGGTATAAGCTTTGCCGCTATTTCAGCTGCCCCAGAAGTCATCTGGACGCTTTTTGCCCCCATTATCATGAATGTTTTGCTTGTGCGTGTTTCAGGTGCTGCATTGCTTGAGAAATACATGAGCAAGCGTGAAGGTTATGCCGAATATCAGGCAAAAACGAACCGCTTTATACCTAAGATTTTTAATTGAATTAATTAAACAACATATTGTTAAACAACATTAATTCAATATAAGATCTTTATCACCTAAGGTCTCAAACATATCAGATATGTTATTAATAGATATGTCTTCAAAGGTAGCCGGTTGCCATTTGGGGTTATTATCTTTTTCGATAATAACCGCCCTGACTCCTTCATAAAAGTCATGCCCCGCCATGATACGCGTAACAGCTCTCATTTCTAGGCTTAGGCAAGTTTCAAAATCCGCGACAGAACCTCGGTGCATTTGCTCTAGTGCAACAGCACAGCTCGTGGGCGACTTTTGTGCGATAATGTCTGCTTGAGATTGAGCCCACTCTCCCCCATCGGCTTTAAGTGCCCCTAATATCTCAAGGACAGTTTGACCTTGAAATAACCTATCTATATCTGCTTGATACGATAAAATCGGCGCGTCATCAGGAATATGAGCAAATGGAGCCAGGACCGTTGCAATGTCATGGCATTCAAGAATAGCTAAGCGCAAAGCTTCCTTTTCGGACTCTGAGACATAATGGGTCGCAATTCCCGCATAAAGGCAATCCTTGGCTTTTAAGCGCGCCCCTGTCAGCGCCATATAGGTGCCAATTTTTCCCTTTAAGCGCGGCAAAAAATAGGTGCCGCCAACATCTGGTAATAAACCTATACCCGTTTCTGGCATGGCAAAGACAGTTTTATCCGTGACAATTCTATATGTTCCGTGAACAGAAACACCAACCCCACCGCCCATGGTTACGCCATCCATAAGAGCGACATAGGGCTTTGGAAATGTTTTTATGAGGTGGTTAACAACATATTCTTCACGATAAAATCCCGTTGCTTCAGGCGCACCCGACTTCCCCCAATCATGAAGCGCACGAATGTCACCCCCGGCGCAAAACCCTTTTTCGCCAGAACCTTCTATTAACACATGCAAAACGGCATCATCTTGCGACCACTGACGCAAAACCGTATCAAGCCGGCGTACCATATTTAAGGTAAGCGCATTAAGAGCATTTGGTCGATTCAAGACGATATGGCCACAATTTCCGACTATGCGCGTGATCAGTTCGTTTTCCATTCAGTTTCTCCTAAGAGCTTCCTCGTTTGAAACAGGTGACTAGGTTTTTGGTTTTGTCATGTTTTATAAGTCTTAGCAACGTTGTGACAGCGGCTGATTGCACAATGGCGTAAGAGAGAGTATGAAAACAATATATTCTATAGGTGATAAACGATGAGCAGTTCATTTCCAAATACGCGCATGCGGCGGTTGCGTCAGTCAGATTGGTCCAGACGTTTAGTGTCAGAAAATCAACTTGCTGTAAGCGACCTTATTTGGCCAATCTTCATCATTGAGGGCACAAATACCCGCGAAGAGATAAGCTCCATGCCTGGCGTTGCACGTTTAAGCATCGATCTTGCTGTTGCCGCCGCACAAAGTGCCTTTGAGATCGGCATACCCGTTATCGCTCTATTCCCGAATACACCCTCAGAAAAGAGAACAGAAGATGGTCGTGAGGCCCTAAACCCTGAAAACCTCGTTTGTCGAGCGGTCCGCGCAATTAAAGCACAAGTGCCAGAAATTGGTATTTTATGTGATGTTGCTCTGGACCCTTACACAAACCATGGCCACGATGGTCTATTGATTGGCGATACAATTGTTAATGATGAAACAGTCGAGATCTTGGTCAAACAATCTTTGGTCCAAGTAGAAGCTGGCTGCGATATTATTGCGCCATCCGACATGATGGACGGACGCATCGGTGCCATTCGCGCCGGCCTTGAAAGTGCTCATCACACGAACACGCTTATTATGGCTTACAGCGCTAAATACGCTTCTGCTTTTTACGGTCCTTTCCGAGACGCTGTGGGTTCTGGCGGTCTCTTAAAAGGAGATAAGCGCAGTTATCAAATGGACCCCGCAAATAGCTCTGAAGCGCTTCGCGAAATAAAGCTCGACCTTGAAGAAGGTGCTGACATGGTCATGGTTAAACCCGGCATGCCTTATCTTGATATTATTAGCCTGTGTCGAAATACCTTTGATGTTCCTACATTTGCTTATCAAGTCTCTGGTGAGTATGCGATGCTCAGTGCGGCATTTGAGAAAAATTACCTCAATCGCGAAAAAGCAATCTTTGAAAGCCTCATGAGCTTCAAACGGGCTGGGGCCAATGGTATTTTGACCTATTTCGCAATGGAAGCCGCCAAGATTATCAAACAAGCCTAAAAGTTGCGACGAAACCCTAAAGATACTGAATTGTCTTGCGAATTTACATTCACCATAAATAGGTTTGATGGTGAAATTCTATGTGTGACTCCAATCATATATTCAGGGTCTTGGCGCAACTGATATTGTGTATCGCGAAATGTAACAGTGCCATTTGGTGCGCGAAATGTCGGCAAGGTCATACGCATTTTTCCACGATCAATTCGCGGAGTCTGTTTCAAGAAAACTATTGTCTTCGGCCCTTTCAGAGAGAGTTCATATGTCGATGCGCGCTCAATTGTTAAATCACCAATAAGTCCTCCTTGCGCCTCAAGCGAACCGTTTGCCCATTGGGCTTTTGCTGAGAGGCGCCAGTCCTCATTAAGTTCAACGTCCTTATTGAGACCTAGATAAACAGATTGCCCAACCCCGATGGTTGAAACAGCTCCCTTACCTGTAAAGCTAAGAAGGCCATTTTTTTGAATCGAAGCCCCGATATTAAAGGACGGCAAAAGTGGGGACGCAGGCTTGAACCCTACAAAACCAATCAATGCAGGGTTATGCTCTGTAGACCCATCTTGTATATGAGGCGATGACCTCAATGAGGCCCCAAAGGTTAATCTGTTCTTAGTAAATGATGTATCAAATATAGTTGTTTTAATATTGCTATTAGTTGACCAAAATAAATGACCAGCTTCAGCTGGCTGGGGTGTTTCAGCCTCAATTGCCGCTACCCTTAAATCATCAAACACATTTTCTTCGCTTGGACGAATAATCGCGTTTAAATCGATACGAAAGGGATCTCCTAAAGTATCAAGAGCGATCACATGAGAGTTTAGTCCCAAATTTTGAATAAGCTTAAAAAATGTAGGGCTAACACTGGCAGCATATGAGTTATTAAGCGCGAAGCTGGTGCCGTCTGATAAAGGCACGCTCAACACACCCGCCGGGTTTACCGCGGCCGATATATCTAAAAGCCCTTGCCCATATATTGTTTTATCTGCGTATTTGCCTGACTTATTTGCCCGCGCAAACAGACGCGTTACATATTGCGCCGCACTGAGCTGATCCCCAAAAACCTCACGCATAAGAGCTAACGCCCCCGATACATAGGCGCTGGAAAAACTTGTCCCATTTACATATTGATAACCGCCCGATGCTCTTGCCGCCTTAATGTATCCTGCCTCGATATTACTCTCACCCGGAGCGGCAATACAAAAAGCTGATGCAACTCCACATTTATTTGCTTTGTGGCCAATATTTCCATCAAGATCGACTGCCGTTACAGCAATAAATTTACCCATAAGTTTTTCATAAAACAGAGGCAAGGCCGCTGTAACCACAACATTATCAGCCCCCTCATTGCCGGTAGAAAAGACGTAAATCGTTCTGCCATTTGCCATGAGATCTATACTCGCCCCAAAATATCGACTAGCGGTTAGAAATTGGCTGTACGCATTGACGGGGTCATATATTAAAGACATGCCCCAACTATTATTAATGATACGCACGTCAGACTCACTAAATGAGCGATAGGCTTGCTCGATGGCGGCGCTGGTAATTGCGAGACCATTACTGTTTTTCTCAATACCCCACATCGCAATTTGTGCATTATAAGCCACACCATGCATTTGATAACCCGAGCCACGGCTACCAGCCGCGATGCTCGCGACAGCCGTTCCATGGTCCAAGTTAAGGTCCGTCGCTGTCTTAATTCCATTAGCAATTTTGTTAAATGAAATTTTGGGTTTATCTTCTGATAGGACAGCAAACTCATCATGGTTAAAAGCAATACCTGTATCCAAAAAACCAATGGTCTGGCCGGCACCTGTCGCACCTAGTTCATAGGCCTTATCTGCCTTTATAAGATCAAGCCCATTATTGCCCTCATATTCAGCATCTTTTTGCCAAGAACTATCAGGGGGAACATTTGAGGATAATTTTCCTAACGCATCCTTTAGGTGGCTTGAAGAGGTCTCAGAATTTATGTCAGACCCCGTTTGCGTTGATGACGAGGATCCGCTGCAAGCCAACAAGATGGGTGATAATAAAAAGAATGTACTGATTAAATAAAAACGCTTTGACGCCCATAACAATAAAGGGGGAAACAACATAACTTACTCCAATAGACAATAAACAATCTCTTATTTATTCCTATTCAATAAGTTGATGGTAGTGGCTTATTACCAATCATTTACTTCAATTAAGTATATTGTAATCAAAGAAGATTTTTGTTTTCCGAAGGCTAATGAACAGAAGCGCGTGCGCGCAAACGCGCAATAAGGCTGGATGTATCCCAACGCCCACCCCCCATATTTTGAACATCTTCATAGAACTGATCGACTTGTTTAGTAATGGGTAAATCAGAACCATTCCGCTCCCCCTCATCAATACAAATCTTGAGATCCTTGCGCATCCAATCAACAGCAAATCCAAAGTCAAATTTATTCAATTGCATTGTGTGGGCACGATTTTCCATTTGCCAAGATTGTGCTGCCCCTTTTGAAATGACGGAAACAACGTCCTCAATATTCAACCCTGCTCGTTCTGCAAAATTTAACCCTTCTGATAAACCTTGCAAAAGTCCAGCAATACAAATTTGGTTAACCATTTTTGTTAACTGCCCTGCCCCTGAAGGCCCCATAAGACGAACTGACTTTGCATATGTGGACATGACCGGTGCCGCAATATCATAAACAGCATCATCACCTCCGACCATAATCGTCAATGCGCCGTTAACGGCTCCCGCTTCCCCACCTGAAACGGGAGAATCCAAAAACCCAACTCCTTTTTGCTTACATGCAGAATAAAGTTCGCGAGCAAGTTCAGCTGATGTCGTTGTATGATCAACCAATATTGCACCCTCGGAAATGCCGGCCAAGACCCCCGTCTCGCCATAAATAACCGAACGAACATCATCATCATTGCCAACGCATACAAATACAACATTCGCCCCTTGAGCTGCTTCAGCAGGCGTCTGGCAAATAACACCTTTATTTGCACTTTGCCATTTGACAGCGCGCTCAGATGATCGATTATAAACACGCACATCAAAGGCAGACGATAAATGTCCAGCCATGGGAAAGCCCATTACACCAAGCCCAATAAAAGCAAATGTTTTCATAGTATCTCTCCTTTATAAATATAGCCGTGTTAATTTATCTTTGGCATATCGTTAAGCCTAAATATATATGATACTCTGGTCGTATCTATATTGTTATACAGCACTCCAAACGCTAAATTTCACGAGGTCAAATTGTTTTACGCTGATGTTCACATGTGGCTGACATTTGCTGTCATTCTAAGTGCAATTATTTTATATGCACTCGACCGCATTCCGATGGAATTGACCTCTCTCATCGCGGTGGTCAGTTTACTTCTGATCTTCTCAATTTTTCCTTTAGAGGCACCTTCAGGAGAAAACCTTCTCTCCCCTCTTGTCTTATTAGCTGGTTTTGCCAATCCTGCCCTTATTTCAGTTTTGGCGCTTTTGGTTATGGGCCAAGGGCTATTTCATTCTGGTGCACTTGAAGGTCTTATAGATTTTACAACAAAAAATGCCGTGCGTGCACCCATTCGCTCGCTCTTTGTTGCCTTAGCTTTGGTGCTATCCTTGAGCGCGCTCTTAAATAATACGCCTGTTGTCTTAATGTTTATTCCGGTTCTCTCCGCGATTATCTTGCGCGGCCAATTTAAAGGCCGAAGCCACATGCTGTCCCTTAGTTTTGTATCCATACTTGGTGGCATGCTAACTCTCATTGGATCATCAACCAACTTGCTTGTGGCAAGCACAGCTTTTAAAACATCCGGCATCACGATTGGATTTTTCGATCAAACAATCCCAGGCATTGTTTTGATGGTGACAGGCATTTTATATATCGTCTTGGTTATGCCCTTTATTCTTGGTCGCGAGACCGAAGAAGCTGAGAAAAAAGTAGCTGCAGCAACAGGCAGACAGTTTATTATAGAAGTCAGATTACGTGAAAATGATGCCCTCGTCGGTGCAAAAAGTCAGGCTGGTTTTTTTGCCGAATTAGGAAACGCCATGACCCTTCAAATGATAGAAGGACGTCAGGGTGTTATCGTGCCGCCATTTGATGATTATGAGCTTCAAGTTGATGATCGACTGTATTTGGCAGCCACGCGACGTGAAATCAGCGATATGATGACAAATAGCGACCACCCGCTTGCCAGCAACATTAACAGCTCCGCAAAGCGTGCCGTTAATGCTCATAAAGAGGATTTATTGCTTGCCGAGCTTGTTGTTGCGCCCGGCTCACGAATGACATCGCGCGCTGTATACCAGACAGGGTTTAGCCATGAAACGCGCTGTATGATTGTTGGTGTTCAACGTCGCGCACGGATGTTACGTCATCAAATGTCAGATATTCGGCTCGAGTCCGGTGATGTCCTTTTGGTTATGGGCACACAAAGTAATATCGAACAATTGCGCGGAAACCGCGATGCATTATTAATGGAATGGAGTGCACAAGAGCTTCCAAACTTTGCGTATGCAAGACGCGCTCAGCTTATATTTGCCGGTACTATTTTCACTGCGGCGGCAGGACTGCTCCCAATTGTTGTCGCTGCCCTTGCTGGTGCCGCACTTATGCTTGCATCAGGTGTTCTCAATATTCGCCAAGCTGGACGTGGAATTGACTTGCGTATTTACATGCTTGTTGGTGCCGCTCTGGCCATGTCAGAGGCCCTTATGATTACAGGCGGCGCAACATTCACGTCTACCCAGCTCCTTGCTCTATTTGCAGGACAAAGCGTCAGCATTATTCTTTCGATCTTTTTTATTATATGCGCAATTGTGACCAATATATTGTCAAACAATGCGACGGCTGTTTTATTCACGCCTATTGCAATTAATTTATCATCACAATTAGGTGTGGACCCAACACCCTTTATTTTTGCTGTGATCTTTGCTGCAAATTGTAGCTTTGCAACACCAATGGCTTATCAGACAAATCTTTTGATCATGTCCCCTGGAAATTACAAATTTATAGACTTTGTTAAAACGGGCGTACCTCTAATTCTTATCATTTGGGCGACATATTCTTTCTTTGCACCCGTCTATTTTGGACTGTAAAATAGAACCATGAACCAAGAAACCGGACATCGCCTTCCATCTTTTTACCTCACGGATAATGCGCCGTGTCCATATATTGACGGCAATTCAGAACGGAAAATCTTCACCCATTTGGTCGGAGATAATGCTGATGAGATGCATAATAGGCTAACTCAGAACGGATTTAGGCGCAGTCAAAGCATGGCCTATCGTCCTGCTTGCGAACATTGCACAGCCTGTCGTTCTGTTCGCGTATGCGTTAATGCGTTTAAGTTAAGTAAAAATATGAAACGTGTATTAACACATGGCAAGACAATATCTCGACATGTTCTGGCACCAGATGCGACACGCGAGCAATATGACCTTCTCAGGCGCTATCTCGATACTCGACACCTAACAGGTGGCATGAGTGAAATGACAAGCCTCGATTATATCGCAATGATAGAAGAGACAGCGGTCGACACTCAAATTGTAGAATACCGCTCAAGCCAAGGGCATTTAATAGCCTGCCTCTTACGCGACCGGTTAAATGACGGTTTTTCCCTCGTATATACGTTTTTTGCGCCAGATATGCCTCACCTTAGCTTGGGAACACTCGTTATTCTCGATCAAATTCAAGAAGCCAAAACTATAGGCTTGCCATATGTCTATTTAGGGTATTTTATTAGCGAAGTTACTAATATGGCTTATAAAAGCCGTTTTAAACCTCTAGAAGAGCTAACACTTAATGGCTGGGTGCCGTTGCGTGACATGGCCTCATCTGCGTTCATGGGTAAGCGTTCAAATGTAAACGTTCATAAGTAAACGTGTTTCGAACAGCATTCATAGTTTACAGACGTCGCCAAAGATAAATCGCAATAGGGAGAACAAAAAATGACCCAAACAAAACAAAAAACAAAAAGCAGTCAGGCAAAACCTGTAAGTCGTCGGAATCTATTATCTTCAGTTGCTTTAGGTGCGGCCGCAGCTTCCTTTGCGACGCCAGCAATTGCCACAGGCAAACGAACACTTAAAATGGTCACGACGTGGCCTAAAAACTTTCCTGGCCTTGGCACGGCACCAGAAAATATCGCTAAACGCATTCATGCAATGACGGATGGACAAATTACCATCAAAATTTTTGCCGCTGGTGAACTCGTTGGCGCCTTTGAGTCTTTTGATGCTGTTTCAACGGGAACGGCAGATATGTATAATGGCGCAGAATATTATTGGCAGGGGAAATCACCTGCCTTTAGTTTTTTTACCTCCGTTCCTTTTGGTATGACGGCACAAGAACTTAACTCATGGATATATTTTGGAGGTGGGCAAGAGCTTTGGGATGAGCTTTCATCCAATTTCTCTATCAAGCCTTTTATGTCAGCAAATACAGGCGTCCAAATGGGTGGGTGGTTTAATAAAGAAATCAACACGCTTGAAGACTTTAAAGGGCTCAAAATTCGTATGCCGGGGCTTGGTGGTGAAGTAATGCGCCGTCTTGGGGCCGCAGCTGTTGCTTTACCTGGCGGTGAAATCTTCCCGAGTTTGAAATCTGGCGCCATTGATGCTTCTGAGTGGGTTGGACCATGGAATGATCAAGCATTTGGTTTTTACCAAGTTGCAAAGTACTATTATTGCCCAGGCATTCACGAACCTGGTGCTGGCCTTTCAACGGGTATTAACCTTAATGTTTGGAATGAGCTCACTAAAGCCCAACAAGCAATCATCACGAATGCCTGTATGGCAGAGAATGAAAGCACACTTGCCGAATATAACTATAAAAATGCCAGCGCATTGGAAACATTAGTTAAAAAGCATAAAGTGCAAGTCCGTTCATTTTCACCAGAAGTCATGGCGGGTCTGAAATCGACTTCGGAAACGGTACTACGTGACATTGCCGCAAAAGATGCTTTTACCCAAAAAGTTTATGATAGCTTTAAAGCCTCTATGATCAACTCAATGGAGTGGGGTAAATTGTCAGAAGAAGCTTATACGAGAGCAAGGCGCGAATACTAGTTTCATGGCTCATTATTTCCTTCAAAAAATAGCATCTGGTTTAGATGCAATTAATGCCGCAATCGGGAATGCCGCGCAGTGGCTAACCTTAATAATGGTGCTTGTGCAGTTTATGGTTGTGATCTTACGTTACGTTTTTGGCATCGGATCTATACAGCTTCAAGAAGCCATCATTTATATGCATGGCATTCTTTTCTTAAGTGCGGCCGCAGCCACATGGCAAGATGACAGCCATGTCAGAGTTGATGTGTTCTATGCGACTGCTTCGGAAAAAACAAAAGCGCGAATAAATTTCTTGGGCACAGTCTTTTTTGCAATTCCTTTAACTGTTCTTATTCTTTATGTATCTTTCGAGTATGTCAGTATGTCTTGGGCTGTTCGAGAATCCTCCCGCGAAACAAGCGGCCTCCCTTGTCTTTTTGTTTTCAAAACATTTATTCTTATTTTTGCTGTTCAAATACTCGCACAAGGGATTTCGATTTTGTGTCGAGGTGGCAAATTAACACCACAGACATGATTGCGAAATATATATGAACCTTGCTGATCACTTAGACCTTATTTTATTTGCTGTTACTTGCCTTGCTCTAATGCTGGGCTTTCCTGTAGCTTTTACCCTTGCAGGTTCAGCTCTTCTTTTTGCTCTCTTCGGCATGATGTTAGGCGTATTTGACAGCTCATATTTATTCGCCCTCCCACAACGTATATTCGGAACCATGACAAATGAGGTGCTTATCGCCGTGCCTCTTTTTGTCTTTATGGGTACGATGCTTGAACGCGCAAAGATTGCTGAAGATCTTCTCGACAATATGACACATATTTTGGCCGGGGTTCGCGGCGGGCTTGCTGTGTCTGTTACAATAGTGGGCGCATTGCTTGCGGCCTCGACAGGCATTGTCGGGGCGACGGTTGTCACTATGGGTTTGCTCTCCCTTCCGACTTTATTAAAGCGCGGTTACGACCCAGCTATTGCAAGTGGCGCCATTACGGCAGCAGGAACATTGGGGCAAATCATACCGCCTTCGATTGTCCTTGTCTTGCTTGGTGATGTTATTGCAAATGCATATCAAAAAGCACAGCTTGAACAAGGTATTTTCTCGCCAGAGACTGTTTCTGTTGGTGAATTATTTGCCGGCGCTTTAATTCCGGGTTTCATTTTGGTTGGCATTTATATTGTTTACCAAATCATCATAGCAACCATTTATCCGCATAAAGCGCCACCAACACAATTAGATGGTAGTGTAAAAGTTTCACAAGTCCTCAAAAGCCTCATCCCGCCAGTCGCACTTATGTTTGCCGTTTTAGGATCAATTTTAGGTGGCATTGCCACACCAACTGAGGCCGCCTCAGTGGGTGCCATCGGCACATTGCTTCTTGCTGGACAGAGATTAAAACCCAATAGCCGCATACCCCAAATCGGCGCGCTATCTCTGGCACTCCTTATCATTATGACGGTCAATACAGATCTGCGCATTAACCGCGACGTTCTCAGCGGTTTTGATATTGTCGCTATTAGCTTTGCTATTTTCCTTTGCGGCACACTTATTTTATCGCTTGCACATTCATTACGCGCAACATGGCCTGACCGCGTTCTGCTTCAAGTCATGCGCAGCACAATGAACACAACATCGATGATCTTCATCATTCTTATTGGGGCAGCACTTTTCTCATTAGTTTTTCGCGGTCTAGGCGGGGAAGAAGAAATTAAAGCCTGGCTTCTCAATATTCCAGGTGGCGAAGTTGGCGCTGTCATTGCTGTTATGCTCGTTATGTTTTTCCTTGGGTTCTTTCTAGACTTTATCGAGATTATCTTCGTTGTTGTGCCTATTGTTGGCCCAATATTACTTGCAATGGACATCGATCCTGTGTGGCTTGGTATTATGATGGCAATTAACCTTCAAACATCATTTTTAACGCCGCCATTTGGTTTCGCACTTTTTTATCTGCGCGGGGTAGCACCACCTAGCGTTACAACAATGCAGATCTATAAAGGCGCAATACCTTATGTTATTATGCAATTAGGATTACTTGCGATCCTTGCCGCTTTCCCGGACCTCATCACCTGGTTGCCTGACCAAATTTTTAAATAGAGGCTTACAATGTTCAGTAAAATGTCCCCCGTTCTTATAACGACGATTATATGTGTTATCATCTTCCTTGGGGTCGCACTTTACTTACGCGATCAAAACACAATTTCAGAGGGCGAAATTGGCCTTGAGCTTGGCGTCCCCCAAAATCATGCTTTCGTATCTGCGGGCGGTGTTGTCCCTCTCCCCGTTGTTGTTCGGCTTAAAAACCTAACGGGCAGCGACATGGAGCTTAAAGCTGAAAATCCTTGTCGCGTTTTTAGATTTATTGTTACTGATCGTAACGGGACATTTATCCAAGCCTCTGGAAGTCCTCCAGAATGCGAGATACAGCCGTCTGAAGGGATAATTATTCCTGACGGTCAAGTGATAGAAGAGATTAAGATTGTAGAGCTCGACGCTAAACGCTTTCAAGAAGGCGCATATCTTATTCAAGCCAAGTTTTGGGGCTATGTCGCTGATGAAACCTTTAATCTTGTTCCGAACGAGTAATCCAGAATAGTGAATTCAGGTCTATAACCTGTTTGGAAAAGCCGGGCCCATAAGTCCATTTGTGGGGAAACCTTTTGGACGAATACGTCCTGCTTGCGCGCGCATTCCTTGCCAGTCTTTTAAATCATCGAATACTCGTGTACGTCCGGAAGCATCTATTACGGAAAGCCCCTCTTTGTCAGCATAAACACGTACATCACTCAAGTGCCCATCTCCGTGACGTTGCAGCCTCACACCCTTACCTTTGGCCATCTCAGGCACTTCATCAAGCTTAAAGCAGAGTAGTTTTTTATTCTCACCAAGTACGGCAACCATATTGCCTGAAGCGGGAACGCAAACAGCGGCTTCATCAGGTGCTTTAACATTTAATATTTGCTTTCCGGCGCGACGAGCGCTGATTAATTCGCTCTCAGCGACAATAAAGCCATTGCCGATACGAGATGCAAATAATAGCTTACGTGTCTCGTCATATGGGAAAATTTCAATAATCTCATCACTTGGATCGATATCGAGCATAAGGCGAACAGGTTCACCATGCCCGCGCGCACTTGGCAATTTTCCTGCCTCCAGCGTATATGCGCGACCATTAGATGCAATCAAAATAAGCTTATCCGTCGTTTGCGCATGCAAGACGAACTTACCCTTATCACCTGCTTTATAAGTTAAGCCTTGGCCATTATCTAAATGGCCTTTGGCGGCACGCACCCAACCTTTTTCTGAGCAAATAACTGTAATGGGTTCTTTTTCAACGAAAATATCGAGTGAAACATTCTCATCAACAGCAATGGCGTCAAAAGTAGTACGACGACGACCGAGTTCGGTTTTGGGGCCAAATTCTTTTCTAAGCTGTTTAATATCGCCAGATATAAGCTGCCATTGCATCTTATCGTCTTTTAATAACTTCTTCAGCTGAGCACGTTCAGTCGTCAGCTCTTTATGCTCACCTTTTATCGTTACTTCTTCAAGCTTGCGAAGGGCACGTAAACGCATATTCAAAATGGCTTCAGCTTGATTAAGCGTCAATTTGAACGCCTTCATTAAGTCATCACGTGGCTCGTCTTCTTCTCGAATAATCCGAATAACCTCATCAAGATTCAAATAAGCGATTAAATAACCATCAAGCAATTCCAGACGTGCTTCCAATTTCGCTAATCGCGTATTGCTTTTGCGAACGAGAACAACTTTTCTATGATCGAGCCAAGAGATTAAAACCTCCCTTAGATCCATCACGCGCGGCACACCCTGCGCATCCAATACATTCATATTAAGCGAAATACGCGTTTCCAAATCGGTTAGCTTGAAAAGAGCCCCCATCATTTTAACGGGGTCAATATCTTTACTTTTCGGCTCTAAAATGAGGCGTATATCTTCTGCGCTTTCATCACGTATGTCCTCAAGCATCGGCAAGGACTTAGCTTGCATCAGCTCTGCAATACGTTCAATTAAACGTGCTTTTTGCACCTGATATGGAATTTCCGTAACCACAATTTGCCACTGACCGCGCGGCAAAGACTCTATTTCATACCTTGCACGTACCCGAAAACTACCACGTCCCGTAGCGTAAGCTGCCTTTATGGAATCTGCGTCCTCGACACATATACCCCCAGTCGGAAAATCAGGGCCTTTAATATAATTAAGCAAGGTATCAATGCGAGCTTCACGCGCTTTAATAAGATGATCAGCGGCAGCTAATAACTCATCAATGTTATGAGGGGGAATACTCGTTGCCATACCAACAGCAATGCCTGATGACCCATTAGCAAGTAAATTTGGCAAACCGGCAGGAAAAACCAGCGGTTCCTCGTCTTCACCATCATAAGTAGACTGAAAATCGACAGTATCTTGATCAAGATCCAAAAGCAGCAACTGCGCCATGCGCGTCATGCGTGCTTCAGTATAGCGCATAGCAGCGGCATTATCGCCATCGACATTGCCAAAATTACCCTGGCCATCAACCAGTGGATAGCGGGCAGCAAACTCTTGTGATAGTCGAACAAGCGCATCATAGACGGACTGATCACCATGCGGGTGATAACGACCGATAACATCACCGACCACCCGGGCAGATTTCTTAAACCCTTGGCCAGGATCAAGCCGCAATTGCCGCATAGCAAATAAAATGCGCCTATGAACTGGTTTCAAACCATCACGAACATCAGGTAATGCGCGATTGGTAATGGTCGACAAAGCATAAGCGAGGTAGCGCGTTTCAAGCGCCTCACGAAGGCCAATAGGTTCTGCAACCGGTTCTTTAATCTCGACTTTGCTCATAATGCTCTTATAGACAGATTCTTAGAGCATAATTCAACTCAAAAACCGGTTGAGAGCACTTAACATTCGTTCTCGCGTTTCTGGTATGTTTTTGCCATTAGGATGAAGTACCCGTCTCTCTAGAAAATGTTGAGTGAGCGCAAAGCCATCGATCACATCTTGTGGGCTTGCCTGGGCATCTGAGGACTTTAAGAAGGGTGGCAAAGGAAAAAGCTTATCCAAATATGGCGCGGCGGCTTCTTCGCAAACTGCGCGTCCACTCCGCGGTGAGATATAATTTAGATTGTGCACAACACCCGTAGCCGCACAATGTGATAGATCTAATCCAAATCCAATTTCTTCAAGTAATGCCACCTCAAAACGCACAAATAAAGCAGGCCAGACTTCGGCATCAGCTAGATGGTCAAGGATAATTTGAGCCGTATCAAATAGACGTGGAAAGGCTTGCCGCTCTGGCAAAATACGCAACCACTCACATAAACACACAAGCGCTGCCAAGGAGCTGGCATTGTTCATGTGCTTAGCCGCATTTGCTTCTATTGGTTCGAGCACCATAACACCAAGATGCTCAGCTAAACGTGCCCGCCAATGGGCATCAACAAGATTACCAATTTGCAAGATAGGCTTTTGCTTCCGCGATGTACCGCCGCGAACAAGCCCAGAAAACCGACCATGGTCACGGCTTAGAACATCAACAATTGCGCTTGTTTCACCGTGGCTGCGCACCGAAAGTAGTAATGCTGGAGCCTGCCACTCCATGAATTAAGCCTTAAAGTCGAGCCCGAGCACACGATAACGCTCAGGATCATCCATCCAATTTTGGCGCACTTTAACAAAAAGGAACAAATGAATGCGATGCCCAAAAATTTCTTCAAGCTCACGTCGCGCTAAAGCACCAATATCCCCAATGGTTTTGCCACCTTTGCCTAATAAAATACCTTTTTGCCCATCCCTCTGAACAAATATGGTTTGTTCTATGCGAACACTCCCATCTTTTTTGCGCTCCCACTTATCAGTCTCAACTGTGAGCGTATAGGGGAGTTCTTGGTGAAGGCGTAAGAAAAGCTTTTCACGTGTAATCTCTGAGGCAAGTAGCTGCGAGGGAATATCGGCAGCTTGGTCCTCAGGATAAAGGTAAGGTCCCTCAGGCAAGTTTGAAATAAGCCCTGCTCTTAAATCCTTAACACCATCACCATTAAGCGCAGAAATCATAAAAATATCTGAGAAGTTTGCGCGCTGATTCAGCTTGTCAACAATGGCCAGCAAATCCCTGTTTGCAATGCGGTCGATTTTGTTTATCGCGAGATATACCGGCTTTGTAATGTGCTGAACGCCTTCCAGCACAAGATCTGCTTCTGGTTTTCCAACCGCAATCGCATCAAGCACAATCAAAACGGCATCGGCATCATTAGCACCAGCCCAAGCTTCTTGAACCATAGCGCGATCAAGGCGCTGATTAGGTTTAAAAATTCCAGGCGTATCAACCAAGATAAGTTGGGCATTTTCATGCTGAACGACCGCACGCAAGCGCATGCGTGTTGTTTGCGCTTTATGCGTAACAATGGTTACCTTCTGGCCGGTCAGCCAATTCACCAGTGTCGACTTTCCCGCATTAGGCGGGCCTATAATCGCAACAAAGCCGCATTTTGTTTGTGTCATATACCTGAATCCAATTCCTAATTTTCTAATTGCGACAATAAATTTGCTGCTGCAGCCTGCTCGGCCTGACGTCTTGAACCGCCCTCACCCCTTGCCGTTCCTACATTTTCAACACGCACCTCATATAAAAACATAGGCTCATGCGCAGGACCTGTTTGTGACAGTTTTTTATAACTTGGCAAGCCATGGCCCGCTTGCATCGACCACTCCTGCAATTGTGTCTTGGGGTCAACAAACGGCTTCTCCTGAAGTCGAGCGCCCCAATGGCTTAAAATAAACGCTCTGGCGCTTTCAAGTCCACGATCGAGATAAATCGCACCAATAATTGCCTCACAAAAATTTGAGAGAACACGGTCGGTTAATTTTTCCTCTGCCCGAATGATAACAGTATCAAGCCCCCAAGATTGAGCAATCTGACCGCAAATCAAGCCACTCCCCAAATGCGCCAAACGACGCGCCAAATGCCCTTCAGCATCATCTGGAAATGCCCCAACCAAATAATCCGCAAGAATAAGTCCGAGAACTCGATCGCCGAGAAACTCCAGACGTTCATTGTTCAAAGTGACTTCTTGAATTGGGTGAGACAAAGCAAGCTCGAGTAAGGCTTGATCCTTGAATTCATACCCAATGCGGTTTTCAAACTCTATATATTTACTCATCAGAGCTATTAATCATGTTGAACAAACGACTATATCGAATGGCAAAGGGCCATTCCCAAACTTGCCACCACTTTGTTTGGTCATCGAAGGAATAGAAAAGAAATTGCGCAGGTCCAACCAAGTTTTCATATGGCACATAACCTACAAAGCTTAGGAAACGGCTATCGGTAGAATTATCGCGATTATCACCCATCATAAAATAATGCCCCTCAGGCACTAAAAACTCAATTGTATTATCAGCGATAGATTGCTCATCCTCATCAAGAACCAAATAGGTAACGCCATTTGGGAGTGTTTCTCGATATTGGTTTATTGACCGCTCCCTACCCGCTTTATCATGATCAATAAAAGGAGCTACAAGCTCACGTTTTACCGCCGTGCCATTAATATAAAGAATACCCGCGCGCACCATAATGCGATCACCCGGCAAGCCGATAAGACGTTTAATATAATCGGTTGAATTATCTCGAGGTAACTTAAAGACGATAACATCGCCACGTTCAGGTTGAGACGCCAAAACACGCCCAGACCAGAGTGGTGGGCTAAAAGGCATACTGTGCTGTGAAAACCCATAGCTGAATTTCGTTACAATAAGATAGTCACCAATGAGCAAAGTCGGCTTCATTGATCCAGACGGGATATTGTATGGCTGAAATATAAAAGACCTGATAATCAAAACAAGCACACCGGCCCATAATATTGTTTTGAATGTTTCAGACAAACTATCTTTATTTTGTTTTCTATTATCAGACATCGGACCCTTGCTTTATTTTAATAGCGGAGATAATGACAATTGCCTGCGCCAGTGGAAAGTCATCGGTAATGGTAAGGTCAATTTGCGGAGTATATCCATCCGGTACGATTTGATGGAGCCGCGCTAATGCACCATGAGTGAGCTGCATGGTCGGTTGCCCAGAACGCTTATTAACAACCCCCATGTCTCGCCAGAACACACCAGCACGTAGGCCAGTTCCCAAAGCTTTTGAACACGCCTCTTTTGCCGCAAACCGCTTAGCATATGATGCGGCTCTATTTGCCCGTCGTTCAGACTTTTCTTTTTCAATCGGTGTGTAAATTCTATTGATAAAACGGTCGCCATATCGCTCCAACGTTTTTTCGATACGCCGAATATCAATTAAATCATTACCAAGCCCAATAATCACGAGGCACGCGCCTCGCTCATCAGCTTTTTCATTTTCTTTACGGCATTATCAAGCCCAAGAAAAATAGATTCAGCAATTAAGAAATGACCAATATTAAGCTCAAAAATCTCTGGAATTGCAGCAATTTTTGAGACAGACTTATAACAAATACCGTGCCCAGCGTGCACTTCCAAACCTAGCTGAACCCCCATGCTTGCAGCTGCTTTAATGCGCATCAGTTCTGCAGATGCGTCTTGCTCATTATTAATCAAATGACAATAAGCGCCAGTATGTAGCTCAACAATGTCAGCTCCAATAGCTTGAGCGGCCTCTAATTGCTCGTCATCTGGATCAACAAAAAGAGACACGCGAATGCCAGCATTTTTAAAAGGCAATATATAGTCAACAAGCTCTATTTTATGGCCGACAACATCAAGCCCACCTTCTGTAGTGACCTCCTCACGTTTTTCTGGCACCAGACAAACCGCATTGGGCATAACATTAAGAGCAATGGATTGCATTTCTTGCGTGGCAGCCATTTCAAAATTTAGCGGCACACTTATTGAAGATTTCAATCGAAAAAGATCATCGTCCTGAACATGTCTACGATCTTCACGTAAATGAGCCGTAATGCCGTCAACACCAGCATTAATCCCTATCAAAGCACCTTTGACAGGATCGGGATAATTTTCACCCCGTGCATTACGAACTGTTGCGATATGATCAATGTTTAGTCCTAACCTCAACATTATTCCGTCTTACCTATGCTGGGTTCGCCATCCCTCTTGCGATTGATGCGCGTGGCTCGTTTACGTTGGTATAAATTAATTGCACCACGACTTGGATAATAAACACATATTGCCACAGCAATACCAATAGGAAGAGAACCTACAGCCATTGGAAATATAACAGGTGACCATAACTCAGCTGGGTGCTCGCGGATCGCACTAAAGCTCATTCTTTCTAATGCAGCCATCTTAGCTTCTGATCCGAGTATCATATGACCGAATTCAAATGTGGATAGCCATATAAAAGGAAAAGTGATTGGATTGCCAACCCAAGTCCCGATTGCTGAGGCAATCACATTGCCACCCATCACCCAGGCCAATATGCCACCAATCAGAATATGAAAACCAAGAAAAGGGGTCATAGATGCAAAAGCGCCTGCCGCTAAACCAAGAGCAACAGCATGCGCCGACCCATCGATACGAAGCATGCGCTGCCAAGAGTAACGAAAAGCGCGAACCCAGCCGCTTTTAGGCCAGAGGTTTTGACGAATGCGGCTTAAAAACGATAAAGGTTTACGACGTTTGAACATGAATTATTTCAGACCTCTACTGCCCGGCTTTACAGCAGGAACATTGATGAGATCCTTCGGCAGTTTATTGGCTGAAAATGTTTCAACTTTCATCTTTGTTAAGGGAACTAGTTTTTTACCAATTTCGGCTTTCCCATTAGACCGGTCGATCAAGCAGGCAGCGCCAACAACGCGGGCGCCATAACTGCCGATCGAGGCAATTGCTTCACGCGAGGATAATCCCGTCGTTACAATATCTTCCACCATAAGAACCCGGCTATTTTCATCTAAAGAAAAACCACGTCGCAAGGTAAATTCGCCGTCCACACGCTCAAGAAACATCGTTGGCACTCCAAGCTGACGTCCCATTTCATAACCAACAATGACACCACCCATAGCAGGCGCAACCACACAATTAATCTTATCGCCAAATGTATCCCGCACCTTTTGCGCCAATGCTTTACAAAGCCTCGCGCTACGCTTTGTGTCCATCAACACACGCGCACATTGAAGATACTGCCGACTATGTAGCCCAGATGATAAAACGAAGTGTCCTTCAAGCAAAGCACCAGCGTCACGAAACTCTTTTAAAACTTTAGCTTGTTCCATTTATTTCTCTTTCGCGGCAACGACCCGCTCAATACGCGTAACAACGCTACTTGCGCGAAGGGCGTTCACAATTTGATTGGCATGATTCACGTCTCTTACTTGTATATCGAGCGCCAGATCATGGAAAGTCTCATCCCGCTTGAAAAGCGATAAATTGGTAATATTGGCATCAAAATCAGCCAATGTTTGACTAACAATGCTCAAGCTGCCGGCCTTGTCGACAAGGGTCATGTCCAAACGCGAGTCAAAGAGGGCATCCGACCCTTCGCCAATATCCCAATGCATGGCAACCCAACGTTCTTCATGATCCTCGAAATCGCTTAATATAGGTGCTTCCATTGGGTAGATTTTTAACCCTTCCTCGGGCGTTAAAATGCCAATAATCGCGTCACCTGGGAGTGGGAAACATCCCTCAGCAAAACTCATTGCCATGCCTTGCAAGGATTTACCAACAGGAACCGCACGAGCACTGAGCTGAGTGTCCTGTCCTTTAGTAAGAACATCTTTATCTTTCGGATCTTTTCTTTTCTTGGATGGGAAAGCTGTAACCAAAACTTCCGTTGCTGAAAGCCGACCGCGACCAACCTCAGCATATAATCTTGCCAAACTGTTTAAACCTAAAACGCCTACAGCACGTTCAATAAATTCGCGCTTGCACTCTAAACCCTCACTGGCAAATAAGCTTTCAACCAAACGTTGGCCCAGCTCAACAAATCCTGCTTCTTCTTGCTCTCTTAAAACATTACGGATAGCTGCCCGTGCTTTGCCGGTTACAACGTGCCGCAACCAAACGGGACGCGGTAAGTTTTTCTCCGACCGAATAATTTCGATTTCATCGCCATTGTGTAAGACGCTTGGTATAGGCAATTGACGCCCATTAATCCGAGCGCCCGTACAACTATTACCAACTTGAGTATGCACAGCATATGCAAAATCCAAAACTGTGGCACCGCGAGGTAAGGCAATAAGACGGCCTTTAGGTGTGAAACAAAACACTTGATCCGTGAATAGTTCAAGCTTGGTGTTTTCCATAAACTCTTCAGCGGTTTCACCGGTCTTTAACTGGCTCACCATATCTTGCAACCAGTTAAACGGATTGATTTGGTCCATGCGCGATGGCGCTTTTGTACTTATATCTTTATAGACCCAGTGCGCAGCCACGCCCTGCTCTGCCACAGCGTGCATATCTTGTGATCGGATCTGTATTTCAACCCGTTGCTTATTCGGTCCAATAACTGTCGTATGTAACGATTGATAATTATTCAACTTCGGCATTGAAATATAATCTTTAAAACGCCCAGGAACCACACGAAAGGTACGGTGTAAAACGCCAAGCGCTTTATAACAGGCATCCTCATTATCAACGATAACGCGATAGCCATAAATATCTGACAATTGCTCCAGTGAGATGGATTTATTTTCCATTTTTCTCCAAATAGAAAAAGGGCGCTTGCGTCGTCCATCAACCTTACAGGAAACGCCCATTTCCGTTAGAATGTTATGAAATTCATAAGCAATATCGTCGAGAATGGCGCCCTTGGTTTCATCAAGTTCTTCAAGTCGACGCAAAACAGTATTTCGGGCATCGGGGTTAAGTTCGCTAAACGCTAAATCCTCAAACTCTTCACGAAAATTTTGCATACCCATACGCCCCGCAAGTGGCGCATAAATATCTAATGTTTCTTGAGCAATCCTTGCCCGCTTCTCAGGCGAAGTGATGAAATGAAGCGTCCGCATATTGTGCAAACGGTCTGCGAGTTTGACCAATAAAACACGCACATCATTTGCCGTCGCTAAAAGGAGTTTTCTAAAGTTTTCCGCCTGTGATGGCGACGCACTACTAATTTCAAGCTTAGAAAGTTTTGTGACACCATTAACAAGCTCAGCTATTTCTCCGCCAAACATAGAGGTGATTTCATTGAATGTTGCTTCAGTGTCTTCGAGAGTGTCATGCAACAATCCTGTGGCAATTGTTGCACAATCTAAACGCAATTCCGTTAAGATACCGGCAACTTCAACAGGATGTGAAAAATAAGGATCCCCAGATGCACGCTTTTGATCTCCATGCATCTTGGTAGCATAAACATATGCGCGATTTAATAGATCTTCGTCAGCTCCGGCTTCGTAACTGACAACGCGATCAACAAGCTCGAACTGCCTCATCATGACGAAATATCACCATCTCGCAGCTGGCCCATCATTCAGTCGTATGAACCGCCTCGTGAATCATCGCCCTTATCGCGAGGCGTTGCTTCTTCTAAAGCTTTCAATGCGGCCAGAATATCGTCTTCATCCATAGCAGCCATGTCTTCAACCGCATCAGGGTTTACACCAAGAGCTGCAGGACGAACAATTACATCTTCTTCTGGTTCATCGATCTCAACTTTACGTTGCAGAGAACCAACAAGGTCTTCACGAATTTCTGATGGTATGAGTTTTTCTTCAGCGATCTCGCGCAAGGAAACGACTGTATTTTTGTCATTATCACGATCGACAAGCAGAGCAGCGCCAGCTGACATGCCACGCGCGCGGTGAGCAGAAACTAAAACTAACTCAAAACGGTTAGGAACCTTATCGACACAATCTTCAACGGTAACCCGAGCCATGATAACTCCTCAGAATTCGAAATCAAAAATGATATATGATCTTGCATATATACAGCCCCTTTGCTTCGCACAAAGGTATCTTTGCTTCTTGTATTGTTATCTCACCAATTATGCAAGGAAAAATGCTAATTAAGCGGTAAAACAGCCCTTTTTTCACTAACATCCAAGCCTTGGATTAAGTCATCTAAAACAACCCCTGTTTTAGGACAAACCCAGCCTGGTGCAATATCACGCATTGGGAGAAGCACAAAGGCACGTTGAATCGCGCGAGGGTGCGGCAGCTGAAGCGGCGCATTCCAAACCTGGCCATGCCAATCGAGTAAATCGAGATCTAATGTTCGCGCCCCCCAGGCTTCGCGGCGCTGGCGTCCAAATAAATATTCAATACCATGCAATATGCGCATAACAGCGACGGGTGTCTTTGGACTTTGCACAGCGATGACTGCATTAACATAATCGGGTTGGACCGGTCCAATTGGCTTAGTCCGATAGAGTCGAGATAATCGATAAGGTGTAATTTGTTGATCACGCATGGCATTCAGCGCAAGCTCGAAGGTTTGCTCCACTTTCAGTCCGTTAAATGGAAGGTTTCCTCCCATTGCAATCAAAATCATATTACAATCCTTTATGATTCCGAAAAATCAACTTTTCACAAGAGTTACGCGATGACAGACAATCTTTTACCCGAACCCGATAGAAATTGCACGCTTTGCCCGCGCCTAGTGGACTATCGCGACCAAAATAAAAAACAGTATCCCGACTGGTTCAACGGCGCCGTCAGCTCATTTGGCGATCTGAATGCAGAGGTTTTAATTGTCGGCCTAGCGCCAGGTGTCAGCGGTGCAAACAGGACCGGCCGACCCTTTACCGGAGATTATGCGGGAGACTTACTTTACGCAACGCTGGAAAAATATGGGTTTTCTAGCGGAATATATGCCAAACATCGCGATGATGGTCTAACTTTAAACAAGGTCATGATTACCAATGCAGTACGTTGCGTGCCTCCACAAAACAAACCAATAGGTAGCGAGATCAACACTTGCGCAGTTTTTTTAAGAAACCGCATAAACGCTCTGCAAAACCTGAAAATCCTTATTACACTTGGAAAAATCGCCCATGACGCGACCATTCGGGCTTTGGATCATAAACTATCAGTGTATAAATTTGGCCATGCCAACATGCATGATATTGGGGGTCTTAAAATAATCGATAGCTACCACTGCTCGCGCTACAATACGAATACCGGGCGCCTCACAGAAGAAATGTTTGAGCAGGTTTTCGCAATGGCAAAAGCAGCCTTAAGTTAACCACGATCCCGCAAGAGGCGCGCCTTGTCGCGGGCCCAGTCGCGTGTTTTTTCGTGTTCTCTCTTGTCAGCTTTCTTTCGCCCACGCGCGAGACCAACGAGGAGTTTGGCAAGACCGTTATCATTGAAATAAAGCTTAAGCGGCACAATCGTCATGCCATCTCTTTGAACTGAAGCCATAAGACGGTTAGCCTCCCGTCTATGCATCAATAATTTGCGGGGCCGTGTCGGCTTATGGTTAAACCGATTGCCTGTTGCATATTCAGGAATATCCGCATTTAAGAGAAACGGCTCACCTTTTTCAAAAGAGGCATATGAATGTTCAAGATTGGCTTTTCCAACTCGCAAAGATTTAACTTCGGTTCCCTGAAGCATCAAACCGGCTTCTAATGTGTCAATAACCTCATAATCACGACGTGCGCGACGGTTCTCTGCGATCACACCCTGTGTGCCATCTTTCTTTTTTCTTCCGCCGTTTTTTGAAGACATATCAGCCCCTTAGGAGCCCTAATTGATCTAATACTTTATCTATTTTTTGGGCACTTTCTGGTGCAATATCCACCATGGGAAGACGCATCTCAGATTCGCATTTTCCAATACGCGATAATGCGTATTTAATTGGCCCCGGGCTGGTTTCAGTAAACAAAACATCATGCATAGGCATGAGCTTTTCATGCAGTTTAAGTGCGCTTACAAAGTCACCTGCCAGGCATTTTTCTTGAAATTCAGCGCATTCAGCAGGCATAATATTCGCACAAACCGATATACACCCATGACCACCATGCGCCATAAAGCCAAGCGCGGTCGCATCCTCCCCCGAAAGCTCAATAAACTCCGGTCCGCACGCCAAACGTTGCAGACTCATCCGTGCCAAATTTGCAGTCGCATCCTTAACACCCACTATATTCTTCAGATCCGCTAAACGCGTCATTGTATCAACACTCATATCAACAACACTCCGGCTTGGAATATTGTAAATAATGATTGGCAGCTCAGAGACCGCATTATGAATAGCCTCAAAATGGGCATATAAACCCGTTTGGGTTGGCTTATTATAATAAGGCGTTACAACCAAGGCCGCTGAGGCGCCCGCAGACTCTGCGTGTTGAATAAGATCGACGGCTTCATTTGTTGCATTAGAACCCGTGCCAGCCATAACAGGCACGCGACCAGCTGCCTGATCAATTACAATTTCAACAACACGCTTATGTTCATTATGGCTTAAGGTCGGGCTCTCCCCTGTTGTGCCACAAGGTACGATCACATGCGTACCTGCCTCAATTTGCCATTCGACCAAGGCGCGCAGAGCTGTTTCGTCAATTTCACCACCTTTAAAAGGGGTCACGAGCGCGACCATTGAGCCTCGTAATTTGTCTGTCCGACCAGTCATAATTTCTCCTCGCAAGATGCGTAAGAACTCTATACCAAATAAATCAGTCTAAGCATAGCAACGACACGCTCAAAAGGTTTCCACAACAAACGCATCACAGAACCGATCTATCGAGCCTCGTTATTGCCCATTAAACCCCATAAAACGAGCCCGCTTTACCCACATCCTTTTAAATCAAAACCGCAAAATCACGCTCTATTGCTTGCGGTAACAATGAATTCACACCAAACTCATGAAAATAGTAAATATGATTCAATTTCGGTGAGGGGAAATTATGGAATATGTTGGTCTTTTTGCAGGCTTAGCCCTGCTCATTTATTTTGCTTTACGCGGCGTTAATATTTTTTTCGCATCGCTTTTTTGTGGTTTGGTTGTCGCATTGACCAACAGCCTACCTATTTCAGAAGCGTTTTCATCTCATTACGCGACAGGCCCTTTGGGAACATTTAGCTTTGCTGGACGTTTCTTTTTACTTTTTGTTGCGGGCGCCATATTTGGTCGCATTATGGGCGAAAGTAAAGCCGCAACCTCGATTGCCTTTGCTCTACTTGATCGGCTTGGAACAGAACGTGCTTTATGGATTACCGTTATCGCTTGCGCACTCTTAACATATGGCGGCGTTGTTGTTTTTGTCGTCATTTTTGCGATGTACCCTCTCGGGCTAAGCTTAATTAAGCAAGCCGACATTCCTAAAAGATTATTTTGCGCAGCATCTGCATTGGGCGCAGGAACATTTACTCTTACAGCCCTTCCGGGCACACCTTCAATACAAAATGTTATTCCAAGTGTGGCGCTCGGCACTGACCTTTTTGCTGCGCCGGCTCTCGGTTTTATTGGTGGTACAATCATGTTTGTTTTGGGTATGGCTTACCTTGAAAGAGAGCGCAAAAAAGCCAAAGCCACAGGAGAAGGCTTTGAGCCTGGCCCGAATGATAAAATTGAGAATGTGATCGCGAGCGACGATATGCCAAGCTGGTTTATGGCCTCGCTCCCTTTAGTGCTTGTTCTTAGCACTATTTTAATGCCGCGCTTGGCAACAGTTCTGGGTATTGCGCCTGAAGCAGGGATGATATCAGATATTATTGCCTTTGCATCAACCCAACCAATCTTTTGGCCAAGTTTTGCGCTTATTCTTGGAAGTGTTTTTGCTTATCTCATTTTCCCAAACCTCCGCGGACGTGGCCTTGTTGTGTTTGGCGACGGCACAAATGATGCCATCATGCCTTTATTAAACACAGCGGCGGTTATTGGCTTTGGTGGCATAGTTGTTCAGACCGTCGGGTTTCAGGATTTTGCATCCATCATGCTCGAGTCTGGGCTACCACCTAAAATATCTGCCTTTGCTTCCATTAGTGTGGTTTCAGCTATAACCGGCTCCGCATCAGGTGGGTTGCAAATTTTCATGAGCACAATGGCAGATGCATATCTTGCCATGGGCATTGCTCCGGAAGAACTTCACCGCATAGTCGCAATGGCAAGCGGTGGCTTTGATAGCCTACCTCACTGCGGCGCCGTCATTGCGATGCTGACCATAACCCAACTAACACATAAGCAAGCCTATAAAGATGTTGGTATTATTACTGTGGCTATTCCTGTCATTGCAACTTTGGTTACAATTGTCGCGAGTGGGGTTATTTGATAAGGAATATTTTACCAGACATTATCATCATGAATGAACTTTTCAGCATTGCAGTCTGATGTTAGGCTTTTTTAAAGGCATCAAGGAGATCTATAATGAAAGCCCATTATAAACATATGAACCCGTTTTTAAGCGCATTAGATGCGGATAACATGCTTCGTATTGCAGAGAATTTTGGGAGTTTTGGAACTTATGCCGATGAAGCATCTAATGAGGGCTTGGGTGAACAACTCCCACAACGGTTTGATGCCGCTTTTAATTATATTCAAAAAGGCATAGATGGCACAGGCAATCAGGATGACTTCACGACAGCCGGTCACCGCACCAACTATTTTCGTGAAACATATGCTTATGGTGCCGAGATCAAAGCGAGCGGCATTGAGCCCTTCTTTCATCACCCTGACCTTGTTGAAACAGCCCGTATATTATCCGGTCGTTCATTTATTGAACCTGCAATCATCTATGCAAACCTATTAATTCCGGGACAAGAGCTCGCTGTTCATACTGACGTGCCTGAGTTTCGCGGGGCCAACCGTAAAATCCTGCCACAATGGTTGCTCGTTGTAATGCTTCATTCTGGCCTATTTGATAAATGGCGCATTCCCATTGCAACTTGCGTTTCCTGGTTTGGCAAAGCACAAGGGGGCGCATTTACATTTTACCCCGAAGGCCCTAAAGGCCAGCGTGAATCCATTTCGGCTTCTCATAATTCCGCAATCTTAATTGATACAGATATGGTATTTCATGGTGTTGAACGAGTATCAACGAAGACACCTACACTGCCGGCCATTGAGAAATCCGCGCGTCTTCATTTTTTAGGCAATGAGACATGGGAACTTCGGGATGGAACCACCCAATTAGCGGCTCCCTATCAGTGGTCAGACATTCGCTATTCAATATCATGGAAGGCTTATTGTTTTGCTGATGAGGCTGAAAAACAATTATGGCAAACAGGCAGTGACGATCTAAGTCTTAACTTTATACTCGACACATTAGAAGGTGAACTTCGTAAACAAAATATTTTAACAGGGTCAAGACCCGAACCAACTGAATTTGCAAAATTGATGGTTGGTCACTTTATTTGTTTTCCACAAACACAAATGGCTGCCGAATAAACCTAACGTTTCATCTGCCCATCATCTATCTTTATGACTGTGCCCGTCACACATTCTGATGATGGCGCGCATAGGTAAAGCAAAGTGCTGTCCATTTGCGATGGTTTTCCTAAACGCTTACGCGGGAAACGCTGAGAGATATCCCCCATGCGCTCGAGCATGCCATCAAGCATTTCCGAGCTAAAAGCACCCGGGGCTATCGCGTTGACATTGATATGGAATTTTGACCATTCCACAGCCAAAGCTTCTGTCATGCGCGCAATGCCTGCTTTTGTTACGGAATAAAGCGCTGCACCATTTCCATCATAATCAAAGGCAGCGATAGATGATATATTAACAATACGACCAGGTCGCTTTGACTTTATTAAACGCTTCGCAATTTCGCGTGCCAGAACGAACGGTCCTTTGAGATTCACATTTAAAACTTGATCAATTAAATCGAGAGGTATCTTGGTTGCCATGGCAGCATCTGGAATACCCGCATTATTGACCAAGATAGAAATAATCCCCATTTCATGGGTTATACGTTCGACGCAGGTTTCAATGGCGGACATGTCGCTTGTATCAAGCACATAGGCCTTGGCTATGCCCCCCTGGCTTTCAATCAACTCAACAATCTCATCCAGACGTTCTTGGCGACGTCCGGCAACAGCAACTTGGGCCCCCGCATTTGCGAGCACTTGCGCAAACTGCCAACCAAGACCAGAGGTTGCTCCTGTTACAAGGGCAATTTGCCCCGTTAAATCAGTTGATGCGTTAGCTGCAAATGTGGTCATAATATATCTCCCTTTAAGCCGCATCATATTGCTGTAAGGCTTAAACATTGGCAATTTAAAAAACAGGCTTATCAAGAACAGCCGAGGAGTTTCACATGGATCCACTTTTTGACTTCACAGAGAAGGTTGTTTTAATAACCGGAGGTAGCCGAGGTTTGGGATATCAAATGACCAAAGCCTTCGCAGAACGCGGTGCGAATATTATTATTGCCAGCCGAAAGATAGATGCTTGCGAACAAGTTGCAACAGAAGTCCGTGCAATGGGCCGAAAAGCTCTAGCTGTCGGAACACATGTCGGAAAATGGAAGGAATGCGACGCCCTCATAGAGGCCGCCTATAATAGTTTTGGGCGCGTCGATATTTTGATTAATAATGCGGGCATGTCACCAGCCTGCCCAAGCCACGAAGTCTCCGAACAGCTCTTTGACACGGTGATGAACCTTAACTTTAAAGGCCCATTCCGACTGGCCAGCCAAATTGGTCATCGCATGAAACAAGCCGGATCAGGGGTCATTATCAATATATCCTCAAGCGGTGCGCTGACGCCTTTGCCCGCCGTCATTCCATATGGGGGCGCCAAGGCAGCTCTTAATGCGATGAGTGTTTCATTGGCCCATGAGCTTAAACCGCACGTACGCGTCAATACAATTTCTGCAGGCCCCTTTTTAACGGATATTGCCAATGCATGGTCCCCCGAAGCGCGCCAAAAGCAACCCGTAGCCCTCGGGCGCCCAGGTCAACCAAATGAAATAGTAACCGCTGCACTTATGATGGCGAGTGACGCCTCTTCCTATACAACGGGCGCCTTATTACGTGTTGATGGGGGCATGGCTTAACGCCAATCAAAGCTCAAACTGACAATAAGTAAGTAAGCCTAGTTTATTATTGAGCCGCCATTACCTCACCCGGCGCATGCTGTGGTCCGCGCACCAACTTGCCCGGCAAAGCACCTGTTGGCTTACCATGCTCTTGAATAACAACTCCAGAGACAATGGTTGCAACATAGCCTACAGCATCTTGCGCTAAGCGTTTACCACCGGCTGGCAAGTCGTGAACCATATATGGGTGATGCAAGGCAAGCTCGTCATAATTGATAATGTTAACATCGGCTTTATAGCCGGGGGCTAGCACGCCCCTATCATTTAACCCATAGGCGCGGGCAGTTTCCATACATTGTGATCGGATGACCCATTCAATAGATAAACGTTCTCCTCGCACGCGATCACGAGTCCAATGCGTCAGCATTGATGTTGGAAAACTTCCGTCGCAAATCATTCCAACATGTGCCCCGCCATCAGCAAGACCGAGCACTGTATTTGGATGGCGCATCATTTCTAATGAGGGCTCAAGGCTATAATCAGCATAGTTTAAGAATGTTGTATACAACATTGCCCTACCTTCATGCTGTAGCAAAATATCATAAGCCAGTTCTTGTGGAGAGCATCCTTTCGCGCGGGCCATTTCAGCTAATGTTTTTTCTTTAGGCTGCTCATAATTCGGAAGAGCTCCTAGCTGGAACATATAATCATAATTTGACGTTACAGCTCTAAAAGCATCATTCGAGGGGTTTAACTCACCATTTAAAATAGCCTCCCGAACAACAGGGTCTCGCATTTTCTGAATGCGATCAGGAATTGGAAGGTGAGCGATTTCCTGATAGGCCTGATTTAAAGAAAATGGATTTAGGGTTGTATCTAAACCGAGCAATATACCCACTGGTCGACCGCACACCATGGCCGTAATCTCTGTGCCATTTGCATTCTCAGACTCAACCCAAGCCAACATATCTCGCCATCCGTTTGGGCTTACAGATGTTTGCGCTAATGAAAATATTAATGGCCGGCCAGATTGCTCGACCATATTATGAAAAGTCTGCATCTCAAGTGCTGGTGAAGAAAAATCTGAGGCTACTTGCAATACACCAGACCCGGCCGCTTTAAGCCCCATCGATATCCCAACAAGCTCTTGTTCAGCAGCTGCATAGGATGGTGTGGGATCTCCATCACTCGTTCTATGGTTAAGCGTTCGCGACGTAGAAAAACCAAGCGCGCCGGCACGCATAGCCTCAGCGGCAATATCAGCCATACGAGTGATTTCATCAGCAGTGGCGGCATCACGCTGCGCACCAGCTTCACCCATAACAAAAACACGAAGTGCGCCATGCGGTAATTGGCACCCAAAGTCTATATCATGCGAAATGTCATCTAGGGCATCAAGATAGTCGGAAAAACTCTCCCAATTCCAGCGAAGGCCTTCAGAGAGAACGGGGTTTGGTATGTCCTCCACCCCTTCCATCAAACCAATCATGCGTGCACGATCTTCTTCTTTGCACGGGGCAAAACCAACACCGCAATTGCCCATAACAACAGTCGTAACGCCATGTTCTGATGAGGGCGCAAGCCGCGTGCTCCAGGTCGCCTGACCGTCATAATGTGTATGGACATCGACAAAGCCGGGCGTAACCAACAAACCAGACGCATCAATTTCTTTAGACCCCTTACCCGAAACAATGCCAATCTCTTTGATTATACCCTGGCTAATGGCTAGATCGCCAACAAAGCTTGGCTGACCTGATCCATCAACAATTGTCCCATTTCGAATGACTAAATCATAAAGCATCTTCACTCCGTTATAGCGTCCTATATGTTAAATTACATCACAAGCTGTTCAACTGCGGCCTTTGTATATGGCAAAAGTCGATCAAGCTCACCGGCACGCACTTTATTGGCCCATTGTGGGTCAACCAACAAAGCCCGTCCCACACCAACAAGGTCAAATTCGCCTGCGGCTAGACGATCGACCAAATCATCAATGGGTGCAACATTGGAGCTCTCTCCTTGGAAAGAGGCAACAAATTCACCATCAAGACCAACAGATCCAACCGTTACAGTCGGCAATCCGGTTAGCTTTTTAGTCCAACCAGCCACATTCATTGCTGATCCTTCAAATTCTGGCTCCCAAAAACGACGTGTCGAACAATCGAAACAATCGACGCCTGCGGCAACAAGTGGGTCCAAAAAGTCTTTTAACGCATCGGGGTCATTTGCCATTTTATGGGCAAAGTCTTGCTGCTTCCATTGCGAGAAACGGAATAAAATTGGGAAGTCTGAACCGACTTCACGGCGAATAGCTTCGATGATCTCAACAGCAAAGCGCGTTCGATTCGGTAAGTCACCACCATATTCATCATCACGTAGATTTGTTCCATCCCAGAAAAATTGATCAACCAAATAACCATGCGCACCATGAATTTGCAGACCATCAAAACCAAGACGTCTCGACTCGTAAGCAGCCTTCGCAAAAGCATCGACGATAGACTTAATCTCAGCGCTACCTAATGTTTCTGCATTCTGCTTCGTTGGATGCTTAAGGCCAGATGCGCTAACACTTGGCGCTTCAGGGTTTGGCCCCTGACCTGGGTCCCGCATCGAGCCCATGTGCCAAAGCTGAGGCATAATTTTCCCACCCGCATCATGAACCGACGCCACAACTTGCTCCCATCCTGCCAAGGCTTCTGGCGCATGGAAGTTTGGGAAATTTGGGTCCGCACTCGCAGATGGATGATTAATTGTAGTGCCTTCTGTCACGATCAAACCAGTACCACCTTCAGCACGGGCACGATAATAATTTGCAACGTCTTTAGTTGGCACACCATTTGGCGAAAAGCCTCGCGTCATAGGGGCCATAACAATGCGATTATCAATGGTCATGCCATTAATGGTGAATGGTTCAAACAAAGCATCAAACATAAGAGTTTCCTTATTAAATTTATATTTTAAACTGTAGCAAAAAAACGACGAGGATTATCAATTAAAATGGCATCAATATCTTCATCGCTCAATCCCTTCGTTTTTAAAGCGGGAATAATATTCTCAAAGATGTGGGTTAATTTCCAATCTGGCAAAATATCACTTAATGACGCTCCCGGTGCGACGCCGGGTGCACCACCTTGCCAACATACAACATAGTCATGCGATATCATGAGATGATCACGATATCCGCGATCTATCAGGCTAATTAAATTATTCATGCGCACCTCGTCCGAAACGATGCTCTCAATGCCAAAACGATCAAACCCGACAAATACACCGCGCTCAGCGAGTGAGGCTTGATATGAAACATCATCAGTTCCATCTGAATGTCCAACGAGAAAATGTTCAGGCGAGACGCCTCCACCACATATAATGTCGATTTGATCATGTCCGCATGTGCATTTTTCCGTATGCGATAAGACCGGAGTATTTGTTCGTTTAGCTGCCTTAGCCGCCGCGCTTAAAATTTTACGTTCATATGCGCTTACCGTACCATATCCTGTCGCAATTTTTACGATACCAGGGCGAATACCCGTTTCGCCAACACCGTCTTCAAGCTCTTTTTGGAAAATATCAGCAATGGCATCTTCTTCGAGATATCTAAACGTATAAGTTAACCCTGCAGATTCATAATACATTCCGGCCGCGCAAATTAAGTTAATGCCAGTTCGTGATGCAATTTCTGCATACATCTCAACGTCACGTCCCAAATCTGCAGGGCACGGATCGACAACTGTTTTTACGCCATAAGACGACAATTGCGCAAAAGCATCAACCACACGCTCAATAGCGTCTAAACGATCATATTTTGGTTGCCGAGAATCTAGAAACCACCCTGGAAAACCTGTCGTTGCATGTTCGTGTATGAGCGTACGACCAAGATGATCAGCGGAAACTTTACCAAGTGCAGAATTAACCATAATATAATATTACCCATTTTTATTGTTATCACCGAACGACCAACGAAACATTGTTGTTACCGATAAATCCACTCGATGAAATGAACGAACATGAGCGAAAGGTTAGCAACCTCAATAATATGGCGCAATGGCATAGATAATAATGAAGTGTAATCGTAAAATCATTTCACTCCACAAAAAATCCCAAAATACGAGATAAGAAGTCTTATTTTACTTAAAATCAGAGTTAAATAGGCGCATAATAATGCCAAGAGTTCACAAGAGGTTTAAGAAAAAATTTATGTCCATCGTCATTATAGGAGCTGGCCAAGCGGCTATTCAGACCATTATGAGCCTTCGTCAACATGGTGTGAAGGATCATATCATTGCTATTGGCGACGAAAAAGACCCACCATATCAAAGACCGCCATTGTCTAAAAAATTCATGACGGGCGAAATCGATAAAGAACGCTTATTCTTTAAACCAGAAAGCTACTATAGCGAGCAAAATGTTAATCTTATGCGAGGTACAACCGTTTCCGCTATTGATCGCAATGCAATGTGTGTTGTGCTGGAGAATGGACAATCAGTAGCATATAAGACGCTCATCATTGCGACAGGCAGTCGCCCTCGCAAACTAGCAATCCCTGGGATTGATCAAGATAACGTCTTTGATTTGCGCTCCATTGCAGATGTTGAGAAAATTATGCCCCTCCTGCAAACAGGAAAAAACCTTATTGTCATTGGTGGCGGTTATATTGGTCTTGAGACAGCAGCCTCCGCCTCGCAAAAGGGACTTCATGTGACCATTCTCGAAGCAGCGCCGCGCCCGCTTGCACGGGTTGCTGACCAGACGATCTCAGATTTTTACACCGCGCTTCACAAAAGAAATGGCGTTAACATCATAACAAATGCTGAAATAGATAAGATACAAGGCGATGGAACCGTTTCTGGCGTTCAAATGAAAAACGGAGATGTACACAAAGCCGATTTAATCATTATGGGCGTTGGTATTGTTCCCAATATCGAATTGGCAGAGGCTGCAGGTCTAAATGTGGGTAATGGGATCATTGTCGACGAAAATGGCATGACTTCAGACATAAATATTTTTGCCGCCGGGGACTGTACCTATCATCCAAATAAATTACTCGGACGACACATTCGTTTAGAAAGTGTTCCAAATGCCATTGAGCAAGCGAAAACAATTGCCGCAAAAATCGCAGGGGTTCCGGTCCCCTACCATCAAATACCTTGGTTTTGGTCAGATCAATTTGACGTTAAACTACAAATTGTAGGTCTTACAGATGGCGCAAACACAGTCCTATTACGCGGCAATATAGACGAAGCCAATTTCGCGCGTTTTCATTTTAAAAAAGAACAATTAATTGCCGTAGAAGCAATTAATAGGCCTGCCGAATTTATGGCCGGACGGCAACTCGTCGATGCTGCGGCCAGAGGGCTTAAAGTCGACAAAACTATTTTGAGCGATGAAACACAAACACCAAAATCATGGCTTGGGATCGTTCAAGCCTTTAGCCCTAACTAAAAAGCTCCAGCGTAAAACCCAGATATGCAAATAAAAATCCTGCAATAAGACAGGCGATCAGCATAGATAATAGCAAAAGTGAGGTTTTAACAAACCGCACAAACCCAGCATAGATCGGGTTTGTACTCTTTGTTAGTGAAGTTTCAGAATTCACATTTACGGCTATTCCCGATTCATCACTTACAGACGTTTCAGGTATTGTAGAGAGTGGGGCATCAACAATATTGGACCGTGGAATTGACAGTTCGATATCATCATCCAGATCCGCATCGTAAGCGTTTAAAGCTTGGTCTACCCTGTCATGTGAATCTATGACTGAGAATACCTGCGACACAGGCTCAGACTTAACATCAAAAGACTGATCTATCTGCAGGGGCGTTTTATCTAAATTTTCGTTTTCTAGAGCAGCGGTTTCAGACGGCTTAACGACGTCAGGTTCCTTGCGGCTTTCCGAACTTGCAGGCTCTTTTAAAAGCCAAGCCGGCAGCATGTGCTCAGACTCTTGCATGTGACCTCAACACTAGCCGCTTGTTTTCGGTAGAACTCTTAAGTTTACATCACCGATGATAAGAACCTCTTGGTTGGGCACAAAGGTAATATTCTCATCGACCTCTTGAACAATACTAACTACGTCACCATTGCTCATTTCGATAAGTAGCTGAACACCTTTTTTACGTGTTAAAATATTGCCGAGTTTATTGCCGATCACGCCACCTGCAACACCGCCCGCAACAGTAGCTGCGGCTTGTGTTCCAGAATTTTTGCCTTTTACAGCCTGGCTGCCAAGCGCACCACCAACGAGACCACCAATAACAGTTCCAAATTTGCGATCACCGTCAATTTCAACCTGTGTTATTTCGAGAACAGTTCCGTAACGAACACTTTGCACACGTTGTGTATCTTGAGCTTTAACAACATTCGGTTTTTGGCTTTGAATACTGCATCCACTGCCCAATACTGAAAGCGCAACTGTGCATATGATAAAAACACGTTTCATTTAATCATCCCTTCAGAAACATAATGGCTAAGATAAAATGGCATACAAATGTAGCAAAAAAAAGGCAGGCAATAGAGAAGGATTAAGGGTTATTCGCTTCTTTCTCAAGCCGCGCCATCTCAGCGAGGCGACGTTCTATAGACCTTATCCACCTAAATGCATCCTTGGCTACGTCATCAAAGTCACCAGCTTTAGAAAAAGCCTTAATTGCAGGCTCCCATTCATCAATTTTTGTTCTTGTAATACCCAGCAGTAACCATGTTTGCCCTTCATCCTTGAGGCCACCTTTTTTAAGAGCTAATTCAAGGGCGGATTCGGCTTCTTTCCACTTCTCGTCCTGAAGATAGGATTGACCGAGTTGGGCGTAAAGCTTGCCCTCTTTTGACTGTTTTGCAGCAATTGTAAGTGGCTTAATCGATTTCTCCCATTCACGCGCATGCATATAAGCATTCGCCAAGAGTTCATAATTTTCAGCCGAAGCTTCTATTTTATCAGACCTTATGCCTTCATCGAGAATCTGCGCCGCCTTAATGGGCACGTCATGATATAAATATAATTGAGCCATGCGCTTGAGCTCTTTTGATGTTGTGAGCATACCTTGAATATACATGGCCTGCTGAGTGACAAAGGCAAGATCTTCATCGCCAGCATCAAAATAGACAGCAGATAACTGCTGCCAAAATGACTTCTCACCAGGCCAACGCTGAACCGCATCCTCTAAGTGAGGCCGCGCCTCTTTATATCGTTCATCTTGAAGAAGAACCGCCAGCAAAATACGAACCCATTGTTTTTTAGGTTCTTGCACTTTCGACAATGCAGTACGAATAGATTGCTCGGCTGAGCTATAATCATCGAGAGATAAATGAATTTGCGCTTTAAAAGCAAATGCATCTGGCGCGGGTTTATCGCCAACCCGAGCAAACCATTCATCTAAGAGAGCGAGCGCTTTCTTTGGGTTTTCCTCGGCTAAATTTAACTGCGCCAAATTATAGATTAAATCAGTTTCAACGCGATCATCAAGATCACCCGAAGCTATAGCTTTTTCAAAAATATCTATTGTTTTTTGATAATCGCCCTGATCAGCATAAACAAAACCCATTGTCTGTCGTGCAACAGCTTTCTCAAAAGGCTTGAAATTTGCGCCCTCAATGATGTCATTTAAGACAGAGAGTGCTTCTGCATGATTACGCTCGGCTAATAGTTCTTGAGCACGCTCAATTTTTTGGAATGCCGATTTACCCAAAACTTGCGAGCGACGCGTTTTAGGCTTTTCGCGACGCTCTTGGGCGGATGTTTCATTAAACGATAGCCCCTGAAAAGATACAGGCATAAGGCTCAGTCCCAACATCACAATAAGGGCAAAAGCAATCTGTTTGCGCATCATCATTTTCAAAATACTCATTTAATCTGCAATCTCATAACTAATCATTTGTCGGACGCCAGGACGTGGAACAGCCCGACCACCATCCATCATGGGGCGGTATTTCCATTTTTCAACAGCTCTGAGCGCCGAGCGGTCAAACACGCCGGGTGGATCAGCATCCACAACCACTGGATTAATAGCCATCCCAATTTCGGAAATAGTAAACTCAAGCAAAACCCACCCCTCAATACCACGCGACAAGGCACGACTTGGGTAACGTGGGGCAACGCGGACGATCGCCAAAGCATCACCATCCACAGGTGCATTTAAATTCATCCCAAGGGCGAATTGACCAAAATCGGCTGAAGATGTGCCTTTATCTATATTGGGACGCTGTACTTGCTCTAATTTGGGTGGCGGAGGCGGCTCTTCTGGTTCTTGTTTAGCAGGACGTTTTAATGCCCTATCCTTTGAATTGGCATCTTCATCGCGCTCAATGCGCACAAAATCGATTGAGATCGATGCGGCAGGGTCCTCGATTTCGAAATTACGACCTGTTACAAGAACTTTCATAATTAAAAACAGGCCCATCGTGGTAACGAGTGCTAACCCTCCAATTATGCCAATCCGTATAATGCTCGTTTGCGTAATCGGCATTATTTTTCCTCAGCCGCAATCGAAATTGAATTCACCCCAGCCAATCTCACTTGGTCCATAATATCAACCAAGATACCCGTTTGGGCGCGTTTATCTGCTTGAATAACGGCGCCACCTTGCGGGTTTTCCGCGTGTAAGCGTTCGACATTCGCGCGAACGGCAGCTAAATCAACCTGACGACGGTTAATCCATACCTCATTATTGTCATTGATCGCGATCAAAATCCCTACGCGCGATTGCTTGACCGATGTTTCAGCATCTGGGCGCGTCACATCAATACCGCTCTCTTTTACAAAAGTCGCTGTAACAATGAAAAAGATCAGCATAATAAACACGATATCGAGCATCGGTGTCATATCAATGCTTGTATCTTCCTCGGGTCTTGCTCTTCTTCTGCGCATAAAATCCTCCAAACCGATCAATCGGTTAATAGCAATTCGTCTTCTACGTTATTAACGGCTATTGCGGCGCGACGCTCCAAACTGGCTGTAAAAAACAGACCAGACAGAGCCACAACCATGCCAGCCATTGTTGGCAAGGTTGCTTTAGAAATACCCGATGCCATAGCCCGCGCATTTCCTGAGCCTGTAATGGCCATAACATCAAATACCTCAACCATGCCTGTTACAGTCCCTAGCAAACCAAGAAATGGCGCTAAAGCAACCAAGACTTTAATATAGGTCAGATTTCTATTTGCCTGTAAGCGCACATCACTAATGTATTGGCGTCTAATTTGATGAGCCATCCAGCTCTTATGTTCCTTACGTGACCGCCACTGCTCACGATAATACTCAGCAAGCACGGGAAAGCCGTTTCGTAAGAAGCTATAACGCTCATAAATAAGTGACCATAATAAACCTGTCACAACCATAATGACCATCAGAACTGTTCCGCCGAGTTCGAGAAAGTCACGAACCCCGCGGAAAGCTTCAAACGGATTTAGAAACATCCAAATGATGTCAGAAAACGCCATGACCAGAGCCTATTTCTTTGCTTTTTCAGCATGTGCTGCAATCAAACCTGCGGCCTGCTCTTCCAAAACTTGGACAATCTCACGCGACCGTGTTGATGCTATGGCATGTAAAAGCAGAATTGGAATAGCAACAACAAGACCCAAAACCGTCGTGACAAGGGCTTGAGAAATACCACCTGCCATAAGCTTTGGATCACCCGTTCCAAATAGTGTGATGGCTTGGAATGTGAGGATCATACCTGTCACCGTTCCCAAAAGCCCTAGAAGCGGCGCCACACCCGATAACAATTTAAGCAATGATAAACCACGCTCGAGTGCTGGCATTTCTTTTAAAATGGCATCATCAAGTTTAAGCTCCAAAGTCTCTACATCGACAGACTTATTCGCCTCATAAGATTGCCAGACACGGCTAAGAGGTGAATCACCAGAAACAGCTGTTCCAGCAGATAATTGCTCACGCACCATTTTTGCCATACGCGATAAGGAAACAATACGCTCAATAGCCAAAGCGACACCCAAAAAGCCCAGAACAACGATAATGTAACCAACAAGTCCACCTTGGTTCACGCGTTCTAGCAAAGTCGGCATCTGCAAGAATAAATTCAAAATTGCTCCGCGTGATGGATCAACAACACCGGCAGAAATATCGCCTGCATCCGCATCCGCAAGATCATCAGCAGCACTCACAAAACGTGAGGGCGGTTGACGTCCCAAATCGGCATAACGTCCCTCACCCGCATAGCGCACAAAATCGCCGTCGCTAAAGGCCGTAAACGGCCCGACACGCATAACATTACCGGTGCGGATTGTACCATCGAGATTAATAATTTCAGCATCATAAGTCTTAACTTCGCCCTGAGCAGTCATTTCCTGCTGCAGCGCAAACCACAATTCTTCGAGCTGCTTCATTTCCGGAAGGCCTTTGGTCTTTGCCAATTTAGCTAATGGCTCAGAGCGATCTTTAAGCTCACCAGAAATTAAACTCTCTTCGATTTGGGCTTTGGTTTCCCCAGCAACTTGCCGAACAATGCCAAAGAGCTCTCCATAAACACCTAAACGCTCATTCAACAAACCTTCAAGCTCGGCAAGTTTAAGTTCATTTTCGTTAAACGCTTTTTCCAAACGCTCGCTTCGTGCTTCTTCGGCTTTGATTTTAGCTTGGGTATTGCGAAGCAATGACCTTTGCTTATTACGATCTGACAAAAATTCTTGTTCACGCTGTTTAAAAGCATCTTGATCGCGCGCCCGACCATCACGGACACGGTCTAGAAGTTGCTGCAGCGTGACAGCATCGTCTTGAGACTCTGTCTGAGCCTGGGCATAAGCTGACCCAATAACAAATGATGATGCGATAATGCCAGACACTAGAGTAAGTTTTAATTTTGAATAAAATGACATAATCAACATCCTTAATTGGCGTTTCGTGAAAGTGGGATGATCATGAGATCTGGAGCCGCTTGTTGCTTCGCAATACGAAGCGCGTTACGGATTTCTGAATCAAAATCACCATCAAGGTCTTGAAAAGCGCGCTCAGCTTGTGACCAAGCGCCACTCAAATCACCGTCTAGGGATTGGTAAATTAAGGCAACGCGACCGATACGTAAAAACGCTACGGTCCGCTCTTCACCGTCAATGTCCATCTGGCCTTCATAGGCTTCGATGGTCCGCCCATATTCATTTTCAATCTCATATGCTTCTAAAATCTTAAATTTGCACACATATTAGAATTTGCATGAAAACAATACAGTTTAGAGAAGCAATTGCTCAAGCAATGACAGAAGAAATGAGAAGAGA
>ENA-OUOG01000068-OUOG01000068.1-marine-metagenome-genome-assembly--contig:-NODE-68-length-113680-cov-5.976656_pt1 | contig 113680 bp, 100 predicted proteins | sample MGYA00248635_ERZ508505 | MGnify/ENA primary metagenome ERZ508505 (study PRJEB26176, sample SAMN06267871) | marine metagenome | isolation source: Saanich Inlet, British Columbia, Canada | place: Pacific... | reverse complement strand
TAAAACGGCTTTTGCCGGTTCTGACACAACCCGTTGCAAAAGCTCGCCTTGATTAATGCGCGGCAACTTTCGGAAGATCAATTCGTCCACTTTGCTGGGCTTTAAAAGACCGGCATGAACGTCTTTTGCGTATCGTAAAAAAGCCATTGTAAGCTGGCCTTCTAAGATACCCAATTGCCTTCCATCTTGGCTGCGCTTTTTAAAAAGCCCTAAGTCATCCCTATAGCGCCTCATAGGCAACGCGTGCAAATCAGCCTGTTCCAGCGCTGTGAATAAAGCCGTGCGTCGCTCAGTAGCGGCTTTGCCCTGCCCTATCCAAACCGGCATGAAATTCCGATTTTGGTAAAAACCTTCAACTTCTTTTTCGCCTGCTACTTCTTCTAGCAAGCCCAATTTAAACGCAAAATCAGTCAGTTCAGCCCGCGCGCTCTGCGTGAAAACCGTAAAAAAAATGACGCAAAAAAAACACAGTTTAATAAAAAATGATCTTTTTATCTGCTCGTCCTGCTGGCCGACCATCGCTTTTCCCACCCTTGGTATTCCGTATGCCTTTATAAAGCATATGTAGTTGATTGGAAGCACAGATCACGTCACTTTTTGGTGACGGATCTTTTAAAACCACCCCAATTTCACGGATTTTAGTTTAAAAAGACCGCAGAATAGCGGCAAAAACTGCCCTAAAAAGTGTCAGACACAACCTATCGGTAAATAAAATCTTGGCTAATGCTCTCTTTTATGGCAAGAAGCGATTTGTGGGTGAGCACGTTTTGATCGCCTGTGCGAAATATTTAAAAAGGGCTCTCGGGAATGGATCACACGCAAAACTGCACCGCGATATCGCGACGCTTTTTGCTTGGTGCATTTGCGGCAACGCTCGTGTCGGCCGCGCCTACCTTTTCCAAAGCCGCTGGTTTCCTGCGCAGATCAGGCGATATTCGTAGCCTGAATATGTATTCAAAGCGCAGCGGCGAGCGGGTCAATACGGTCTACTGGATCGACGGGCATTATATTCCTGAGGCTATCGACGAAATCAATCGCATAATGCGAGATTGGCGTCGCAACGAAATTAAACAAATTGATTTGCGCACGATCGACATCATGGCAGCCAGTCACCGCCTTTTGGACACGGATGAGCCATATCAGCTGCTTTCTGGGTATCGCAGCGCTAAGACAAATGCGATGCTGCGCCGTCAATCGCGTTTGGTGGCCAAGAAATCTTTGCATATTTCTGGGCAAGCTGCGGATCTTCGACTGTCATCGCGATCAGTTCGTCAACTTTCCAAAGCTGCTAATTCTTGCAAGGCTGGCGGCGTTGGGCGTTATTCACGGTCAAATTTTGTCCATGTCGATTGTGGTCCCCTGCGCAGCTGGGGCAGATAAGCCCGGTTTAAATCACCTGAGATGTGTTAAGCGATAGCCGTGCCAGCTGTATTGAATAGTTTTTAATAAAATCTCTTTCAAGAAACGGGATTTAAAATTGAAAATTCTATCAAAATTATAATTTAAATCCCTAAAAGCGCTAAACAAAATCGCCTGCGGTCGTTTCTATTCCTGAAGGAGATCCGCTATGCCAGCTTTTGAACTTAACAGAACATCCGATCTATCGGCAGCTATGACCTGTTCATCCGTTGCAGCCTCTCTTGAAGAGACCTCTTCCATTTCATCCCAAGCAGAGCTGGCCGAGATTGAAACGGGCGGTGCGTCAGATACTCAGTCTTTGATCAATCCTATCTTGTCAAAGCTGTTGATCAATCTGTTTCAAAAGGGCGAATACGAATCTGTTGTTTCATCCGCAGGCCAGCTTTTGAGCGAGTTTCCAGAGTCCATCTTTCTTCATAACGTTATGGCGGAAAGCTATTCGAAACTGGGACATGACGTAAAAGCAATTTTTCACTATGAACAAGCGATCGAAATTAAACCCTGCCCCGCAGAGCACAACATGCAACGGGACAACAAGGTCAACTATCATAACAACCTGGCCGTATCTCTCAAATCGCTTGGATTGCTGGATAGATCAGAGCAACATTTAAAAGCTGCTCTTAAGATCAACCCGCGCTTCTCTCCTGCCTATAATAATTATGGTAACCTATTGAACGATCGCGCCGATATTAAGGGCGCGCAGGATTGTTTTTTGAAAGCGATTGATATCGATGAGAATAGTTTTCGCGCCTATTGGAACCTGCACTCTACGGTAAGCGATGCAGAAACTGCACAGGCAATTGTGGAAATGTGCCTCAAGGCAGAGCCTATGTATCGTGACGCAATTTTTACGCTAGCCGGTATGAACGCGTTCAAGGGCGATCGAAGCCATTTTGACTCGTTAATGAAGAGCGAATTATCTGACGACCCAATCTTGAAAAGTATTGAATGGGTGTTGTCTTTGGAAGAAAAGCCCAGCTTACATTTTAATCGCTGGTCGATTTTCGACCTTGCCACATCTTTATCAGACCAGTCACGCCCCTTTTATGAGTTTGGTGTTTGGATGGGAGACTCGTTCAGGTATTTGATGAAGAGTTATGAAAAAGGATTTGGGTTTGATACGTTTGAGGGCCTGCCCGAAGATTGGCGATCTGTTCCCAAAGGGTCATATAGCAGCTTTGGAACAGTGCCAGAAATCCCCGGAGGTGAGTTCATCGTTGGTGAGTTTGACAAAACGTTACCAACCTTTTTTGCAACTGATCGCCCAAAAGCTGCATTGATAAATCTTGATGCAGATCTTTATGGATCAACCTTGAGCGCGCTTAAAAATGCACGATCCGTCATAGATGAACAGACGGTGATCATTTTTGATGAATTGATTATCAACAAGGGTTGGCAGCAGGATGAGTTTAAGGCGTTAAATGAGTTTTGCGCGCTCTTTGATTTGCGATATGAAGTCCTTGCACTGTCTCTTTATACCAAACAGGTGGTGACGCGAATTTTACCCGCAAGTTGAGCTTACCGTTTAAATAAAAAGGTTCGGATTTAGCTCGAAATGGACCATGAGGGCGCAAGCATATCGGGTCTTATTCCTGTCTTCGCCATTCCAAACGCTTAATCCCTAAAAGCACGCTTTTGAACACGCGCAACAGGTTGCGCGAGGTAATCCAGGACGGTCCTTTTTCCGGACAATATATTGAATTCTATTTCCATCCCAGGCCTTAAGCGAGGCAGGTCTTGAACAACCCCGGACGAGTTCCTTTTGATCGAGATTCTTGTGAAATAAAACGACTTATCAGATTTTGATGTCTTTATAACATCCGCAGAAATTCTTTGAACATAGCCATCCAAATTGGCAAATTGGTAAGAATCTTTGGTAGTTAAACGCAATTTCACTTTATCGCCTTTCGCAATATTGGGTAAATCCTTTGGATCAAGCTGCGCATGAACCATCAATTCAACAGCTTTTGGAATCAGCTCAGCAACAACCTCGCCCTTTTTAACCAAGGCATTTTCCGACATAAAATTTATCTGATTTATTACGCCACCAACAGGCGCATAAATTGAATGCCGTGCCAACGAAGTTTGTAGAATTGGCAATAGCAACAAAGTTTCGCTCAAGCTTGCCTTCAATTTGGCTTGCTCTGTTAATGCAGAAATGCGTTTGGCTTGCCGCATCTCTTTCTCTTGTTCTTGAAGTTCATGGCGCTGTGCCCGAACCTGTTCAAGCGCAAACGGCAGGGCAGCAGCTCTTGAAAGAGTCTCGGCATGCTCTTTGAGCAAGGTCAAAAGTTGAACCTTTGACCCCACCCCTTTAGCCACGAGCTTTTCAACCTTTTTAAGGTGCAGCTCTTGAAGGCTTAAGATATACTGAAGTGCCTTATCCTTTGCCTCGATACTTTTAATTTCACTGCTGCGCTGAAGAATTCGTTGTTTTAATATTGATATTTTCGCAGCAAACTCAGCCTGTTCAGAATGATAAAGCGCGATTTGATTTTGAATGAAATCTTGACTTGCATGCGTATCGAAACCAAAAAAATTTAGCTTATCAGAGGTAAGTTCCGCACATACACGCTGCAATTGAATTTTCAAATGGTCTCGCTTTAAAGCGGCCTGTTGATAGCGCATGCGCGCCTCACTTGAGTCCAATTCAAATAGGGCTTGCCCCTGTAGAACCCGATCACCCGGCTTCACCAAACGCTTTAAAATCACCCCGGAAACGGCGGTCTGAACATGTTGGTTTGAACTTTTGGAAACCAGCACTCCATTGCCGCGCACAACGCGGTCAATTTCAAACGTTGCGGCCCAAAATAAAAGGCCACCAAGCAGCGCAATGATCGTTAAAAGCAAAGCAGAGTAAAACACAAAACGACCAAAAGGCCTTTTCGGGTGATCTTTACCGCCAATATCCGTCACACGCGCATCGCAGTCAGGTCTTCGCCATGAGATTGCTGGGATGTTGATCGGCAACAATCTGGCCCTGCTTAATCACCAACACGCGATCGGCAGCTTTGAACAAGGCGCTGCGATGGGTGACTATGATCATCGTTTTATCCGATCTCATATGGATAAGATTTTCCGCAATATGACCCTCCGAGGCTGGATCCATTGCGCTCGTCGGTTCATCCAAAAGCAAAATTGAAGGGTCGTGCACGAATGCGCGGGCCAGGCTAACCGCTTGTCGTTGCCCTCCTGAAAGAACGGCTGTTTTATCAGAAAGACCGGCGATACCCTCAGACTGCTCGCGAGAGATCAAACCAGACAAACCCCAGAACTGGGCCAGCTTCGTCATATCGGCATCCGTATGACGCAGAGCGCCCGTTTGAATATTTTCTTGAATGCTGCCAGAAAACATCCATGCATCTTGCAACATCACACCAATATTCTGTTGCCTATCCTGTCGATCCAATTGCCGGACACTTACCCCATCCACCAAAACCTGCCCTGAACAGGGCTGCAAAACACCTGCAATCAACTTTAGGATTGTTGACTTTCCGGATCCCATTTCACCAAGCAAAACAACGGTCTGACCCGCATAAATTTTAAACGATAAATTCGAAATTAAGGGTTTGGACTCGCCTTTAAATTTAAAACTGACATCGCGAAACTCGATCGCTCCCGATAATTGAGACCGGCTTATAGAAGATGTGCGGTAACGTTGGAGAGGGAAATCATGCAATAAATCGTTCAACGAGGTATAAGCGCTGATCGCCGCATTTGCCCGAGTGAGCGCATGCGTCAATTGCGCCAATGGTGCCAAGGCGCGCCCACCCAAAATCACCGCAGCAATCAGTGCCCCTTGAGAAATATCACCGTTTTTTATCAGAAAAACACCAAAAACCACGGCAAAGACTTGTGCATATTGCTGCACCGACATTGAAAAATTTATGAGAAGCTGACCACAAGTTCGAGACGATGCACCAGTATCAAGCTGTTCGCGCAATGCCGCTAGGTAGCGTGTTTTCATCAAAGCACCAGCCCCAGTTACGCCCACAGTTTCAAGACCAGACAGGGTTTCAACCAAAATCGCTTGCTTTGCTATCGCATGTTGCTGAGAGAGCCGTGTGAAACGCGATAAAAACGGCTGCATAACCACCCCCGCGACAATCACAACAGGCAGCGCAATAAGCCCTATATACGCCAAGGGCCCGGCTATTATCGAAATGACATAGAGAAAAAATAGCGCAAAGGGCAAATCAACCAAAAGCACCAAACTCGACGATGTGAAAAACTCGCGGAGGGCTTCATATTCGCGCACAACACCCGCCAGCATGCCTTTCTTAAGGGTGTATTCGGTTGCAGATAAAGATAGTATTCGATCAAAAATACGAACCGATACATCATAATCGGCAATGCGGCTTGCTTGATCGATAAACAAGGCTCGGATGTAACGGATCAAAAAATCAAAACCCAGAGCAATCACCACACCAACGGTTAGGGCGATTAAGCTTTCAATGGCAGCGTTTGGGATTACCCGATCATAAACCGTCATTGTGAAGATCGAAATTGATAGCGCCAAAATATTTGTCATAATTGTGGCCAATAAAACTTGCCAATAAAGCCACTGGCTTTTTAGAAATGCCGAAAAAAACCAATGGCCTTTTTTCTTTTGCCATTCCGCATTGCTTAATTTCTGCACCCGGAGAACAACTCCGCAATAAAAAGCGTCAAAACGCGCATGCCCAATCCTTTCTGGATCAGTTCTATCGGCGTAACGCAGCAGGTTGATGCGTCCATAAGGCTCTACGCCTAATATCACAAAGGGATTGTTACTTTTGTCAAAGGCAATAAGTGGGCAAAGTTGATCCGGCAGATGCTCGATCGCACAATCAGCCAGCTGGGCACGAAAACCAAATCTCTCCAAGGCGGTGCAGGCTTCATAAACCCCAAACTCACCTTCTTTCACACCTGCAGAACATCGGATCGACGCAAGGCTTTGGTCGTGCTTATAAACGCGACAAATTTGTTGAACCGCACCCGCAAGGCAAAGCGGCGAGGCTGGCTGATCATTTCCCTTTGGAGGGCTTAATTTTGTATAATGCATAGCATTTGGGCCCAGCGGTTCCTGTTACGGACAAAAGCTGGCCAAGCTCTGACATAATTTTAGTCTGCGGTTAGCCAGAATTAGCCCCAAGCTTTTGAATTTTAGTTCTCAATCCATAGACCAATGAGGCTTAAGAAAAGTTTTATTGTTAAAATGCGTTGCAATCGTATTTCTATTCTGGGCATCACTTTGCGTATCTTTAGGTCACAAATAATAGCTTAAACGCACGAAATTCGCGTTGAAAATCAACCGATTTTTATCGACATCTAGGCATTTCAATTGAATTCAATTCAATTCTGGCAGACCATTTGCCTTTGCCGATCAAGTGAATTGGGACCCAAAATCAACATTGGCGGAAAGGTCATAACTCATAAAAAGGGAAGCTCTCTTAACTTGAAGCTGATCGGCTAACACGCATCATAAGCTCAATGCCAGTGTTTGCAAAGCGAAGGCTGCGCCTGCACGACCCTGATATTTATGGCAATCAGACGTAAATTAAGGGCAAGATCCATCGCGAAATTCAGCAGGATTAGTGCAACCTCAGGGCGTACAAAATTGCAGGCCATTAAAAAAGCATCTTCACGCTGCCCCTCCAAAGCGTAGCCCAGAAAATTGACAAATCCCGATTCATCTCCACCAAGGGATTTACAATTCACACAATTTAAAACGAAGGGTCTGCGGCCATGGCTAGAACAGATTGCAAACACGCTTTCAAACGCCGAAAACGCCTGCTTTGCGCGGGTTGGTCCTAAACTTCGTGAAAATTCATTCCAAATTTCCGCCTGCGCCTCTGGCCCCGCCCACCAAAGCCGTAAATACCGAATACAAAGCGCCTCATCAGGGGTTAGGTCTTGGACTAAGCCAACCGGCGCCGCCCCTCTGATACCCGCTAGATTTTCTGTCATGTGACACCTCTTCTCATTCAGACAATACCAACGGATCTTAGTAAGGCTTTTACCTGCTCGCGCGCCCGTGAAGCTGGGCAAGGGCTGCAACGAATTGCAAAAGAAAACAGATCTCTTTAACGGAGCTTCATCTACCCCGGCCCAAAACCACCCCTACCCGGCCATGATTTAATTTGACAGGAACGCGGCGTGATAGGCCGGCCCAGCTTTAATACTGGGCCCAGCACGATGTGCTTACCCGTCAAAATCCACAACTTCAGTGATTTTCAAGGCAAGTTTGCGCCGCGCGGCCAATTCCATCAGATTCACATCATCTGCCTGAAACGCGCCCCACCCCTTAACCAATTCAGCTGGCTCAGTGTTCGGAGCGATTGGATATTCATAATTGGCAGTCGCATAGACCTCTTGCGCATCAGGAGATGTCAAAAACTCCATAAACTTAAGCGCGTTTTCTCTATTAGGAGCATATTTCGCCATGGCTACACCGGAAATATTTACATGCGTACCGCCATTTTCAAACCTAGGAAACAACACATTGACGCTGTCTGCCCAAGCTTTTTGTTCAGAATCCGCAAGCATTTTACCCATATAATAGGTGTTCCCAATAGAAATATCGCATTCACCTGCCCAGATGGCCTTAACCTGCGCACGATCATTGCCTTGAGGTTTGCGCGCCAAATTTGCCTTAACACCCTCAAGCCAAGTTTGTGCACCTGCCTCACCGTGGTGATAAATCACCGCCGACATAAGCGCCAAATTATAGGCATTGGTGCCCGAACGCGTGCAAAGCCTACCGCGCCATTTTGGATCAGCAAGATCTTCATAGGTTGTCACTTCACCCGCAGCAACACGTTCTTTGCTGGCATAAACAATACGAGCCCGCGTGGTTAACCCAAACCATTCCTTGCCCGGATCCCGATACAGGCTGGGCACGTTCTCTTCCAGTAATGCGCTCTCAACCGGCTGCGTTAACCCCGCGTCTAACAAAGCCGCAAGGCGCGAAATATCGACGGTTAGCATCACATCAACAGGGCTGCGTTTGCCTTCTGCTTTCATACGCTCGACCATACCTTTTTTAAGATAAGCCGCATTCACTTTGATACCGGTTTTTTCCGTGAACGCATCGGTGAGTGGCTTGATCAATTCTGGTTGACGATAAGAATAAACGTTCACGTCCTCGGCTTCAGCAGCGCTTGAGAGAACGAGACCAGCCGCGATCAGTTTTACAAAAGATTTCATGTTATATTTCCATATTTTTTTAGTTGATAAACCATCAATATATTTGTTGACTATTTTTGTAAAGAATTAATCTTGATAAAAATAGTAAGAAAAAAATAAATTAACCCTTTACGTGGAAAAAAAGAACCCTCAAAACCCATATGAAAGAATTAAAATATAATATTAACAATAGCTTAAAGATACGCAATTGATTCAAGACAGCCAACAGCTATATCTCTAACATGATAATAATTTCACGTATGGTGACCATTAGCCTTATGGTTTGGGCGTTATTTTCCGGAGGCGCTATGGCCTATGAAGAGCCAGAATATAAACTTTTGCAATCAAATGACGCGTATGAAATTCGTCATTATAAAGACCGGCTTGCTGTTCAAACCATTCAGGGTCACGGCAGCAATTCGGCGTTTCGCCGATTATTTTCGTATATTTCGGGCACCAATGAAACCTCTTCGAAAATTTCAATGACCGTTCCGGTAACGCAAACCGACCAAAACGGTGCAACGCAAATGCAATTTTATTTGCCTCAAGCCTTTACCAAAGAAACGGCCCCAGCACCTTCACACGGCTCCGTAAAATTGGTTACGGTGCCCGGCGGATATTACGCGGTGATGCAATATTCTGGTAGGTCTACCAACAAAAATTATCAAGCTCACGCTGCGCGTCTTAAGCGCCATTTGCAAGACGCTGGCGTCAAAATCCTGGGCGCATCGATTAAAGCAACCTATAACGGACCGTTAACGCCGTTTTTCATGAGACGGAATGAAGCGATCTACCCGATAGACTGGCAACCTTAATAGAATGTCTGGGTTGCGCAGCCAACCCGGCGGTACAGACGCATGTGATGGTTAGGCAACTGCGTATTGGAGGTCTAAAAAACGCTAGTGGCTCATCAATACGGGAATTTCGGCGCCAAGCGAAATATCCTGTGTCACACCCCCAAATAACCCTTCGCGAAGCGGCGAATGTTCGTAAGCGCCCATCACCAAAAGGCCGGCATCAACGTTGCGGCAATGCTCTACAAGAGTTTGCGAAATGGTTTTTTTAGACAGCGGTATCTCACTAATTGTAACGTTCCAGCCATGGTTTTTAAAAAGCTTCCCAATATCAACGCCTGGGGTTGCCTCGGCAAGCGGTATCCGCCCGATCGACACAAGATCAACGTTATGACCGGCTTTTAAAAATAATTTAGCATCAGCCAGCGCCCGCGCCGCCGCCCGCTTGCCATCCCACGCAATCACGATGGTTTTATCAAAACAATCCACCGGAGGGTTGGATGGAAACACCAAAACCGGCCGCCCACTTTCCAAAGCGATTCGGTCTGGAAACAGCTCTAAATGCGACAGATTATGCGCAAAGCTTTTTTCATGCATTCCCAAAATTGTCAGATCAAACAGACGAGAATACCGCGTAACGGTGGTTTGAACAGATCCCCCGCTATTTATCCATGTTTTCTTTTCCGCTGGAACAACCTGACATATCTCATCAAATTTTTCTCGAATATCATCACTGGGACTATCCGCAGCTTCCACGATTGCATCCTGCATTTTTTGAGGCATCCACGCCTTATGCAACTGCCGCGATAAAAATGGATTGCCATGTGCAAATAAACCGGTGAGATCCGTATCAAATCGCTGTTGAACCTGCACAGCGCCTTTCAACGCCGCATCGGATCCAGGCAAGCCATTATAGGCCACAAGAATATTTTTAAGCATGTAACATCCCTCTTTCTAACGCGAACCGGAAGGTCTTAAACGCGTTTTTAAACGCTGCCTGCGATACATCTTGTAAGATTTTGTGACATACCTCTCGTGCAGAGCGTAAGTTAAAGGTTTTTAAAAAAACCGCACTTTGATTAAAAATTACACTCTGAAATAAGGCAGGAAATCCCAAAATATGCCTTAATGAGCAGCAGATATAACAACTGAATATCTGGCCAACACGACGGTCTATTTGCACCAAGAAAAGCCCCCTTTCTACGATTGCGAGCTGACCGAGGCAGCCCGTTTTCGAGATAGAAAAAACTTTAAAAAAGGCAATAGAAACAAAATGATACTTATACCTAAAAAGGTTGCGGATAATGGCCGCTCAACGAAGGCGAAAATGTTTCCTTGCTCGGCAATCAATGTTTGCCGAAAGCTTTTTTCCATTAACCCCCCCAGCACCAAGGCCAAAACCAAAGGAGCCAAGGGATAATCCGCTTTTCGCAAAATATACCCACAGACACCAAAGCCAATAATCAACCAAACATCATGAATTTTTTGGCTTGGTGCGTAGCCTCCAACCAAGCAAAGCAAAAACACCATGGCGCATAAAACGCTGAAAGGCATCCGCAACGCCCAAACAAAAACTGGGATTAACGCCAAATTGACAATAACGGCCATAACATTGGCGGTATAGAGTGAGGATATCAAACTCCAAACAAACTCAGATTGTTCAATGAACAGCATGGGCCCCGGAACCAACCCCCACATCACCATGCCGCCAAGCAGCAAAGCCGTGGTCGGTGAGCCAGGAATTCCAAGCGTCAACATTGGCAATAGTGATCCGGTTGATGCCGCATTATTGGCGGTTTCTGGGGCGGCCACGCCTTCAACCGCGCCCTTTCCAAATTTCTCAGGGGTTTTTGACGATAATTTTGCCAAGCCGTAAGACATAAGCGCAGCAGGGGTGGCGCCTGCAGCAGGCAACATACCCACGAAAAACCCCAGAAAAGAACCGAAGCTCATCGTTTTCCAAAGCTTATTCACCTCTTTCAAACCAGACCAAATATCTTTGAAAGACAACTTTGCTGACGTGACAGAGGGGGCCGTTTTCTGCGTTTCAATCGTATATAAAATTTCCCCCACCCCATAGGTGCCAATCGCCAAAACCAGAAAACTGATACCCGAGTAGAAGCCAGGTTGATCAAAGAAAATCATCCGAGGTTGCCCAGATATCATATCCAAACCAACTGTCGATAAAATCAAACCTAAACAGATCATAATGATCGTTTTATAGACGTCATCGCCACCCAGCCCAACAAATGTGGTGAAGGCCAACAACACCAAGGTAAATTCTTCTGCTGGCCCAAAGGCCAGCGCCAGATCTGCCAGCGGTTCTGCAAAAAGTGTAAATAAGATAATCGAAATTGTTCCGCCAATAAACGAGGCGGCCGCCGCCGTTAACAGCGCCAGCCCGGCTTTGCCCTGTTGCGCCATTGGCCGGCCGTCAAACGTGGTTGCCACTGCGGTTGACGCGCCAGGAATACCGAGCAGAATAGAGCTTACTGCGCCGCCATACATCGCGCCATAATAAATAGCTGCAAGCAAAATTATCGCCGAGGATGGTGGCACGATAAACGTTAAAGGAAGCACAATCGCAACGCCATTTACCGATCCAAGCCCCGGCATAGCCCCAATGAATAAACCTGCAAAAACACCAATGAATACGATCATTAGGTTTAAGGGTTGCAAAGAAATCGCAAAGCCATTCGCCAAATGGTTTAGTAAATCCATCTTAGGCTCCTTTAGAAAAACTGCGCGTAAAGCGGAATAAAGACAGGCTCGGTAATGCCTTTGGGCAAAAGAATTCTGAGCGTCACCTCAAAGAAGAAGAAAAAGAACACAGCGGTGGCGATGCTCATAAAAAGGCTTAACCCCCATCCATGCCCACCAAAAAAACGCAAATACCACAAGGTAAAGGAGGGAAGCGCGATATAGGCCCCAAGCCAAGGCAAAAGCGCCACGGTTATCACCAAGGCCAGCGTAACGATCAGCACTGATCGCAGCATTTCAGGATCAAAAAACGAACCTTCGCTTTCCGATTTTGATTGATAACTCCGGCGTAAAATACCTACCGACGCCAACAGCATGATAACTGAGAGCCAAAACCCAAACGCCCCGCCGCCCGGACCACCCGTCATGCCATTCCACCCGATGGGTAATTCGCTGGCATACCACATAAAATATAGCGATAAAAATATTAGGAAACACGCGATGATACGATCAGCAAGCAACATTTGAGCGCCCTTTTATCAAAATGACGGCCGCGCAATCGCGACCGCCTGGTTTCTTAACGTCCGTTTAAAACCGATCAGTTTGAAACGTTTAACAGCTGGGCATGTTTGGCACGTTCATCCAAGAAATAAGACTGCAAAGCATCTCCCGTTAGGAAATCTGCCATTAAAGCTTTTTCTTTGGTGTAGGTCTGCCATTCAGAAGAAGCCGCCAATTTTTCAAACATACCTGTGTAATACTCCACAGCGTCTGGGGCCATATCTTTGGGCGCTACGAAAGAGCGTTGCATCCAATACACCAAGTCGTGACCTAATTCGCGCATGGTCGGTGTTTCCGGGAACACCTCAATCCGGTTTGGCGTAAAGGCCGCGATCGGCACAAGTTTTCCCGCTTTGTAAAAGCCCAAAGCCTCAGACGGGTTGTTCACGGATGAGTTTATGACTCCGCCAACAAGGCTTTTTGCCACCGCCCCGCCCCCTTTGAAGGGAACATACGTCACCGAGATATCAAACTCTTCTTCCAACATGGCTGTAACCAGGCTGTCTTCTTGTCCAGATCCCGTGCCACCCATTTTCCAAGCGCCACCTTCGGCTTTCACCGCAGCAACATATTCTTCGATTGTGGTGATGCCCGTATCTGCGTGGACCCACAGCACAAACGTGTCCAGCGCCATCCGTGCTATCGGCGTAAACTCTTCGATATTCACCCCAATATCTGTGCGCAATGGCGTGGTGTAATAGCTGTTTAGCGTGGCCATAATCACATGATTATCACCGGCTTTATCCTTCAGATACCGCAGCGCTTCAGCGCCCGATCCCCCGCCTTTATTCACAGGCAAAACGGGCATATCTGCTAAGTTTTCCTTTTGAATGATGCTCTGAAACAATCGCGCAAGCCGATCAGCGCCGCCGCCCTGCCCCGCCATAATAACCATTTCAACCGGCTTTTGCGGCTTCCAATCGCCGGCCAATGCAGGCAAACCTGTCGCCAACGTCAAAGATGCAGCCACCAAAGGTGTAAAGAGGCTCTTCAATACTAGTCTCATTTTTTAAAACTCCTATTCGTTTAAAGCGGGGCCAGTCACCCAGCCAAAAAACCTAACCATATCTCAAAAAGCGGCCCGAAAGCCGGTTTCTATCCAAAGCAATTACTTCAAAGTAATTTTATTTCAATAGATATGTCTTTTATAAATTTTTATTGCTTGCTTAATTTTTTTTATTCAAACAACGAGTATGTTGCTCTCATCAAAAAACTCTTAGAAAAAGCTCTTTAATAGACCTTACCGCAGCAGAATTTTCTAACAGAAAGCAAAAGTGTCACGAGCTAGGTCGATAGAAAGGCATGGTTAAAATATAATTTAATAAAAAGGCGTAATCCTTCGCACAGTGAAGGATTACGCCTTTTATTACCTTAATGGAAAGCAATGCCTCGTAACGAAGCCTGGTTCCTAATCGCCCAATTCACTCCGGCGCCAAACACCCCACATGGCATATTATCAACGCCGTGACACAGCGGCCTAGGCTTTGCGTTTTAAATAATCGCGCCGCGTACCTTTGCAGACACCCATTCCGAAATAAACACGGTGATCAGAATCACAATGAGAATCATCGACACTTGCGTCCAAGCCAGCGTGTTAAGCGATCCATTTAATTGCAGGCCGATACCACCGGCCCCAACCAATCCTAAAATCGTTGACTCGCGAATATTGATATCCCAACGGTAAATTGCAACACCTGCGATGGTGGGCAGCACTTGCGGTAAAATCCCGAAGATCATCTGCTGCGCTTTATTGGCGCCAGTGGCCTCGATGGCCTCAACTTGCGTGTGATCAATTTCTTCAATCGATTCATAAATCAATTTGGCGCAAAACCCTACCGATCGTAAACCTATTGCGATCGTTCCAGCCAACACGCCTGGCCCTAGGATGAATACCAAGATAAGCGCCCAGATCAACGAGTTTACTGATCTTGAAGAAACGATGATAAAGAGCGCTATCGTACGCACAATTATATGCGGTGTGGTATTGCGCGCTGCAGCAAACGCGACGGGGCCTGCAATGACCATCGCAATGACGGTGCCCAAAGTCGCAATATTAAGCGTATCCCAGACGGGTTTCCACAATTGATCGAGGTAAGACCATTTGGGTGGGATCATACGCGAGACGATATCTGCACCTTGGCTCGGCGCATCCGCAACAAAAAACCAAATGGTTTTTTCTGAAATCATCTGCCACGCATAGGCAATGATGGCCAAGCTGACCAGCCAAAAGAACCACCGGATCCATTGCTCTTTAGAGGTGCGGTGTTTCCAAGACTCGCCAGCGCTGGTTTGATATGAAGGCATTATTGTACCCACTTTCTCATAAAGCTTGAGGTATATTCCAATCCCATTACGATCAAGATTATGATCAAGAGAATTGCGGCAGCCGTGTCGAACTCATACCGAGAGAAGGCTGTGTTCAAAGTGGCGCCAATACCGCCGCCTCCAACGATCCCGACAACGGCGGATTCGCGAAAATTAATGTCTAACCGATAGACCGATAGGCCAATCATTCGAGGCATCACTTGTGGCTGGATGGAATAATTTACCCATTGGAACCAATTCGCGCCGGTGGCTTTGACCGCCTCGGCCTGAGATGCACTGCAATTCTCGATATCTTCGGCAAGCAGTTTTGCGTAAAATCCAATCGTTCCCAAAGCCAGCGCAACGAAACCCGCAAAAGGCCCAAAGCCAAATAGCTTCACCGCGAAAATCGCCAAGATAATTTCAGGAAAGGTTCGAGAGCCTGCGATAATGCCTCGGCAGAAGAAATACACCCAGGCCGGTGCCAAGTTCCGAGCAGCGCCAAGGCCAACAGGAATGGATAACGCGATGCCCGCGACCGTGGAAATAATTGCCATCCAGATGCTTTCGGCAATCCCTTCCCAAACAACGCCCCGGTTATCGGCAAAATTTGGGGGGAAGAACGAATCTAAGAAGCGTTGCGCGCGCGGCAAGCCTTCTTTGATACGTTGGATATCGATATCCATCGTTCCCAGAGCCGCTGCCAAATAAATTGCAACGCCGAGAAAAAGCAACCACCTTAAAAAATCATTTTCAATGAAAGGGGCTTTTTTCCAAACACTCGGATAGGCCGTATTATGCGAAGCGTTTTTCATCTTCAAAACTCTTCTTTTGTATCGTCATCATCATCCTCATCTTCGCTCGCCTTGATGGTGGCCGACCAATCTTCTTCACCGTAGATGCGTGTCAGCACCTCGGGCGACAAACCATCCGGTGGGCCATCATAAACAACAGCGCCAAGTTCGAGCCCAACCACACGTTGCGAGAACATTTGCGCCAAAAACACGTCATGTATGTTAATGATCGCCGTCAGCCCGCGCTCTTTGCACAGCTCTTGTATCAGCCGCATAATTTGGCGCGATGTTTTCGGATCAAGGCTGGCTGTGGGCTCATCCACAAGCAACACATCAGGATCTTGAATCAAGGCTCGGCAAATACCCACCCGCTGCCTTTGCCCGCCGGAAAGCTCATCCGCGCGTTTATCGGCCATATGTTTAAGCCCTACGCGATCGAGCAAACGATACGCTTCCTGAATATCGGCGCTGGGGAATTTTCTGAAATAGCTCCGCCAAAAACCCACATAGCCCAGACGGCCAGAGAGAACATTCTCCATCACGGTGAGCCGTTCAACAAGCGCATATTCCTGAAAAATCATACCCATTTTGCGGCGTGCGCGCCGCAGCGCTGCAGACGAAAGCCGCGTTAATTCTAAGTCTTTCAGCTTTACGCTGCCCGAGCTTGGTTCAACCAACCGATTGACGCAGCGGATAAGCGTTGATTTACCGGCCCCAGAGGGACCGATCAGGGCCAGCACCTGCCCTTGCGGGACATCAAGAGTAACGCCTTTAAGTGCATAATCACCTGTATCGTAGCGTTTCTTTAAATCACTTAATTGAAGCATTCTATCTCTCAGTCTTTATCAGTCAAAAAAAGCGAGCCAGGTTGTAGCTTAACCTGGCTCGGCTCAATATTTATTTACAGTCGTAGCTTACGCCATTCGCTGCATCGATTTGGCGAATAACAGCCCAGTCATTTTTATGCCGAATACCGACAAAACGGTCGGCTTTCGCAAACTCTTTTTTGTAAACTGGATCTGAATCGAAATCGAAAGTGAAAAATGCTGATTTGATTTTACCAACCAACTCTGGGTGCAAATTATGTGCATGCCCATATCCCGTTGTTGGAAAAGTTGGTGATTGATAAACCGTTCTGATTTTATCTGCTTCGATAACGCCTCGACGCACCATACGTTGCAACACAGAGTTCGCAACCGCAGCTATTTCATAATCGCCATTATACACACCCAAGATCGAGTTATCATGCTTACCCGAATATGTCGGTGTAAAATCCCGATCGGCAATTAAATCAAATTCACCCTTCAAGATCGCGGAAGGTGCTTTGAAGCCCGAGTTGGAGGTTGGCGATGTAAAAGCCATTGTGCGACCCTTAATTTCGGATGGCGATTGAATTTCGCTATCCGCATGCACAATAATCTCCATCTCATACCCGTAAGACCCATCGTCTTTCGCGTGCATCGCGAATGGTACAAAGCCTGCACAGCTGACCGCAATCGGGTTAGAGCCGGTATTGAAGCCGGCGACATGCAAACGACCCGAACGCATGGCCTCTAATTGTGCCGCGTTTGACTCCACGGGGAAGAATACAACTTTTCTATCCGTATAAGCTTCAAGATGCTCAATAAATGGCGTCCAGATATTGGCATAGACCGCCGGATCTTCCACCGGCGTATAGGTGAAAATAATGGTTTTAGGATCAACCCAGTCTTTTTCATCTAGGGGCAAATCCGCCACCTGATCCATATTTCTATCACAATAAGCGGCATCCAAAGTGCCTCTGTGGCAATCTTCCGCCATTGCTTGGCTTACCGCAGCTCCGAAAAGAAACGTTGTTGCCACCGTAAGCGCTGACAGTTTTGTTTTTATAGTCATTCAAGCCTCCCGTATTTGTTTAATTGGATCAGCTTATGTCGACAAAAATTCCAAAACAACAATATTTTATCACAAAACTCCATTTTTTTATTTGAGCCAAAAAATCAACCTTATAACTACAGATGTCCGATGGCTGTGGCGCATGATAGGCCCTAAAAAATTTAAAAATGCGCGATCATGAAACCATGACGCGGGGCTTCACGACACGCATAAATATTTTAAATTGATAATTTTCATGCAGCTTTGCGTATCTTGATAGATATACATGCGACGTGAATAGTGGTCAGAGCCTGCGCGTGAAACGCGTATTCTTGGCAGGTGGCGTTTCTGGCTTGCCCGCAAAACATTGGGCAAGTTCCATCCAAGTTATCGCGTTAGCGCCGACAAACTGCAAATCTGTATCCTTGACGTTGCGCACTTGCGTTACGACTTGCGCGAAGTCCACGGCCTTGCCCTTCACATATTGGGTTTCGCTTGGAGAATTCCACGTCCAAACCGCTCCTGATGGCGCAGTCAGGCACACATATGGGGCCTCGTCTGGCACCAGCAACCCCCTGTTTTCAAATGTCCACGCAAACGTTACCGCGCCTAAATGGCAGATATTGCGAATCCGATCATGCGCTTGACGGGGCCTGCCCAACACATCAAAAACCGCCTGTCCATGCGCCCAAGTTTCCATTTGCCGCGCCGTTATGCAGGATAGTGCGCTCATTTCTGGCCCAGCCCATTTCACCCTTTGCTTGGGGTCTGCTGAGCGATAGGCCGCGCTGACCACCTGCGCCGTGGCGTGCCATTTTTGAAATAACTCAATCCCGCTTAACGCTCCTAGAAACGGATATTGACATTGCAACAACGTTAAACCTTGACTCAAATTTGCTTGAATTGGAGCAAAAAAAGCGTCAAAGGCCGCGTCACCTTCCAATGCGGCGAGCGCGGCGAGATCAAACATATGAAGATGTCCGATCACGTCATTGACCGTCCAAGATTTAAACAAGGTTTTCAATTCGAAAACATCATCCGGCTGACCGCTCAATAAATCGGCAAGCGCCTCAACTTCTTTTATATAATCATCAGCTTGCTGCATATATCGCCCTATGCCAGTTTTTAAACCGCGCCTTGTTTGGCCATTCATTAACGGCAGCAACTACGCGTAATTTCTGCGTATACCCAAAGCCATTTTTACAATTCTTTCAAGTCCAAAGCCCTGAGCGCACAGCCCCGGCACGGCAAGCAGCCCCAAGCGCGCAGACCAAAACGATCAGATGCCAGCACATGCCCTGTAAATATTGATCCGCGATATTTATGCGCAGGCGCGGCCTTTTTAACGCAGAGCCGCGCCAACCGCCTTGCCCCTGACTTTTAGGCAACACCATCCCATCATAAAATAGGTTCAAACGCGCCCAAAATGATGATCTAGATACAGAAAAGACAGAAGGTTCAGATGGCTTTTACGTATCATACAAACGTTCACTCAGATTGGATCGACTATAACGGGCATATGCAAGATGCGTATTACGGTCTGGTGTTTAGCCATGGGGTAGATGCACTACAAGATGAAGTGGGTTTTGATCACGCCTATCGTGACGCAACAGGCTGCACGATCTATTTGGTCGAAGAACATAAATATTTTTTGAAAGAGGTGAAATACGCGGATGCGCTTGCAGTAAACATCCACCTCATTTCCCAAACGGATAAATTGTTTCATCTCTATGCCGAAATGATCTGCGCACAAAAAACCGTGGCGCTGTGTGAATTGATCGAAATGCACGTGCAACAGAAGCCGTGCCCGCATGGCGTTCCCATCCCGCAGCACATTGCCCACGCGCTGAGCGCCTATCAGATTAAGGATCAAGCCTTATCTGGCCTAAAACACCGCTCGCGCAAGATGCGCCTGCGCTGATGATCATGGGCGCCTTATCTTTGCCAGAACAAACAGATACCGGTCTTGCCTGCAGATTTGATAAGCATATTAACGTAAAAATTCAATTTGCAGCCATATTTTAAAAACCCTGTGCGTGCAGTTAAGGCTCGCCTATTGCACAAACTAATCCTACAGATTTAGAGCAGCAGTTTGCTTCATAGGAATGCACTATGCCCGAGAGAAAAACAGAGAATCTACGAGGGGCCATGTTGATGGTGTTGAGCATGGCGGCTTTCACCACCAATGATCTGTTCGTCAAACTGCTCGGGGCCCAGCTACCGCTGTCACAAGTTCTAATGCTACGCGGTGCTGTGGCGCTTTTGATGATTGCTGGATTGTGCCAATTCTATCAAGCTTGGACGATAAGATACGCCCGAAAAGACTGGGGCTTAATCGCTTTGCGCTGCGCCGCAGACGTTTGCGCAACTTATTTTTTCTTAAATGCCCTGATCAATATGCCAATCGCGAATGCCACCGCTATTTTACAATTGCTGCCCCTCACGGTTGCCCTTGGCGCTGCGCTGTTTTTAAACGAATTGCTGGGGTGGCGGCGCATGATTGCCATCGGTATCGGGTTTTTGGGTATGCTGATGATTGTCCGCCCTGGCGCTGAGGGGTTTAGTAATTATTCCTACTACGCGTTGATCGCGGTTTTGTTTATCACCTTACGAGAACTCGTCACCCGCTCTATGAGCGCCCATATTCCCAGCCTCATGATTACCTTTTTTGCTGCGCTCAGCGTGTTTATCTATGCTTCAATATCAATGCTTTATATAGAATGGGTGCCGGTAGAAGAGGTGCAGGCATGGTATTTGGTTGCTTGCTCTCTACTCATTTGCGCCGCATATTTTTTTAGCGTTTTAGCGGCTCGGGTGGGCGAGTTATCCTTTGTCGCACCCTTTCGCTATACGGGCCTCTTATGGGCGCTCTTTTTCGGCTTTTTCATCTATGGCGAATGGCCAACGCATTTGGCATTGACGGGCGCTGGCTTAGTGGTTGCTGCCGGTCTCTACACGATGTGGCGAGAGGCTAAAACCAAAAAGAAATGAAGGACGACGCCGTTAAAACGGCGTCGAAATTGATCACTTGAATGCCCCTTACAGCCTCTATTTGGCAGCAGGGCTTTTGTCAAAAATAGTTAAGACAGAACAGATGCTCAAAGCCGCCTAAAAACTGTGTTACATTATCAATCGAGACCACAGAAAAAGTGGCAGCTCGACAGCCGCTTAAATAACCTTCTTATCGTCAATAATCGTCATCGTGGCCAAACCGCTTTCGCCAAGATCAACCTTAGCAAAAGGACCACCATGGCACATATGACCCGGATCTTGACTGTCCAAGACATCGGTTTCAGCCAATATCTTTTCAGCAAATTGCTCTGCATTATCTTTCGGACGAAAGCCGATAAAGGACGCTTTGCTATTATCAACCGCGGCACGGTCATTGTTTGAAACACCGTAAACAACGGTAAAACCTGTGACAGGTGTATCGATGCAGCGCTTGGTCAGTTGAATCAGATCATCATAAGATAACCAAGTTCCAAGCGCGCGCGCGCTGGTGACCTGAGCACAAGATAAAATGCGCATATGCACGCTTTCAAGCCCCCGCTTATCCCAATACATCGAGCCTAGATCTTCTGCGAAACACTTTGCCAAGCCATAAAACGTATCAGGGCGATGCCGGCTATCAGCATCGAGAGTTTCCGTAATAGGGTGCATTCCGACCGCATGAATAGAGCTGGCATAAACCACCCTTTTTAGCCCGTTTTGATAGGCTGCCTCCCAAATATTATAAGCACCGATAAAATTAGGGCCCAATAATTTTTCAAAGGGCCCCTCATCGACGAATGCCCCCATATGGATCACCATATCGGCGCCCTGCAGGATACGCATCATATCATCTAAGCTAGCCAAATCCCCTTTTGCATAGGTTTCGCCAGGGTAGAGATTGCCAATATCGTCCACCAAATCAGTTGATACCAATTCATCGCACATTTTTGACAATGGCTCGCGCAGGTAAGATCCAAGGCGACCTGCAGCCCCCGTTAAAACTAGCTTTTTCATTTAAGTCGTCCTTTATTTCAATTCAGATTGGTTTTTTGAAACAGTAATCGGCACGCACCGCTTTCACAATCAATTACAGCAAAAGAAGCCAAGGAAACAAACCTCCCTAAAAATGCAAAATGCAAACTTGGCAGGCAAACCTGGCACCCCGCTTTACAGCGGGTTTATCAGATTATAGCTTTTTCCAAAATTGGGCGGTTCGCGGCAAATCGGTCAAACCCAAAAGCAGTCAAATCAAGCGTTTGATAGGCACCATGCACCATAATTTCAGCAATTGCTCGTCCCATCGCCGGAGATTGCTGCAACCCGTGACCAGAAAACCCATTTATGAAAAAGAAATTTTCCACATCATTATGCGGCCCTATGATCGCATTTTGATCAAAGCAATTATACGCGTAATGCCCGGCCCATTCTGATTGAATTTTTATCGCCTCAAACTGGGGAATGCGCGCCGCTATTATTGGCCAAATATCGGCCTCCCAAAGCGAATGATCCATCTCAAAATCATCATATTCCACCGCTTGATCGTTAAATGAACGTCCACCACATAGATAGGTTCCCCCGCCATTGTCGCGCATATGAACCCCGGAGGGGTCGATTGTCAGCGGTAGCGGTTTATCCAAAGGTTTTTGCGCGGAAAATATCCAACTATATCTTTTGCGCGGTTCCACGGGAATCTGCGCCCCCGCCATTTTTGCGGTTTCAATCGCGCGGGGCCCAGATGCATTCAACACTTGCCCGCATGATATCACCTCACCGGTTTTCATCGTTACGCTCTCTACGCGCGTGCCTGCTGCGTTTTTGCTCATCCCGACCACTTCGTTTTGAACAAATTCAACGCCCCGATCGGCCGCCGATTTGCGCCAGCAATCAAACACCGCAACACCATCCCAATAGCCTTCATCGATAAGATTGATCGACCCCAGAACAATATCATCAACGTTGTAAAAGGGATAAGCTGCTTTGATCTGCGTGGGCGTCATAAGCTGCGTTGCCGCACCGCACGCAATTTGAACAGCTTGATTTTCGCGCAAAACAGCAGCGCCCGAAAGGTTATTCGCCAAATATAGATAGCCAAAACTGTTGATCTTTAACTTTGGAGCGCGCGGATCGCCCTTCATATAGCTGGGCAGGTTTTGAATAAAATCTGCACTGAATTGGGAAATACGCACGTTTAGCGGGCTTGAAAATTGCTGACGAATGCAGGAATTGCTCTTCATCGTAGACGAAAACTCATAGCTTGTATCTTTTTCGACCACCAAAACCGAACCATTAAAATCGGCATCATCCGACAAGAACCAGGCCGCGGAAGCGCCCATAATAGCCCCGCCCACGATCACAATATCATAGGTTGCGTTTTCGGGAGGCTGCAGCGCGCTCATGGCTCTTTGCCTTCCTGCACCAAGGCTTTAACAGCGGCGATGTCCGCCTTGCTCAACCCGTAAAGCGTTTCTGCGCTTGCCGCTGAAATATAGCCACGCGCAAGATCCCTTTTTACCAAAGCACTCGGGCGGTCTTTCGGGTCGCCATAGCCACCACCGCCCGGAAATGCCATCAATACGCGCCGGTCATGGGCCACAAATTGCTTGCCTTTTCCCTTCATCACAGCACCGTCATCCTGAGCAATGCTGGTTTTTGCACCCGCTGCAGCCCCCCGTCTGCCCAATGCAGGGTGGTTTACCCGGTCCAGCATGGCCTGAAGGTCAAACTCATACCCGTCGCGCGCGCCCACCTCCATATATTGCCCCAAACCACCGCGGTGTTTACCTGCTCCGCCGGAATCGGGTCGCAGCTCTTTACGCCAAATGATCACTGGGCCCGCGTGTTCTGTGGCCTCAACGGGCATCGTCATCACACCAGAGGGAAAGGCCGTGGCATTTAATCCATCATGATCGGGCCTCGCGCCTGAGCCACCCGAATTGAACGTCAGAACCTCAAACCGCGCCCTGCCGAATTCAGCGTCTTGATCGCTGCGCGCGCGCAATGACATCTGAAAATTGCACAAACACCCTGCCCCTTCAGCTGGCACCACGCCCGGCACAATCTGATCGAAGGCATTAAACACAGCATCGGGCACAAAATGACCAATAATATGGCGCAAGGCTACGGGCGCTGGATGCGCGGCATGCACGATCGAGTTTTCAGTTGCCCGCACTTCAAACGGCGCAAGCGATGCCGCATTATTCGGAATCTCGGGCGCAATCGCGACTTTCAGCGCATAACAAGCATAGGCTTTTGTATAAACGAGGGGGCAATTGATGCCTTTTTTATCGACCGGCGAGCTCCCCGCAAAATCGGTGACAATGCGATCTTCGTGAATGGTAATTTTGGCTTGGATCGTTATCGGCGTATCAAAGCCATCGATCGTTAGGGCCCCCTGCGCCGTTTGACGCGGTAGCGCCGCAATGGCCTCAAGCGTTGCGCGGCGCGAGTGATCAAGGATAAATTGTGCAATAGCCGTCAGATCCGCAAGATCAAATTCCTGCATCATATCGATCAAGCGGCGATGCCCAATCTCATTACAGCTTGCCAAAGCATAGATATCACCAATCAACTGATCCGGTTGCCGTACATTTCCACGAATAATACGTATCAACGTTTGATCAACAACGCGTCGCTCAGCAAATTTCAGTATCGGCAGATAGAGGCCTTCTTCGTAAACGCTGGAGGCGTCTGCGCCGAAGCCACGCCCACCAATATCAACCACATGGGCTGTACAGGCGAAAAAACCCACCAAATTTCCGTTAAAAAAGGAAGGCGATACCATAGTTATATCATGCAGATGGCCCGTGCCCTCCCATGGGTCATTGGTGATGTAAATATCGCCTTCAAAAATATTATCCGGCCCGATACGCCGTATAAAATGCGCCACAGCATCTGCCATTGCATTGACATGCCCCGGCGTGCCCGTCACCGCTTGGGCAAGCATACGCCCTTGCTGATCATAGACCCCGGCCGACAAATCCCCCGCTTCGCGCACAGAGGTTGAAAAAGCGGTGCGTATAAGCGCTTGCGCTTGCTCTTCAACGACCGAAATCAAACGGTTCCACATAATTTGATAGGCCACATCAGAATTAAGCATCGCTTGCTCCTTTTAAACGCAGATCGATACAACCATCTGCCAAGCATGTGGCAACGCGGCTTGAGGGCACAATAATCGTTGTTTCATCCTCGGTTATTGCGGCGGGCCCCGCAATCACATCTTCGCAGCGCAAGTGATCGCGCGGTATTTCCGCCGCCTCCACAAACGCTTCCACCGCAGGTTCAAAAAGAGTACGGTTTGCAGGGGCTAACGCGTGCACGCGCGCGGCACTTTCCGGTACCCGCGCCACCGCATCAGGCGTTGTGGCGGCATTCACCGACCAAACCGTCACTTCAATATCCAGCCCCGCGACTGGGCGCCCGAATAATTTGGCATATTGATCAGTAAAGCGGCTCTCAAAAACGGCTGCGTCAGGCGTCTTAGCGCAATCTGCGTCTAAACCAATCGGAATTTCCCAACCCTGGCCTGCGTAGCGCATATAGGCTTTAAACTCCAAAACGATCGGGCTGTTAGAGGTGCAGCGGGCGACAAATCCAACCGCCTCCATTTGCAAGTCATGCAACAGCGATTTGATTCTTTGCGGATCAAACTGCGTAAGCTTCATATAGACAGAACGCGTTGCTTCAAAGCTGAACGGCGCGCGTAAAAACCCAATTGCCGAGCCAACCCCTGCACCCGGCGGCACCAAGGCCCGACGAATGCCAAGCTTTTCGCACAGACGGCCCGCGTGCAAGGGTGCAGCCCCGCCAAATGCGATCATCGTATAACCAGAGAGATCTTCGCCAGTTTCCACCGCGTGTACCCGCGCCGCATTCGCCATATTTTCATCAACCACTTCGGCCAACCCAAACGCCGCAGTGATCGCGGGCATATTTAAAGGTGCCCCCAAAACCCTACCCAGTACCTTTTGCGCCTCTGCGCCATCAAGAGGTAAAGATCCGCCAGCAAAGCGTTCTGGATCCAATTTGCCCAAAAGCAGGTCCGCATCGGTAACGGCCGGCTTTTCTCCCCCTTTGCCAAAACAGGCCGGCCCCGGCTCAGAGCCGGCGCTTTGCGGCCCAACCCGGATTTGACGCAGCGCATCAACATGCGCGAGCGATCCCCCCCCAGCACCGATTTCAACCATATCAATGACCGGTATCGAAATCGGCATGCCCGAGCCTTTTTTAAATCGGTAGCTTCTCGCAACTTCAAAAACACGGCTGGTTTTGGGCGTTTGGTCTTTGATCAAACAAATTTTGGCGGTGGTGCCCCCCATATCGAAAGATATAACATTTTTTAACCCATGGCGCGCCGCGATATGGGCCGCAAAAACCGCGCCCCCTGCAGGGCCCGATTCCACCAGACGCACAGGAAATTCAGCAGCGCTTTCAAGCGAGATAATACCGCCCCCAGAATGCATAAGAAAAACGTCACATTCCACCATTTCAGACCGCAACCGATTCCTTAAGCGATCTAAATATGATTTCATCAAAGGTTTGATATAGGCATTCGCAACCACAGTGTTGAACCGCTCATATTCGCGCATCTGTGGAGACACTTCACAGGACAGTGAAACCATCACATGCGGCAACCGCTCTGATAACAGCTCAGCCACCATTTTTTCATGGCGATCGTTCAAATAAGAATGGATCAATCCCACCGCAACGCTTTCATACCCTGCCGCCGCAATTTGAGCGATAACCGGTTCTATATCGGCGCGGCTGAGAGCCATAATTTCAGCCCCATTGGCATCCATCCGACCCGGAACCGTGTAGCGCCTTTGGCGCGGCAAAAGCGGCTCGGGCAAGATCAGATTTAAATCATATTGCTCAAACCGCGATTCCGTGCGCATTTCAATCACGTCTCGAAACCCTTCGCTCGTAATCAAAGCCGTTTTCGCGCCCCGCCGCTCAATCAACGCATTTGTTGCCAACGTCGTGCCGTGAATGACCTGCTCAATTTGGAAAGGCGCAACGCCGGCTTTGTCACAAACTTGCTGAAGGCCTGCGATAATTGCCTCTTCAGGTGCTGTGTAGGTGGTTAAAACCTTGGCGGAAAAAACTGCGGTGCCAACCTCCAGCACCACATCTGTAAAAGTTCCGCCAATATCTACGCCCAAACGAACTGAGTGCTGCGCCAAGAAAAAAGACCTCCAATTTAGTCTGTTAAAACTAGGGGTTGTCGGGGCCGATTTACAAGTTGTTTTATCGATCATACAAAACCGCGCTAAATGCGTCGGCCCATACCAAAGGCACTAGGCATCCGAAGTATTCTTTAACCACAAGTCGTTTAGTCGCAAAAGTTTGAGCGCCTATTAAAACTGCAAAGCGCGGCCGCCAAAAGCATCACTCAATATAAGCAGCGCCCTGTGAGAACCCTTTCCTGCAAACTTGAATTTTAGAACGTGAAGACAATCTATTGTACCGACGGGTCCACAGATCGCCAAATCTACCGTAAGACGCTGGTGCAGAGTAGGAGAGGCAAAATAATTTCCCGAAATATTCGCGTAAAGCTGGCACAGTTTGAGCTGAAACCACATCTTAAACCCCAAATCATTTAAGGGATATCCCAACACCGATTTCTAAGCGCACGGACTATCCACAGCGTACCGGCTGTTTCCCCCTGAACCAACTTTAGGGCGCCACAGCGGCAAGCGTATCTCGGAACACAAGTTTGGTCTTTAACGGTATGGATTTCAGAGCAGTTCCCTCTTTGATTAAATTCGCCAGCGCTTTCGCCGCGAATACTCCCATTTCACGATGCGGAACATGCACTGTGGTCAGCGCCGGATAGGCAACTTGCGCCAATTCGATATCGTCAAACCCAATGATAGATACATCCTTGGGAACGTTTAGGTTTAGCTCGCGCGCGCTTCTCAACGCCCCCACGGCCAAAACATCATTACCGCAAAACACAGCGGTTGCCCCCGTATTTGCAGCCATAACCTGCTTGAAAGCTTGCGCGCCCTCCTCGATACCATAGGTGGTTTCAAGCAAATAAAGATCATTTGGATCCAATCCGTTTTCCGCCATCGCATCCAAAATACCAGAATGACGGGCTTGTGCACGGTCATTGGTTGCTCTTTGCGCAGAAATCAGCGCTAGTTTTCGATGGCCCATCTCTATCACTTTGACCGCCATCTCACGCATCGCAGCACGGTTGTCAAACCCCACAGAGGGTCGTTCAGCTTGGCTGTTATAAGCCCAAGCGGTCAACGCCGCGACTCCTTGGTTTTCTAGAAATCGATAGATTTCGGGATCACGCTCATGCCCAATCAAAAGCAACGCATCCGCCCCGCGGGCTACCAGCGCTCTGATTTGCTCTTGTTCTATTTCAGGCCGGTATGACGTACTGGCAACCAAAAGCGTGAAACCGTGCAACAATAACTCTTCTTGAAAGGCTTGGAGGCCACGCGCGAAAATTGCGTTTTCCATCGTGGGAATAATCGCGCCGATCGTATTGGTGCGATTAGTGGCCATGACTTTGGCACCAAAGTTTGGCAAATAACCCAACTCGCTGATCGCGGCAGACACTTTTTGGCGCGTTGCAGCCGACACTTTATCGGGAAAATTCAGACATCGCGAGACGGTTGCCGTCGACACATTGGCCGCAAAAGCAACATCATGAAGCGTTGGAGTGCCATTTTTAATGCGCATTCAAGGTCAACCCACTTTGATCAGAACTGCAACTATATGGCATTATTAAAGAAATTAAAATATTCGATGTAAAGGCTTGCATTTTAGTAATGTAAACGCTTACATTGTACGAGAATCGGCTTAACATCTGGGAGGATAGGTTAAATGCCGCTTATCGGAGCGATCATCTTATTCGTGATTTTCACTTTAAATGTGGCCCTTGGGTCATTCTATAACGCTTCGTTTATTGGCGATGTCGGCGAAATGCTCATGTTAAGTGGCGTCGCCATCCTGTTTGTCATCACGATTCTGACGAAAGAAGCTGAGGCTAAAAAGTAGCCGCGGTACATATCACTTAGGGAGTACATGAAATTGAGTAACGAGAACAAAAACCTGAAATCGGCAACACGCCGAAATTTCCTGAAGCTAGCGGGCTCAGGCAGCTTCACAGCCGCAATGGTTGCAGGCGCAGCGGGAACGCTTTGGTCAACTGAGGCTGCAGCTCAGACGGCCAGCGAAGAAAGAGATCGCGAAAAAGCCGCGGATCACGTGATGACAATCGCAACAGCCTATGTGCTGGGCGCGACGCGCAGCTACCCAATCATGCAATTGGACCTTAAAGAAAACATCCAAAACGCAACAAGCGGCAAAGTCTATGTCAAATTGGCCCCCGGCGGACAGTTGGGCGCAGGTGGCGCGTTGGCACAGAAGGTACAATCAGGGACCATCCAAGCTGCGCAGCATTCTTTGTCAAACTTTGCCCCTTTCGCGTCAACTGTTGACTTGATCAACATGCCGTACCTTTGTGGTTCAAACCAGCGCTTCACAAACCTGGTACATTCTGACACTTGGGCAAAAGCGGTAAACCCGAATGTCGAAGCGGCGGGTTTCAAAGCATTGTTCTATGTCAATATCGACCCGCGTGTAGTTGCGGTTCGCAAAGGTGGTGCAGGCGCTGTGATGACACCTGGTGATTTGTCTGGCGTAAAATTCCGCGTACCAGGCTCAGCAATGTTGCAGCAATATTACCGCATGGTCGGTGCAAACCCAACACCTGTAGCCTGGGGTGAAACGCCCTCAGCGATCAAACAAGGCGTTGCAGACGCGCTCGACCCATCCGTTGGCGCGCTGTATGTATTTGGCTTCAAAGACATTTTGAGCCATGTAACTTTCACGCAGGCGGTTCCAGATTCGCAGGTGTATTCTTGTAACCTCGAATGGTTCAACTCTATGCCGGCAGATGTTCAAGACGGCATTATGGAAGCGGCGGAAATCACCCGTCATCAGAACCTGTCAAAAGTACCTTCAGCGCGCAATTACGCCATGGCTGAGCTGCGCAAATCGGGCGTTCAGTTCCACTCATTAAGCGAGGATCAACTGGCTGAGTGGCAATCTGTTGGCGGCTATCAGAATGCAGCATGGGATAGCTTCAAAGTTGAGCTGGCTGGATCAATGGATACATTTGCCAAGCTAGAAGAAGCAGCCGGCACGCAAGGCCGCTACTACGTACACGACGCATAAGTGTCTTTGGTGGGCGTGCAAAAACGCCCACCATTTTTACTCTCAAAATAATTTTGTATTTATCAACGCGCCTTGCCAGCCAGAGCGACGCTACGAGAGAGGTTTGTTATGTTGTTACTTCAAAGGCTCAATAAAGACGCCGAAAAATGGGCACTTTTAGCCTTTTACGTCATGCTCGTTATGACCATGGCCGTTGAAGTGTTTCGCCGCGAAATCTTTGCCTATTCATCGATTTGGGGCGAAGAAATTGTGCGGTATTCTTTTATCTATCTTGCCTGGATCGGTGCGGCCGCGGCCGTGAAAGACCGCGCGCATATCAGAATTGATGTGGTGATGCATTATTTGAGCCCTTCGGTGAAAACCCTGCTCTACATCTTCGGTGATCTTGTCATGTTTGCGGTTGCTTTGATCGCGTTATACTGGTCCTGGGAAACCGTCCATGTCTCATGGAAATTTGGCTCTGTAAGCCATGGTCTTCGGGTGTCGATGGTTTGGTTCCTGATGGCAGTGCCAATTGGGTTTTTTCTGGTAATTCTGCGATTAACGCAATCTCTCCTGCGCGATCTGCGCAGCCTTCGCGACGGGTCACCCGTTTACGAAGGCGATAAGCTGTTTGACTGAGGAATAGGGCGATGCTTTTCAATACACTTAATCAAGCCGTTGAGCTGGGGTGGGATTTTTACCTACCGGTGATTATCTTCGTGGTCCTTGCTGCGCTGGCCGTGCCGGTCTGGGCGTCCATCGGGGTTGCTGCGATCACCATGCTGCTAATGTCGGGCGATTTACCTTTGGCATTGGTTGGCGAAAGCCTGTTTGATGGCATCGATGCTTTTGCTCTAACCGCGGTGCCGCTGTTCATTCTAACCGGCGATGTTTTGGTGAGAACCGGCCTATCTCGTAAATTTCTGAACGTGGCCGAAGCCGTTACGCAATTTGCCAAGGGCGGATTTGGGTCAGCAACCGTTCTTGTTTGCGGCATGTTTGCGGCGATTTCAGGCTCGGACGCCGCCGGCGCCGCCGCCGTGGGGCGGATGACCATCGATCGGTTGGTCGAGAGTGGTTATCCGCGTCCCTATGCCTGCGCTCTCGTTGCCGCAGGGGCTTGCACAGGGATCTTAATTCCACCCTCCATTGCCTATATTATTATTGGTCTGGTGCTGGGTATATCCGCCTCAACCTTATTTTTAGCTGCGCTGATCCCCGGATTGCTGATCTTAACGGCCATCCTGATCACCAATCTCGTTGTCAACAGAATTTACGGATATGAAGGCGGTGGCAATATGTCGGCGGCAGAATATTTCGGAAACCTTATCAGGGCGCTTGCCTCTGGATGGTATGCCTTTATCGTGCCCGGCATTATCTTTTATGGCATCTTTTCGGGAAGATTGACGCCCACAGAAGCGGGCGCAACCGCCGTGATCGTAACGATCATTATTGGCTTTGTTTTGGGCACGCTTAAATTATCTGACTTTCCCAATATGCTGGTCAGCTCCGCAAAAGTGAACGGAATTATTCTTCCGATTATCGCTTTTTCATTGCCCCTCGCGCAGGCTTTGGCGATCATGGGCGTGCCACAAGGGTTTGTTCATTCTGTCACCACCCTTACCGATGATCCTACCCTATTAATTTTGATGATGATCGGCATTTTGATCGCTGCGGGATGTGTGATGGAAACAACCCCCAACATTGTGATCCTTGCGCCAATTTTGAAGCCTTTGGCCGATAATGTCGGCATGAACGAAATTCAGTTCTGTATCATGATGATTACCGCCTTGGGTGTCGGGTTCATCACACCGCCCTTGGGGTTAAACTTGTTCGTTGTTTCCGGGATTACCGGAGAGTCAATCCTGCGGATCGCTTGGCGCGCAGTCCCATTCGTATTTTTCATGCTTGTTGTGGTTCTTTTAATCGCTTTTGTACCTGCGATTTCAACAACAATGCTTCCAGATATCTATAAATAAGGCAAAATAACTATGGCACGAAACTACCTGAAAAAAGCAACGCTTACCGCACAATCCGATGCATCAAATGTCCATGATATTGTTCGAGGGATATTGAACGATATTGAAGAAGGCGGCGATGCGAAAGCGATCGAATACGCGCAAAAATTCGATAAATACGATGGCAATGTTATTCTGACGCAAGAAGAAATTGCCGCCGCTTGCGAATTGGTGCCACAAAAGCTGAAAGAAGACATTCAATTCGCCCATGAAAATGTGCGCCGGTTTGCAGAGGCGCAAAAAGCCACGGTAAGCGATGTTGAACATGAGGTTGTTCCAGGATTGATTGCGGGTCAAAAAGCCATTCCGGTTGACGCGGCGGGTTGTTACGTGCCCGGAGGCCGTTACAGCCATATTGCCAGTGCAATTATGACGGTGACAACGGCGAAAGTGGCGGGCTGCAATCATATTATGGCCACCTCCCCTCCCCGGCCGGGCGTTGGCGTCGCGCCTGCGATTATTTACGCCGCCCATATCTGCGGGGCCGATACGATTATGGCATTAGGGGGCGTTCAAGGCATTGCTGCAATGACATTCGGGTTGTTTGGATTGCCCAAAGCCAATATTTTGGTTGGGCCGGGCAATCAATTCGTAGCCGAGGCAAAACGCATTCTGTTTGGCCGCGTTGGCATTGATATGATCGCAGGGCCGACCGATAGTTTGGTTCTGGCAGATAAATCCGCCGACCCGCATATCGTTGCGACCGATTTGGTCAGCCAAGCCGAACACGGCTATAATTCCCCCGTCTGGCTGGTGACTGATAGCAAAGACTTGGCCGAAGACGTGATGAATCGAATTCCAAAGCTGATCAATGATCTTCCAGACTTGAACCGGGATAATGCGCTTGCCGCATGGCGCGATTACGCAGAGGTCATCGTGTGCGCAGACCGCGAAGAAATGGCCGCCACATCGGATGAATACGCCCCCGAGCATTTGACTGTACAGGCCGAGGATCTGGATTGGTGGCGCGGCCGCTTAAGCTGCTATGGATCTTTGTTCTTGGGCGAAGAAACAACCGTCTCTTATGGCGATAAAGCATCGGGCACCAATCATGTGCTGCCCACATCGGGCGCAGCCGCGTATACTGGTGGATTATCAGTGCATAAATATATGAAAATCGTCACCTGGCAGCAGGCCACGCGCGAGGGCTCGAAACGGGTTGCGCAAGCCACCGCGCGGATTTCTCGGTTGGAAGGCATGGAGGGTCACGCTCGCGCCGCTGACGTGCGGCTTGCCAAATATTTTCCCGGGGAAAACTTTGATCTGAGCGCGAATGGCTGATCCGAACACGCTTTTTGATCTGTCGGGGCGCGTTGCTTGCGTCACTGGGGCCAGTTCTGGCCTGGGGCAACAGGCAGCCTCGGCTTTGGCCGCGGCTGGTGCGCAGGTCATTGGCGTGGCGCGGCGCGCAGAAGCGCTTTCGGATTGGGCTGAGCGTATCGGGCCAAAAGCCGCTACTCTGTCTGCCGACCTGTCTGAGCGCAGCCAGATAAAAGAGATCGCCGCTCAAATCGCCGCCCCGTTCGGCGCGCCCGACATAGTGGTTCATGCAGCCGGAATAAACACCCGCGAAACCGCTGATAACGTAACTGATGAAGGCTGGGACATAACGCTCAACCTCAATCTTGCAGCACCGTTTTTTCTAAGTCAGGCGCTTGTGTCGGGTATGAAAGCCAAAGGCTGGGGCCGGATCGTAAATTTCGCGTCGCTTCAAACCACGCGCGCCTTTCCCGGCGGAGTCAGCTACGGCGCGTCGAAAGCTGGCATTGCACAATTGACGCGCGCGATGGCAGAAGCTTGGTCGGGCTTTGGGATTAACACCAATGCGATTGGGCCCGGGTTCTTCCCAACCGAGCTAACAGGGCCGGTTTTTGCGGATGCCGAGCGCTCTGCCCGCAATGCCGCCCAAACCTGCATCGGCCGTAATGGAGATTTGTCAGACATAGACGGCCCCCTTTTGTTTCTATGCTCACAGGCCTCTGCCTATGTGACGGGACAGGTTCTGATGGTCGATGGCGGCTATACCGCGAAATAAACCGTGATCCAGCCTTCTAGGCTGGGTTTAAACCTCCACCATATCGCCAAAACCGCACCTTCAATCCTTATGTGGCTTTGAAGAAACCGCGCGCTGCAGGATCGTCTGCCCAGCGGCTACATCTGCGGATTGCTCAAATTGCTTTGAGGGATTTAATCGCCGCAAACCGAAGAGGGCCAAAAGCGTCAAAAGAGGCTTTAAAAGAGCTTAAAGAGGGCATAGACCATCCTCATCACAAAGGGCTCGATAACCGCGCCGAGGCGTCATATCGCCATACGCGACGGCCGAACGGGTGGATAGCACGGTTTAAGCCGTCCCGACAGCGGCACAACGGTTTTTATTGGTTGAAGATCAGCTTGCCGTCCTTTTTCGATGCAAACGCCCCTTTATAACTGCGGCCACCTGCAGAAAAAAATACAGCGATATAGTCGATCTATATACAGAATATGCGTATCAAATCGTGCCATTCTATGCCAGAAAATGCACTTTTTAATGATCAAAAAAACCTGATAACGCCAAAGAAGTCTAACTTTGATGCCAACCCTGGAGAATAAAAAGCACCAAGACAATTCCTTTCTAGCCCTCGGGCAGTTTGCTTCGCAAAAAGGCCAGAAGCGGACCTGCAAAAGCGTTTGGATCTTCTAGCAAGCCCAAATGCTGCAATTTGGGCAGAATACTCAGCTCAGAGTCCATGATTTCCTGCGCAATCGCCTGGCTCATTGCAGGCGTTGAGCCGCTGTCATTCTGGCAGGTCATGATAAGACTGGGCTGCTTTAAGGCAGGCGTTGGGCGGATCAGTTCGGTTACACCCTCGGCTAAAATCTGGCGATGGATGGCATAATTTTTTGGATCATTCGCCACCACAATATCGCGTAGAGCTGCCACCTGCTGTGAAGAATGGACGCGAAAATCCGGCGTAAACCATCGGGCAAGCGTTGTATCGATATTGGCAGATGGTCCCTCTGCTGAACTGGCGCGGGCCCGCTCTTCCACCAAACGCTGCTGCTTTTCCCCCCGCTCATGTGGTGCGTTTAATATTCCCAGCGCAGAGACGCGGCTTGGATGATCAATCGCCACGCGCCGATTGATCATCCCACCAAGTGAAAACCCAACCAACGCGGCGCGATCAATAGACAGCTCATCCATCAAATCGACCACTTGTTGCCCCAAACGTTTTAGGTCAACGCGCCCTGAGGGCAGATCCGTTTCACCATGGCCTAAAAGATCATAGCTCAGAATTTGAAACTCCTGCGCCAAGGTTGGCGCAATGCCACCCCACGTGCTGGCATGCGTTAAACCCAGCCCATGGATGAGCACAACCCAAGCTGCGCCCTGAGGACCTGTTATCTCATAGGCGGTGCCATCTTTGGTTCTTGCCATTTAAACGCCTGCCGGATTATCTAAATCGCGGCCCAGATCCTTTAAATCTTGATATCTATCGCCAATGCGGTGGTTGGGATGCCCGCCGATCGAGGCCCCCAAGGCAATAAGAATCTCATCATCAGCCGGTGCGTCAACCACGCTGGTTTGGATCGTTTGATAATGCGATCTACGGCCTGCATCATGCTTATCCATCAAAGGAATTGTTATTGCGCAATTCGCCGCGCCGCGCGTATTTGAAAAGGCCAGATAGCTTTTGGCACCAATCGCTTCGCGAAACTGATTTCCAAAATGGAGCGTATGCGTCATCGCTTGGGCATGTTCAATTTCTCCGCCCATGCCCACCACGCTTGCCTTGCCGCAGCCCTCAAGCAAATCGCCCGTTTCATCGAGCAGCATTTCTGTCAATAATTTGCCAATAACCGGCCCATGCGCTTGGATTTCAGGGCGCATATTTTCAACATGCCCACGGCCAAACCAAGGGTTTTTTATAATGGCCATAGACGCCATCAATTGGGTGGGGGTGTCCACGCTTTTCCACCCCTCGATAAAGGTTTTTTGTTTCCAAAGCAGCGTTCGGCGGATTTCAATCGGCATGGGCAAATTCCTTTACTTCAGCAAATGCGGGCAGTACCTGGTCAATAAACAAACGCAGCGATCGTTTCTGACGTTCCATATCCAGCCCCAGAGAGGCGTAATAAATAAATGCATCAACGCCAATAGATTGATACTGCTTAAGTTTTTCTACAACAATCTCTGGAGATCCGAACATTAAGTTTTCTTCCAGCATCGCGGGGTCGACGCGGGCATTGCCCTCTAATGTTTCCAGCGGAACCATATCGGGATATCCGTTCACAACATCACCTGCTTGCATCATTAAATTGCCAAAGCGGGCCAAAACCTGCCGCACAGCATCTAGCGCCGCTTGCCGATCACTTTCCGTTTCATAAAGAACAGCGTGGCGCATCATGGCAAATTTACCTGAATATTCAGGGTTCAAACGGGCTTTACTATCTTCAAGCAGGTCGCGGTATTTTTCCGCCTCGGAAAACGGCATTGTCAAAGGCCAACTCATAATATTGCAATTGTTGTCTACCGCATGATCAAAGGTTGTTGGAGAGCGCGCAGCCACCCAGATGGGCACGCTGTCTTGTACAGGTTTCGGGCAAGATGTGGCGGTTGGAAATTGCCAAAACTCTCCATTATGTTCCACATCACCGGCCCAAAGCTTCGGAATTAAAGGCAACATTTCTTGCAGATATTTCCACCCGTCTTTTTGGCTTAAACCAGGGCGTAGCCTATCAAATTCGCGTTGATAAGCCCCCGATCCCAGCCCCAGATCCATCCGCCCATCGCTCAACAGATCCACCAAAGCCGCTTCGCCTGCCAGTTTGATCGGATGCCAATAAGAGGCATTGGCCACACCGCATCCAAGGCGGATATTTTTGGTGTGATCTGCCCACCAGGTCATCATATGAAACGGGTTTGGCGCAATCGTCATTTCCAACGCATGGTGTTCGGCAGCCCAAGCAATCTCAAAACCGGCCTCATCTGCCATTTGCACCATTTCAAGCGTGTGATCACGCACCTCTTTCATATCCACAGAGGGTTCGCTTCGTTCTAAATTTATGGCAATATGAAATTTCATTTTCGTCCCTTTCAAATTAACGAGATACGAACTGGCTGCCCAACGGCTCTGAAGACATGTTCATCCACACAGTTTTAGGGCGCGTGTAATCATAAACGGCTTGAAAGCCGCTTTCGCGGCCATAGCCAGAGTTTTTCATTCCACCAAACTCAGCAATGGGAGAGACTGCCCGATAGGTATTCACCCAAACGATGCCCGCCCTTACTGATTTTGACATCCGCAGCGCCCGCGCTCCGTCTTTGGTAAAAATCCCCGCTGCAAGGCCATGCACCGTATCATTGGCCAAAGCCAAGGCTTCGCTTTCTGTTCTAAACCGCAGCACGCTTAAAACCGGGCCAAATAATTCAGTATCAACTATGTGAAGGTTTGGGGCGGGGCAGTCGATAATCGTTGGCTCATAATACAAATCCGAACCGGCATTTACCCGTTTTCCACCGCTTAGAATCTGGCCGCCTTCCTCGACAGCGCGCGCGACCTCGCGTTCGATGTTTTCGAGTTGCCCATAGGTACATAAAGGCCCCATCTCGGTTTCGCCAGCCATAGGATCGCCAATCGTGACGGCCTGCGCAATCTTCACCATCCGCTTTAAAAATTCATCCGCAATATCTTCATGCACAAGCAACCGCGAACCCGCCACGCAGCTTTGCCCAGACGCCCCAAATATACCCGCGACTGATCCGTTTACAGCGCTTTCAATATCCGCATCTTCAAATACGATAAACGGAGATTTTCCCCCCAATTCCAAACTGAGTTCGGCGAAATTTTCTGTTGTATTTTGGATTACGTGACGGGCCGAGCCTGGCCCTCCGGTGAATGAAACGCGCGCCACCATCGGATGCGAGGTAAGCACCTTCCCACAAGGATCACCATGCCCCGTCACGATGTTGACCACCCCATCGGGAATGCCTGCTTGCGCAATCAAATTTCCAAACTCTAACAGCGCCGCAGGTGCATGTTCCGAGGCCTTCATAACAACGGTGTTTCCCGCCGCAAGTGCTGGTCCAATTTTCACCGCTGCCAAAAATAACTGGCTGTTCCACGGCACAACCGCGGCAATCACCCCCAAGGGCTCACGATTGGTAAAAACAAACATATCCGGTTTATCAATCGGAAGCGTTTCGCCATGAATTTTATCAGCCGCTCCAGCGAAAAAATGATAAAATTCGCTGATATATTTTGCCTGCCACCGCGTTTCTGCAAATAATTTCCCAGTATCACGCGTTTCGATTTCTCCCAGCGTCTCAGACTGCGCGGCAAGTAAATCTGCCAAGCGGCGCAAACAATGGCCGCGTTGGGTTGCGTTCATCTGAGCCCACGGCCCTTCACGAAAAGCCCTATCTGCAGCGCGCACAGCGCAATCCACATCATCGGCCGTGGCCTCTGGAATTTCCGCCCATTCTTCACCTGTCGCAGGATTAATACTGGTGAATGTTCCGCCATCGCGGGCCTCTACCCATGCGCCATCGATCAACATCTTATAAGGTTTCATTCTGCTCTCCTTTGCACCGCGAGGGACCCGTAGGCTTGATAGGGCGCGGCGCCGTAAACACCGGGGCCTGCTTTATTGCCCACTCCCGTTTGAATTAAACATAGATCTTCAAAATAACGCTCTTTGCGCCATATCGCGAACTGATAGAAGCCAAAAAAAACCTGGTAGATGGCTTCAAGCACCGCGCCAAACGCACCGATCAGCAGCATCCGCGGACACCCCAAAAGATATCTGAAACGGACAAAATATGAGGGGCGGGCCGGCCGCATTGCACGTGCAAACCCAGTTTCCAATTAAACTGCATCCAAGCCCCTAAACGCCGCATAATCGCTATCCTTACTGAAATCTAAGAAGTGTCGCAGGCGATCATGACACAAAGTTTAAATTCTTAAAAATGAAATATTTTGCTAATTAAGTGCAAATAATTTGAATTTAAGGCGTTAAAAAGCCCCTCAAACAGCATTGAAAGGCGTTAAATTCCGAAACCAACAGCGCACCACCTTGCCCCAAGTATGAGCCCCTAGAAAAACAAAGTCGATCACCCCGCATTGATAAAGGCATTGTGAGATCAGTCATGGATTAAACGGTTAGAATGCCCACCAAGTATGGGACACAGATTCACCTCTCAAAACGGCAAAATAGAAAATTGGTTTCAACTCTTTGATCAGTCAAAATGATAGATCGTAGAAAAATGAATACGTAAATCAGGATTTCCCCACCCGACACTTTGAAAGTGTTTCCATCATACGACCTTCCACAAGTTACCCAAATTATGCGAGCCATAAAAATTTTTTGCGGGTTTTTATCCAACCCCGCGACAAAACACGAAGCTTATGCAATGCAGCTCGCCCGCTCTGCTCACCGCAAAGGCCGCAAAGTGAAAGACTGAATACACCTCAGCGACAGGCCAACCTCTGCGCTGGTTGGAAACATCCACAAAATCGCCAAAAGCGGAGCTGAAATATAGCGTATTTTGTTAAAAATAGAATTTTAGGACGATCGTACACCTGAGCCCTCTACCTACGGAGCTAGAACATTTCTGCGAGGGTAAAATCGTTGCAAAACATATAAATTCACAAAAGCCGCTACTCAGTCTCATCCTCATACTGGGTAGCGCACTTGATCCGATAAGCTAATCCACGCCCCAAAAATTGACCTTCAAAGAAACTGGCGGCGCATGCACAAAAAACTAAGGCCATTCACGCTGCTAGATACAATAAGGCAAAAACAAGAATATTATCCCTGACTCTGGGACGTGCCGTTAAGAAACAAAGCTTTTTTATTTTGTGACTTTAGCCCCGCCCTTTCCAGGGCACCATAACCCGTTCGACCCAGCGCATAAGCATGTCTATGCCAAAGCCAATGATCCCAATCAGGATAATGCCCAGGATAACAATATCCGTCTGCTGGAATTTTGACGCAACCATAATCATCATGCCTGCGCCTTTTTCCGCTGCCACAAGTTCAGCGGCAACCACCGTGCCCCAACACACGCCCATGGCTACTCGCGCCCCGGTAAAAATTTCTGGCAAGCTATTGGGGAATACGACAAAGCGCATTATCTGCCATCTGCTTGCGCCCAATGAATAAGCAGCGTGCACTTTTGAAATTTTAACTCCAGACACGCCTGCACGCGCGGCGATGGCCATAATCCAAAGTGCAGCGAGGAATAACAAAATCACTTTGCCAACTTCCCCAATACCCGCCCAAATAATCACCAACGGGATCAGAGCAAGCGGCGGGACCGGCCTCATAAATTCAACAATCGGATCAAACCAGCCACGAAACCAATCGGACAAGCCCATGGCGTAGCCCAAAGGTATACCCACCATCGCGCCAATAAAAAACCCGACCACAACTCGAAATAGCGAAAAACCCAAATGTTCAAGCAAAGGAAAGTTCTTGAAGCCTTGGGTCGATATTTCTATCAGCCGCCCCCAGACGGCTTCGGGCGCCGGCAACCATATAGGCTCCATCTGCCAACCTTTTCGAGGCTCAACATTCAAAGTGCCTTTTGGCGTTAAAGCAATACGAAGATTCTCTAAATAAACCGCGACGCCCTGCTCAATCGGCTTACCATTAATGGCAACAATCTTAGCTCCCATTTTGCGGTTTTCTTCGTCATTTTTATCCCATTTCAGTAATTTCGTGCGATAAGCTTTGACGGCCATGACATCATTTTTGGCGAAACCATCACCCAATTCTAGGTTTGGGAGGATTATATCTTCACCGATGCCATGGACAATAAGTTTCACTCTCGCTTCATCGCGCAGACCATCACCGGTTTCAGCCGTGTAAGTGAATTCAGCATTTCCCCGAAAAGGGCCGGGTGCATGCAGAAACGACGGTAAAATTTTTGATCCGGTGAAGGCCCCCCATAAAATCAAAACCAACAGAACAGAAACAACAGAAGCTGCAAAATTTGAATTTACCGCACTTTCATCTCCAAAGGTCACGGTTTTCAATGAACCAAAATCTTGCTTGGGTGTAAGAAGTTTCTTTACCAGCCGCGACACAAAAAGGGTTAACAGGATTAAGCCAATATAACCGGCGATATAGGGCATAGCCGCCGCTAGAATGACCAGGATCGAAAGTAATTCTTCGGAAAGCTTGACCAATAACTCCATCAAACCGTTGCCTCCGAACGTCCCATAATTTCTTCTTCCATATTCCAGATCATTTCCAAAATCTCTTCGCGCCGATTGGCATATTCGACGTGTTTTTTAATATCACGAAGGTCGGCATCAACGCCTAGATCAGCAAAAGGAAGACGATATTCACGATGAATACGGCCCGGGCGCGGAGCCATCACCAAAAGGCGCTCGCCCAGCAGCAAAGCTTCCTCTACAGAATGCGTGATCAAAATAATTGTTTTGCCGGTTTCCTTCCATAGCTTCAAAACCAACGACTGCATCTTTTCGCGAGTAAGCGCATCAAGTGCGCCTAATGGCTCGTCCATTAAAATTACATCTGGATCATTGGCGAGGCATCGGGCTAATGCAACACGCTGCTGCATGCCCCCAGAAAGCTCATATACTGCTTTATCTTTAAAATCCCGCAGCCCAACCACATCAAGCAAATGATCCACTTTTTCGCGCGATTGTGCGGTGCTTATTCCTTTCATCCGTGGACCAAAGCCCACGTTTTCTCTTACGTTCATCCACTCAAACAAAGCACCCTGTTGAAACACCATGCCACGTTCGGCATTGGGGCCAGTTACCTTTTCGCCATTTAATAGAATTTCACCCTGCGTTGGCGCGAGAAATCCGGCAACAATGTTTAATAATGTAGTTTTACCACATCCAGAGGGCCCCAAAACAGACATCAATTCACCTGCTTTCAAGTCGAGGGTGACATCCTTCAAAGCTTGCACGCACTCACCGTTTGGCAAATCAAAGCGCATTGAAATATTTTGGATGGACAGTCCAGACATGGCCACTTTTCTCTTCCTACTTTTGATGGAGACGATTGCAAATAAACCAAAACATCAGTTGCATTCTGCGGGCCGGCGCACCGGCCCGCAGCTGTTTAATTACATTCCGTTTGCTGTTTCCAACGGACCAACATTCACGTTGTCAGCATAGCTACCCAATGCTGAATCGATACTTCCAGCTGTCACAAAGACGTCTGCAACACCCTTCATAAATTCCTGTGCGCCACCACCGAGCCATGTTGACGACAATTGGCTGTCGACAGTTGGGAATACAAATGTCGCCATTGTATCTGCTGTTGCCGCCTCATCCATACCAGCGTCTTTCGCAATGGCAGGAAGCATCATGGCATGGTTGGAAGAATCCGCCCACATCGCGTTTGCATCGGCGGTCACCTTGAGAAATTTGGCAACTAGATCGCTGTTTTCCGCTACCCAGCCTGCTGGACCAGAAGTGACGTCAAAAACCAAAATACCTAGTTCAGTTTTTTCAGCACCCGTAAGCAGAATGTTTCCGTGCTCTTTCGCGCGGCGTAACGAACCACCCCAACCGCAGAACATATCCACAGCGCCTTGCGCGATTGCAGCAGCGCCATCTGGTGGATCCATGTCCACTATTTCCATGCTGCCAACGTCAACACCAAAATGGTCCATTTGCTTCAAGAAACCATAATGCGCTGCTGTACCCAAAGGCACGGCCACTTTTTTACCGGCCAACTCTTCAGTGCTGCTTTTGTCAATTTCAAGATCGCTTCTGACGACGCAGTTATCGTTGTCAGCGTAGCTAACAGCTACATCTAAGATTTGAAGATCTTGGCCAGCCGAGGTTGCAACCACAAAAGGCGGAACACCCTGGCTTACTGATAAGTGAACATCACCCGAGGCCATAGCTGCGGACATTTTCACACCAGAATCAAAGCTCACCCAGTTGACCTTTACACCTAACTCTTCGTCATAAGTTCCCATTTGTTTTGCATACTCAAATGGCATTGGCCACTCTAGAAAATATGCTACCGTCATTTCCTGATGCCCACCGGCCAAGACTGTCTGCGCACCGAGCGCGAGAGTCGCACCGGCAACCGCACCGATCAGTTTTGATTTATTCGACATTTATTTTCTCCCATTTTTTGCCTCAAAATTGAAGCTTCATTCTTCTGTCAAAAGAACAGAATGATTGTGCCCGCGAGCGTTGCGCAAGCTTAAATCGCAATCGAACAGATTACCAGTTTCCAATCAACGGTTATTTTGATGGTGAAGACCAAAAAATCTTCTTTTTGAGGATTAAGTTAAAATTATCGTAATCCATTTTTTTAAAATCTCTGTTTCTCACTCAATTTTCCAGAATAGAGCCCTAAAAATTGTTTGTTTTCACAAATCTTAAAGAGATCTAGACTTATCTTAAAGCATGCAAAGTTCCCGCTTTTTTAAAATTTTGCTTTCTTGACTGGAGGAATGGCGCCTACGCGCAGAATCACTCAAACATCAAAAACCCACAACCAAGCCCTCTAATTTGGCGAACCGATCTAATTTAAAATTGAAATTTTGTTTGAACAAAAGTAGCGACGTATCTGGCTGGTTCATCGCGACATGGATCTTGTGTAAACAGCAAGCCACCTGACCCAGATTATAACGCATCTTTATCATCATGCTGTTTGCATATTGAAACGCCGCTTAGGCGAAGCCCACGCTGCGTAAACGGCAAGCCGCTTTATCCGGTTTAATTTGCTCGATATCTATATAAATACCGCGCGCCAAAACTCTTAGCGGTGGCATCGGCAAAAACGGCAGTAACAGGCGGCCAAATTGCAGCCATGCGCATACCCCGCGCCTTGGACGCGAAAGGGATCGTATCTCAAGCTATCAATCCAAAAATTATCGTTTTAACGAAGCACCGCGCCGGGGTTCATAATATTGTTGGGATCAAGTGCCGATTTTATCGCCTTAAGCGCGCGACGCTTTACCGGACTGACATAAGCTTCAAGGTCTTGCGTTTTCAAGCGGCCAATCCCATGCTCAGCGCTAATCGAGCCACCAAATTCCACCGTGGCATCGTTTATCACCATGCGAATGCGTTCAGCCGCGTCTGGTTCTGCTTTTAGAAATGCGGCTTTCGTGACGCCTTGGGGTGGTAAAATATTGTGATGTATATTCCCATCGCCGATATGCCCATATGTGTTGACCCTCAGATCCGGATTAATCGCTTTTACCGCGGCGCATGTCGCGTGAATGAACGCTTCAACTTTGCTTATAGGAACCGATGTATCACTGCTTACAAACGCACCTGACAACCGGTTCGCCTCGGGTGTATTTTCGCGCAATCGCCACAGGGTGGCGCGCTGCGTATCAGATTGTGCAATCACCGCGTCTTGCACCAAACCCGTCTCCAAACAATCGGCCACCGCGCCCAAAGCTTGTTCGATAATACCTTCGGCGCCGCCTGCCTCGATCAACACATACCAGCTGTAATCTTGCTTAAAGGGTTTTTTTAGATCTGAAAAACAACTGGCCACCAAATCTAAGCCGAAATCGCTCATCAATTCGAGCGCTGAAATACTTTCACGCAAATTGAGGCGTAACTTTTTATAAAGCGCAAGGGCAGCGGTAGGAGACGATACCGCGCAAAGCATAGTCACCGTTTCAGGGTCGAGTGGTGTGAGCTTGAATGTGGCCGCAGTTATCACGCCCAATGTCCCCTCACTTCCAATCAAAAGATGTTTAAGATCATACCCCGTATTGTCTTTATGCAAAGGGCTGAGATCGCTTAGAATAGAGCCGCAGGGCAACACGGCTTCTATCCCCAAACATAGATCTCGCGTGTTGCCATAGCGCACGACCTGTATCCCCCCTGCATTGGTAGCAAGATTCCCGCCAACACTACAGCTGCCCTTAGAAGCCATGCTGAGCGGAAATTGCAGCGCTTTCTCGTTAGCCGCAGCGTGCAGATGCGCCAATATACAGCCTGCTTGCACCGTCACAGTGCAGTCATCTTCAGAAACCTCACTGATGCTATTCATCCGTTCAAGCGATAGAATAAGCATATTTTCGGTTTCAATTGAAAGTTGGCCCGCCACCACACCCGTTCCGCCGCCATAGGGAATAAGGGCAATTTTTTCTCTATTACAGAGGCTTACAATCTCAGATACCTGCTGAGTTGACTCGGGCAACACCACCAAAAATGCCGCCCCGCAAAACCGCCCTCTCGGATCATCAAAATAACTGATAGCCTCAGCTCCAGCCTTCCATCCACCATGGCCCAGGATGGCTTTAATTTGATCCAAAACATCATCTGATGGCGCTGTAGAAAGGTTTGGCATAAATGCCTCCAAGATGACTGACAGGTTGCCTTACTGTCACCCTCAAAATATTATTTAGCAAATCAAATAAATTTCATTTTAAATAAAATTAAATTTTACAAGTCGGTTTAACCCTCCGACTCGGCGATCGTCAGTTTGATTTGCGCCAACAAGGGCTCAAGCAGTTTTAATTTTGAACAATCTGATCTCGTTAGGATACCAAGCGTACGTCGGGGCGCAGATGGTCCCAATGAAATTTTTCTTAATTGCTCAAAAGACGGATCAGGAACACAAATATTTGGGCCAATCGCGACCCCAAGACCATGTGCAACCATACTGGCAAGATTTTCCAAAGAGCCCATCTCCATCAAATCATGCACGCGAATGTTATTTTTCGCCAGCCAGTCTTCGGCCATCATCCCAACGGCTGCCTGCCGGGTATGGCGCAAATAAGGCATCCTTTCCAAGATGAGAAAAGGATCGTCTTCGACAACCTCTGGCGAGGCCAGCAAAACCAATTCTTCTTCATAAAATGGCAACCAATTAAGCCCGTTATGTATATGCCGAGGCTCGCTCATCACAGCCGCATCCAATGTCCCGCCTTCGATCTGCTCGAATAGAGAAGGTGAAAGCCCCGGCACCACGCGGATATGCAATTGTGGATAAAGCGTGATCAACCGTTTGATTGATTTGGGAATTAAGCCGGCCAAAGAGGATGGCACCGCGCCAACAGAAAGTTCTCCGATCGTGCGCGGATCACCCGTGAGATCATCTAAAATGGTATCATAGGCCAAAACGACCGCTTTGGCCTTGGGCACAAACGCTTTGCCCAATTGATTTAATTTGGGTGACTTTTCAGAACGGTCGAACAATCTGACTTGCAATGTTTCTTCAAGCCGCGTCATTTGTTGGCCGATCGCCGCATGCGTGACGCAAATAACATCTGCGGCAGCGCGAAAACTACCCTGTTCAGAAATGGCGATTAAAGTTTTAAAAAGGGCAATGGTCATCGGTCTTACGACACCTCTCAGGCCAAAATAGTCTCATAAATGCGCTTATAAAGAAACGCTTTACAAAAAGCCAAAAATTAATGACTGGCGGAAACGCAAATTTTAGGGAAACCTAGCATGGTTAGCACGGTATATGGCGTAAAATGACCATCAATGACACGCTCAAAAATGCATTAGCTTACGCTGGTCAGCGGATTTGCAAGCCTAGACTTTTAGAGCTGCCAGTTCAAAAAACCATGGCGCTTGCATCTAAACCTGTGTCTACTATCAAAGATATCACAAAATTACAGCAAATTCGGGAGAAACATTATGCTGAGACGTACTCTTCTTAAAACAACCGCTGCGGCGGCGCTTGCACTGACATTTGGTGTGCAAGCCCACGCGGAATTGAACGGACCCGTTAATTACATCATTCCTTTCGGACCCGGCGGCGAGTCGGATATTTCTGCACGATTGCAGCAGCCTTTCTTCGCCGAAAAATTTGGCCAAGAAATGGTGGTTTCCTACCAACCCGGCGGTGGCGGTGCAGTTGGCTGGGCCTCTCTGAACGGTTTGAACGGCGATGGCCAAACCATTATGGGCGTGAACTTACCCCATATCATCATCAAACCTGCGCAAAAAGACGTAGGCTTTACAACAGATTCGTTGAACGCGTTCTACATGTTCCACTTCACACCAGATGCCATCGTTGTTCCGGCCAATAGCCCCTATCAAACACTTGCAGATTTGGTGAATGATGCGAAGGCCAACCCCGGACAGGTCACCATGTCAGGATCGGGAAAAGCCAGCGCCAACCACCTGGCCCAAATCAAATTTGACAAGATGACCGGCGCGCTCACCACATATGTGCCGTTCAAAGGCACCGGTGCATCTGTGACGGCGCTTTTGGGCAATCAGGTCAAAGCACAATGGGGTTATACAACCGTAGGTGCTAAACAAGGCGATGCCGTGCGCATGTTGGCCGTTGCGATGGAAGACCGTCATCCCCTTTTCCCGGATGTCCCAACCTTCAAAGAACTGGGATATGATATGGTGGGTGGCGCCTATCGTGGTATAGCGTTGCCCAATACCGCGAGCGCAGAAACCACCGCCATGTGGTCTGATATGATTGGCGAAATCAATGCCGACCCAGCCTTTCGTCAGAAAATGCTCGATGGTGGCTTTGCGATGTTGGATATAAGCGCGGCGGATATGCCGGCCTTTATGGCTGACCGCGTTGCGGAATATTTGAAAGATGCCCGCGAAGCTGGCCTCATCAAGTAAAATAAATTGGTTAACCCCGGAAAGTTGTAACGATGGAATTCAGTCACTTTTTATCTGCCTTAACGCCTTTGAATTTTGCATTGGCTTTATTTGGCGTTGTGGCCGGCACTGTCATTGGATCTATCCCGGGGTTAACCGCCACCATGGCGCTGGCTATTTTGGTTCCCATCACCTTTAGTATGGAGCCTGCCTCCGCGCTTATTCTTCTTGGGGCCATTTACACCGGCGCAATTTACGGCGGCGCCTATGCCGCTATTTTATTGAATACACCAGGCACCCCATCGGCCATTGCCACAACCTTTGACGGCTATCCCATGGCAAAACGTGGCGATGGAGATCTTGCGGTCGCTCTTGCCTGTTTTGCATCAGTTTTTGGCGGCCTGGTTGGCGCAATCGCGTTGCTTTTTCTGGCTCCGCCTTTATCGCAGGTCGCGCTGGCTTTTGGGCCTATTGAGTATTTTTGGTTGTCGGTTTTTGGACTGTCTTTAATTGCATCACTCTCCAGCGGCAATTTAATGAAAGGTCTGGTGGGCGGGGCTTTTGGGATGATTTTATCAACGGTTGGCGTGGCTGAAATTTCCGCTGATATCCGACTGACATTTGGCAGCCAAACCTTGATTGGCGGTTTTGGCGTTGTGGGGGCGTTGATTGGTCTTTACTGTGTGCCGGTCCTAATCGATCTGGTCGCGGTTCCTGACAGGCATTTAAAGGTGGAAGAAGGCGTGAAAACGGTTCGCATCGGAGAGGCATTTGCGCTCGCGGCGCGCTCGAAATTCAATCTGATCCGCTCTTCAATTATCGGTACTTTAGTGGGTATTTTACCCGGCGCAGGCGGCTCAGTTGCTGGGTTGGTGGCCTATTCAGAGGCCAAACGTACCGCCAAGCCAGACCAGAAATTTGGTGAGGGCGAGCCGAATGGCATTATGGCAACCGAATCCGCAAATAGCGCCACTGTTGGTGGGGGCTTCATCCCGACGCTGGTTTTAGGCATTCCAGGCACCCCGCCCGATGCCATCGTTTTAGGAGCGCTGTTGGTGCAAGGCGTACGCACCGGCCCAGCGATGTTTTCACAAAGCGGCTCGATCGTCTTTACGTTCATCTATGGATTGATAATCGCAACGGTTTTGATGTTGCCGGCAGGCCTTCTGATAGGGCGCTACGCGTATAAATCGATCGTCACTGTGCCGAAGGCAGTGTTGGTGCCAACGGTCGGGTTTATGACCATCATCGGCACTTTTGCCATCCGCAACAGCGTCTCAGACGTGATTATCATGCTGTGCCTTGGGGTTTTTGGATGGGTTGTTGCCAGGTTTGGATTCGCTGCCTCACCGATCGTTCTGGGGTTGATATTGGGCCCGATCGCCGAGCAAGGCTTTGTGCAAGGCTGGACCATAGGCGCGGCGACAAATAACTTATTCGGAATGTTTTTTGGCAGACCGATTTCGCAAGGCATTTTGCTGTTCACGCTCATAACGCTGATTTTACCGCTGATCGTTCAATGGCGAAAATCACGCAGATTCGAAGAGGCCAACCAATGACCCCCCCTTCTGCAATGAAAAGCGGCGGACAGATCGGATCGCTGCTTGCCTCGCTGTTTTTTATCTGTGCGGGGCTGATAACGCTGTATGATACAACCAGCTATACTGATCGCGACAGCCAAGTTTTTCCGCAAACCGTGGCCATTATACTGGTCGTGACAGCGTCATTTTCATTCATCGCCAGATTTTTAAAACCATCCGATGAGGGCGGTTTTGGAACCGGCATTTGGTGGCGCCGGGCATTGCTGATAATCGCGATGTTTCTGATGGGTTTCCTGATCCCTAAGATCGGATTTTTACCCGCAGGCGTGGTGGCTTTCAGCGGTGGGCTGATTGCGGCGATGCATGAACGCTGGAGCGCAAAAACGTTTATTTTATATCCGATATCCGGCGCAGTGGTAATCACCGCATTTTACGTTTTATTCAAGTTCGTTTTATACGTGCCATTGCCTTAAAAAATCTCAACTTGCCAACCAACCCGCGACGTAAGGGCAGATCCAACGCCTCAAGATATATTATCTTTTAATGGTTCTGTAAGTATAAGGGCACAAAGCAGATCATGAAGCGATCTTAAGTTTTACACCGTTTTTCAAGCCGTCGCTTTGCAGAAACCATCGTCAATCACAAGGATTTTGTAAAAGCAAAGCGGCCAGCCCAGACCGTTTTAAGGCGCCGCAAAACGTAAAATGAAACCTTTAACGCTCAAAACCAAAGCACGCCGTTTGTACGGACAATCTGATGCCCACAATGATCTTTACAACGAAGATAAAACTGACACTCCTGTGGATCCAGCTCATTTTAACGTGAACCTGCTACGATCAGGTTTGCTTAGCGCCTCTGCCACGGTTGGAAGTCATGAATGCCCAAGCCATATTCGCGGCACCCAACAAGAAGGCATGCGCGTATTTGATAACTGGGCAGAAATACCGCTCAAAAACACCAGAGTGTATTGGCACCTCTTCGTTGATATGCATGTACCTGACTCTGAAATTTCTCAAAGTGTAACAAATTTCTCGCCCAATGAATGGTCACTTAAGCGCCGTTATGACTACGATAAAAATCAAATTTTGCCACGGTATTGATTTACATTATGAAGTTGATATCGCAACCCTTCTTGAGTGCTGTTTCGGCGGCATTCACAAGGGCTGAACGTAGTTTAAGCAAGCTCCGCATGGGCGTTTCATTGCGAAGATAACTCTAAACTTATCGGCCATTTTGATTTTGGGTTCGCACTGGTTCGCATCGGCAACAACAGTTTGCTAATTTTAGGTGTTATTGACCTATGCTTTCGTAAAAAGATCCGACGGTTGGGCGTAAGTCATGCTTTGTTGGAGGGTGCAGAAAACTCTACAAAATGAAAAGTTTTGCCTCAGCAATGGCAGATGATCGACGTTTTTATGAACAAACTGGCTGTTCTTTACAGCCTCATGCAAACACAAAAATTCTGGCACTTGATGCATTGAAAATGCCACAGTGTTATTGAACGCAATTTAAATGAAATATATATCGTCAAGCGCTTATCCGAGAAACGGTAGCCGGTAGAGAGCATTGATCTTCTTGGATCTCTTTAATGAGGCTATTCTAGGTCTAAGTAAACAGTACACGCCACTGCTGAAAGATGCGGGCGGATTTATGAAACTGCACGATCTTGGCCAGGGGGCTAATCCCCCGTCTCCTCCCCGATTCAGCGACGATCTTAGCAGATTAAAAGCGGCTAGTGACAAAACCACCCTCTTCCTGATCTGTCTGTTTTGAAAAAATAATAAAGGGGCTTGGATCAAAAATTTCTTCTCCGCCAATTTCTTCATAAGCAATCTTTTGAAGATCATCAGTGTTCATCGCCACAATGTACAGAATGTGGAGTTCGCTACATCATTCAGATGCATACTTTAGCGCTAAGCCAGTTTGGCAGCTGTTTACGCCACCGAAGATATGACTGTGGGGGATTAATAATTCTGGGAAGTGGTCAAAAGGGTGGACGACCTCTGCGAACGTTAAGTCAAAACCAAGAAAATATATGTGGTTTGTGGTACCGCTTTTCATTGTAAAAATATCTGTGTCGATCACCAAACCGGAGCCTCGAGCAGACCGTCCCATATTCAAACGACTTGGCTGATCGTTAAGAAAACTGAGAGCCTTTGCCAAACCTAGTGACCGCAAGTTTCCGTGCTTGATATCATTGCTCAACATCGTTTGAAATCAGGTCGAGCAAATTCCCATTCTAACGCGTCAGCATGATTAAGTTCTCAACATCTTTCACCGCACGGAGATCGGGAACAAAATGCAGCCCATAGCCCGCGAAATAGACTTAGAAACAGAGAGCTAAAGGCGAACGGTTCAATCTTGCAAGCCTGACATATCGAGCAGAGATACTGAAAATTATAGGTCGCTACAACGTTGCGGGCAGATTCATTTTATCAATATGCTGCTTATCTTTCACGCCACAGTTAATCCCGCATTTTGGTCTTAATAGGCTGATGTTCGTTTTTTAGATCTGCGCTGTCATTCGTTCTATCTGTCGGGCGAACGCGTCATTTCTTATTTTTCAAAACACAAAAACGCAACCGCACAAAGTCGGTTACGCAACACTAGCTATGTTTTTGATCAAGCTTCAGCCTTAAGCTTTAATATCACTGGGCTTGGGCGCTTTACCCTTCACGCTCAGCCTTTTTGCGCGCAAGCTTTTTGATCCGCTTGATCGCTTCTTTTTTGGCTTTTGCCTTTTTCACAGAGGGCTTTTCATAAAATTCTTTCGCCCTCATTTCGCGAAACATGCCTTCACGTTGCATTTTCTTTTTCATAACACGCAGCGCTTGGTCTACGTTGTTGTCACGAACACTTACTTGCAGCATATGGGTATCTCCGTTGTTGCCCTCCCCTTTAGGCTTATTTGCCGCTATGGGCAAGCCCTTGTTTGATCTCAATTGCGGTATAATGATACATCACAGAGATTTGAAACAAAGAGCAAAGAGAGGCTCATCTCACCCCCTTTGGTTATGATCACCAGCACCGCTGACCAAGCCGCATGAGTCGGAGACAGCATCGGAAAGGTTAGCAGCTTTAGATACCAAGGGCACACTGGATCTGATTAGGCAGTTTGATCTCTGTAAGACGACCGCAGTGATCCAGATTGAGGTCGATACAATCACGCCGCCCTATACCCGTTTTTAAAAATAAATTCTCAAGCCAAAACAGTTTCTTATGCAACTGGAAAAGAATTTATCTGGCTCTAAAGATAATGCAGCCTTTATTTGCCCCAAGAATAATTTTGCGTTCAGGGCAAGTGAAATTCAAAATACTAGCACCTAATCCCCCGAGCAAAGGTATCAAAGCTTTCAATTTGCGGCCAGTATTTATGCGAAGATGCGACAGATGATAAAATTTCTCATTCGTCGTATCTCCGTATAATTTTTTGCAATCGATCACATTCAGGATGTTATTTCGTACTATGCCGTAACAGACCCGTGTCGACGCTCAATCCAAGCGCTAAAATTATTCCCAATCGCAAAATTCGACGCCTTTTTTATTATGCGCCAAGATTTGCCGCTGGGTGCCAATCGTCAGAGCATCACGCACCGAGGGGCGAAGAGGCTCTGCCCAAAGGCACTCACCGCTGATCACGGTCGCGCAGCCACTTGCGAAGCTGATCAGAAACAGCATCATCAGACAAAAGATCCACCTCATCTTCAATCTCCTTTGTGTTTTGACGCACTGATAGCAGCGCTTTTAAATCGCGGATCTTCTGGTTTGATTTCTGTTTGGCAGCGCCCCATAAAAACGCGCCAAGCATGGCCAAAACAAAGGCACCCGCCAGCGCAAGCCATGTTTTCAGCCGCGCGATCATCGGTCCCCCAGCCGCCATTTGCGCAGCCGCTCACGGAAAATATAAACCCCCGCCAGCATCACCAGAACGCCTGCACAAATCAGCGTAACCTGCGCTGCGGGGTGCATTGCCGCCACGCCCGCCGTGGCTGTGGCTGACGCCCCTGCCAGCGCTGTAACCGTGCTGGCTTGAAGGGTGGTGCTTTCGCTTGGATTTGAACGCGGCGCGATTGCCCGGCGCACCCCCAGCAGCTTAGAGGCGGGATAGGCTTTGACATTCACCTGGTCGTTTTGATTGCCGCCCAGCAGATTGAGTTTCTGCGCCCCTTGGCCCTTGAAAAACCCGACATGGCCCTGCCAGCTGGCTTTGCCCGACAGGATCACCACATCGCCCTCTTTGGCCTCGCTAAGAGGTATTTTTTGACCCCAGTCCAAATAAGAGCGCGCCAACAGCGAGCCGGTGCCCTTTGTTCCCGCTCGCAACAAGACCGAGCCAACAAAAGCCGCGCACCACGGCACCGCATCTTGCTTGATGTCAGAATGGCCAGCCTCGGCAAACATTGCCAAAACCAAAGGATTGTTTTCGGACCCCGCCCATTCCCATATCCCGACCTGTTTTTGCGCATGCTGCATTATGGTTTTGTTTAAATTTGCCATCGGCTCTCTCTCGTGACACACCCCGCAAGAGAGCGAAGGATCGGTTAGAATTGCTGCATCTACGTAAAGACTACGCGCGCTTGATTAACAGCCATGTGCCGAGGGCTGACATATGCCATGATGGCTCAAAACCTGCCACACAAACACCGCGCCTGTTACTTATCTTTTGGGTTAAAGACATGTTTTCGAATGATTCATAAGCTGATGGCAACGCAACCTTAAAAACCATGCACACCGCGCGCCAAACCGTGGAGCCGCGAGCCATCGGTTATTTCGGGTCTGTGCATACCGAACTTGGGATGCCGGCAAATATAAGCGCAAGACCTCTTCCTCTTTACGCTCTAGCTTCGCAAGTTAGCCCAATTTAATCGTCCCTGAGGGTGCGGCATTAGAAAATCAGATCGGCGCCCAGCTTAACAATAAACGACCCTAGCCCATAGCCCATAGCCAGCTATAAAGCCCGATGACGCTACCCCAACAAGCTTATGATCTTCTAAAGTGGCTCCATCATCACCCTAGATGTCGTGCCATGCCCGAAGGTGTTATGGCCCTAGGTAGCATAAGGTTACATTTCAAAGCGTGCGCCTTGCACGTGCCGCGCTGTGTTTAAAGATATTCTTTGCAATATTAAAAAACCTGGGGGGGGAAGCACTGGCCCTAAAGCGGCTCTTCGCTGCGCTTTGCACAAATATTTTCGTTGAGCTTACCCCCGATGGGATACAACATGCCGCCGCTTTTTAGGGCAAGGTTTTATGAGCTTTCGAAAATATTAAAAAATTATTTATTTTTGAGGTCCGTAAATATATTATCAAACTGAACTAAAAACATCATGCAGCGACGGCATTTGGCAAATATGAAAAGAGCTCAATCCAAAAAGGTAAAACCAATGCGAAAATTTACGGCCATCATTCTTCTTTGTGTTTTATCTGCCTGCCAGTTTAATGTAACGCCAACCTTTTACGTCAGGGACATCCAAGATGTCATCGCGTCTCGAGATCCAATCAATTTACCCATATTTATGCAAGTCCCCGCCTCAAGCATGGATGATTGTCAGTCTGAAATCGGTCAGGTACTAGGCATATTAGAAACCTATGGCATGATCGGAAAGCTACAATCATGCAACAGCGATGAAAGCGCGCTGTTTGCCACTGCCAATATTGAGCTTGAAGCGTCCGTCATGCGAGTAGACGATCAAAATCAGGATAATATGACCGGGGCTTTGGCACTTGGCATAGAAGATCGAGGCGATGGTTATTATGGGTTATATCTGGCTCGCAACCCAAATTTAGAAGCGGCAATGAGCTCTATTGAATCCGCCTTAGTTTTCGCCAGTCTTGACGCAACAAATGTTGGCTTCATCGTTACCATAAACAATGACATGAGAGAGGCGCTTTTAATCACTACATATGATAGCTTTGTGAATGGTGCGCCATATGATGAGGAAGAGTTCACATTGCAGCCACGATCAGTTTTAAAAATTAGAGCATCAGATGTGAGCACAAATTTATTTTTCAATCGGGGTTGGTACGAAATTGGCGTTATCGCGTTTTCCAGCTAAAGCTGCTGATAAAAAAACCTCCTGGAAACCTTAAACGATGATGTGTTTGCGCACCTGCAACAGATGTGTGCCGGCGATAAATAGACCCTCCAAACTTTGGTTAAAAACATTGGAGCTTTAAGTATCGGTTTCTCGATGTGTCTTTGGGTTTTTTTAATCGGATTATGTTCATTTTATCAGTGGCTTATTAACGCCAATAGAGCTGATCAAACAAATAATGATCTAAAATCGTACTTTCAGCGTAAACTCTGATATAGCCAGTCGCTAGAATTAAGAACATCGTAGCCAACAGCCTCATTGAAACTGCAAGTTATGGAGCTGACTTATGAATGAAATACGGGATCGACATTTTATAGATGAACTCGTTCAATATGGACGAGAGTATCTGCTGACCGATGTAGACGATCTGGTTTGGGAGTGGTTGAAACAATCCCATTTCGTTGACAGTAAAAATCAGGCAACAGACAGAGGCAAATCCTTGTTGCTTATGCTCAGCTAGGCTTCAAATCATATCTCATTCATTTTGATCCAATCTGTAGCACGAACCGTATTCTTAGAAGAACTGTGCGTAAATACGCACGTGGCGATCATGGTTAATCGCTTATTCAAGGCGCGGGCGAGCCACCCGAGACGTTGGGAAATGATGTGAAAAAATGTATCTGCGGACGTTCACCGACAGCCACTTGCATTGGGTGGCATAAGCTGACCCATGCAGAGTGGCAGGTGAAAAAACTTATCTTAGAAGCAGAGACACATGCTGAAAAAGTCGCAGAGGAATATTCTAAACTCATGGAACAGAAAAACTGGCTCCGTTGAAGCAATGACGCGGGTTTACAATAAACGCTTTTAATTTCGGATCAGCTAGAAATGTCTACCAACAAAAAACAGAACTAAACTCCCACATCTGTGACCATTAGTTTACGTTTTGTAAAAACCTTAGAAGCAAAAACCGTTAAGCCAAATTGCCCCTTGCGCAGAACTAACACACCGTCGAACGCTGTTTTTGCCCCCAAAGGCCCCTTCGTCAACACAAAGGCGTTAGGCTTCAGCACCCAAGCACACACAGGTGCGAGCGCACGTTTCGATCCCGCGCCAATGATGCGAAACATTCCAGAAAGTTAAAAACAAAATGAAGGGACCAATGGGAGCATCGGCAATAGCAATATGTTCGACTTTCAGGATGAAGCACGCTTTTTTGAGATGCTTGCGCGTTGGTAAAAAATTAGTGACGGCGATGGATGTTTGCGCGACGGCAGGTGCGAAGGCATCAGGATTGTCAAGATCAGCCCACATTTTGTTGAACCATTGCCAGCTAATCGGATAGGGCGTGCGGCAAACAGCTGTTACTTGGCGTGACGCCTTGTCTAAAGCGATCGCTTCAAAGCTGATCACTTTAGACCATGCAATAGCAAGGGAAGGCGCGGTGACAGCTAAACCGCTAGAGGTGTTTTTGAACCGGTCATAAACAAATTGAATTTGAACATAAAAGAGAACGCTGGATGAGCTGACATTAAAAACATACGAGGCTGCGCAGAGCGCAACGTCAAAATACAACCGCGTGGTAAAGCCTGCCATTCAAAAACTGATCGAACCGCCTTCACCGCGTTTTTTGGGGTTTTTTCTTTTCCAAGCAAGAAGCTTCGACAATAAAGCGTTAAAAAAAATCAACCGTATTGCCGCGCCAGACGCGCTAATCCGGGTTAAAGGTGGCGACCCACGCGCCAATCGCATCAAACCAAAAAATTTTTCTGAAGATAAATAAAACTGACCATAATAGTTACATTATACAAGCTCGTTCTGCCGAAGTTCCAAAAGGTAAAAACGTTACTTAGATACGCCATCCCTTTTTTTGAGCGCTCCTTTCCAGTTTTAAATCAGGACTGCTAACGCGCTGTAATGAACGTGCTGGGCGCCAAATGAAAAATTCATGCCTTCAATAATTGATACACTATTGATTTACCCGCGTTTGAATGTTAGCCAAGGCGCAAAGAAGATGACGGAGCGAACATTCACCTGTCCAAATTGCAGCATATAAAAAAATTGAACACCGTGTTCGGCATGTTGATTTTGATGGTGAAAAATAGATGCTTGGTTGCAAATTTAAATTTTGGCTAGAAAATGAACGACAACATTATCTTAACATCCAAGCGCAACAATAACTGCGGAGCGCTAAACGCAGCTTATGCAGCACAACGCGCGCGTTCTATCTCGGCAAAAGCCGAGTCACGACATAAAAGCGAAGCCTCACAAAGCGCGCCTCGGTCGACTGTGGACGGGAAAATAATGTAATGCATGCGCTGTTAACCCTTCTCAAACCATTGCAAATTTTCAATGATATCTGCGGCTGGTTTGGGCGTTGGATCTCAGTCATCGCCTTGGCGCTTATGGTCCTTATAATTTTACTGCAGGTTTTCTGCCGCTATGCGCTGAACAATGCCCTGCCCTGGCCCGATGAAGCGGCACGGTTTCTTATGCTATGGCTCACTGGCTTGATGGCGCCAATTGCGCTGCGTCAGGGTGGATTTGTTGCGATTGAAACGCTGACGCAATTTTTGCCCCGCCGGGGCGTTACCTTATTAACGCTGTTTCTGTTTACAGTGTCTCTTATGGTGCTTTGCGTTGCCGTAAAATTGGGGTGGAAACACGTTAATTCTGGATGGCTGTTTGCCAGCGCCTCTTTAAAGCTTCCGCTGCAGCTGATCGGTTTGAAAGCCGTTAAACTCAAATTGGCGTGGATGTATTTATCACTTTTTGTGGGGGCCGTTTTAATGATTTTTGCTACGGTCGAGTTAATTATCCGCCAAATTATCACCCTCGGGGGAGAGCATCGCCATTTACGAGATATTCCTATTCTTGACAGCGAAAGTGCGCAATAATGCTGATGTGGTTCCTACCCCTGTTTCTGGTGTTTTTGGTGATTGGTCTACCGGTGTTTTTCGGGCTTTTGGCGGCGCCCGGGCTTTTGTTATGGCTCAACGGTCAAGAACGTGACATCGCCCTCTTATATCGCAACGTTTACAATGGAATGGACAGCTTTCCGCTGATGGCCATTCCATTTTTTATGCTGGCGGGCGAATTGATGAACCGGGGTGGAATCACAAGCCGTTTGGTGGAATTCGCTCAGGCAATTATGGGGCATCTGCGCGGTGGCCTTGCGCATGTGAATATTTTATCTTCAATGCTGTTTGCCGGCCTGTCCGGATCAGCCGTCGCGGACACTTCTGCGCTTGGCTCTATGCTGATCCCCGCGATGGAAAAACAAGGCTATACAAGGCGTTTTGCGGCCGCAATTACCGCCGCAAGTTCGGTTATTGGGCCCATTATCCCCCCCTCTGGCATCATGATTATCTACGCCTATGTAATGGGCGAGAGCGTCGCCGCATTGTTCTTAGCGGGTATTGTGCCGGGGGTTATGGTCGGTGCAGGGCTGATGCTTATGGTAAAGGTCATGGCCGACCGCTATGATTTTCCAGTTGCCAGCGCTAAATACAGTTGGCGCGCCCGCGGCCAAGCCAGCCTAAAAGCATTTTTTCCTTTGATGACGCCGGTGATCATCCTTGGCGGTATTCTCGGCGGGATATTTACCCCGACAGAAGCCGCGGCTGTTGCGGTAGGGTATGCAACTTTTATCGGCTTATTCGTTTTAAAATCACTGAAACTGCAGGATTTACCTCAAGTTCTTACAAAAGCGGCGATGACTTCTTCGGTTGTATTATTGCTGGTTGGCGCGGCAATGGCGTTTAAAACGGTCGTTAGCCTGAGCCATGCTCCAGAAACCCTTGCAGCGTTTATATTGTCGCTTTCGGAAAACCCGCTGATTTTACTTTTTCTGATCAATATCTTGCTGTTCATTGTTGGAATGTTCTTAGACGCTGGGCCGGCAATCATTATTTTAGGGCCAATCTTGGGGCCAATTTTCATCAGTATGGGCGTTGACCCAGTTCATTTTGCAATCATAATGAGCGTAAATTTAACGGTTGGGCTGGCAACGCCACCGATGGGCTTGGTGCTGTTTGTGGCCTCCTCTGTATCAGGAGAGAGAGTCGATAGTATCGCCCGCGCAATCATTCCATTTCTTTTGGTTGAAATATTTGTGATCTTCTTAATCACCTATATTCCAGCCATTTCCATGACGATCCCACGTCTTACCGGGTTCGTAAACTAACCTTAACTGCAATATCTCTAGGGAGGAAAACATGCTAAAAGGTACTATCAAGTCGCTGACGCTTGCAGCGATGCTAACCACAGGGGCGGTGGCTGCCAATGCCGCAGATTACACAATCCGAGCCACAGCCAACTCGAATGAGAACGATGAAGACTATGATGGTCTTGTTGTGTTCAAAAACTATGTTGAAAGCGCTTCAAACGGCGCGATCGAAGTTGAATTATTCATCGGCACGCAGCTATGTTCAAAAGGCGCGGAATGCTTGCAAGGTGTGGCCGATGGTTCAATCGATGTGTATATTTCGACATCAGGCGGCGCGGCCGGTATCTTCCCATATGTGCAAGTTCTGGACCTGCCTTATTTGATGGCGGATGATCGCGTTGCTGAGCACGTTCTTTCCGGTGATTTTACTCGCACAGTGCGCAAAATGGCGCTTGAAAACTCTGGCGATAAAATCCGTTTGATGACAATCGGGAATACCGGCGGATGGCGCAACTTCGCGAATACAAAACGCCGCGTTCAAAACCCAGATGACATGGCCGGTTTGAAAATTCGTACCGTTGTTGCAGATCTTCCGCAAGAACTCGTAAAAGCGCTTGGCGCCTCTCCTACGCCGATCCCATGGCCTGAACTGTTCACATCGTTTCAAACCGGTGTGGTGGAAGGGTCTAAAAACGGCATCACCGATATCATGGGGATGAAATTCCCAGATGCAGGCCTGAAATATGTGACTTTGGACGGCCATGCCTATATGGGCGCTTTGTGGTGGATGTCAAATGACACATTCATGTCAATGCCAGCAGAAATGCGTACGATCGTTGCCGATGGTTTCTCACAATTGCAACAGGCCACCTTCGCTTCACCAAAGCGTAAATCAATTCAAGCCTATGCCGATTTTGTAGCTGGTGGCGGAGACCTTTACGTGCCGACACCTGAAGAAAAAGCAGCGTTCAAATCAGCTGCAGCGCCCGTTTATGATTGGTTCAAAGCCAATGTAGATGGAGGCGAAGAAGTGTTTAATGCACTGACGTCAGCGGTTGCCGCCGCAGAGGCCGATATTTCCGCCGGTCGCGCAGCGGATATTCAATAAAAACAATGGGTCTGCGCAGCATGTGTCGCTGCGCAGATCCCACTTTCGTATCTTTCTGTCAAAAATGTTGAAAACATTTGCAAAGCTGGTTTGCATCCGTTCTTATCTGAACGGATATAACCAGACCCGATAATCATCGATCAAAACATGCGCCTTCTCAATCTGCTCCTTCGTCATTTTTTTAACCACTTCCTCTTGGCTAATCATCGCATCCGGATCATTACCAATCGCAGAGAGCACATACCACATATAGGCACGGGTCAAATCAGGCGCGGGCATGCCAAGCCCCAGTTCATAATACCACGCGACACCAGATTGTGCGCCCGGATGGCCTTTCATTGCACTGCGCAAATACCAATCAAACGCGCGCTCAAAATCCTGCTCTACGCCCAAGCCCATCGCATACATTACGCCAATCAATTCTTCGGCCTCGGCATTGCCCGAACGGGCTGCCGGCCACAGCGCATGGCGCGCTTGTTCAAATTTCCCCGCCTCCATCAGATCTCTGGCAATTTCAAGCTCGGCCAAAGCGGGCCCAGCGCTGATCAACGCGGTTTGCAACGCCAAAACCTGCCCCATCCTCTTAAAAACCTGTTTAGTGCGATACATATTTCTATCCTTGCTACTGCGTTGAGCAGCTCTGCCATATGGGCGGAAACGCTGACCCTTAACGAGGCGCAGTTTCATCCATTAGACCTACAAAAAGCAAGCATTGGCCGGCTTTTATTTTATGATAAAATTCTCTCTGGCAATCGTAACATTAGTTGCAGCACATGCCATCACCCGGACCATGGCGGTGGTGATGGGCTTAGCCTTGGCATTGGCGAAGGCGGTGTGGGGATAGGCCCTAAGCGCAGCGCTGGCACGGGCGATGATAAAATCAAAAAGCGCATTCCACGCAATGCCACCGCGCTGTGGAATTTGGGGCATAAATCTATCAATATAGTCTTTCAAGACGGACGACTTGAAATCAGCGATATTTATGAAAATGGCTTTAACTCACCGGCTCAGGAATGGTTACCAGATGGGTTAAACACGGTTATTTCAGCGCAAGCAATTTTTCCGCTTGTGGCGCAATTTGAAATGGCTGGAAACCCCAAAGAGAATGAAATTGCCGGCGCTGTGCATGACAGAATCGATGCGGCTTGGCCGATTTTGGCAAAACGCGTGCGCGTAATCCCAGCCTATGGTGATATGTTCGTCAAAGCCTTTGATGATATCGACAGCCCAGAACAAATCACGATCGTGGAAATCGCCAAAGCCCTGGGAGATTTCATCAATCTTGAGTGGCAGAGTTTTGACAGCCCCTATGACGCATTCTTAACCTCGGGCAGGCCACTAGACCCGGCCAGCGAACGGGGCCGGCAATTGTTTTTTGGCAAGGCAGGCTGCGCAAATTGCCATAATGGCCCTTTACTGAGCGATCAGAAATTCTACGCGCTTGGTCTGCCCGCCTTTGGGCCCGGCCGCGCACGGCGCTGGGATCCAACCGCACGCGATGTTGGACGTATGGGTGAAAGCGATGACCTGCGCGATGCCTATCGCTTCAAAACTCCGCGCTTACGCAATGTTGCCCTAACGGCGCCTTATGGTCATAACGGCGCCTACCCAACCTTAGAAGGGATCCTGCGCCATCATTTAGACCCGCAAGGTATGCGTGCGGCTTGGACGCGCGATATGGCCGCCCTACCCTCGGTGCCTTGGTTGGAGGATATTGATTTTGTTATCCAATCAGATCGCTATGAAATGGCGCGACAAGCTGCAAAAATTGATATTAAGCCCCGCCCACTAACGGATAATCAAATCGCTGATATTGTGAAGTTTTTGCATAGCCTTACGGGGAAAACCGCCACTAAAAGCCGGTTGGGCAGCCCCGACTTTGTGCCCAGCGGCCTGCCCGTTGATTAAACGGATTTCAGGCGAATGGCTGGCGAAAATCATCCCTTGGTTTTTAATGCTTATTAAGCCTGCAAAGCGACTGCGCCAGAAACTTGAACGTGCCGGTGATCTGAGGCTTTTGCGGCGCAGATGCGCGCTGGGTGCATTTATCAAAACTGATACAAATCAGTATTTTGCTCGAGGCTCTGCTCGTCCGAGGTTGGATACATGTAAAAACATTCACCCAGCGCGCCTGCCCAGCTGATCTGATTTGGACCCTCCCCTTTCAGGATATATCGTTCTCTAAAAAATATTTTACATATCAGCCAAAGAGCTGCGCGCTGGATAAAAAACAGATCCTGCTCTTACACAGTCAACTTGCAACCCCCTCATTTTTACCTTGGAAGATCTATTACGTTTTTTAAAATTCTTGGTCTTGCGCGCAGCCCGACGGAAGATGGGGCCTGTTTACCATCCCCTTTAGCTTTAAAACTGGCAACATCACCCAACCCTTATTTTGACGGTGGCGAATACGCCAATTCAGCGAAAGAAACGAAGGGCCGTTTTTTATGGTCTTAAAAAAGCGCTAAATGGCGATGGCCAATGGTAAAAAGTTTTCAACGGGCAATCACCTGGTTGAAATGACTTTGCCAATACTTCAAATTTTAAGCGCAGGATTTGAAATCGATGTGATCACTCCCACTGGCGCCGCGTCGCGATCGAAATGTGGGCGATGCCTGATAAAGACCCGTATGTCACAGGGTTGCTCCATACGTTTGAGACGGCGTTTAAAACCTCAAAAAGCCTTGCCCATTTTGCAGACAAGCCATGATCCAAGAGGGTTCCTTTATTGCCCTATTCATTCCCGGCGGGCATGGCGCGATGCTCAGGCTAGCAGATAATCCAAATGTGAAAAAAATGTTTCATTGGTCGCATAATCGCACTTTGTTTACATTGACCATCTATCATGGGCCAGCCGCGCTTTTAGCCGCAGGTGCAGGCAATAGCTTTATCTAAAACAAAATACCAAATTGCGGTTTTATCCGGCGAAACTAACAAACAAACACCAATGGTTGGATATTTGCCCAGACCCATGCCGTGGTATTTTTCAGAGACGCTGAATGCTTTTGCGGTGTCACTGATCAAAACAAAGCCCGATGCAAGCTGTCACCTTGATCTAGGCTTCTCACAGGCGCCAGGCCGAAAGCGGCAAATAAATTCGGCAGATTGGCCGTAAACACCCTTTTTAACGCGCTTAGGCAGAAATAATCGAGATTGGCAAAAATGTTGAAGACCTGCCACTAAGCCATCTTATTTGTTAAGTTAAAAGCTCATTCCCCCCTAGCAAAGACGGCGGCGTGCCCACCACAACCGAAGGGCTTCTGCGTAATTTCGGCGCAATTGACCTCTGAGCCAAGCCTCACTAGGGTGCCGCAGATACGCTAGGGGATCGTCCATGAGCATAAGCAAAATAGGTGTCGTTCTTATGATTTGCCTCGGCCTCGTTGGCTTTATTGGCTATCATCAACAAGGCGCCCGCAGTTGGACAGAAACCAACGATATAACGGGCGAATATCGCGTCTGCCAAAAATCTTCCGACGCCGCTCAGATGATCTGCGATGCGTGGCATCCAAAACAGTTGATAGATCTGGATCCTTAAGTAAATTGACCTAAAAAAGTTAAACACGGCTCTACATAGCCTTGATTTAAATTTAAAAACGTTTGGACTTAAATTTATAAAGCGTGCCATGTTTGCGAGAAATCAATGTTATTTAAGATAGACCCTCTGCATTAACAGAACCTCAAAACGATGCAGAAACGTTTATTTCGCGCATGCTAGAGCGTGAATGTTTGGGAACTAAGAATCGTCAAAGTCTTGCGCCGCATGTTTCAGCATAGATGCGTAGTGGCAGCTTATCAAAAGGCCAAACGGTCAAAACAGTCCTGTAGTTCTTTAACGCGGAGACGTGGAAATTCTGTTTCATCTCAGCGGCGGCACACGTGCACCAGTTTGGCCGATCCGCATGCGGGCGTTCCAATTATTTCGCTAAACCCGCCTCTCATTACTATGCGCGCAGCTTATGCGATTAACAAAGAGCTATAAAGACTGTGCAAGGACCAGACATTTCGCCCCTTCCGCCGATAAAGCTGTATTTAAAGCTGATGTTTTAAAATCATGCCTTCATCATTGCAAAGGCTATAAAGGGTTCTATCACGCCGGCAACTGTGACGACGGCTTCAAATTTTATCGTCACAGCCCCGCTGTTCCCTCTGAACTTAAAAAGGAAACTTTTCTTTATTTCGCAACCATTCAGTCCGATTGATAATACCCGACAACATCCCCAGCGGTGCTAACGCCCAACCCATTTAACAGCCTATTGACATAATTGAAGTAGCCAATAATTTGATTTGCCTCAAGAATTTCACCATCCTCTACCCCTGCAGATTTTAACAAATCAACATCTTCTTTGGTGATCTTGCCAGGCGATAAAGTTAACTTCTCAGCATAATTCAACAACGCAAGTTCAGCGCCTTCAAAGACATCGCGCGGCGAATGGGCGCGCAAGGCGGCCTCTACCTTTGCGGCTTTTTCATCATCCGCCATTAAATGGCGCGCATTCGCCCAATGGTTGGCATAAGAATAAGGGCAATTGTTTAAAGTCGAAACATAAGAGCTGATTACCTCCTGAAACCACATGGGAATGGTGTTTTGATCATCATGCAGGCAGGCCCGATACAGCGCCACATGTCCGTTCATTGTGCTGGGGCGCAGAGAATGCACTCGCATAACATTATCCACGGTGCCATGCGGGGTTCGCGCAAAATCCAGCGCTTTTTTCAAAGGCGCATCCGCCTCTTCATCCGAAATCATCCTTATCCAAGCAGACATATTTCTCTCCTTTGTACGCTGCGCTGACGAGGCGCTTATTTGCTGAAAATAGCGCAAACTATGCAGCGCAGTCCTTTGGCCCGTTAAGCCGTTTTGTCAATGTGGTTTTGTTCTTGGTCAATCATTCGCTGCAGCTTAAGCCGGAAAAGCTTGGCCCCCGCATCCAGCCCTAAATCGATATTCGGCGTAATCATATTATCCATGCCTTTTTGAACCTCTTCGAGGATAACTTTATCCTCGAGAAAGGCCATGCGCGCACCGGCATTCATTTTCTCGGAAATCTCGGCATTTTGCGGATCCGTGTTGCGATGTTGAAACCAGATATATTGCGTGTTTTTTTCATCAACCGGGGTCATGAAATTATAAGAAATATTGACATAGGTCTTCTCGACCGGGCTGGATTTTGGCCCCCCCGTTCCTGGCGGCGTGTAGATTGACATATTTAACGCTATGCCGGGAATAGACATTTCATAATGTTGTTTACGATCGCAATTTCCCCCAAAACGCAGAAGATCCTTATAGTAGGGCGATGGTGGCTGATCATAAATCCATCGCGAGACAATGATACCATCTTCTGTTTTCTCAAGATCAAGCGGTTGATCATCGGTGCCGCTGCCGCCAAAAGACGTGACATGCACCCAAGCCACATGGCTGGGATCGAGTAGATTATCCACAACCCATAAATAATTGCAGGCAATCGGCAAAACGCCGCCCTCGGTATATCCCCAATCGGGATTGTCAAAGTTTTTGATTTCAAAAATATCATCTGGATTGGCTTTGTTTGGATCGCCCATCCAAATCCAAAGCAACCGATATCGATCAACAACCGGATAAGATTTCACCGCGGCACGGCGGGGAATATTGGCTCGCTGGGTGGGCGCTTCAACGCAGGATCCGCTGCAATCAAAAGTCAGCCCGTGATACCCACAAATCACCCTATCTTCGCTTAACTGGCCATGCGAAAGCGGCAATTTGCGATGCGGACAGGCATCTTCCAAGGCCACAGGGCTGCCATCTGCGCGGCGGTAAAAAACGATATTTTCTGACAACAAAGTCTGCGCGCGCAGCTCTTGCTTATAGTCTTTACTCCAACCGGCAACGTACCAGCAATTCTGCAAAAACATGTATTAGCCCCTTCGATCTTTGTGCTCAATCCACACAACGCTTTTTTCGGCCAGCGCCGGCACCCCGTATCTGGCAAAGCGTAATATGCGCGCTGCGGTTAGTCCATTGGAAATAGACCGGTTACATCCCCGTTTTGCGACAGCCGGAACAACAGCGCCAAAAGCGCTTATTAAGCGGCCCTTCCCCGAGTGATGGCACCGCCTGTGAAAACCATGTGAGCCGCAAAATTTTCCTTCAAATTTACGGCTCAGAAACTCCTGCAACACCATGAGCGACAGATTTTTGAAAGGCTCCAAACCCCAGCGCATCAAAGATTGAGCTTTAAATCCGCTACATGTTTAACAGTAAGGTTGTTTACGAAAATGACAGCCGCTCTGCAGGCCCCAGCCCGATTTCCTTGGCAGGGTTTTGAAACGCCTGCGCCAAATCGGAAAAACGTGCCAAAAGCGCATCACCTCCACGCAACCGCTCAGGATGCAACACACCTTTTTCCCACACCAAAGCATCATCCAGCCTGATGCTTGGGTCAACAACATTTATCGAAATTTCGCCCGGAGGAATTTTTCCGCAAGAATGAAAATGCAGCAAACGAGGATTGCCGAATGCAGCGCCGCTCCAACGCTCGAAATTTTCTGACGCCGGATGATCAAAGCTGCAGGCCGGGTGAATTCCTGCATGCCAAGAATGAATGAAATAGGGATCGATATTATATTTTTTAGCAACCATTTCATAATGGGTTTGGGCCGATAAAATATCGCGTTGACTGCCTCTAAACCCGGTGATGTCCGCGCCTTTAAAATCAATCAAAAGCGTATCGCGCAATTCGCAGGCATAAGGCTTATAATATTGCGACCCGGTTCCGGTCAAAAATCCATTTTGAGCGATGCACCCGCTGAATGCAAATATCGGAACAGGGTTAAAAATCGAAAGCGGGAAGCGTTTTAAGTAAATATCCGAATGTTCAAACTCACCGTTTTGCAGAGATCCTGAAAAATCGGTGCCCGCAGGACAGGTGACTTGAATGCGCTTTGCGGCCGCAAACGCTGCCTCTATAAGCCCTTTCAGCTCTGCAAAACCCGCATAGTCTGCCCGAGCAAAGCTGGATAAAAACATATCACTATCAATCGCATAGCTGATGATCGAGCGCGCGGGTATCTTATTCTTCTGAAATCGAAGCTGGTCGCCCAATCTTGCCAGAAACAAACTGTGATCTGCTGCCGCCAGTTTTGCCGCCAATTCAGGGCTAGGGTCTTTGATATCTGGTTCAAACGCGATTTCGAACAACGTAACCTCAAAACCAAGCGTCTTGGCCGCTTCGGCGACGAGCCCATGAAGCTTTGGATCATAATACCCCTCATCACAAGCTTCGTGCACAATCAGAAGCGTATCACCAGCCTCGCCTTTTGCGCAATTAAACAAAATGTTCTTCGCAGCCTGCTCAACGTTTTTGATCAACTCACTCATTCCTGTTCACTTCACCGCTGATGGCGCGCGCCTACGCCAGAGATTAACGCCGCCATATAAGGACAAAAACACAGATTTTGGCAAGGCCACGATCAAGCCGTGATATGGATTATGCATCACGGCCCTCTAAAACCACTTGGGCGTGTAGCTCCAACTATTGAGAAAACTGATCATATGCCTCCAGGGCTTTGGCGCTGTAAGAGATAGAAGGCCCTCCTCCCATATACGAAATCATTTCAAGCGCTTCACAAAGTTCTTCTCGAGAGGTTTTCAGCCGCACAAGCGCTTTCATATGATACGCGATGCAGGGATCGCAGCGGGTTGAAATCGCAATGCCAAGGGCAATCAACTCTTTTGTTTTTTCGTCTAAAGCATCACTTTTTTTCGCCGCCTTGCCCATAGCAGCAAAAGCCGTAAAAAGTTCGGACGCCTCTTTGTGATACACACCCGTACTTTGAATGGTTTCATCCAGAAACTTTTGCCAATCCATAATATGTTCTCCCCTGCTCGCAGTTTTCAAACTTATCAGAATTTGAACTGCGTGACGCAACAATTAAAATTAAACCCTCGGCTTTGATGCCTTGATCAACCTTAAGACCCTACGAATTTTTCGTAGTCTTTAATGAGAGCAGACACAGCCGCAGCTTTGAGCCGCGCACCATGCGCCCGAGTGGCCAAAGCCGAATGCGATCCGACCCGACCATCCGGAAATTGCGCACGATGTTCATCTGCCGACCCATGTTTGTCACCCGCATGGGTTCGAACAAAATCTTGGGTAAGTTTTTCAGGTGGCGCACTGGCCAAAGCGGCATCCACGCCGCGATGCGCAACTTGCGTAATAGCGATTTCGGATGGGGTGGCATGCATACCCTCCCAATCTCCGTAGAGCGCTTGACGCAGCAGATTGACAGCCTCAAAATCCCACCAGCTTTTGATCCGCAATTTTGCCTTTGAAACTGCATCTGCAGCCTCGGCTAAAGGCTCTAAATTGGCGCCGTGGCCATTTAAAATATAAATATGCCGAAAACCATGCCGCTCTAGCGCGTGAAAGATCTCGCCACATAAATTTCGATAGGTCTCTTGAGAAATCGAAATCGTCCCTGCGAAGCCCATATTGAACTCAGCAGGCGCGTATCCCAGCGGCGGCGCAACAAGAAAGTTTGCCGCTTCGCCAGCCGCGACCGCAATATCATCCGCGCAAAGCATATCAGTGCCAATCAAACCGATGGGACCATGCTGTTCGATCGAGCCGGTTGGAATAAGAATACCATCCGATATCGCCAAATATGCGTCAATTTCCTGCCAAGTTGAATGGATAAGTCTCATTTAAAATAAACTATATTTCACGAAATGGAGACTGTGCAGCCTCGCGGGCCTAGACGTAAAAAGGTGCCCGAAGGCACCTTTTGAGGGTTTTAATTAAGCTTCCACTTATCATCTAATTCTTTAAAAAAGCCGCGCTCTTGTTTGAGTTTGATCCAAGTGTTCACATAGTTGATCCAAACTTGATCTGCCTGCGGCAATAACATCGCGATTGGCGTGGGTGATTTTGGCGCTGAAACCGGTACAATCATCAAATCAGAATGAATCGCTACCAATTTATTCGCCTCTACGTTTGACGTAATATGTGCATCAGCGCGACCGCTCAGCACCTGTTGGAACGGCTGCGCGGGAGCTTCTACGATCACATGCTTGGCATCAGGGAAATACTGTTTGACCTGTTTTTCCTGCGTTGTACCTAGGGTTGCAGCAACGCGCACATCCGCCTTGTTGAGATCCTCCCAATCTTTATATTTATCAGCATTTGACTTCAACGTCAGCGGAACTGTGGCAAGCGAGAAATAGCTGTCAGAATAGCCTGTTGCTTTTGCACGCGCCGGCGAAACCGAGGCAGATCCCGTCATATGGTACTTGCCCGCCGTAATGCCAGCGACCAGCGTTTTCCATTCTGTCGGGACCAGCTCTAATTCAACGCCAAGGTCTGCCGCAAGCTGGGTCATCACATCGATATCAAACCCCGTATACGAATTGGTTGCCGAATCCTTCATCGTCATCGGGTTCCAATCCCCCGTCGTGCCCACTTTCAACGTTCCGCTGCTTAAAATATCCTGTAAAGCGCCCGCGTGGACTTGAACGGATGACACCGCCATTACCATTGCTGCTGCAATTACCTTAGCTAACTTCATGATTATCTCCATAATTTGTAATTTCCTCAACAAAAGGAACGCAAAGCTGCAGAAAAAGCAACAAGATTTGGAGATTTAGGCATCGTATCATTGCCTTTATCGGTTTTGAGGTGTTTGTTAGGGCGAATATTTGGAGATTTCATGCCTAAAAGCCCACGAGATAATGATATTGAGATTAAAGATATCTCAAAAAATTTTGGTAAATTCGCCGCCTTAAAGGATGTTTCGCTAAGCGTAAAGCAAGGAGAGCGCGTTGTTGTCTGTGGCCCCTCTGGATCTGGAAAGTCTACATTAATAAGATGTATCAACGGATTAGAGATCCATGATGCGGGATCAATTACGGTTGATGGCATCATATTAAACCATAAAACCAAATCTCTTGAACAGATCAGATCGCGCGTTGGCATGGTTTTTCAACAATTCAATCTTTTTCCCCATTTGACTGTTTTGGAAAATATCACGCTTGGGCCGGTTCGTGCCAAAAAAGTGACCCGTCAAGAGGCGGATAGCCGGGCCATGGGGTATTTAGAACGGGTTAAAATCCCCGAACAAGCGCATAAATATCCGGGCCAATTGTCGGGCGGGCAACAACAAAGGGTGGCGATTGCCCGGTCTTTATGTATGGAGCCAAAAATTCTATTATTTGACGAGCCAACATCGGCTTTGGACCCAGAAATGATCAGCGAAGTGCTTGAGGTGATGATTGAACTGGCCGATACCGGAATGACAATGATTTGCGTCACCCATGAAATGGGGTTTGCCCGGCGGGTGGCCGATACAATGATTTTTATGGATCAAGGTCGGATCGTTGAAACTGCGCCTCCAGCCAAATTTTTTGACTCTCCAGATACCGATCGGTGTAAGACCTTTCTTCAACAAATTCTGCATCACTAGAGTAATTAGATGAAAAAGCTGGCAATTTTATTATTTTTAATGCTGTTTCTGTCGGGTTGCTCTGACAATTGGGGATGGTATGTGGTCAACCCCTACAGCAAATCCGGTTGGATAAACTTAAAATTCCTTATGTCGGGATATTATTTCACGCTGTTGCTATCCTTCACCTCGATTTTCATTTCGATTGCTGTTGGATTATTGGTCGCCCTGCCCGGTCTATCGAAAAATCCGTGGCTTAGGAATTTTAATCGCGTCTATGTCGAAATTGTGAGATCGGTTCCTATTCTGGTTCTCATTTTATGGGTATATTATGGCCTGCCTCCAATGACAGGTCTGGAAATAAACGTTTTCTGGGCTGGAGTAATTGCCCTGGCATTGTCCGATAGTGCCTTCCAAGCGGAGATATTCCGCGCAGGAATACAATCCATCGATAGAGGCCAATATGAAGCGTCACATTCCATTTCATTAAATTACAAAGATACGATGCGGTTTGTGATCTTACCGCAAGCCATACGTCGTATTCTTCCAGCGTTAGGCAATCAACTGGTTTATATGCTGAAAATGTCGTCACTGGTTTCTGTAATTGGCATGCAAGAACTGACGCGAAAAGCCAACGAGCTTGTTGTGACAGAATATCGGCCTTTGGAAATTTATACCATTTTAGTACTGGAATATTTGGTGCTCATCTTGGTCGTTTCCGCGGGCGTGCGCTGGCTAGAGCGGCGCCTTAAATCAGATGAGCGGGTTTAAAGGCGATAAATCAACAGCAGACCCGAAAACCGGCAAAACGGTGGTACTAGCTTAGCTTTTTACATCAGATAATTATATATTCACCATAATCTGCTTCCGGCGGATGAACCGAGTAAAAGCTTATATTTTAATCCCTTTGATATCTGGATCTATCTGGCAGAAATTCACTTTTAGTCTTGTATCGCTTTGGCAGCTCCAAAAAACGGAAATTTAAAAAGAAGTGTGGAACTTTTCAAACTTTGATACATCATAATTTGAAAAGTTCATTTAAGGGGTTTTCGAGGATGGGAATTGTCTACGATAAGTTTAGAGGTGCTTGGTTAGATAGAGATGCCGAAACTTACATGTCTTGTTTGCACACAGAATACGTATTTCATCTGCATTCAAATGGCCGAAAAATCACCATTGCAAATTATGATGTTGATCGGATTTTAAATTTCATGACGGAATCCGATCAGCTACATCCAACTTGTATTTATGAAAATGAAGAAATTTTAGTTGAGCATTTTTATACAGTTGCCACAGATGGCAGCTGCGAAGCGGTTCTATGGTCTCACAAGCTAAAAGACGGGTTAATTTGGCGATCGCAAAATGGCTGCACATCACTGACAAAAGAGCAATGGGACGCACATCCCCTCAATCAATGATTGAGAAATTTTACCAGCCTAAGCATTTCTCTATTCCAGCGCATTCGAGCAAAGCCAAACATGTCCTGTTTCGATAACCAATCGCAAAATTTCAAGCGAGCGGTATGCCGCTGCTGTTTGAGGTTTAGGATATTAAAAGAAGATTTGAGACTGAGCTCACACCTGTCATTTAAGACGGTTTTCGCAGATCACGAATTTGAATAATTCAAAGAGAACGAGACGCCAGGCTTTTTTATGAATATGATCGAGCTTGATAATAAAACGGTCGCCGACACCCATGCAAAAGAACACAAAAACTGCAAGAAAGCAGTTTTCAGAATGGGTTTCACTTATCACCACTAGAACAAGCTCAACATCAGCGTTGACCAGCTTAGCGTATCCTGATGAAGAAACGACACAGCGTAGCTTGAAGATGCGTGCGAAACGGCGTGAGAGCAGAAAACATATTTTTTCTAGGCACAGGGAAGGCAAAATTAATTTTCTAAAGCTAAGACAAAATCACCTGTTTGCTGATTTATCAGATTTAACAAGCGACGTTAAGCTTATGAAAATAAGATGCAAATGCAGTGAGGGAAAAATACCTCGATTGATCGCACAACTTCCATCTTATAAAACATGGCAGTTGGTCACTGCAATCTATCACCCCCTCGCGCGCAATTCTTTTTCTGCGGTATAACCTAAAAACGCCAACGCGTAACAGCACCGCGACTAACCTCTACCCTTTTCCAGATGGCCAGAACGCCCATTGCGCTTTCAACATTCACGTCACAACCGTGGCTCGCGTTAAAACTATACCCCTCCATCGCGTTCAAGAAGGTATCGGCAGAGGCAGGCCCTGGGGAGGGGGGGAAGGGCTCGAGTGACCTTACGTCAGATATTTTCAGGCTGTCAAAAAGGCCCATGCTGTGATTGGCTGGATTTAGCTTTGATACTATAAAACGAGGAGAGCGTTGTGCTAGTGGTGACGACAATAAGGTTATCTAAAGGTTTCCAGGCATGGAAAGATATGGTCCACTCTGTTGAAGACAAGATGCAAGAACATGGCATGACATTTGTTTTTGCAGGAACACAAAAAGACGATGACACCATGCTGCACACTGTCATACATTTTGAATCAGAAGAACATTTGAAGCGTTTTGGTGCCGATGAAGAGCTGACCAGGCTAAGAGCAGAAGCAGGCGCGATAGTCGAAACTGGAACGTTTACACCGATCACAGACGACGCCTTTATTAATTATCCGAAAGTTTTAGACTTAGATTAAAGTATTGCAGTGCAATCCTAAATTCAGGATCGCACCATAGGCTTTTTGGTGCGATCATATCGTCTGCCTTTATTCACCTAAGAGCCATGGTATTACCATCCGCCCGGCGATCTTTGAGCAACTGTTTGATTTATGTGGCTTTCATTTGGCGGTAGCATCACGTTAAACGCACCCTAGCCGCTGCTGCCGTGCGGTCTTTCAACCATATCCGCAATACATGTGGGCTAGAAGCCCATCGGCTTGATCGGCGGCTCAACCGAAGTGGTATCTGGGATAAAGCAGAAAGCATTAATGAAAGCGCATGTTCTGTCATCAGACGGCATGCAGATTTTAGGTTTCGCAACGTAATCTTTGGCAAACCGGTAGATAAATAAAGAATGTTATAACATTTTTCAAAAATGGAGAGAAAAATGGGTGTATCTTTCACCGGTTAAGAATTTGACGGGAACGTCGGCGATGCAGTTGCAGCAGCCAAAGGTTTCTGGCCTGAGATGAAAAAGTATGGCGCAGTGAACATGCGTGCCACAGTCACCGGAAAAAATACAATTGGAACCATGACGCTTTGGAGTGATCCCAAATGTTGGAAGCAAGTATCGCTGAAATTAGAGACGCAGCTGGTTCTGCAGTTGGCATGTCCGTGACAGGGGGTATGACTGGGCCCCTTGCTGTCGAGCTTGATTGATTAAGGAGGCGCACGGTTTTTTCATAAACAGGCCACCCTTACACATTGATAATTGCCTTCTACCCATCGCCTTTTCTGCTTTGATTATGCCAAAGTGGCAACGTCAACATAACCTCTATTGCTCTATTTACGAGCCGGTTCTGCGATATTAAAGACAAAAGAATTTGAGATGACTGATCTGAAAAGGCGATCAAATGATCAAAGCTTGCTTCGCCTATTGAACGCAATCAGCTTTCTACCCGTAGGAATTGTAATCTCGCAAGTGGCAAATAGAGCGAATAACGCTTTTCGTTTGGTTACTGAAACACGTGACCCTGAGATTGCATAAGCGTTCCAATATCTCCGACTGCCTTTTCACAACCCGGTTGGGCGTTGCAGGCTTGATATTCCAGTTCACCCCTCTAAAAATGTAAGCACTGCCGCGGAAGACACTTTTCATCCTTGTCTAGCCTCTTCATCTACGGCCGTTGACTTCTGTCTTCTATTGGAAGGGTTCTGGAATGATCAGCTTTTAACCAGCTGTACCAAATCGTTTTTCGTCTGCGTCTATGGCACTCACACAAAAATATGAACATGCTGTGCAGACAGCGCATCACGTTCATTGTAAATGCCCTTTTTTGGGCAAATTTTACCGAAAATGTTCTAAAATGAAGCCAGATGCGGCCTTTTAGACTCTGAAGGCGGTGCTTGCACGACCAGTCGATGTGATGGTCGTGTTCGAAACAGTAGTAAATGCCCGCGGAATATTGCGTGTCGTTTTTCTTTGGAAAAAAACCTCATATCCGGATAGGTAGCACTCTTAATAGGAAAAAATCAAAGAGCGCTTCTTTCGCGTCGTAGCGGGTTCGACTGGAAGCTGATTGATTTCCTGTAATAAAAAGAGACTGCAACAATCCTGTGCTGCAAAATTTATCGGCTGGCGCGTGCCAAGAGCCCGACAGCGAGCAAGCCGACCAATATTATCAATAAGGCCGCCGGCGCAGCCTGAGGTAAATTTTCCAAACTCGCCTGATCATGCGTACGAGTGGCGAGCGTGCTGAAATTGAACGGCCTTAAAAGCATCGTTGCAGGCAGCTCTTTCACGCAATCGACAAAAACCAGCACCAAGGCCGACCCCAAGCTGCCTTTAATCAAGGGTAAAAAAATCTGCACCAATATTTCACGCTTTGAGCGGCCTAAAGAGCGGGCCGCCTGCGATAAATTGGGAGAGACGCGCTCCATCGCGGTATCCGCGGCGCCTTGGGCAATCGCAAAAAAGCGCACAAAATACGCCAAAATGACCGCAAAAGACGTGCCCGTTAAAATCAACCCGATCTCGCGCCCTGTGAAGGCCAGAATAAAATCGGCCAAGGCGTTATCAAAAGCCGCCAAAGGAATTAAAATGCCAACAGCCAAGACCGCACCAGGGGCAGCGTAACCGATCGTGGTGAGGGGCAATAAAAGACGCGGCAATTTTTGTTGGCTAAGACGGACGCCATATACCATGACGAGTCCAGCAGCCACTGTGAAAAAGGCTGCAATCGCGCCGACAAACACAGTGTTCCACAACGCCGCGTATAGATCCGCATCTTTCCAGTAATCAAGCTTGCGCACCGCGTGCAGCGCCAGAACCAAAGTAGGAATTATAAATCCGAATAAAACTGGCAAAAAGCAAAATACCGAAGCGAAAACAGCGTGGCGACCACGCAATTTTTGCCTTAAAATTGGCCTGTGATGAGTGGATAAACTGAAAAACCGCATTTTGTGGCGCCCATTTTTTTCAAGCAGCACCAAAACGATAATCAAACACAATCCCAAAGTCGCCAATTGCGCCGCCCCGCCTGCGTTGCTGCCTTCCAGCCAAACGCTGAAAATTCCAGTTGTTAGGGTTTGAACCGCAAAATAATCAACCGCGCCAAAATCATTGATCGTTTCCATCATCACAATCGCCGTTCCAGCAGCGATTGCCGGGCGCGCCAAAGGCAAACCAATTTTCCAAAACCGCAAAAATGCATGCGACCCAAGCGATTGAGCCACCTCTTCGACGGCCCCAGATTGTTCGCGAAACGCTGCCCGACTGAGTAAATAAACATAAGGATACAGCGCCATTGTCAGTACAAAACTAGCCGCCCCGAATGACCTAATTTCAAAAAACCAATAATCTTGCGCGTTTGTCCATCCCATCACCCCCCTCAGCGCGCTCTGGACAGGGCCCGCATATTCGAGCAAATCAACCAACGCATAGGCCCCCACATAAGCGGGTATCGCCAATGGCATAAGCAGTAACCATTCAAAGGAGCGCACGCCCCAAAACCGATACCGCGTGATCAACCACGCGGTGCCAGCGCCTATGCACGCAGCACCAAAACCCACGCATACCATAAGCGCGAGCGTGGTTGAAAGATAGCGAGGCAAGGTGGTTGCCAGTAAATGGCTCCAAATATCATCTGAGGGGAAAAACGCCAAAACCAAAATCGCAATAATCGGCAATAAAACGCCCGCTGCAATCAGCAGGGCCGCGAGCGACCATATATTGATCGCTTGGGGAAAGGCTGCCCCCAACGTCTTATGAATGGCACGGCTTGTCACATGGTGGTCCTTTGCCGGTTTTTCCGTGTAATGCTCAGCTTATACTTGCCCGATGCGCGCCCTTTGCACAACTGGTGCAACAACTTGCAAAGCCAAAGTCACGCTTGCGCGGGCCAATAGAGGCTATAGAGCGCTCATAATCAATGCCTTAGGCAGAATTTACCTTGGTCAACTTGCCCCAAGCACTACATCCCCAGAACTTCTTTATACAGATCTAAGATGGCTTCTTCTTCGGCAATCTCGTTTTGATCGCGCTTGCGCAAAACGATCAATTTACGCATCACGCGCGTGTCGTAGCCCCGCCCTTTGGCTTCTGCCATCACCTCTTTCTGTTGATCCGCAATATCTTTTTTTTCAGCCTCCAAACGTTCATATCTTTCAATAAACTGACGAAGCTCTGCGGCAGCCACACGGTGGGTGTCTTCGGGCGTATCTTGCATTTCAATCTCCTTGGAATTCCTGCCCTCCTTAAACCAGCTTGCTTTGGCTGCGCAAGAGACGCCTTTTGGTTGCTTGGCATAAAGAAAACCTATAAGGCGGGCTCAATCTGGATAGCTAGGAATGCCGTCATGTCGGGAATAGTTTTAACTGGGGCCGCCCTGTCTTTGCTTGGCATTATTGGTTTGATGCTCTGCATCGCGAAAGTTGTAAAGGCAAAGAAACGATCGCTCTCGGATGAGGAGATGCGCGCTGAATTAGCCGCCGTTATGCCCATAAATTTAGGATCTTTGTTTTTATCGGCCGTGGGATTGATGACAGTCGCAATTGGTATAGCGGTTGGGTAAGTTGCCCGGAGCACAAAATAAGAGGCGCAGAACAAAAGCCTTTGGTTTGCGCAGTTAAAAAAACAAAATTCCACCGATCAAACGCTTAAAAACAATCTATTCGATATACTTGTCAATAAGAGGGATATTGTTATTCTGCCTCCAATTGTTTTTAGGAGCGCCGAATGGGACCGAAAGTAAAAGCTTTTTTTGATCCGCAAACCAACACAATTTCTTATGTCGTGCGCGACCCGAACGGACATGCGGCTGCCATCATCGACAGCGTGCTTGATTTTGATCATGCCTCTGGAACCACTCAGACCAGCTCAGCAGATAAAATCATCGCTTATGTCAAGGAACAGGCTTTGGATATTCAATGGCTGCTTGAAAGCCATGTGCATGCCGATCACCTCTCCGCGGCTCCATATATCCAAGACCAACTAGGTGGCAGAATTGGGATCGGAAACAACATCACCCTTGTTCAAGATACATTTGGAAAAGTATTCAACGAGGGCACAGAGTTTCAGCGCGACGGTAGCCAATTTGATCAATTATTCGATCACGGGGATGTTTTTCACATTGGTCAAATGCGCGTTGATGTTTTACATACACCAGGGCATACCCCGGCCTGCCTCACCTATGTCATCGAAGACGCCGCTTTCGTTGGAGATACGTTGTTCATGCCCGATTTTGGCACCGCACGCTGCGATTTTCCGGGCGGGTCCTCGCAAACCCTATATGAATCGATTCAAAAGATACTCGCGCTGCCCGATGAAACAAAAATTTTTGTAGGCCATGATTACAAAGCGCCGGGCAGAGATGAATATAGTTGGGAAACCACCGTTGGTGAACAGCGTAAAAAGAATATTCACATTGGGGGCGATGTCAAAGCTGAAGCGTTTGTAAAGCTTCGAGACGAACGAGATGCAAAACTTGCGATGCCAAAATTGATAGTGCCCTCATTGCAAATCAATATGCGGGCAGGCAATATGCCACCGCCTGATGAGCATGGGGATGTGTTTTTAAAACTGCCCATCAATAAACTTTAAATTTAGAAAAATAACGTAAAACCAAACGCGCGCAGTCGGAGAGCTAGATATGCCAATGGATTGGATTTATGGATTGGTAGGCGGTGTTTTGATTGGCTGCGCTGGCGCTTTTCTTTTATTAGGAAATGGCCGCGTTATGGGCGCAAGCGGATTGGTTTTTGGCATGTTCAAAACCACAGATCGGCGAATTTGGATTGAAAACCTAGCGTTCGTTTCTGCGTTATTCATTGCTCCAATGCTGTTCGTGCGACCGTTAAACATAGGTCCGACACATGCTAGCGAAAATGTAATCGTCGTGGCGATTGCGGGTTTGGCAGTGGGTTTTGGAACAAGGCTGGCAAATGGTTGCACATCAGGCCATGGCGTCTGCGGCATTTCAAGGTTTTCCCTGCGGGGTATAGCTGCAACGATGGCGTATATTTTAGCCGGAGCGGTAAGCGTGGTTGTGTTTAAACATTTGTTAGGAGCCATTTGATGCGCATATTGATTAGTTTAGTGTCAGGCGCTTTGTTCGGCCTTGGCTTGATCATATCGGGCATGACGGATACCAAAAAAGTGCAGGGCTGGTTGGACATATTCGGCGAATGGGACCCCACCTTAGCTTTTGTAATGGGCGGAGCAATGCTACCAATGGTGATCGCCTGGAAGGCCACGCAGGTGCGCACGCCCCTGACGGCGGATAAATTTCCAGCTGCGAACACGGCCGGAATAGATCGCGACCTTATTATTGGCTCGGTGTTTTTCGGGATCGGATGGGGGTTGGCAGGCCTATGCCCAGGCCCGGCAATCGCATCCTTAAGCTTTGGTGGAAGCAGCGGCGTGGTATTTGCAAGCGCAATGATCATTGGCATGCTTTCGACGCGGCGCCTTCAAACATTTTTTAGTAAAACTGAGAATACACCAAAAACGTTGCCGTGACGTTTCGAACCAGCGCTTAAGTGTCACTTTTATACGGCAATCATCAAAACGGTCAGATCGGTTTCAAAGGTGACGTCCCCCACGTGCTATGCGTAACATAATACTCACGCGAAAATTACCTGTATGACATCAGTTTTCCCTTGAATAACGCGCGGTGATCGCTCTTATAGGGGCATAAGGAGAAACCTAATGAAAAAGATTTTTGTTATCGTATTTGCGCTCATCGGAACCGTTTTTCTTGCAGGCTGTGACACAGCAGCACCAGAATCCGTAATGGTTACCCCTGAGCCTTCAAGCAGCAAGCTATAATTCAGACAGAGACCTGAATATGAATGCGACGTGGTTTTAATTGCGACGTAAACATATCGAAGGAATGTATAAGCCGATCGCGGGCAATTTGAATTGACGCGTTGGGAAAGCGACTAAAGCAGGCTTCAGTTTGATGCCCAATATTTTATGGCGCGGGCGATTTTCAAATCCCCCGCGCCTGTTTTATTTCACAATGATCAACCTATCAAACGAGCGTGAGGAAACGCCAATAGCAAAGAAACCTTTTGGCTTACTTGGTATAATTGGATAATCTTGAACCTGAAAAAACGCTTGGGGATTGGCCGATGCAATATCAGATCATACGCAAAACCAGCCTTGAAGATCTACAAAACTCGATCAATGATTTAATCAATGCAGACTGGCGACCAATCGGCGGATTGACAATCGACGGGGCAAATGCAGAACGATACTATCTACAAGCAATGTTTCGAGCGAATGCAACGGATGCGTTTCAAGAACGCGTGCGGCGCGAAGAAGGCAACGGACCGTTTGGTCTGTGGTAAAAGCAACTTAGCTCACTTGCTCAAAGGCAAACTACACAAATAAAATCAATCACTCAGCTGCAAAACGACAAAACCAATGCGCGATAAAGCCAACCCTCATTGGCGCCGCCCATCTAAGTTGAGCCTTTGGTGAAAGTTTTCACGCAGCTGAGTAAAATTGTAAGTTTTAGCGATTGATAATCAGCACCGAGAAGAGCGCGAAAACACTTATCATACGCCGCTCTTGCCATAGAATTTCCTAAAATTTTTGGTAGATAGATTTTGATTGATCAGATGGGCTTAGCATGCAGAAGAAAATTTTAAATTGATTAAAAAACACAGGCCTGGCCTTTTGTAGAAAGGACCTTAATCTTTTGTTTGACAACGTTGAGAACCATTTGCGGCAAAGATTAACATAAAAAAACTGGTATAAAGTATTGTTTATAAATCATTATTATGAAATATTAGATCAATTCCCGATGGAGTATCACATGCTCTGAACGGCGGCCTCTCTATCTTTTATTAAGGCTTGATTTCGGTAAGGTTCTTCAAAGTTTTCTATCAAACCAGATCCCAAATCTCTTTCAGCTCAGCCAGCAAGTAATCTTTGATGATGGCAGGCGCAACTTCTTCATAATTCTAAAGCATCTTTAATTCGGGCCGCGCCGCTTTATACGTTTTCAAATCTGCTTTTGCCGCATCTTTGTTATTCAAATGCACGTTAATCGCAGCCCTAAACCCATCATAGCGGCTATGCTGCGACCTGTCATAAAGCGTGTATAACAATTTCAGCGCCTGCTCCGACTGGTTCATTGCCATATAGAGAAACCGAAAAAGCCTTCATAAGATTTGCGTTGAACAGGATCCAACTCGATGGCCCTTAGAAAAAACCTTTCCGCCTCGGCAAAGCGCCCCTCGTTACAAATCGCCATGCCATATTGAGAGTTTGATCTTGGATGGCTGGGGTTGAGCTCCAAGGCTTCTTTGGCATATTTCATCCGCTGATCGTAACCTCTTTTCATATTGAAGGAATTTCTATGATTTGAAGCCGCATCTGGGCTTTAGGATCAAGCCGACAAGCAAGCTCAGACAGTTCATGAAAGCTTGCCTCCATCACGTTTCGGCGTGATTTATACTTGGCTTCTAAGCGCACAGAAAAAGGCATTTACGCATTTAAACATAGGCATCAAACAATTCTGGATCTTTTTCAATTGCTTCATCGCACAGCTCAATCACCTGCATATTGCGCTCATCCCTAAACCTGTTGAACTGGTTGAAACTCGACCAGCACAGGATCGCCACCCGTATTGAATATCCGCCCTCCATGTTCTTGAAACAGATTGTCCATAATTTCACGGCAAGATCTAAACGTAGGCAGCGTTATAGCTTCGCTATGGGCCATCATTCTGGTGAAACCCACAATATCTTTCATGAAATAACTGCTATTTTTCAGACTATCTTCGCCTCGGACATATCAAACTCCTCTAACAGGCAAAGCGGCCGCAACCCCAGCCTATGAAATGTTTATACGAGATTTTATAAGCTTTTAACGCAAAAGAAAGACCACATTTGCGCGGCATGCGCAGAGGAAATCAAACACAAGCGCCTTGAAAAGTCCGATCTAATAAGTTGCGCGACCGCCGCTTAGGTCAAAGACAGATCCCGTGGTGAATGAATTTTCCGAAGTGCTCAGCCAAGTGATCATTTGGGCGGCTTCTTCAACCTGCAAAAAGCGCCCACGGGGAATCTTAGACAACATATAGTCGATATGTTTCTGGCTCATTTGATCGAAAATTCGGGTTTTCGCCGCTGCCGGGGTCACACAATTCACCGCAATATCCATATCAGCATGTTCTTTGCCCAAGGATTTGGTTAAGGCGATCACCCCAGCTTTAGAGGCAGAATAGGCCGCAGCATTCGGATTTCCTTCTTTTCCCGCCACCGATGCAACGGTTACAATGCGCCCATAGCCTTGCTCCATCATGGATGGCACCACCGCGCGGCAACAATTGAAGGTGCCGTTGAGATTAATGTCGATAATCGATTTCCATTCATCTGGGTCATAAGCCACAAGCTTTGCGTTTGATCCCGCAACACCAGCGCATGTGATCAAAATTGAAATAGACCCATAGTCAGCTTTGGTTTTTTCCGCTGCGTCTTTCACCGCATTCGCATCAGCCACATCCACAGGCATCGCGGCGGCACCCTGCCCCAATCGTGCGACTGCGGCCTGCCCCTGCGCATCATCTTGATCCCAAATCATCACTCCCGCGCCGCTGGCGATGAAGCGTTGCGCAACAGCAAATCCGATGCCCTGCGCGCCGCCAGTGATCACCGCCAAACGGCCATTTAAATCATAGTTATTCATCTCAAAAACCCTTTTAAAACGCCGCTTCCAGATACATCACATTAAAATGGCACGTCATCCGCCAATACCACAAAACGCGAGACCACTTTTTTAATCCCGGCCTTTTCAAAGGCGATTGTCAATTTATCGCCTTCAATCTCAGACACGCAACCATAGCCAAACTTTTGATGAAACACCCGCACACCGATTGTAAAACTTGAAACCGCAACCGCATCAATCGTCATATGCGCGCTTTCGCGCGGTTGGCTTATCGGGCGCTCAGCGCTTTGGGATTGCAAGCGCTTCCACCCGGGTGAGGCGTAGCCCCCGCCGATATTTTCCATATCAACAGCCAAATTTGACGCCTCACTCTGCATTCCATAGGCACCGCCATAAAGACCCGGGGGGGTCAGAACATCGACGTGATCAGCAGGCAGCTCATCAATGAACCGAGAAGGCATTGAAGATTGCCATTGTCCAAAAATGCGCCGGTTGCCCGCAAAACAAATCGTACACAGACGCTCTGCGCGCGTAATCCCCACATAGGCAAGACGGCGCTCTTCTTCCAAACCACGCTGACCAGTTTCATCCATACTGCGCTGCGAGGGGAATAAACCATCTTCCCACCCTGGTAGGAAAACGGCTGGAAACTCGAGCCCTTTGGCGGCATGCAGCGTCATAATGCTGACTTTCTCACCAGCCTCATCGCGCTCATTATCCATCACCAGCGACACATGCTCTAAAAACCCTTGTAAATTCTCAAATTGATCGAGCGCTTTTACCAATTCTTTCAAGTTTTCCAACCGCCCCGCCGCTTCGGGTGTTTTGTCATTCTGCCACATCTCGGTATAGCCCGATTCATCCAATATCACCTCAGCCAATTCTTGATGGGATATTGATTGATCTTGCATCGCTTTGCGCCACCGCCCCAGCCCATCGACCAAACGGCCCAGCTCAAGCGCCCCTTTGCCCGACAGGCCTTTGGCCTCCAAAAGCAGCCTCGCCCCTTCCGTTAAGGCAATGCCTTCTTGGCGCGCCATAGATTGAATTTTCTGCTGGGCTTTATCTCCCAGCCCGCGTTTGGGCGTATTCACGATCCGTTCAAAGGCTAAATCATCACTGGGGCTACAAACCAGTCGAAAATAAGCCATCGCATCGCGAATTTCCATCCGCTCGTAAAACCGTGGCCCCCCAATCACGCGATAGGGTAAACCAATGGTCAAAAACCGATCTTCAAAGGCGCGCATTTGATGACTGGCCCGGACCAAAATCGCCATTTGATCTGGACTAAACTTATCAAGAGCACGGCCGCCTTGTTGAAGCGCTTCGATCTCATCGCCAATCCAGCGGGCCTCTTCTTCGGCATCCCAATGCCCGATCAAACGCAGCTTTTCACCTTCGTCAAGATCGGTCCAAAGCTCTTTGCCCAACCGCCCTGTATTGCCTGAAATAACGGCGCTTGCGGCGGCAAGAATATGCGGCGTTGATCTGTAATTTTGCTCCAACCTTACGGTTTTCGCTCCCGCAAAATCCTTTTCAAATTTCAAAATATTGCCCACTTCGGCGCCCCGCCAGCCATAGATTGACTGATCATCATCACCAACACAGCAGATATTTTTGTGACCACCAGCCAATAATCTAAGCCACAAATACTGCGCAACATTGGTATCTTGATATTCGTCCACCAGGATGTATTTGAACCACTGCTGATATTGCTGAAGAACATCCGGCTGCGTTTGAAAAATCTTAACGACATGCAGTAACAGATCGCCAAAATCCACCGCATTTAATGCCTTGAGGCGCTCTTGATAGGCCGCATAGAATTCGGTGGCGCGGTGATTGAAAGCACCCGCTTCAGCCGCGGGTACATTTTCAGGCCCCCAAGCTCGGTTTTTCCACTGATCGATAATGCCAGCCAATTGCCGCGCCGGCCACCGCTTATCATCCACATCAGAGGCCACGAGCAATTGCTTTAATAGCCGTATCTGATCATCCGTATCCAAAATCGTGAAGCTGCTTTTCAGCCCAACCAATTCTGCATGGCGCCGCAGAAGCTTGACGCAAATCGAATGAAACGTACCCATCCAAGGCATCCCTTCAACAGATTGCCCTAGCAATTCTGCAACGCGGTTTTTCATCTCGCGGGCGGCTTTATTGGTAAATGTTACCGACAATATCTCATGAGGACGCGCCCGCCCCGTCGTTAACAAATGCGCAATCCGGCAGGTTAAGGCTTTGGTTTTTCCCGTCCCTGCCCCCGCCAACATCAAAACCGGCCCGTCAAGCGCTTCAACAGCAGCGCGCTGCGCCGGATTCAGTTGATCAAGATAAGGGCTTGGCCGCGCCGCGATCGCTTGTGCAGAAAGAGAAAGCTCTGCGGGTTTATGGGTGTTATCATAGCTGCTCATGGCGGCAAAGTAGCGCCAATAAAGCTGATTGAAAAGAGAATGTTCAGCAAATGTTCTATTATTTTCTTTCGATCAGATGTCTATGCAAAAAGATCAAAAAGCCAAAAAGAACGAAGTTTATTCATCCAATTGCCGTCGCGGCTCTAGACAAGAACATCTTGGTTTCGCCATATACGGATATGGATTTAGACACACGATATCCCGGCATCTTCGACCTGAAACTGGCCGCAAAGCGCAAATTACCGCATTTTGTCTGGGAGTATCTTGATAGCGCCACCGGAACAGAAAGCACTCTTGTCAATAATCGCATCGCCTTTGATCAGTTGCGCATGATGCCATCGGTTTTACATGGGCCGCTCGCGGTTGATCTTAATTGCAATTTTTTAGGAAAAACCTTCGATCTGCCTTTTGGCGTTGCACCAGTGGGACTGTCGGGACTGATCTGGCCCAATGCCGAAACGCTGCTGGCGCGCAATGCTAAGGACAACAATCTACCCTATACCCTGTCAACGGTTGCGTGCCAAACCCCGGAAACCATTGGTCCTGTGGCAAACGGAAATGGCTGGTTTCAGCTTTACCCGCCGCGCGACCCTGAGATCCGCACAGATATGCTGAGCCGCGTTAAAAATGCGGGCTTTGATACTTTAGTCTTAACGGTTGATCTGCCCGTAGCCAGCCGGCGCGAACGCCAAACACGAAGCGGCATCACTCAGCCTCCAAGGCTTACGCCGCGCCTTCTGGCCCAAATCGCTCAAAAACCACATTGGGCGCTCGCAACGGCCGCCTTTGGGCGGCCCGCCATGCCGTTTTTGAACAAATATGCAAAGGTTAAACCTGGCATGCCCCCCACCGCCCATATCGGCTATTTGCTGCGGGCCTCGCCCGATGAGGCCTATCTACGCTGGCTTCGAGAAAATTGGCAGGGCTCGTTGATTGTCAAAGGTATTTTGAACCCCGATGATACCAAGCGGTTGGAACGCATTGGGGTCGATGCGTTATGGGTGTCAAACCATGCCGGCCGGCAATTTGACGGCGCGCCCGAAAGTATCAGCATGCTACCCAGCATTCGCCGTGCCACAACACTTCCGCTGATTTTTGACAGCGGTATTGAAAGCGGTTTGGATATCCTGCGCGCGCTTGCGCTGGGTGCAGATTTTGTGATGCTTGGGAAAGCATGGCATTATGCTTTGGGCGCGCTAGGGCCGCTGGGTCCGGCACATTTAACAGATATTTTACGCAAAGATCTTATCGCCAATATGGGCCAATTGGGGCTCGAAAATCTAAAAGACTGCGCAGGCAAAATAATCGCAAAACAGCCTGGTTAAGCTTTGGCGCGGCGCATGCTTTAAACGGCGGCGGAACACCGATACACACCACGCCTTACATAAATTTTGACAATGAAAGCCGACAGTAGTAATTCTGCAGCGCAGCATGACGTAGGATACCCCCATCGTTTCAGATTTTCACGCGTAGACTTCAACCAAGGACGATCAAATGACTGATTTCAAAAAAATTCTTATTGCAAACCGCGGCGAAATTGCCATCCGCATCATGCGCGCTGCGAATGAAATGGGAAAGAAAACAGTCGCCGTTTTTGCCGAGGAAGATAAACTGGGCCTGCACCGCTTTAAGGCCGATGAAGCTTACCGCATTGGGGAAGGCTTAGGTCCCGTTGCCGCCTATCTATCAATTGATGAAATTATCCGGGTTGCGCTGGCATCGGGCGCAGATGCCATCCATCCAGGATACGGGTTGCTGTCTGAAAACCCTGATTTCGTTGATGCTTGCGTGAAGAATGATATTGCTTTTATCGGCCCTCGCGCGGAAACCATGCGCGCGCTTGGCGATAAAGCATCGGCGCGCCGCGTGGCGGTTGAAGCTGGTGTCCCGGTTATTCCCGCAACCGAAGTGCTTGGGGATGATGTTGCCGATATCGCGCGGCAAGCTGAAGATGTTGGCTATCCATTGATGTTAAAAGCCTCTTGGGGCGGCGGCGGGCGTGGCATGCGCCCCATCACCCATCCAGGCGAGCTGGAAGAAAAAGTGCTAGAGGGGCGCCGCGAAGCAGAAGCCGCCTTTGGCAATGGTGAGGGCTATTTAGAGAAGATGATTCTACGCGCCCGGCATGTTGAGGTGCAAATTCTGGGCGATAAGCAGGGTGCGATCTATCACCTCTGGGAGCGTGATTGCTCTGTCCAGCGACGCAACCAAAAAGTCGTTGAGCGGGCACCGGCCCCCTATCTAAACGAGGCCCAGCGCGCAGAGCTCTGCGAATTGGGGCGGCGCATTTGCGCGCATGTGAATTATGAATGCGCAGGTACAGTTGAATTTTTGATGGATATGGACAGCGGTAAGTTTTACTTTATCGAGGTAAACCCCCGGGTACAGGTTGAGCATACTGTAACCGAAGAGGTCACCGGTATTGATATCGTTCAAGCACAAATTTTGATTGCCGAAGGCAAAACGCTGGCCGAGGCGACGGGAAAGCCATCGCAAACTGAGATTAGATTGAACGGTCACGCGCTTCAGACGCGGATCACCACTGAAGACCCGCAAAATAACTTTATTCCCGATTATGGGCGTTTAACCGCCTTTCGCAGCGCCACCGGCATGGGCATTCGCCTTGACGGCGGCACCGCCTATGCGGGCGGCGTCATCACGCGCTATTATGACTCGCTTTTGGTGAAAGTCACAGCCTGGGCACCCACGCCCCAAAAGGCGATTGCGCGTATGGATAGAGCGCTGCGCGAATTTAGAATTCGTGGTGTCAGCACAAATATTGCCTTTGTCGAAAACCTGCTCAAACACCCAATATTTTTGAGCAATGAATATACCACAAAATTTATCGATGACACGACAGACCTGTTCGATTTTAAAAGCCGTCGTGACAGAGGCACGCGCGTGCTCACTTACATCGCCGATATCAGCGTCAACGGGCATCCCGAAACAACCGACAGACCGCGCCCTACAGCCGACATAAAGCCGCCAAAGCCTCCTAAAACTGAGGGTATTGCGCAGCCCGGTACCCGCAACCTGCTGGAAGAAAAAGGTCCAAAAGCCGTTGCGGATTGGATGTTGGATCAAAAAGCTTTGCTGCTAACTGACACAACGATGCGCGATGGGCATCAATCGCTTCTGGCGACCAGAATGCGTTCGATCGATATGATCAAAGCCGCCCCGGCCTATGCCAGCACGCTGCCTAATTTGTTGAGCGTCGAATGCTGGGGGGGCGCCACATTCGATGTCGCCTATCGGTTTTTACAAGAATGCCCTTGGCAAAGGTTGCGCGACCTCCGGGCCGCGATGCCAAACCTGATGACCCAAATGTTGCTGCGGGCCAGCAACGGTGTGGGCTATACGAATTATCCCGATAATGTGGTGCAAAGCTTCATCACGGAAGCTGCCAATGGCATTGATGTTTTTCGTATTTTTGACAGTCTGAACTGGGTTGAAAATATGCGCGTTGCGATGGATGGCGTGATAGACTCTGGAAAAATATGCGAAGCAAGCATTTGTTACACGGGTGATATTTTGAATCCGGACAGAGCAAAATATGACATAAAGTATTACGTTGCCATGGGCAAAGAGCTGCGCGATGCGGGCGCTCATATACTGGGCCTGAAAGATATGGCCGGATTGCTCAAACCGGCAGCTGCACGCCAGCTGATCACCGCTTTAAAAACCGAAGTTGGCTTGCCCATTCATTTCCACACGCATGATACATCAGGTTTGGCAGGTGCCACTTTATTAGCTGCGGCAGAGGCCGGTGTTGACGCGGTTGACGCGGCGATGGATGCGTTTTCTGGGGGCACATCACAACCCTGCCTTGGATCAATTGTCGAAGCACTGCGCCATACCGAACGGGACACTCATTTAGATATCGATGCGATCCGCTCGTTAAGTGATTATTGGGACCATGTGCGTGCCCAATATACAGCGTTTGAAAGCGGGCTGGCAGCGCCTGCATCCGAGGTATATCTGCATGAAATGCCCGGAGGGCAATTTACCAATTTGAAAGCGCAGGCACGCTCGCTCGGGCTTGAAGAAAAATGGCCCGCCGTGGCCAACACATATGCCGATGTGAACCAAATGTTCGGAGATATTGTTAAAGTCACCCCGTCATCTAAAGTCGTGGGCGATATGGCCTTGATGATGGTAAGCCAAGGCTTAACCCGTAGTAATGTGGAAGATCCCAATCTTGATCTGGCCTTTCCAGACAGCGTTGTCGACATGCTACGCGGCAATTTAGGCCAGCCTCCGGGTGGTTTTCCCGAAGCGCTTGTTAACAAAGTGTTAAAAGGCGAGGCCCCGATGACCACGCGCCCCGGGGCCGTTTTGCCCCCCGTGGATCTGGTCGCAGAACGCCTTGCACTGAGCGCGGCGCTGGACGGGCGCGAGGTTGATAACGAAGATTTAAATGGGTATTTGATGTACCCAAAAGTGTTCCTTGATTATATGGCGCGCCATAAAACCTACGGCCCCGTGCGCGCTTTGCCCACCAATACATTCTTCTATGGCATGCAACCTGGCGAAGAAATAACAGCGGAAATTGATCCCGGAAAAATTCTAGAAATTCGATTACAGGCCATCGGAGAAACCGATGAAAAAGGCGAAGTAAAGGTTTTCTTTGAATTGAATGGCCAGCCGCGTGTGATCCGCGTTCCCAATCGCTTGATCACATCACAAGCGATGTCTCGTCCAAAAGCAGAGCAAGGCAACGCAAACCATATTGGAGCCCCAATGCCGGGCGTCGTAGCTTCGCTCGCGGTCAGCACAGGGCAACACGTCAAAACCGGTGATCTGCTTTTGACTTTGGAAGCGATGAAAATGGAAACAGGCATACATGCCGAACGTGACGCCGTGATTAGCGCAGTACATGTGCAGGCTGGCGGGCAAATCGATGCCAAAGATTTACTGATAGAATTTCAACCGGATGAGGCGTCTTAGACCCGTGGCCCTGGCCGCACGCCAAAACATCCAGTTTACAAGTGGGCGGTCGGACATCTCGGCTTGCCCCGTATCTGGAAGAAAAAATCACGACAGAGTGCATTTTACCCCTTGCGGGCGGATCAAGTTGTTTATATCACGCGCCTACCCACAGGATGCGGGCGTAGCTCAGGGGTAGAGCGTTACCTTGCCAAGGTAAATGTCGTGAGTTCGAATCTCATCGCCCGCTCCAATCTTCTTTAAATCAATAAAATAAATGACTTAGAGTGTATTGGCGCACTGTTCTGTAACTCGGTTATTATGCATTCTTAACCAAAAAGGGCCCCCTAATTTCACAGAGGGCCGATCTCATTGTCCGCTCCAATTTAAATTTTACCCTTGCAAACAAACGCTTAAAAGAAGGTGGCCTTAAGGTTACCACCTCGATTTTATAGCTTGATTATTTTGCGCACCCTAAAATGAACGCGGCGCCATGATTTCGCGTAAGGTCGACGGATTTAGCAGTGCCCATCTGGTTGCTAATCCGAGCATCGCCCCGAGCGAGGCCCGTGATAATATTCGAATGATGATATACATGGCTGGATAAGCTAAAACATAAAAACCGCTTATGTTGGATCTGAAAAGCTCAACCCCGATCACCCTCTGATATCAACTGGCTCTCTGTTCCTACTGCGCAAAATATGCCGTGGCATGCAACACAATCCACCGGCGGCTAGATATTTGCGGTGAAACGCTTTAACGGGATTTGGCGATTGAAGACGATCTCTTCACAGTCAGCGGCAATACTCAAATCGCCATTTGGTTGATAAGCGCGATAACAGACGCCAGCTTTAACATCAGCCTCCGAGCGGCTCTACCAGCATCAGACAATCGCCAACGCCGCGCAGTACCTTGATGCCTTAAGATAATTCCAACTGCCAACGCACTACCCAATTCGCCGACATGCGAGGTGCTCGGCAATCTATCGCTTGGCGGTGGACCTTTGGGATCTTATTCACAACATATGAAAATGAGAATGGTCTATAGGTGACCCTCAACCGGCTCGGACGCGCCCGCTACGAAAAAATTACGCCTCAAAGCGCGGAGCGATGCGATGCGATGCGATGCGATGCGATGCGTTATCTGCCTATCCTGTATATCTAAGAGCAAACAAATTGACGGATACAAAACAAATTCGTCACCCCTTTAATAAATAACTTTTGGTATTTTATATAAGTCTTGACCTCTTATGTTATTCTAGCCTTTTCTGGCCCCAATTAATTTGCATCTGTTCGAGAAAGAGCGTCGCATGACACGCTTATCTCACCCCATCTGTGCGCTTGGAGCCGATATGAGTAATGTCTTTCCGCGAAATATCGCCAGTCCGCCTCCCATTGCTGTTGCTGGGCAGGGCTGTTATTTATATGATGAACACGGAAAAAAATATTTTGATGGATCTGGCGGCGCGGCGGTATCCTGCCTTGGGCATGGCGATCCTGAAATTATTGACGCGCTAAAAACACAAGCAGAAACATTGGCCTTCGCGCATACGGGGTTTTTCACCAGTGCAACCGCAGAACAACTTGCCAGCCTGCTCAGCACGCATGCTCCCGCCGGCCTTGAGAAAGTCTATTTCGTCTCGGGCGGCTCTGAGGCAGTGGAAGCCGCGATCAAACTGGCGCGGCAATTTCATGTTGAACATGGGCAGCCGCAGCGGCGCCACTTAATAGCCAGACGACAAAGTTATCACGGCAATACGTTGGGTGCATTGGCTGCTGGGGGCAATCAATGGCGGCGCGCGCAATTCGAACCAATCTTAGCGCCGGCCTCGCATATTGCACCCTGTTATGAATATGCTGAAAAGCGGCCGTCTGAAACGCCTATACAATATGCCCAGCGCACCGCACAAGAATTGGAAGATGAGATCTTGCGCCTAGGCCCTGACACAGTGATGGCCTTCATAGCCGAACCGGTTGTGGGGGCAACCATGGGCGCTGTGCCAGCCGTTGAAGGGTATTTCAAACTTATACGCGAAATCTGCGATCGCTATGGTGTTTTGCTGATTTTTGACGAGGTAATGTGTGGAATGGGGCGCACGGGCCACCTGTTTGCTTGCGAAGCAGATGGGGTTACCCCAGATATATTATGCATAGCGAAGGGCCTTGGGGCCGGTTATCAGCCAATCGGAGCAATGTTGTGCCACAAGAACATCTATGCGGTTCTGGAACAGGGTTCAAAATTGTTTCAACATGGGCATACGTATAACGCGCATCCTATGGCCTGCGCGGCTGGCTTGGCCGTGCTGAACGCGATTTTAGACCGCCACCTGCTGGTCAATGTGCAACGAAGCTCTGAGCTTTTATTTTCAGACTTACGCGCGCGTTTCGCGCAGCACCCTTTTATTGGCGATATCAGAGGCCGCGGCTTGTTTATTGGTCTTGAAATCGTGGAAGATAAAGGCCTGAAAAAGCCCTTTCATCCGAAACGCAATATTGCGGCGCAGCTGAAGGCAGATGCGTTTCAAAATGGCCTAATTTGTTATCCAATGCGCGGCACCAGAGACGGAGAATTTGGCGATCACCTCCTGCTTGCCCCCCCCTTTATTATGGAAGATAGCAATATCACCGAACTGGCAGATCTGGTCGAAAGCGCGGTTTTGAAGATTGCAGCCTCTGCCTAGAAAAATTTATTTGCGATCAGAGTGCCAGCGGTGCCGTGCGCTGGTTTTTTACTTAAGCTGTTCAGAGTAAATCTGAAGAACCGCATCATCTGGATTGTCCGGCCAACTTGGCAACTCCAAGGTGTAGTAAGATAACAAAGACCACAAACTACCAAATCACTATCAATTGCCCCATGTAGGTTACACGTTGGGCAGGACCAAGCTGCGTGGTTTTATGTCCACAGCCCCTCATGCTTGGCTCTGGGTCCATGGGCCTGCGCAAAATGGCCCAGTCACCTGGGGCTAGGCTTGATTTAACAAAATGGAGAGTATTTTTGCATCAGACAGCGTTAAAAATTGCCCTGCCCACAAAGGCGGCTTCTCCGACTGGCGAGAGCTTGAGGGCAATACGATTGAAACGTTCATCTCGCTTGCCGAGGTGGACCTAGCCAATAAAAAGCCGCCGGAACAAGCTTATTTGGAAAAGTTTGGCATCAAACCCGCGAGCGCGCTGTTCGATATGCATTTTGAGCCTCTGCGCTTTCTCTATGATGGCCTGATACCAGCCGTAGGCCTTACGCTTTTGGCAGCGCTGCCCAAGGTTGGTAAATCATGGTTTGTATTGAACTTGGCAAAGCACATAGACGCTGATGGCATTCCCGTTCATTACCTCGCTGCCGAAGATAATGCGCGGCGCCTGAAAGATCGTGTTCAAGCCGTATTCAGCGGTTACGTTCAGCACCTCACTTACCATGCCGTCATGTCGACAGGAGAAAAGCTATCACGCGGTGCAGCGGCTCTTTCCCACATTGAACTGGTCGCCAAGGGAACGAAGGCCCAGTGCATAGTCATCGATACGGTGCAAAGCATTATGATGCCCAGCGCTAATAATAAAAATTATGACCAGACCGTCGAAGAATATGACGGCCTGCGCAAACTTGCGCACAAGCTCGGAATAGCGATTGTCGTTGTGCATCACTGCAAAAAGACGTCAGAGGTGTCCAACGCGCCGCTTGAGAAGGTTATCGGCAGCATTGGAATAACCGGCACAGCAGAAACGATCCTTGTTATGGAGCAACAGACTGGCACCAAAGACTGCAAGCTGTATGTGACCGGCAAAGACGTCGAACAGTGCGAAAAGTATGTAAACTGGAATGGTCATGGCTTTGATATGGGCGATGACGTTCGTGAGGCGCAGCTCGGCGCAACGCAGAAACTCGTGCTTGAACTGATCAGGGAAAGCCCGCGCTGCATGCAAAAGCACATCGTGGACACGACAGGCAAGGATCAGAGCCAAGTCGCAAAAGCAATAGATCGGCTCATTGAGGTCGGTTTGGTCGTCAAAAAAGAAGGTAGGCTCATGGCGCAGTAGCTATCATACGAGTCATATCTTTCATATTTCACATCTAAACATGACAGATATGATAGGCGTGACAGGGGTAAGCTTTAAAGCCTAATAACTATTATCATTCGATGATTTAAGTTTAGGCATTTTCTAAAGTAGCTTGAAGGAAAATTTTTTGTTTTTCGTTGAGACCAAACCCCTTCTCAATCAGCTCCGGTAAAACTGAAATCAAACTTTCCACAACAAGACGCTGCTTAGGCAGCATAGAGCTAAATATGCATTTGTTATGTCGCGCGCCATCCCCAACAACTAGGCGAAGCTTTTCTATTTTACCGTTCGATTTTTTGAACGTGATTTTATTGCATTTATCTACATCGTTTGAAGCCGGATCTAATAAAACCTTATTAGCTGAGACTTGTATTCTAAAAAGCTCAGGCATCGCTGATTCAAAATTGCCAGTCTTAAAATCGAGCATTATCTCAAAACGTAGACCCTCGATTGTCTGATTTCCAAGATTTAAATTTTTCACCCTAACCTGGAACCCTTGATAGTTTTCTTCTCTGGGCAAAACGCGAAATTCTGCCATTTCAAAGCTTAAAGGATCTTTTTCTATGTCTTGAGGGTCACTTTTATTTGGAAAATCAGAAAGTGAAGCATAAATACAGCCCAGCCCAAAGCCGACCATACCGTCAACTGCCGCGGGTGCTTTTTTAACTTCGCTCTTCAAAAGATCTAATAATTCAGTTGTAACATAGCTCTCTGGATAGCGGTACGCGTAGATGTAGAGCCAAGCGTTGCCATTCGGAAAACTAAGGTGATCGCTAAATTCTTGCTTATCTGGCGTGTAAACTGAATTATGTGCAATTTTTGCCCATTTATTTAAGTACGAATGATCTTGAAACGCTTTTATAAAAAGCTCGCCTGCTTTTTCAACTTTAAGGTCGAGTTTTTTCGGAATCTCAAATCCATGCCGGCGTGCCAATTCAAGAGTGATCATAATCTCTTTCATACCGTCATGATGATACCATAACGCTTTATTGCCTCGCGTTGTCCTATTTCGTATCGACCCATCTTCTAAAATATCTTCATCCAATTGCAGAAGCAGCTTATCGATCATCTTCACACTCGACTTACCTTCAAGTTGAGTTTTTAAAATTTTCGGCCAATACCACCCGTGGTCCAATCCAAAATACACATCGGCAGGCGCTTTATTTCTCGCAAAAAACTTTTCAAACCATGCCTGAATAACTGAATGCCTATTATCATCACGTTTATAGAATTTAAGGGCCATATTGTAACCGTAAGCGAGATGCATAATATGCATCTGAACCGTGGAATGATCCTTAATCAGTGATAGATCCTGACCACTCGGTTCTGTCCATTCAGTACACTTTTTGTAATTTAATCTGCCGTTTGATGTGCATTGCACGGTGTCAAGGAAAGCGTTGTTAGACGCCCAATAAGACAACGCCTGCAATGCGATTTCGCCATCATCGCTTTTGCCTTGCGACATATAACTCGTCATTAGTCGAGAGAAATCGAGTATAAATTCATCTAAAAGCTTCGCATTTTGAACAGTGTCGATATTGTCCATGCGACTATTAAAGCCTGCAATCTTCATAGGCACGGTAGAGCTTAAAGTTTTTGATAGCCTTTGCTTTGCCCGTTTAGGATCACCACCACAAATTTTTCTGAGATTAACTTTTTCGATTTGTGAAAATTTTTGTAAAACGTCTGTGGGAACGATAAAATTTCCGTTCCAACCGATATCGAAGGTATCAGAATAAATATTAAAATATTTTTCACGCAAAGTGTTTATGGAAAAATCATTCACACCTTTGAGGGCATTGATACCGTGATCTTCGTAGAATTTTGACAGCGCGGCCTGTGATTTTTTCCCTAAAATTCCGTCTACTTTTCCAACCTTATAGCCAAGCGCGTTAAGAAGTGCTTGAGTTTCGAATTTTTCATTTACTGCCTCGGCAACTGCGCCAGTTGAAAAAGTAATCAGAAATAAAATCGATAAAATGCGGATAACCATGCAAGCTCTTCCTTTCAAATGTCTTTGAAATTATACTACGTCCAATTTATGATAAATTTTAAAGATTGAAAAATTGAACCGTGATAAAAAGAGTACCCTTTCCCGCTAATCCAGCTTTTAAATGCCGAGACACCTCTGATTATCCGTAGATAGCCCCTGAGATCTGACCGGCGACAGCTCGAACGTGTCCTTAGGTGGGTTACTGGATAGGCACCGCGCCATTGCATACCTTTAGCAGTGTGATTTCGCTAAACGTTTGGAACCTCTCTCCAAGGCTTTTTTCAATGCAAGGGCACGAACACTTGCTAGCTCGATCTTATGCGTTGTAATCTTGAACAAGTGCTTCAAATAGGCGCGCAACGGCTTCGGCGCCTGGATCAACATGGCCCTCAAGCTGTTCCGGATTTAGGTATGTTGCACGCCCGGCTTTAGCGGTTGTAAGCGTGGCTGTATACTCTGCACCCTTACGCGCCGCCAACGCGGCTTGTTTTAAACCATCTTTTAATGCGTCCAGCGCAGGCAACAATGCGTCGATCATAGTACGATCTCCGGGATTGGCGCCGCCAATTTCGCGCATTCGATCCAGACCTTCCTGTAGCGCCTCGCGCATAGGCTTCCCAGATGAGGATGCATCCCCAGCCGCGGCAAAGAAAATAGCAAGTAAAACGCCTGATGATCCCCCCATCGTTTGACTGAGCTCCAACCCGATTGCGCGGAATAATTGTGTGTGATCCGCGAGAGGCAACGTATCCATCGCTCCAATAAGCGCCGTCGCGGCGCTCGCCAGCGTCGAGCCGGTATCACCATCTCCTGATTTAGCATCTAGGGCATTCAGGTCGTCTTGCGATGAGATAAGCACGCGGCAACAATGGGTCAAGAATGTCTTCGTAGGGTTATGAGGAGATGCAGGCGTGCGTACCGGAGAAAGCCCGTCAGGCAGAGGTAAAATAGTTGTCTCTAAAATTGATTTACAGCCAGGCCAACCTGGAACAGACACCATTTGATCAAAAAGAGCTTCATCATCTTCGGAAAGCTCCATAACAGAAACAGAAAACCCGTGCATGTCTAGAGCCGTCATCATAGCATTGGGTCCAATCAGAATTTTAATTTGCCCCCCTATAGAAGAGGATAATAGCTCGTTCGTCAGAACAGACATTTCTAGAACAGAAGAACCCCCAAGGTTATTTATAAGCGCGACATGAGGTGTTTTGGGCATTGAATTAGATAACCGGTCAACCACTTGGGAAATCGCATTTCTTGCCCCCTTGAAAAGTACCTGTTCAACACCAGCTTCCCCGTGAATGCCAAGCCCCAGTTCCACCATGCCTTTTGGAATGCGTTCTTCTTTTAATGATCCTGGAACTGTACAGGTATCAAGCGACATGCCGATGCTACAGCTTGCTTTTATAACTCTGTCAGCGCTCGCGACACACTCCTCAAGGGTTGCACCATTTTCGGCCAGCGCACCAGCGATCTTGTGAACGAAAAGTGTTCCAGCCAAGCCACGCGCTTGTGGAAGGTTAGGAAGAGCAATGTCATCATCAACAATTACGATACTGACTTTTAGCCCAAAGGCCCGCGCCCGCTCAGCAGCCAACCCAAAATTCAACCGATCACCCGTATAATTCTTAACTATCAACAAGCACCCCGCAGGACCTGTCACCGCAAGAATTCCAGCCAGCACGGCATCTACCGAAGGAGAGGCAAATACATCCCCACAAACCGCTGCAGTGAGCATTCCGCGTCCGACAAATCCAACATGAGCGGGTTCATGCCCAGAGCCTCCACCGGATACCAAGGCAACTTTGGACTTATCCCAGTCGCTTCGAACGACCACGCGAATATGTGGATAGCCATCAAGCCTTGTCAGCGCGCCGCCGGACGCAACGATTGCCCCATCAATAGCGTCGGTGACAATTTTTTCTTTATCATTGATAAACTGTTGCATCTCTTCCCCCATCAAAAAATGCGCGCGCCTGCAGCGTCGAAATAATATGGTTGTTTTGGTTGAATTTTAATATTGTCACCTGATTTCAGAAGAGTATGAGCTTCTGTTACAGTGATTAGATGATGATTCTTGAAGTCTAAATGCAAACGAGTTTGATCTCCTAAGTGCTCAATACGCTTGACCGTGGCGTCTTCACCTTCACCTTGAAAAATATGTTCTGGCCTCAACCCAATCAGTTCTGCATTAGTGGGCTTGCCAGCAAATAAATCAGCAGGAAGGATATTTATGCGGGGCAAACCAAGGCGCCCAGCCGAATAAACATTGACGGGATTTTCATATATCTCGCGTGGGCTACCAAACTGGATTAATTTACCTTTGTCCAAAACACCTACATGGGTTGCCATCGTCATCGCTTCGATCTGATCATGTGTGACATAAAGCAAAGTAGCCCCAGATGTTGCCTGAATTCTTTTCAGCTCAATGCGAAGATCTGCCCGTAATTTAGCGTCAAGAGAACTAAGAGGTTCATCCATCAGATATACTGATGGATTGCGTACCAAGGCCCTTCCTATTGAAACGCGTTGCATCTCACCACCCGAAAGAGCCGTGGCTTTATTGTCAAGTTTGTGGCTTATCTGAAGAACCTCAGCCACCTCTCCGACCTTAAGGTTAATCGTTGCCTGAGGCGTCTTTAATGCCGGCGATTTTAATGGAAATTCCAAATTTTCCCGAACTGTCAAATGCGGGTAGAGCGAATATTGCTGGAACACCATTGCAACATCTCTTTGGGCCGGCGTCAGCGTGGACATATCGCGACCGCCAATGAAGACTTGCCCTTGATCTGGCTTATCCAAGCCAGACACCATACGCAGGGTTGTGGTTTTTCCCGCACCCGTAGGGCCTAACAGCACGACAAAAGATCCGTCGGGAACGGTCATCGTCAAGTCATCAAGCGCTACGTCTTCTCCAAAAGATTTGGAAACCTTTGTTAAAGCGACCTCAGCCATTAAGAAGCACTCCGTTATTCGCCTCGCTTTTAAGAGCCTGGCCATTGCGGGCGTTGAATATTGTTACCGTACGTGGGTCAAAGGAAAGGCCGGTCTTGTCGCCAATTAAGACCTTGTTCGAGGAAGAGGAGCGCACCTTAACAATCCCAGCCATAGTATTCAGCGTGATAATTTGGGTTGTTCCTAGATATTCAACTGCTGATATTTCGCCTCGGAAATGAGCATTATCATCCAAACGAATATGTTCCGGGCGCACGCCAAAGGTCAGATCACCGCTTTGCCCCTCCAACAAGCGCGGGATTTCAAAGGTAGCGTTACCAAAGCTTACATTTGTTGCGCCTTTTCCCGCAGTGCCCTGAAAATCAAGAAAATTCATTGGCGGCGATCCGATAAACTCTGCAACAAACTTAGTTGCAGGCCAATCATAGATACTTTGTGGAACGCCAAATTGTTCGACAACGCCATGGTTCATCACAACAATCTTGTCCCCCATTTGCATAGCCTCAAGCTGGTCATGGGTCACGTAAACAGTGGTTGCGTTCATCCGGTCATGCAATGCACGTAACTCTTCAGACATATGTTCGCGAAACTCTGCATCCAAAGCCCCTAAAGGTTCATCCATAAAGAACGCCTTTGGGTCTCGAACGATGGCTCGCCCCAAAGCCACACGCTGCCTGTCCCCACCAGAAAGCCCACCAACGGGTCGATCCAATATTTCGGTAATACCCAAGATTTCAGCGATTTCCCCAACTTTTTGTTTGATGGCAGCCCGTGGCATTCCCTGACTTTTAAGCGGGTAACTGATATTCTTGCGGACATTCATATGTGGGTAAAGCGCGAACATCTGAAAGACGAATGCAATATCCCGCTGGCTTGCAGGCTTCATACCAACCTCTTCGCCGTCGATGTAAATCTCACCCTTGGTGGGCAGTTCGAGTCCGGCCATCATGCGCAAGGTTGTCGTTTTACCACAACCAGATGGACCAAGCAGCATAAAGAATTCTCCATCCTCAACAGTAAAAGAAGAAGATTGGACCGCGGTGAAATCCCCGAAATCTTTGCGCACATTTTCAATTCTAATCTGGGCCATAGGCTTATTCCGGAAAATGGCTGACGATGATAAACATCACAGTGCCAACCAAAGTTACGATGAATGAATAGGTGTAAACGATAAGTAAAAAGGGTTGCATAAGCATGATAACGCCCACCGCGATTAAGATGGAGGCGACCATCTCCCATGAACCACGTTTTAGATGCAACAGGCCGGTGAAGAAGGATCTCATTTGCGGACGGCTCCAAAAGTTATGCCCCGTAAGAGATGTTTGCGCAGCAGCACAGTGAAAACCATCACGGGAACCAGAAAAATTGTCGCTCCTGCGGCTACGGCAGGCCAATCCTTGCCATTTACACCAATAATATTTGGAATGAATGGCGGGGCTGTTTGCGCGGTACCGGATGTCAGCAATACGGCAAAAGCATATTCATTCCAGGCGAATATCAAGCAAAAGATAGCGGTTGATGCGATCCCTGTGGCAGCTTGAGGCAGCACCACTTTATAGAAGGCCTGAAAGCGCGTATATCCATCAATCAAAGCTGCCTCTTCGTATTCTATTGGAATTTCGTCAATAAAACCTTTCAGCAACCAAACAGAAAGCGACAGATTTACCGCTGTGTAGAGAAGGATCATACCCAGATGGGTATCATTAAGGCCAAGATTTCGAAACATAAGGAAAATTGGAATAGCCACGGCAATTGGAGGCATCATGCGTGTGGAGAGGATGAAGAACAAAAGATCATCCTTTAATGGGACTTTGAACCGGCTAAAGGCGTAGGCTGCCATCGTTCCAAGCACCATACAAAGTGCGGTTGAGCCAAACCCGATGATAATCGAATTTAAAAAACGTTCGCCATAGCGAGAGGGTCCGCTAATTACAGTGCCGCGCTCACGCGCAATTATGTCATACCAAGTTTTTGGTGGACCTGCCTCTTGGATCATTTTCTCAGTGGCGCGGGTTCGGTCTGTAAACAGGTTTACATAGCCCTCTAGCGTGGGCTCAAACACTACGACTGGTGGATAGGCTATGGAGTCTGCAGGGGATTTAAAGCCTGTGGCAATGATCCACAAAAGCGGCATTATGGTAAGGATCGCATAGGCAACAACTAAAATTCCAGCAAACCATTTAGTATTTTTTGTGGGGTCAGTTACAGAGAAACTCATCTTTCCTTAACCTTATTGAGAGCCTTCACATAAATTGACGCCAGTCCAAACACCGTCACAAAAAGGATCACAGCATAGGCGGAAGAATAGCCGGTTCGCCATTTTTCAAAAGCTTCACGCTTGAGGTCGATTGACGTCAGCGTGGTTGTATTTCCTGGTCCACCGCCCGTAAGCTGAACAACTAGGTCGAACATCTTGAAGTTTTCAATGCCTCGAAATAGAACCGCCAACATTAAAAATGGCAATACCATTGGTATTGTAATAGTCCAGAATTGTCGCCATTTGCTCGCACGGTCACATTCTGCGGCCTCGTAAATACTATCAGGAATAGAGCGCAAACCCGCCAAACAAATCAGCATCACAAAGGGTGTCCACATCCAAGTGTCAGCAATTACAATTGCCCAAGGCGCTAGGTGAACATCACCGATCATCGAAAAGTCCGCAGGGTTGCCCCGAGTGAAAAAAGTAACCACGTAATTGAACAGCCCAATCTGGGGCTGGTACAGAAAAGTCCAAAAGTTTCCAACCACGGCAGGTGACAGCATCATCGGGAAAACAATGATCGTCGTCCATAAATCATTGCCTTTAAATTTCTTATTGATGAGGTATGCCAGGGCAAATCCTATCAGCACTTGAATAATAATCGTCCATATCAGAAAATGTGCAGTTGCCTGCATCGTATTCCAGATATCAGCATCCGATAGAATACGCTCATAATTGCGCAATCCAATCCACTCTACATCCCGGTTAGGGCGATTAACGCGATAGTTAGTGAAGCTCAGCCTAATCGTCCAAATGAGTGGAAAGATATTAACGGCAAGCAACAAGAAGATTGTGGGTGCAACAAAAATCCAAGCGATAGTGCGGTCAGATAAGCCTTTGATCTTATGAACGATCCCAGAAGGCGTCTTTTTGGCAACGATATCGATGGGGCCTGTAGCCATTTGTTCATACCTTTCACGCAAGCTAAATAGCTAAGCATGCAAATCAATAAAGTGAAGAAATTATCATCTCAGTTGACGTTCAGTCAATCGGGAGTGTCAGGCCAGGATCCCTGGCCTGACAAAAGTTTCTAAAGCTTTCCTTCGTCTTCGAAAACTTCGATCCAATCGCTTACAAGCCCGTCAAGAGCTTCTTGAGCTGTACCTTCTCCGGCAACGACATAGTTATGCACTCGTTCCTGCATCGGCAACAGAAGATCTGCATATGCAGGCTCTGCCCAGAAGTCTTTCACGATTGCCATACTATCCAGAAACGTTTGTGCATAAGGTTGGCTGGTCGCAAAACCCGGGTCTTCAACCACGGCCTTCAGCGCCGAGTAACCGCCAAGCTCCCACCATTTGGCTTGCACGTCTGGTTTGGAAAACCACTGAATATACTCCAAAGCGGCATCTTGTTTCTCAGAATATGCAACTACTGAAATTCCTTGCCCCCCTAGCTGAGCGAATTGGCCAGCAGGCCCTGCGGGGTTTGGGAAATAACCAGAACGACCGCTGCCTACATTATCATCTGCTTCGACCCCGGGCCAAATAAACGCAAAATTCATCTGCATTGCGACCTGACCAGAACGATAGGCATCAATGTTTTCACCCATATACCAGTTTGAAGACCCTGGAGGCGTTGCATTGTCATAAAGCTCTTTGTAAAATTCAAGACCGGCAACTGCGCCGGCAGAGTTTACAAAGCCATCAATATCATAGGGTTTAGCTGGGTTTTCATACTCAAAGCCATAATTATACAAGGCATTGGTCACCCCCATCGTAATACCTTCAGATCCACGTTCAGTGTAGATCGCAGCACCGTAGACGGTCGTTCCGTCAATATCACGACCCTGAAAAAATTCAGCGATATCTTTTAACTCTTCAAGAGATGAGGGCACCCCTAAATCGCGTCCATGTTTTCCTTTAAATTCAGCCTGTAATTCGGGGCGGTCGAACCAATCCTTGCGGTAGGTCCAACCCACGACATCGCCAAACGCGGGCAATGCGTAGTAATTCGGTGTATTCTTTGGCCACTCTGCATAGCCTGTCACGGTTGCGGGTATGAAATCATCCATCGTAATATTATTGGCGTCAAAAAAATCGTTCAACTTCACGTAGTGACCATTTTCAGCGCCGCCACCAATCCATTGGCTATCGCCAATCATTAGATCGCAAAGCTGTCCGCCTGAGTTCAGTTCATTTAACATACGGTCAGCAAAGCTGGTCCATGGAACAAATTCAAAGCTCATGTTGTGCCCAGATTGCTGCTCAAAGTCTTTACTAAGCTCTATCAGCGCATTGGCGGGATCCCATGCGGCCCAACAAAGCGTGAGGTCTTCAGCTGTGGCGATAGATGGAAGCCCCGCGGTGGCAATTGCACCGGCTGCAGCGGTCATCATTAATTTAGTTTTCATTGTTCTCTCCTCCCAAACAAGCAAGGATCCAAGCCCTCGTGCCGCGACCCTCTGAGGTTAAGAAGTAATGAGGCACGTGTCTCAACGCAAGCTTTTTTTGAGACACGTGCCTCACAATTTGCTAATACACATGAAACAACCGAAGTAACCAATTACCTAAAAAATGCTAAAATATTGAAAAAATGGATAAATTGAGATTAGTGCCGCTGCAAGAATCAATAGAACGGCCCACAACAAAAGACCTTGCAAAAGCCGCCGGCGTAAGTCGTGCGACAGTCGATCGCGTATTAAATAGCCGTGAAGGGGTCGCAAAGCGAACCGTAGAACGCGTGAACCACGCAATCGAAAAATTGGGATTCGTTCGCAACCTTCAAGCTGCAAATCTTGCTAAATCGCAAAGCTATCGGTTTATCTTTGCGCTGCCCAAATCAGGGGATCAATTTCTTCAGGAAATATTAAGACAGATTGAGGAATCACGAAATATTTTCGCTGCAGACCGCGTTTGGTGTGAAGTAGAACGTATCGACGAGAATGATCCCCATAGCATCGCCTCATTTTTACGATCGCTCGACCAAAATCAGATCGATGGTTTGGCGATCATGGCTCCAGAGACCCCGCAAGTACGTGATGCCATTATCCGCGCTCAAGAACGGGGTATTGCAGCTTTGCCTTTCATATCCAACCAGCCATTTCTTAACAAGGAGTCAGTTGGCGTCGACAACTGTGCAGCAGGCGCAACGGCCGGATTATTGCTTGGTCAATGCGTTGGGGGCCGCATCGGATCTGTTATGGTCATTTCTGAAAGCATGTCATCAAGAGATAGCTTGGAGCGCCGCCGTGGTTTTGATCAAGAGCTGATACGAAACTTTAAAAATTTACGTGTACTTCCTTCGCTTGAAACCTACGGCAATGAAGAACGTGCGGAACGCATTATAAAACTAAGCCTCAAAGCAAATCCTGACATGGTTGCGATTTATGTCATGTCCTCTGAGGCGCGAATTCCGCTTGAGGTTCTAAAGGCACTTAAACCCCCAGCTCATACAATAAAAATCGCGCATGAGCGAACTCCGTTTACCCAAAAAGCGCTTCGTGACGGTGCGCTGAATGGAGTTGTTGCGCAAGATACAGGACATTTGGTACGCAGCGCCATTCGCCGTCTTAAAGGTGTTATTGACAAACACCATTTGTTCGGGGCGCAAGAGAGAATTCGTATTGAAATACTACTGCGAACAAATCTTTAATTGGCTTCTCCTGAAAATCTAACGATAGGACACGTTTGTTGCACAAACCTATGAAGCCTCTACTGGAGCAAAATATAAAAAACGTGATGGATCTGAAATAAAAATAAGTTAGGATCGTTTCGGACAGAAAACAGCCCAAATCACTATATGCACCTTCTGCGCTAAGCGTGACAGTTTCGACAACCATCAGCTGGATCATGAGTTAGGGCCTTTGGCAACGCCGCCATGCTAGGCAAGCCAACAGTACGGCTGGTTCCATCTGATAAGTATCACGTATCCAAAGCTTCTTGTCCCAACGCCGTTACACTCTCGGCGAGCTGGCGTCGATCGAGGGATTGCACATCGTGATCGAACGTTATGCCCTTGCCAGCAATGGCTGCGCGCCTTGATGCCTTTTTGCCCTGAAATACCAGCGCCCTTATCGATCAAACGAACGGGTAGGCCTGCTGCCTGCAAAGCTCTAGCGCTGGCGATCCCTGACATGCCTGCGCCAATAACAACAACGCCGATTAGATCAGCCCGATGCCTTCCATAATGGCGGGGATCTGTTTCTTGACCTTGAAGAACCCAGCCGTGGCATGGGGCCAGATTGCGCTATCCCAATCCCGGCGCCATTCAACCAAGTCTATTCCAGCCTCCTCCAAGGAGGGCATAGCTTCAAATATCCAATCCCGCAGCGGACCGGTGGGAATATAAGAGGTCGCGATTTGAGTCACGCCTAAGCGAGAGGCCCAACGAGCTAGATCAGTGGGCACTCCTGCTCGCAGCTCTGTTACGTCCAGACCGATGCGCGAGGCGGTGTCGATTAACGCACCTCGCTCAAATTCCTCGACCAATGGAGCAACGGGTCTTGGCGAGCGCAAGTGGCTTGCGGCAAGTGTCGCACATCCGACGAAGTTCAAAGAGGAGAGGTCAAAGTCTTCCGGCCGGCAGTCTTCTTCAGAGATGAGTAGGACCGTTGGACGGTTTGGATCTGGGGCCTGCACGGTCCGGATCGGTGTGACGCCTGGCAGGCCTTCAGGTTCTTCGCTTTCAAGACCCTCGACGACTTCGGCAAGCTCCGCTGGGCGTGGATTAAAGCGTTTGTCAGTGAACTTTGCGATATTCCAAGCTTGCGCATGATAAGGTTTTCCACGCGTGTGAAGGCCGGCCACCCAGCGCCATCCGAGTGTGTTTGACGCAGGATCGCCGTCGAGGAGATGCCTGTAAAAAAAGTCCGCCCCCAATCGCCAAGGCAGTTCAAGCGTGAAGATCCAAATCGAGGCGAACCACATGCGGGCATGGTTATGAAGGTAGCCGGTCTCTACTAGTTCCTCGGCCCAGTTGTCAAAATAGTCGAGCCCGGTTTGATAAGCCTCAGCAGATTCTACACGCCTGCGAAGGCCGCGATCGCGATCCAGAGCCATCAGATCCCGCATCAAGCCTTCTCGGTACTGGTCCCACACAACTGGTCGCCGTTCCATCCACCCTTTGAAGTAACCACGCCAGATGACCTCCTGAATGAACTTCTCAGCGCCTTCAGCTCCATGCTCGAGCACAGCGGTGGCAACTGCGTCTTGTTCCAGCACAAGACGCCGCCGCAAGTATGGAGAGAGCATTGACACGTCCCGGTGTTTGCCCGCCCCTCGATCATGATTACGGCCGTTGGTATACCCTTTGCCCATGCGCGGCGCGAATGCCCTAAGGGTAGCCTCACCAGCCGCTCGTGTTGGCGCCATGAGCTTTGTGTTGGGATGATCAAGCTGCATAGATTCCATCTCCTCGTAACAAGGGAGAAGTAAACTGAAATGCCGGTCTGTCCAATTGGAGGGCGATGAATTGAGCTAAGGTCGGGGGCCAACAATCACCTTTTCGAAAGATTGAGCTTCCAATACGTTGCCCTAGATAAGGGTCTAAGAATGAACCAAACGAATGACGGAGCGCGTTTGAGCTTGAAATCAGAAACGACAGACAGGCGCAATTTGGTAGACGCATACCTGCAACTAACGAAAGAAGTTCTTCCCTCATTAGCTAAGAGTGGTGGGCAGGATTGGCCCGTTCGCCAGGATCACTGTTTCCAGCGCATCGTTTTGGACACTATTTGTGGCGGTGTGTGGTACGCATATCTAGACCGTCCTGCTTACAAAAACCTAACGCATGAACAAGCGCGACGCGCGGTCGATCTGTGCCGTGAGATCGCCGAGGGTCGCGCAGACCTTCAACAGCTGAATAACCAGTCGCTGATTTGGCGCGGCAAAAGCCGCGTGCGAACTTGAGCAGCCTTTTGGGAAGGTGTTTGAATGCCAAAACGAACATCGCTACAGGATACAAAGCGAGTTGAGACTGCAGACGATCTCGACGACATGGTTCAGAACAAGCGTGGGGGGTGGCGTGCCGCGGCGGCAAAGGCACACCGCCGGCAATGTCGATATATAAAAACGAATGACGGATAAGCTCGTGCGCCTGGCTTATGACGGCGAGTACGAACCCAACGATTAATTTTGCATTAGTGAGAGTGAAAACATGAAAAGCATAATCGAACTCAAGAATTTGGAACTTAAACTATCTCTGGGAACATACGGTCCAGATGATGTCGTTCCAGATGTTCACCTCCTACATCTCAAGCTTACAATTGATCCAAAGTTCGTTTTTATCGATACCGATTGCATGGACCATGTCTTCGATTACGATCCACTGATCGCCGAAATCGATCGTCTCGCGAGCGACGGGCATTATCATACGCAAGAGAGGCTGATGACAAGGATTACTGCAGCCTGCGCGGCGTATGAAGTGATCGAAGCCGTTGAAATCTACCTGAGCAAACGTCCGGTCCTGCGGGACAGCGGCGAACTTGGGGTGAGATTAAATGTCAAGGCTGAAGAGCTTGCAGAAGTCCGTTCATTGATGAAGGGCTAGAAACAAGTAACCGGAAGTGAGCGGACGATGTTTGATAAAATGAAACATCAGCGGCAGCAAAAAAATACCACATCGCAGGATCAAACTGCTACCCTAAGGCAAAGATTAATAAAGGTACGGGCGAACGCTGCTTTTGTTCAGCGCCAAAAGCCAGAGCAGCCGGCTGGCGGGTGCCTAAATAACCGTATGACTAGATATTATTGATTTTAATTTTACTGGTTATATCATTTCTAAAAGCTTCGATTACGACAAAAGATCAAACGCCCTTGGAAGTTTTTGTTAATTTAACAATAGGGAAGGAGGCATGGAAAAGATGAACAATGTACTTGCAGAATTTATATGTACGAAAAAACCAAAGTTTGGCCATTATGTGGGTGAATTTGCGACGCCTGGCATAGGGCATCTGCTGGCTTCTGCAGGTTGCGACTTCGTCTTTTTTGATATGGAACATTCTGGATTTGGATTTGAAACGTGCAAACAAGTGATACGCTATTTTGAGGCAGCCAAGATACCCCTCATCGCTCGCACCCCCACAAAAGACTATGACGGTATCGCACGCCTATGTGATGCAGGGGCAGAAGGGATTATGGCGCCAATGATCAGCAGTGCTGATGAGGCTGCTAAGATCGTAAGCTATATGAAATATCCACCATTTGGAAAAAGAGGTGTAGCCTTGGGCGCTGCGCATGATAATTTCAATTTAGGCACTGTCTCAGTTGAAAAGAGATTGAACGAAGCTAACGATCGTACAACTTTCTTTGCAATGATTGAGACATCAGAAGGTTTAAACAACGTTGAAGAAATTGCTGCCACACCAGGTGTTGATTGTCTTTGGATTGGGCACTTTGATTTGTCAGCTTCTCTCGGTATTCCAGGCCAGTTTGAGCATCCTACTTACCTTGAGGCCGTTACGCATATTTGTGAAGCGACGAAGAAATACAATCGCTCTTTGGGACAACTCATCAATTCCATCCCAGAAGGGAAAACGGTTTTAGCCAAAGAATATGATTTCATTTGCTATGGAACCGATACATCCATCTACCAACGAGCTTTGCTTGAGGGAATTTCTGCGCTGAGGAGCGCTGAAAAAAACTAATTTACTCAAGGTATTTAACCCACGCGGACACGGCTAAAAGGTTAAGGGTTACACGAGCATTATTGCAAATGATCTTGAAAAGTTGATGTTTTATATGGATGATGAAATTCAAAAATCTTCGTGCGGAATTCAAAGTCTTTTTAATAAATAAGGGCCTTTATATTGAAAAAACGGCAAATAATAGGATTTATTGGAACGGGTATCATGGGAACGGGCATGGTACACAATCTTCTTTTAAATGAGTATGACGTAAACATTTTAGCCCATAAAAATAGAGCACCAATTGACCGGTTGGTCTCAAGCGGCGCAAAAGAACTATATTCCCTAAAGGATATTGCACGCCAGTCGGATATCGTAATTTTGTGCTTACCCAATTCAGAGACCGTCAAGGTGGTTCTGACAAAAATCATTTCAGACCTAGAAAATGATACTTTGCTGATTGATTGTACCACGAACAGCGTAGAGGCGGTAAACCAGTTTCAGGCCCGCGCAGTTTCAGGTAGGATTAGATATGCAGAAGCACCCTTAACCGGCGGGCAGCTCCAAGCAGAAACCGCCGCGCTGGGCGCAATCGTGGGCTGTGCGCGCGAAGATTTTGAGGAAATCAAAACGGTTCTGGGCCCCTGCTGTCAAACGATTGAACGTTTTGGTGATATTGGGTCAGGCGCAAAAGCAAAATTAATATCTAATTTTTTAGCTCTTGGAACTGCCACACTTGTTGTCGAGGCTATGAAAGCAGCCCGCGATTGTGAGGTGGATTGGGAAAAATTCTACAAATTAGCCTCTCAGGGGTCAGGCCATTCAATGAGCCTTGATCGTATTGCTCCCAAAGCGATAAACGGCGAGTACGATAGCTATGTTTTTAGCATAGCAAACACATTGAAAGATCTTTCTTACATTCGCGATATTTTTGAAGCCGAGCAAGATTATGGAAAAATGGCTCAACTGTTGTTTGATATCTACCAGCAAAGTAACTCTGAAGGTAACGGCGAACAATTTTTAAGTAGTCGGCTTAAACCTCGCGATTTATAATTCTTGGACACGTAATTGAATTAAGTTTTTTAACAAAATTGGCTGGATGGTGCTTCTTACAACAAGCCACCGATCTCTTTTCGGGCAACCCTTGTGACTATAGTTAAAGATAATATCCAACCGGTTAGAACGGCACATGCAATCCCAAACCAAACACCCTGCACGTCGTAACCTAGGTATGAAATAAAAACCCAGATAAAAAAAGCCACACCAAATCCCTGTCGATAAATGCTAATCCACAATGTCCAGATGGCCTGTTTAAGCGCCTGCAATAACGAGTTTATTGCAAAAAGCATCATATAGAATGGGAATAAAAAGGCGTCGACGCGCAGATAGCTACTTGCAGCCTCGATTACGTCTGGATCACTGCTAAAGAGCGAAATCGCAAAAGGGCCACCAAATATCAAAAGAGGGGCAGCCACCGCCGTCATTACAAAACCGGCAGTCCAGCAATACCTCAAAGCAGCGCGTACGCGATCAAATTTAAGGGCCCCAAAGTTCTGCCCTGCAATCGGCAGCAAAGCTCCGGTCATTCCGAGCACGGGAAGTAATAAAATCTGTTCTATACGCAACGCAATGCCATAGGCCGCGACTGCGTGCCCCCCAAATGCCTTCAACGCAAATTGGACAACGAAGCCTGACACGAACATGATCATCAGCGCAGAACTTGCTGGTAAAAGCAAAGCTAAGATTTGTTTAAAACTATCCTTTATCGGTCTAAAGGCTGAACGTTGAACAGATTGCATGATTTCCAATTGAAAAATGCGCAGTGCGATATAGACCATGACGCCGGTTTGGCTGACAATTGTTGCAGCTGCGATGCCATTAAAGCCCATTCCTGACCAGATGGTGGGTAGACCAAACATGAACAGCGGATTGAGCCCTATATTGGCGACAAAAGCCACCATAAGCGCGCGTTGCATGCTGCGGCTATCCCCGTGTGCTTGTAAAATACCATTGCCACCATACGCGATTAAAAATCCGGGCAGTGCAAAAATTAGCCATTCGAAATACCCCAAAGCGGCGTTTCGGTAAGACCCCGGTTCGGATACCAATTCGATAAGCTTTGGGCCCAAAATCCAGCCGAGAACCATGGAAGTAACCGTGATTATAACGCTGAATGTAAGCCCCTGCGCAATGAAGCGCTGCGTTTGTTGCTTATCCCCACTGCCTTTGGCGTTACTGACCAGCGCACTCAGGGCTGAACTTAGCCCAAATCCCAACGCCATCAGAATGAAAATTGCTTGATATCCGATGGCAAGCCCGGCTTGGGCATCTGTTGAAAGAAGCCCCGCATAGTAAACGTCTACGATATTATACAGCGTTGCAAAAAGCATTCCAAAGGCTGCTGGCAATGCAAGAGCGCGAAAGTGCCGGGCCATTGGGCCATTAGTGAGGTTATCTTTTCCCATAGGCTGACATTACTTCCGGTCTGGACGCTTAGCTAATAATTGTTCGCGCCAAATTATGTAAAGGCCAGAAAATGTGACCAAAGCAGAACCGAATAACATTGATTAGCTTGGGCGCTCTTCGGTCACCAGAATGCCTGAAATCAGAAGAATAACAATGCGAGAATATCTTAATGGCATAATGGCTTAAATCTCCCCTATTCATAGGAAGGTAATAAGCAACAAATAACCAACTGACCCGAAACCAACCATGCATGCAACCACCAACCAATTGAAATCAGCAGGAAGATACATCTCCTCATGTATATTAGCGCAAAAATTATAAGAACCCGAATTAAGGCAAGCGGACGCGCAAATACTATAGTAATGGTAGCAGGGCTTGCTGTAGTAATACCCAGTGGCGTTAGTCAAGTGAGGAGGTCCCTCAAACAAAAAGCCACCAAGGCAACAAGCGTCCAAACAATGGAATAGTCTAAGCCTTGTTCTCCTGATTGATGAACCAATAAAACTCCTTGTCCGTCGTCATATAAAATGGGACGTCATATCTTTAATATCACTTCAGATGATGCCCGCGAAACACGATACCCCATCCGTGCGAGGGCTCCGTTTGATATAAACAATACACCAAAGTTGGAAAATATTATAACTGCTTGGACCAAAACCTCGAAAGAGTTGGCAAAGGTCACTTCTCACACAAAATCACCTTGTGACAGCAAGGCAGCGAACAATTCGAGAAGATATTTAAAACTTCCGGCGATAGAACAGAGCAAACGCTGGCGCAACATTGGAATAAGGCTTAAGAAAAGATTATTCGGCTTAGTGATGATGGCTTCATGCCAGACGCTAATCCTTTCAAAGACAAAGGCGAATTGGCAAAATCATTTGGATCGGTCAGTCACAGAAATTTGCTAGGAATTGCACTGAATCAAAAGGGTGAAATTTGGGCTCACGAAATGGGGCCTAAGAATGGCGATGAACTTAATTCAATCCTTTATAGAGCGCACTATGGGTCGCCAATAGTGTCGGAAGGCATTCATTATAGTGTTGCAGTTATCTCAGCGCACGATACCGTATTCCAACGTTCACGCCTCGCCCACACCCTCTGTACCAATTTTATATACTTCCGCTAGGCCAGTAGGGTGAGCTGAGGGTTTGGTGATTAGGTTTTTAGGTATGTCTGATATTGGTTTTAGTTAACTATTTCGCATGAAGTTTTCGAAAATAAATTAAAATACTTAATCCAATTTCTTTGTTTGTGACCCGTTTTTAAGGTGGCTCCATAATTTCTACTCGGTTCATCTGTTACAAAACCGAGCAGCGGAAGATAAGTTTCAAACGTTTGATCTTTACGCCTATCAGAGCTTATCGTTACTTTCGCAATCGGAGTTGAACCGAGGATTGTGGGACCAGAACCTGTGCAATTTATCACGACTTCTTCGTCAGAATAGCTCCACCTACAAAAGCACTTCAGGTCCTTATCATGGGCTAAAACGCCGCAAGGTATCAATAACAAAAACAACCAACAAAGACGCATAAAATTACCTTAAAAGTTGCTTTATACTGCACAAAGTAGCATTTTTTGAGACATGAAAAATTTGAAAACCCAATTCCTGACTGAACATAATGACACAGTGGGCACAAATTTCTAATAAGTAAATAATTAGCTTCAAAATTTTCTGCTGAAATCCGAAAGATGGATGTGATGGAATATATAAAATTTATTTTACAAACCGCTTTATTGAACAAATATATGAGGCCTGAACGCTAGTTAAATTTCTTTGATGTCTTTTTAGCCGTATCGGTAGCAGGCCTGCGAAACTCGATGGATGAAATTACGTTCCAATTAAACGGCATTCGTTTGCTCTATAAATTCATCGTCACCTTCAAAAAGGCTGGCTTCGCTTAGATCGTACCAACTGGCAATGATTATTTGGGGAAAACACTTTATAGACGTATTATGATCCACAACGAGGCTGTTATACGCTCTTCGAGCTCGTTGGAGCCCATATTCAATTTGAGATATCTCTTGTTTAAGTCTACTGAATTTCTCATCGTGATTTACTTCGTCATTATTTGTCGCTTCGGCAATGACGTTTCGAAGCGCTAAAGAAACCTTACTTTCCTGTATCGATCTCTGCCCGATGGCAGCTGACGGTTCGATGTTATCAAGGTTTGTAAGTTTTGTCAGCGCGTCAAGTTCTTCCAGCGGATAGCGTTTAAGTATTGTCGTTAATGCTGTGATTAAATTTAAGCGTCGCTTCAAATGCCCGTCTAGTACTGTCCAATTTGCTTTGATAGCTTCATTTCTTGTGATCAGACTATTATATATGGAGATCATGAAAACCCCCAATAGTACGAGCAAAGAAATGAAAACTCCCGTAAGAAGAGGAGCATACATGTCCGACATTTTTTATTCTCTCTCAAAGCGGTCGAGATCTATTACACGAATAGAACGTCGCACCGTAACACAATTTTTCTTTCTTTGTAAAAAGTGTTCCTAAACGCGCTCTAAATTTTTATGGCCTCTTTCTAATAATTCAATACATTACACTGAGGTTGCCACTCTCGTAGTGCATCATGTGATACAAAAGGGTCGCACAAACCACCCCAGATTGAGGTGCCCCTAGTTTTCTAGACACCTGCCTCGTTCATTTTCCTCTGTTTCATT